>Ga0265760_10000147_pt1 | contig 18080 bp, 16 predicted proteins | sample NZIome_2_FD_200831 | JGI IMG/M metagenome (GOLD analysis project Ga0265760, IMG submission 200831) | Metatranscriptome of rhizosphere microbial communities from Maridalen valley, Oslo, Norway - NZI1 (Metagenome Metatranscriptome) | ecosystem: Host-associated > Plants > Roots > Rhizosphere >...
CTCGGCGCCGGGGGCGCCGCCGCCGTCTTGTTGGCCGCCGCTGCTTTGGCTTTCTCCGCGGCAGCCGCCTCGTCAGCGCGGGCACCGGAGAGAATTCCCTCCAGCGCGTAGTTGCCTTCGTGGCAGGCGTACTCGAAGATTCGTCCCTTCGACGGCGTAAATTCGTATTCACCGCTCCACGGCCGATCCCACACGGTTGGATCCTCGGCCTTGAATTGATAGAGAACGCGATTCGGTCCGACACGCGTAAAGCGCTCGGTGACCTTCAGTTCCTTCCATGCGCCGCGCAACGCAGTTGCCTCCGGGAAGTTGGTGGTTTCAACCACGAGGCTCGGGCCCTCGTACCAGCCGATGGAATCGCCCATCCACGGACGCTCACCATCGGTGCGATGCTTGCCGCCGATGTGAATCATGCGCACGTCATGGACCATTTCGACCACAATGGCGACCGTGTCCTTGCTCTGCGCAATTTCATAATTATTGTTGTAAAGCAGCGGCAACATCACCGGACCCGCGCTGTAGCCAAACGAAGTCAGACAACGTTCCGCCAACGTTTGATTTTCGGGGTTCTCGCCATAGTGCGGACGCATGTACATGTTGGGAACGGTGACGCCGGGCTTATAGGGCGGCAGCCGTCCGTCCGCAGGATCCGTGATGAACGAGGTTCGCGGTTCGCCGTTAACCCGCATGACGTTGTTACCCGGGTCGATCCACGCAAAGTTATAGCCGCAGCCCGCGCCGCTGAAGCCCTTGCCGCACTCATGCGGTAGATCGGCGGTCTTGAATTTGGGGTCCCTTGGGGCGGCGTCCGCGGCATACATTTTCGCGTCGTCGCCTTCGACTTTCTTAACCTCTTCGGGGGTCATAACCAGGCGCGCGCCGTATTCCTTTGGGCGCTCGAGCACGGTTAAGGTCGCATTGGTCCAGGTCCCTTCCAGATCCGGCTGGCCATAGGCGTTGAGCGGTGCTTTGTAGACGCCGGCCGTGGGATTCGCCGCCGCAAACACCGGTGACATGATCAGTGCGGATATCGCCGCGCTGATACCTAACCCGATTATCTGTTTCGTGCTCATTTTCTAAAGGCTCCTTGCGCAAGTCGCCAGTTCTTCGACAAACTTACAGCTGTGCAAGTCTTGATTTCGACCCGTCGCCGAATAGTTACGCCATCACTTTACTCTCACGCGGGCAAACACGCCAAAGTGGTCGGAGGGCCATACATCATCGACTTTCTCGTTGCATACGACGGAACAGTGTTCGATCGTGCCCGCGCCGTCGAGGCGTGGTTGCGCGACAAAGATATAGTCGATGCGCCGATTGGGCCACGGCGCCCAGGCGGCGAAGTCATTGCTCCTAGACCACGTGGTTCCTTGGCCACCACCGCCCACATGATCCCAGGCATCGCACCAATAGGCGCTCGTTCCTTCCATGGATTGCAGTCCTTTGAGGTAGCGAATTTCCGCGGATTGCGGATCGGTGTTGAAATCGCCGACGAGAATCGCGGGAAACTCGCCCTTGGCGCGACCACGGGCGAATTCGTTGAGTACCGGCATTTGTCGCTCGCGCTTGTAGCCGTGGTGCGTCAGATAAAACGCAGAGGTTGCGCACGTAAATGGGATCGTCCCATAAGGGGAATCCACCATGCCGCGCAGTGCCGGGCCGCCGGTGGCCTCGTCATCGCCCGGCAACCAGAGCTCTTGCCGATCGTGAATCGGCCATCGCGCAGCGATAGCAATGCCCGAGGTCGTGCCCATCCATTCGCTGTGAAAACCGTATTCGCTCAACAGCTCTTGCGTGTGACTGACGTCCACCACCTCTTGAAATCCGATCAGATCCGGTTGTAAGCGATGGATCCAGGACCTGATCAGGGACAAACGCTCCGGCCACGGTCCCTCGCGATTCCAGACATTGAGGGTCAGTACTGATAGCGATGAAACTATGTCGGTCATGGTTTTGTTGGCGTGAGTTTGAGGTCGGTCTTACGATTCGCAGCGCTGCCAGTGTGTTACGGCGTCATCGTCGTAAAGGCGCTGGATGCGACTCCTAAAGGCACCAACTTCTATTGTTTCGCGGGACATTGGGGTGTTTTTGTGTTGCCCGGGCTACCGTGGAGCGCAAGCGGCAAGTGCTGTGAGCACGCCAGCCGCGACGACGATTTTTGTCCAGAATCGTTTGGTACGGAGCGTTGCGAGGATTCCGCCAAGACCTGCGATGATTAAAAGAAATGAAATTGCTTCGGCCTGAGTCACGTAGGCACCGAGTAGGTCGTAGCGCACGTTGACTCTGATCTTCTCAATCAGCATTCGTTCGAATCCTGCGAACAGCAGGAAGAGTGAAAATAAATAGCCGGGTCGATGCTTGTGGAATCGCAGCAACCACAGTGCCCAGGCGATCGAAAGCGCCATCCCGATCTCGTAGATCGGCGTTGGGTAGACGCCGGGAGGGGTCATGATGACACCGGCGATGTTGCCGTCATACGTCTGCGCCCATAGCCAGCCGGGTAGCCAATTCGGCTTTAGGCTCATGTTCGCTGCGATGCCCCAGTCTCCGTCGCCGGAGATCTGGCAGCCGAGTCGGCCGATGCCGTAGCCCAGCATGATGGAGGGCGCAGTCGCATCGAGCATGGGGATGACAGGAATCGAACGACGTTTAGTGAATATCACGCCGGCGATGATTCCGAAGCAGAGGCCGCCATAAATGGAAAATCCCGTTCGGGTCAGGATCATGGAGAGCGGATCCGCGACGAAGCGATCGGCGTTGTCAAGAATGTCGAAGACTCTGGCGCCGATGATCCCGGCGAGGGTTGACACGATCGCCATATCCCACACTGTGCTGTGAGTTTGGGCCGGTAGTCGGCCGATGTCTTCGTAGCTGCGAACCACGCGCGTCGCGACGTAAGTCGCTGCAGTCACGGCGATGGCAACGACGATGCCGAAGGTCGGAATGGGCAGATGCCAGTGGGTGCCGAAGACGACGTTCAACGCATCAGTGACGTAAGGGTATGACATAGTCGAGTTACCATTTTAGGGATGTCAGCCTAAGCTCATCATGCACCGAAGAATGGCTCGTGCGGAAATATTCAGCCTGACGTACCCGGAGCCGGATCCGCGACATCGCGGTCAGTCATCCGACCGCTCAACTGATGTGGGAGCCGCGAATAGCCAGCGCTGGTGGTACCTGCGCCGCGCGCATGGCCGGTGAAAGAATCGCGATTTGGCCGAGCAGCAACATAGCAACCCCACTGCAAATCACGTAGGCGGGATCAAGGCGCGCCATTTCGAAGCGACCAACCAACCAAATGTTCAGAGCAACAGCCAAGAGCATGCCGATCAGCACGCCGATCAAGGCGATCAGAAAGTTCTCCATTTGAAAAAGCCGCAAGATCGCCGCTCGAGTCGCACCGAGAGCACGCCGAATACCGATCTGCCGGCGCCGCTCCGCCACCCAATAGCTGGTCAAGCCCGCCATTCCGAAGGCCGTGACCGCCACCAACATGAATGCAACGGCGCCCAATATCAGGGTTAGGCCTCGATTGCTGCGATAGGCTCTCGTACGCACCTCGCCCATCGACGTGGCGCTGATAATGCGGATTCCGTTGATGCCTTCGAGTTTGCTCTGCGCTGCTTTCATAGCGTCATGCAGGCTCCCAGGCTTCGTGCGCACAACATAGGTCGAGGAATTTCCCAAAGGACGGAAAGGCGCCAGCGCGGAATTCTCCCTGAAGGTGCTCATAAATCCCGTCGCGGCCACAAAGGGTCCTTGGAGTCGATCGATAATGCCGATAATAGGCGAGGGATCCTGGGTTTCAGTGTAGATCGATTTACCCAAGGCGTCCCCCCGCGGGAACAATCGCTGCGCGAGAGCCCGCGTGACAATGATCCCCGTAGCGGGCGGGACGGTGCTGCCGTCTCGATCGAGGATTTCAGACGCGGTGAAATTGCGTCCCGCAATGAGTTTTACACCGAGCGTGTTGAGAGCCTGCTCGTCGCCAAAATAATATGCAATGTGGGCGGAGGGTTTCTTCTGGTCGGGTTCCAGATCGACACTCATCGACCAACCCCCTCCTTGGAGAGGAAAAGAATTGGTCGCATAGGCGTTCAGCACACCGGCCATGGAGCGCAGCAAGGCAAGATCAGACGAAAGCAGCGCGGTGAAACTAGGGGGTTTATCGACGCTGGTCGCATAAATGAAGAAGATGTTGGCTTCATCGATGCCGGTGAGCCGCGCGCTCCAAGACAGACGGTCCACAATCAGGCCCAAGGCATTTGAGAGAATCGCCAAGGTGACGGCAATTTGTACCGCGATGAGTACGGCGCCGGATTTCTTCCGGTAGATGGCGAAACGTGCGGAAGGGGACTTCACGGGCGGCTACTCAGCCTTCAATTGCAAGGCGGGTTCGACATGCGCGGCACGCCAAGTTGGATACAGGCCGGCGCCGATCGTTGTAACGATCGCCAGTGACACTTCAATGCCGATGACCTCTGCATTCAAATACGTGAGTGCCGCGAAACCGTCCGCCAGCGCGGCACGCATGGCGAGCACTCCCAACATGGTTAACAGAAGTCCCAGTATTGCGCCGAAGACGCCAATCACGGTCGTTTCAACGAGGCATTGGTTGACGATGGCCGTTTGGCTGGCACCTAGGGCTCGCCTCACGCTGATGTCCTGGGTCCGGCCGATGATCCTCGCAAGCATTAACCCCATGGCGTTCATCAGGCAGACGAAGAGAAAGCCGAAGGAAGCGAGTACCAGAAGACCCAACTCATTGGGAACGATATGACTATATCGCAGCCATTGCATGACATCGCGAATTTGCGTGTGGGGCGGCCAGTGAAAGCGGCCGGCTCGCTGCTGATCGGCCGCATAATTGTTCAAGACCGTTCGATAATTCGCGACATCGGAGGCCGCCGGTAATTCCACCCACAGCTGAATCCAGAGACATTCGGAGCGAAGACGAGCCGCGAAACTCGGATCGGAGGTGTCCTGGCAACTCATGCTCGTAGCCGGGGCTTGCGCCTTGATTGCGCGGGAAAAGGGAATGAAGACCTCGTCGATCCGCCCATAGGGCTGAATGTTCAGGTTGTAAAATCGCGGCACCAAAGGCCAATGGTCCAGTACGCCAACGACGCGGTAGCTTTCACCCTCCAGCGCGAAGGTTTTGCCGATGCTGTTGGCGCCCGCGAAGAACTGATCATTTAGCTTGCGCGAAATGACGACCACGGGGTTGCCGTCTTGATCGTCGGAACGGGACCAAGGACCCCCGAATTTAAACGGGGCCTTAAACATTGGAAAGAAGTCGGAGTCGACCGCCGGTGCGATCACGCCTACCGGCTTTAGCTTGGGATCATCGGGTCGCGCGTTAAAATAGGTCGAGTAAATGGGTGTTTGACGCGGCGCCGCTTGAAGATTCCGCAGTGCCATCGCATCGATGTAACTTATGTAGTCGTCAAGCCCATCCTCGGTGCGTTCGCGCCGTTTCTCCGGTCCCAGATTATCAATCTGCACCATGAACAATTGGCGCGATTTCTCAGGGATAGGATCTCCCGACATAGCCCGAGAAACTGAAAGCGAGGTCATCGACGCGCCGATCCCAAAACCAATGGCGGCGATCATCAAAGCTGTGAGCACAGGGTTGCGTTTGAGACTTCGCAGCGCTAGATCGAGGTAGTAGCCGAACACGGGAGTCCCATATTTATATTTTGCGCGCGTCGCCTAGCCAGCGAGCGGATAGTTAGACATGCTAAGTACGGCTGGTCAAATCCACAAAAGGTTCCGCGGCTTTTCGATGATTTCGTGCTGACTCGGTCACCACAATCTCAGCTGCGGCGGGGCAAATCGCGCTAAAGGATCAGACATACCGAAGACGGGCAGCCCCTGGTCAGCGCCGAACCCCTGCGTTTGCTCAAGTTGTACAAGCGCGATGATGCTTCCGAAGTGACGGCGGTACTTCGCGGCCTCGGCGCGCAGGCTACCCAAGTCCGCCCCGAAATGAAAATCATCGCGGGGCGAATGTTTCGACCGTCCGTCAATGAACTCATTGTCGGCAGGGCCGACTCTGCCATTGGCCTTCACCGGACTTGCGGCGTCCGGCGTGATTGGCTTTATCGGTGGGCTATTTCCGGCCATTCGCGCCGCGCGATTGCCCATCGCAACGGCGCTAAGAGCGGTTTAATTGAAAAGGGACGCTATTCCCGTTATCGCGGCAGCGCGTACGCGATCACGTAATCGCCGCGGGTGCTCGAGTCTTTGTATCCGCCCGCCGCAATGACCAGGTATTGCCGGCCGTCGATGGCATAGGTCATCGGTGTGGCCTGGCCGCCGGCCGGCAAGCTCGCGGTCCACAATAGTTTTCCGCTGTCCGTGTCGAAGGCGCGCAGCCGATCATCGAAGCTTGCCGCAATAAAGATGACGCCGCCCGCGGTGACGATGGGGCCGCCGAGACCGGGCATGCCGAGGTTTACATGAATCCCTGGCGTGTCACCCAAGGGAATTTGCCATTTGATGACACCGCGCTGCATGTCGACCGCCGCCAGCGTGCCCCAGGGCGGCTTGACGCACGGGATGCCGAAGCTCGACATAAAAGTTCGACGGCGCATCCCGTAAGGCGTCCCCAATTGGCGCGCGAACTCGAAGTCCTTGTATTGCTCCGCCTCGTGTTGGGCGATCAGTTCGGCGCGCGGAATCAGCGCCACGATGAAGGGTAGGTTCGTGGTATTGGCCACGGCGAGTTGTCGTGTTGGATCGAATGCGATGCCGCCCCAATTCGAGCCGCCGGCATTGCCGGGCTGCATCAGCGAGTCCTTCAGCGCGGGCGGCTGAAAGATGCCCTCCGAGCGATACCCTTCGATGCGCTTGCGGCAGGCACGGGTATCAAACCACGCAACGCCCCAGGCATCATCGGGCGTGACCTTCGACTGCCGCACCAAGGCAGGGGGCGCCGTGGGGAAAGGTTGCGTGGGAGAAGGATGCTCGCCCGGGACCGCGTCTTGCGGCACTGCTCTTTCCACGATCGGAAACAGCGGTGCGCCGGTGTCGCGATCGAAGGTGAAGAGGAAACCGGTTTTGGTGGCCTGAATCACGGCCGGCACGGATTTGCCGTCGTGCATGATGTTCGCCAGCGTCGGCTGAGAGCCCACGTCGTAGTCCCAGATATCGTGGTGCACCAGCTGCTGGCCCCACTTGAGCTTGCCGGTACCGCCGTCGAGCGCCACGATGGAATTCGCCCAGCGATTGTCCCCCGGCCGGGTGCCGCCAAAAAAATCCGGGCTGGCGGAGCCGGTCGGCACGAACACCAAGTGGCGCTCAGTATCCACCGACAGCGGCGCCCACGCATTGGCGGCGCTCGCATTTCCAACCGTCGCCGAATCCCACTCCTTATATACGGGGTTACTGGAATCTCGCGGTATGGGATCCCAACTCCACACCAATTGGCCGCTGCGCGCATCAAAGGCGCGCACCGTGCCGAGCTCTTCGAGCACCGCGCGATTGTCGCCAATGGAGGAACCTACAATCACCTTGCCGTCCAGAATCGCCGGCGGCGATGTCACAAGGTAGTTGCGCCACTCATCGCCCTCCTGGTATTGGGAACGAATGTCTTTGAGCAGATTGACCGCGCCCTGCTCGCCAAAATCGGCGCAAGGCTTGCCGGTCGCAGCATCGAGCGCCAGCAGCCGGCCATCGAGCGCGGGCGCGAAAATGCGCGCGTGGCATGGCGCGTTTTGCGCGCTCTCTGCGTCGACCCACAGCGACACGCCGCGCGAGACGCCGTCGGAGTAGTGCAGGTCCTTGCGGCTTTGGGAATCATGGCGCCAGCGCAGTTGCCCGCTGGCCGCATTCACCGCAACTACATCCGTGCTGCTGGTGGTCAAATACAACGTGCCGTCATAGAGGATCGGTGTCGCCTCAAAGGCGGAGCGATGCCAGTCCTTGACGCCTTGGCCGAGCTCGCCGGTGCGAAAGGTCCAGGCAACTTTAAGGTCGCTCACGTTCTTTGCCGTGATCTGTGCCAGCGAGGAATAACGGGAACCGCCAGGATCGCCACCATATGCGGACCAGCCCGCCGACTGCCCTGGGGCGGAATGCGCGGAAGTCGACACGGCTGCCAGAATCAAAAACCCGATACGGCGCATGAGATGTCCCCGCTACTCAAGTAGTAGCTGGATCGTACGGGTTGGCCCTAAGGCTTGCCACGCACCTGTGACGGGAGGCCAGCCGCGGTGTCGAGCGGGACTCTAGGCGGTGCGAGCGGCGCATCGCGCGTCTGTATCCAAGCGTGCAACGCTACCGCGACGAGCACGACCGGCAAACCTAACAGAACGTTGGCGGAAAACGCCTCATTGCCCAGCCACCAGCCCACAAGCAAGGCCACGGGCGGATTGACGTAGGCATAGGTTGCGGCAAGCGACGGCGATACTCGCTCGACGACGAAGCGATACGCCGAAAACGCGATCAATGAGCCAAATACCACCAGGTATCCCCATGCCCACCAGATCCGCGGCGCGGACGGAATCGACCAGTGTTCGCCCAGCGCTGCGCTGACCACCAACCCCATCAGTCCCGCGGTCAGCATCTCCGCTCCGAATCCAGTCGGGCCATGCGGAATGTCCAGCCGGCGGGAAAGCACCGTGCCCAACGACCATGATGCCGTGGCGAATAAGATGAGCAACGTGCCGAAGAGGCTTCCTTGCAGATCGCGCCCTAAGAGCATGATGGCGACTCCCGCGCCGCCGAGCGCAATGGCGCTCCATTCAGCGCGTCGCGGCCACTGGCCGAAGGCACCGGACCACAGCACGGTCGCCAACGGCATGATGCTGATCAGCGCCACGGTAGCGCCGGAAGTCACCCAGTGCTCCGCGACCGACACACCGCCGTTTCCAACCACGAGAAGCAGAAGTCCGACCAGCGCTGCCCCGCCCCACTGCTTCGGCGTCGGCGCCGGCGCACCGCGCAGCGCTTGCCAGCCCAGCAGCAGCACTCCCGCCGCGACGAAACGCGTTCCGACCAGGAAAAACGGCGCGATGCCTGTGATCGCTACTTTGATGGCGAAGTAGGTCGTGCCCCAGACGATGTAGACGACGAGCAGACATACCCCGATCAGCCAGGCGGAGGACTTTACGGCAGCAGGATTCTTAGGGTCGGGCGCCATGCAACGCGCATCGTATCGATTCCACCGGCAGCGCGCTTTAAGGTTATCTAAACGCGGTCATAGTTTCGCTAATGCGTCACTTTTATGTCAGAACTTTTGTTCCGGCTTCATGGCAAAGGCGAACACGGCGCCCACGACCATCAGCCCCATGGAACCGACGAAGGGCCAGTCCCAGTTGCCCGTCACATCGATGATCCAGCCGCCCACCACCGGACTTAAGATCGCCGCCAACGCCGAGCCCATGTTCATGAATCCGCTGGCGGTGCCGGAATACTTCGGCGCGATGTCCATCGGAATCGCCCACATGGGTCCGATCGTCAGTTCAGCGAAGAAAAAACCCAAGCTTAGAGCGATTGCAGCAATGGTCGAATCGTGCACGAACAATATCGGCAGCAGCGAGACCAGCGCGCCCAAATTGCAGACCACCACCATGTAACTGCGAGCCTTGGTTCGGCTTCCCGTGCGCGCCAGCAGCCAATCGGTGATATGGCCGCCCAGCGAATCGCCGAGTACTCCGGCAAAGAAAACCCCCGATGCAAACACGGCGGAGTTCTTCAAGTTCATGTGAAAGTTGTGCAGGAAGTACTGCGGAATCCAAGTCAAAAAGAGCCACAGCGTCCAGCCGTAACAGAAATACACCAGCGTGACCGGCAGCATGCGCTTGATGAGCGCCATCCACGGCACGGCCGGTGTTTCCTTGACTCCGACATACGCCGGCAGGAGGTCGACCTCGTGCGAGGTGATCCGGGCGTGATCGCGCGGATTGTCGCGGAAGTACCATCCCCAGACGATGGCCCAGACGAGGCTCAACAATCCAAGCACGATGAAGGAGCCGCGCCAACTCACAGCGACCATGAGCCAGGTCACGATGGGCGGTGTAATGGCGTTGCCGATCCTGGAAAAAGCGTGGGTGATGCCTTGAGCAAATCCGCGGCGATTGGCCGCAGTCCAGTTCGACATCGCGCGCGTCGCCGTTGGAAATGTCGCGCCTTCGCCCAAGCCGAGCAGCACACGGGCGACGAGCATGGATGCGAGGCCGGTGGAAAGCCCGGTGAGTACGGTCGCGCCGGCCCAAATGAGCGAGCAAATGGTGAGCGTGCGGCGCGGGCCGAAGCGATCTCCCATCCAGCCGCCGATGACCTGAAAGATCAGGTACGGATAAGCGAACGCGGAAAAGACCAAACCGACCTGCGTATTGGAAAGCTGGAAATCCTTGCCGAATTCGATCGCCGCCGTGCTCACATTGACGCGATCGATGTACGTGATGAAATACATCACGCAAAGCAAGCCGAGCACGCGGGTCGTTGACCGATGCAGCACAGGAAGCAGTGTAACCGGGGTTATCCCCCGCGCGGCAAATGCATCGCGCGCGCGAATCTTGCGCTACTGTTTCGGATTCTCCGGTTGTGTAGCTGCTGCGGTTATCGCGGCATCGGCGGCCCGGTCGGATCGTACTGAATCGAATTGACTCTTGCAGGCCTTGAACGCGTCACGGTACGACTCGGCGGTGTTTGCCCGGAACCGCTTCGTCATACAATGAGCCATTTGCCGCGGCGTGTACGCAGGAGCATTCAGATCGCCGGCAAAAGCCGGCGCGGTAGTAACCAGGCTGATCGCGACTGCGATTGCTGAATGTCGTCCGCTCATGAAGCACCTCCGTTTAAGCCCAGTTCTTCCGGCGCTTGCTGATGGATGATGCCGTCAGACTATGGCACGCAAGGCCAAGGACACGGTGTAGGAGAGATGGCCTATTCGCTGTCGGAAGGGGCGGCTACTATCCGAGAAATCGCCGGTCGGCGGGCAACAGTCGCAGAGTGGCGACATACATGTTGCTGAGGTTTTCTTAGTCAAGATGCGAACGCAGAGTCGCCGCATACGAGTCCAGGATTGAACGCTCCGTGTCGGGCGGAAGCTGGGGGTAAACACGCAATACGTTGTCGTCTACTAAGCGCGGATGGATGTGGATGTGCAGGTGTGGAACTTCTTGGAACGCGGCCTCGCCAATCGAGTGCCAGAGACTCAAGCCTTGATTTGGAAAAGCGCGTCCCACTGCACGAGTGACGCGCGACACCATGGCCATGAGTGCGGCGCCTGTCGCATCATCAAGCTCGCGCACATCGTGGAAATGCTGACGCGGAATGACAAGCGTATGGCCAGGGTGGAACTGTCGTAGATCAATGGCAGCCAATGCCAAGTCGTTCTCGCAGACGATGCTCGCCGATGCGCGGCCTTGCGCAATGTTACAAAAAACGCATCCGTCAGCCATAGAATTCCTCCACAAACGTTGACGCAGTTGCATTCCCTCCACGAGCCAGCTAGGGTGCAACGGCACGCGGCACATAGATTTCAAAAAAATCGCGCAAAGGATCGCCAGATGCGTACAACGGAATGCTCTTTACCTAGTACGTTTTTCGCTCGCTCCAGATTGGCTCTGGCAATCTCAGTAGTTTGGAGTGTCGCACTTGGTACGACAGGCTGCAGCTCCGGTTCCGGGGGTGCCGCCAATAATCCGGTTATGCCGGTCATTGCTGCTGCAATTTCTCAGCAACCCGTAGACCAAAGTGTTCCTATGGGGCTGTCCGCAACCTATTCGGTTACGGCGAGCGGCGCGCCTCTGAATTATCAGTGGGCAAAGAACGGCGCCGCGATCGCGGGCGCAACGGGCAGTAGTTACACGACGCCCGCGACCACATTCGCCGATACCGGCGCAAACTTTACAGTTACCGTCGGCAATTCGGCCGGAACGGTTGGCAGCAATGCGGCCTCACTGACCGTGACCGCCCGTGCACCGATGGCGGGGGACCTGCGCTTCCAGCAAGTGGACGCGCCTTCCACCGTTAATGGCTGGGGCAATGCGGGAGCCGGTATCAGCACGAATCTAGACGGGCGGTTCGCCGCTTATTATTCGTCCACAGTCGGCACACCTTTGTACGTTGGTTCGGCAGGCAATTGCGCAACGCCGCCAACGCTGAATGGCGTGGGTTGCGCCTGGTTTTACACGGCGGTGCCGCTCGGCGCTTCCTCGGGCGGCTCGCGGCTGATCGCCGGCTATGGGAGCGATTTCTACGAGAGTTTCCAGGCGGATCTGCAATCTGCCACCGCGACGCCGCTCGCTTTTGGCAACGGAGTCATGGCGGTGTCGTCGGTCTCCGTCATCACGTCGCTCGATCTCGAACCGGCCAGTAATCTTTTTGCCATTTCGTGGACCCAACTCGGGCAGGCAAGTGGTGCAACACAGTCTGTCCAATCGGTGCAGCAGAACGCGTTCATCATGGAGCAGAACAGCGTCGCCCCTGCGGATCTACAATCGGCCGCCACGCAGGAAGGTGCCGCCGGCCGCGTCATCACCGCCATTTCCATCAATGGCAGCGTCGTGACTTACCTCGCCTACGCTTGGCAGGCGGACACGGCCACTATCTACGAGACCCAGATTGCAACGACATCGACTGCGCAGACGCCCACCGCCGCGGCCAGTCTCGCGGCTCAAGGCTATATCATCACAGCGATCGGCCAAGCCGACGATCTGGGCAATCTGTATCTGGTTGGCACCCGAGTCCAGGGCGACACGATGGCTCGCCCCTTCATTGCGGCGCCGGGCGGAACAGAAAATCAACTCATGCAGAAGGGATACGCCATCGTCGGCGTCATATTCAACTCGGCCCAGAGCGACTACTACACTTATCTCGGGGAGCGCTGAACGGCAACCCGGATTCTTGTCCGAGAACATGAATGCGGCGGTAACGTATGACGGTTAAAAACGCTTTGCTGTGTGCCCTGCTTGCAGCGCTCCCCGGGACGATGTCTGTGTCCGCGGCCGCGCCGGAAAATGCATCCGTGTCGCCGACGGCGCACCGGGAATCCGGGTACGACCAACCGCCCAAGAACATTCTGGAAGTGATGCACGCGCCTTCGCTACCGGTTCCCTATGTGAACCCGACCAAGGACACGATTCTTCTGGTGTCCTGGCAGGAATACCCGCCGATGAGCCGGGTGGCGACGCCCTTCTTGCGCCTTGCCGGTGTACGAATAGAGCCGGGAAATCACAGTAAGCACGATACCCCGGGCGGTTATGGGATCACGCCCTGCGTCCGGAGCCTCGAGCTCGTACGCATCGCCACCGGCGCGCAAATTCACGTTCCGCTTGCCGCGGGTGCCTGCCCCACCTCCCTGATTTGGAGCGCAAATGGCAAGCAATTCGCTTTTGAAAATATCGCGCCCGCGGCGGTTCAGCTCTGGATTGGCGAAGCGCTGACCGGCAGGGTGCGTCAGGTGCAAGGAGCGCGTCTGAATCCGATGTTCGGAGACGAGCTGCAGTGGATGCCCAATCAGAAAGAGCTTTTGGTAAAACTCGTGCCCAATGACATGGGGCCTCCGCCTCCTGTCTCAGCGGCGTCCGGTGGACCGACCATCCAGGAAACGGGCGGCGAAACAGGACAGAGCAGCACCTACGAAAACCGCGACACACTCGCCGGGAAGCATGATGAGGACCTGTTTGATTACTACTCTGCCTCGCAGCTTGCAATCGTCGATGCGGGCTCCGGCGCAATTACACTTTTGGGGAAACCGGGCCTTTACGAATTGCTGAATGCGGCCCCGGATGGGCGGCACCTGCTTGTCAGCAACATTCACAAACCCTATTCCTACATCACGACTTATGATCGGTTCCCGCAGCATGTTGCCGTGTGGGACACCGCAACGCGTTCGGCAGTGGCAGTTCACCAGATCGCATCCCTGCCGTTGGCCGACCGTGTTCCAATCCAGGGCGTTGCTCTCGGCCCGCGGGAATTCGGCTGGCGCGCCACCGAGCCGGCCACGTTGACATGGGCCGAGGCGCTCGACCGCGGCGATTGGAACGTGGAGGTTCCCGCGCGGGACAAAATCATGATGTTGATAGCGCCCTTTACCGCATCTGCGATTGAGATCGCGCGGACCGAGCAGCGCTTTGTCGGGTTCGATTGGGGCGAGAATCCCCGTGTCGCTCTCATGCGCGAGTATGACGAGAATCGGCACTGGGCGAAAATTTCCGTCATCAACGTTGACGACCCTCAAGGCAAGCCGAGTGTGCTGTTCAGTCTTTCTACCGACGAGGAGTATGCGAACCCCGGCCGTCCGGTGCACCGTGTGCTTGCCAACGGCGCCTCGGTGATCCGCCAAGATGGCGACTCGATTTACCTTGCAGGGATTGGCTCATCCCCGGATGGCGATCGACCCTTTCTCGACCGCCTCGATCTTGCGTCTCGCAAATCGGAGCGCTTGTTTCGCAGCGACAAGAGCAGTTTCGAGCAATTTCTCTCATTCTTAGACACGGGCCAGCGAAGGTTTCTCACCTGGCATCAATCCGCCATGGATCCGCCGAACGCCTTCGTGCGCACTCTCGGGAACTCGCTCGATGCCGCGGGCGGGGAGGCAACCGTTGCCTCGACGAGCTCGGCCGTTACGCACCTTGCCGATCCGACACCCGTGGTCAGAGAGATCAAAAAGCGACTGGTGAAGTACAAGCGTGCCGATGGGCTGGACTTGTCATTCACGCTCTACACTCCGCCGGGCTACAAGGAGGGCATGCGCGTCCCCACGATTCTTTATGCGTATCCTCTGGACTACGCTGACGCCTCGAAGGCCGCGCAGGTGGTAGGCTCGCAGCAAACCTTTACGCGGCTGCGCCAATATAGGCTGCTGCTTCTGGCGGGTTACGCAATTATCGACGACGCTTCCTTCCCGATCGTCGGTGACCCGAAGAGCGCCTACGATACTTATCTGGATCAACTTGTCGCGGATGCAAAGGCCGCGGTCGATGAGGCGGTGCGCCTGGGAGTCGCCGATCCCGGCCGCATTGGCGTTACCGGACACAGCCACGGTGCGCTGATGACCGCCAACCTGGTAGCGCACACAGATTTGTTCCGCGCGGGGGTCGCAACGAGCGGCTCGTACAACAAGACGCTGACGCCATTCGGCTTTCAGAGTGAACGGCGCTCAGTCTGGGCGGCACAGGATGTGTATTTGCAGGTGTCGCCATTTTTCTTTGCCGACAAACTGAAGACCCCGCTGCTCATCGTGCATGGAGCCGAAGATGCGAACCCGGGTACCACACCCATTCAGGCCAGCAAGCTGTACGAGGCGATCCGAGGCAATGGCGGGACCGCCCGCCTGGTCATGCTGCCGCACGAGCCGCACTGGTACACCGCCATGGAATCGAACGAGCAACTTGTCTACGAGATGGTTCGTTGGTTCGACAAATATGTGAAGAATGCGCCCTCGCCGTCCTTGGCGCACTGAGGTTCCCCCGGGCAATCTGACGCCGAGTGATGCACACTTGTGAGTGCGCCTGAGAGCGAGCCGCTTTCCGGCGATCAAACAGATGCGTGAGCTGTATGACAAATTCCGTAAGGCCAACCGTGGGCGTCTTGCTCACGATCGTTGGATTGGACGTGGCCGGCATTGGCCTCACACTGCCGATCATTCCGCGGTTATTGGTGGAGGTCGCACACACGGGCGACCTCGGCTGGCGCTTCGGCGCTTTCTTAAGTCTGTACGCGCTCATGCAATTCTGCTTTTCGCCGATCCTCGGCAGTTGGAGCGATCGTATCGGACGGCGGCCGGTGCTGCTGTTCTCTCTGGCCGGAGCCACCGTGGATTATCTGCTCATGGCCGCTGCGCCCTGGCTGGCGCTGTTGTTTCTGGGCCGGGCCATTGCCGGCATTACGGGCGCCAGCCAGGCCGTGGCCTCCGCTTATATCGCGGACGTGACGCCGGAGGATGAGCGCGCCCAGAGCTTCGGGCTGCTCAATGCTTGCCAAGGGCTCGGCTTCATCGCCGGCCCATTGCTCGGTGGCGCATTGGGGGAATATTGGGTGCGCGCGCCGTTCATCGCAGCGGCGCTGCTGAACGCCGTCACTTTCCTGGTCACCTTGTGGGTACTGCGCGAACCACACCGAGCGCCAACTGCGCGGCCCCTCACCGCGCCGCTCAATCCTTTCACTGCATTTCGATGGGCGTTCTCGCTGCCCGGCCTGCTCTCCTTGCTGCTGATCTACATTGTCATTTCGCTGATTGGACAGGTGGGCGGTACGATTTGGATCATTTACGGCACAGACCGCTACGGCTGGTCGCCCTTCATGTTAGGTCTATCCCTGGCTTGTTTCGGCCTGCTGCATGCGTTTGCGCAGGCATTCATTGCCGGACCCTTGACGAAGCGCTGGGGTGAGCGGACTGCAATCCTAATCGGCGTGATCACAGATGCCATCGCCTCCGTGCTCATCGCCTTTGCGAACCGGGGCTGGATGCCGTTCGCGCTCATGCCGCTCTTCTGTCTCGGCGCCATCGGTTTGCCGGCTCTGCAGTCACTGCTCGCCAAGCAAGTCGATGCTCGAAGCCAGGGCAAGCTGCAGGGCGTGTTGGCGAGTCTTCTCAGCTTGACTTCGATCGTGGGTCCGGTGGTAATTAGTGATGTGTACTTTGCAACGCGCGCCTCTATTCCAGGTTTGGTGTGGCTGGCGGGCGCCGCGTTGTATCTTTTCATCCTACCGATACTCGTTAACCTGCGGCCGAATGTGCGCACGCCGTGAGCCGAGCCTGCCTATGACAACCATCTCTGTGAACCGAAAACTTGTCACGCTGATCAACGTCTTCACGGTTGAACCCGGCAATCAGCAACGACTCATCGAACTGTTGACCCGTGCGACCGAAACCTCCGTACGCCACGCGCTGGGCTTTGTTTCAAGCAGCTTGCATCGCGGTCTTGATGGGACGAAGGTCACGATGTACGCGCAATGGCGCAGCATCGAAGACTACCAGGCGATGCGCGCAAATCCGGCACCCTTGCCGTATTTGCAGCAGGCGCTCGCAATCGCGAGGTTCGAGCCTGGAATGTATGAAGTTGTCGAAATCTTCACCGGAACAAGCCAGGAACTCTGACCCTTCAATTACGGACGCCTAGACCGCCGCTTAGCTCGAGGTCATGGCTAGCCGGTGAGAGTTGTTAAGCGCCCAACAGTCGTCGTGCCAGCAACGACTCCATATCTCGGCGACCGTCGGCAACGACGTAGACAATAACTTGTTTCGCATGCGCCCTGTAGATCAATCGGTAGGGCTTAAACAGGATTTGTCGGTATTCCGAGATACCAAGAGCGCGCAACTCGTTTACGGAAGAGCCGCGGTCAGGAGACGTTCTGAGCGCCTCGGTCGCCTTGACGAGCCGCTCGAGGACGTAGTCGGCGCTCGCAGGAGAATCGTGCTCAGCGATGTAAAGGTAGATCTCTTCCAGGTCACGCTCTGCGTCCTTCGTCAGCGAGACCTCGTATCGCATTAGGGGACTGTAGCCTTGGATCGCAGGCGGCTCGCCACCTCCCCGATCGGCGTGATTTCCCCACGCTCAACTTGTTGGCTGCCAAGTGCAAGAATCTTCAATAGCGCCAGTGTCTCTTGGGTTTCTTCGTAAGAGCCAACATCCTGAATTACGGCCTTGGCTTCACCATTTTGCGTGATGATCATCGGCTTACGCTGCTCCTCCAGCACCTGCAAGACCTCGGCGGCGTTCGCCTTCAAGTAGCTAATAGGCCTTATTTGGGTTGAATAGCGCACGGCGGCTCCAATTGGTTGCAGGACTTAATATAGTCTTTTTATGGTCCTATCGCAACACTCAGCCGCGCGAACAATCCTCATGCAACAAAAACTCAAAGCCCGGTACAGGGTGGCGCTGAGGGACGGGTATCCCTCGCTTATCGAAGATCCTCTCGGCGTGGTACGCTCTTTATTTCCGCCAGGCCAAGGTACTCCATTGAAAGCATTCCTTGTTATCCTGCTGCTTTGCGTCTCGGGTTGTAGCTGGTTTCATCGCAAGCCCCACGCACCCGATCCGACCGAGCTCGTTGTCGTGGGCGCGCCCGTGGGTTCCACGGTATTCGTCGACGGCCAACAAGCGGGACAAGCGAAAGAAGTCGCC
>Ga0265760_10000148_pt1 | contig 18076 bp, 15 predicted proteins | sample NZIome_2_FD_200831 | JGI IMG/M metagenome (GOLD analysis project Ga0265760, IMG submission 200831) | Metatranscriptome of rhizosphere microbial communities from Maridalen valley, Oslo, Norway - NZI1 (Metagenome Metatranscriptome) | ecosystem: Host-associated > Plants > Roots > Rhizosphere >...
GCGACAAGATGACTGAGGAATTTGTTTCGGATCTCGAATGGGTCGATTCGGCAGACGATGCAAGGCTCCGCTTGATTAAGACAATTCAGCCGTCGCCAGAAGAATTTGACTCAGCGATAGCAGTCTTGCAGGAAAGCGTAGCTAGACACGACATGGCGGAAATCCTTAAACAGCTTTGCTGGCTCGTGCCCGAATATCGCCCCAGTGAAATGATTCTTGAGTCTCTAAAGGAGCAACGAGCGATTTCCTTATGAAACGGACTATCGCCGTTGTCACTTCTTCCCGCGCCGACTATGGGCATTTGTACTGGCCCCTGCGAGATTTGTCGGAAGCGGATTCGGTGGACCTTAGAATCGTGGCCCTTGGGCCTCACCTTTCGCCGGAATTTGGACATACCTTCCAAGAAATGGAAAAGGACGGCTTCACCATCCACGCTCGCGTTGAATGCCTGCTTAGTTCGGACAGCGACATTGGAATGGCCAAAACGATTGGAGTTGCTGTCTTGGGCCTTGCCGATTTATTTGGAGGCATGCGACCCGATCTGCTGCTTTTGATAGCGGATCGATACGAGATGCTGGCGCCGGCTTCCGTTGCTTTGGCTCTGCGAATTCCAATCGCACACATCGAAGGTGGTGAAGTCAGCGAAGGCGCGATTGACGATGCTGTTCGGAACGCTTTGACGAAGATGGCTCACATCCATTTCACTTCAACCCATACGGCGAGGCAAAGGGTGATCGACATGGGCGAAGAAGAATGGCGCGTCCACCGCACTGGAGCGCCGTCCTTGGATCATCTGCGGCGACGAACTCTTTTGACGTGCGAGGAAGTCGAGTCCCGACTGAATATCGATCTATCGACTCCACCAGTACTTGTCGCCTATCATCCTGTCACCCTCGCTCGCGACACAATGGAAGAAGCGAACGCATTGTTTGCAGCTTTTGAGGAGGTGCCGGAGCCGTTGCTGTTTTGTTATCCGAATGCCGACGCCGGCAGTCGCGCCCTCATCGATCGAACCAAATCCTTCCTGGCATCTCGGGGCCGGGGGGCGCTGTATACCAACTTGGATGCCATCACCTATTGGAGTCTGCTGCGTCAGGTGGAAATGCTGGTGGGGAATTCTAGCAGCGGAATTATGGAAACGGCATCCTTTGCGCTGCCCACGGTTAATATCGGAATGAGGCAGCAAGGCCGCGAGCGCGCCAGGAACGTGTTAGACGCGGGTGCAAACAAGGAGTCGATCCTGAAAGCAATGGAGGTCGCAAGAGCGGCCGAATTCCGCGAGTCTCTCTGGGGAATGCTCAATCCTTATGGCGAAGGTTATGCCTCCGAAAACATCGTCCAGGTGTTGACAACCATGCCGCTGACCCGGGATCTCCTCATCAAGCGCCATGGCCCCCTGATGAATCCAGTGGAAGTTGCAAGCATGAACCGTGCATCATGAAAATACCGCTCTCTGCTCCCGATGTACAAGAGGAAGAAATCGAGTCAGTTGCTGCCGTCCTTCGCTCTCCGCACTTAAGCCTGGGGCCTAAACTTGAGGAATTCGAGCACGCCATTGCAAGCTACGTAGGCGCCGGAAATGCGATCGGCGTGAGTTCCGGGACGGCGGGCCTGCATCTCTGCGTGCGCGCACTGGGAATTGGTGCGGGAGACGAAGTCATCGTTCCTTCGTTCGCGTTCATCGCTGTCGCTAACGTGGTCCGCTACGAAAATGCAATTCCGGTCTTTGTCGATATCGAACCCGAGACATTGAATGTCGACCCCAGCCGAATTGAGGCCGCCATTACTCCCCGCACAAAAGCCATCCTGGTTGTTCATACCTTTGGTTGCCCCGCAGAATTATCAAAGATTGCGGATATCGCCCGGCGTCATAATCTTTACGTCATTGAGGATGCGTGTGAAGCCTTGGGGGCGGAATACGAGAACCGGAAGGTGGGGAACCAATGCGACGCGGGCGTGTTCGCTTTCTATCCCAATAAGCAGATCACTACGGGCGAAGGGGGAGTCGTTGTCACTGCGAATCCACGCACGGCTTCTGTGGTTCGGGTGCTGCGTAATCAAGGCCGAGTTCGCTCGGAAGACTGGCTGCAACATTCCGAGCTCGGGTACAACTACAGGTTATCCGAAATGAATTGCGCACTGGGAATCAGCCAGCTCAAGAGAATTGAAGCGATTCTATCGAGGCGTGAGGAAATCGCACGGAAATACAGCGACAAATTGACGGAGAATGAAAATCTACGGCTTCCCCCCCTCGCTGTGCCGCTCCGTAGAATCAGTTGGTTCGTGTATGTCGTTCGGCTATCAGGATCTTGGTCTCAAGTTCATCGCGATTGGATTGTCAAGGAGATGAATCGGCGAGGGATCGCTTGTGGAAGGTATTTTGCGCCGATTCATCTGCAACCGGCGTATCAATTTGCGTCTGTGCGGAGGACCGACCTGAGCGTCACGGAGTATCAGGCATCGCGCTCTCTGGCATTGCCATTTTTCAATCGACTGCAAGACGAACAAATCGAAGAGGTTTGCGAGAATTTACGCGAGTCGATTCAACTGGCCGGGAGCACTGCTCCGTAAGCGCCTGACCAACACACCTGTTCGCGGCCTCTGCTCGACGTCGATGTCGCGACGCAGACGACTTACATTCAGTTCAATCTGGCGTCGAGCCTAATTTGCAAATCCTCGCGTAATGCGCCACGTGGAACCATTTCTGTATTCTTGTACACTAACTAAGTCCGCTGCCGGCAAGTCGCGGTAGACCTCAGGTCGTTGTCCGTCGTCTCCGTGCGCTTCTTGCTACCCTTCCTTCATCTGTCCAACTTGAAGACATAACTCTGACTATCGAACATGTGTGTTGCTCGGACGCTTGCGTTGAAAACGACCACAACGGAACTACTATAGTTAGTTGAAATGTGCCGGCAAACAGTAACGACGGCCTCTAGCCTTTTGTATCGGCTAGCACGCTTTTCACTGGCTTAACCGGGGTGGATGAATTGTGCTCGAATTTTTCTGCTCTAAGGTTGCGCACCTATTGTTCCAAACGCGGAGGGACAAAGAGACTAGAGTCAAGCTGTGAGAGATGACTTCTCGGCTCCGATGGATCCCACCGCGCTCCCGTGTGCTGTTTGTTGGCGTACCGTCACCGCCTCCGTTTCAAGAACACGAAGATCGGCTGCCGCACGTAAAGGGCAGGCGGCGAGCAAAAATTAGAGCGTGGCGCATCTGGGCGAGCTGGTTCGGTCTTATTTTGATATTTCTACTCAGTTGGAGTTGCCTCATGCTGCGAGCCGATACTCAGGCGCGAGTTGCATTCAAAGATGAGTTCGAGGGCGGAAAGCTCGACGCCACGAAGTGGATCCTGGCGACATACAAGTCGCCGGACTCCTCACCCGGTGTAAACTGTGGCATCTATGTGTCATCTGCGATCGACTTTACGCAAGGGATGCTGCGGATTACCGTCCAGCAGCATGCGACGGCCAGTGGTGTCGAATCGCTGGGCGGCGCAATCATTTCCAGGGAGTTATTCGGCTTTGGCACCTACGACTTCGAGATGCGCATGAGCAGCCTCTCGCCCACCCCTCAGGGTGACGGCACGGCTTCAACCGGGGCGGTATCGTCTGGTTTTATTTACTACAACAAGTCGGAGAGCGAAATCGATCTGGAGTTTCTGGGAAATGAGAATGCCTTATGGGTAAGCTCGTGGTTCAACCTCGATCCTAATTTCGATCCCACACCGCTCCAGAAGACCAGCGACAAAGTAGACGAACCTGCCCTGGCGACTCGATTCCGACACTATTCCCTGGTCTGGTCTCCGAAAACAGTGGATGTCTACATCGACGGCACGAGAGTCGCCCACCAGACCGAACACGTGCCGCAAAATCCAGCACACATCATTCTTCAGCACCGCGGTACCAACAGCGACAAATGGGGTGGCGTGGCCGCCGTCGACGTGGAACGCTATTTCTTTGTTCGCTCCGTGAAATTCACGCCCCGGGGCGCCAAATAGCGCGTGCTTACTTTCATCCTGTGTGTGCTCGGGTTGCGGGTCTTTCTCAGCCTCGCCAAATATGCCTGGTCGGTCGTGATGCGTATCGGCCACCCCCAGTTGGCAAGCGTCAAGCAGGACTTTTCACTCGAACCAACGCTCAGCATCCTGCTCCCCTGCTTTAACGAAGGGCCAGATGTGTACAACTCCATCCGAACCATTCTTGAATGCGACTATCCGGTGGACAAATTTCAAGTCATCGCTACCGATGACCGCTCCAGGGACGACAGTTGGGAGTGGCTTCAGAAAGCGGCCGCCGATTTCCCAGGCCGTGTGGTCGCGCGGCGAAATCCTAAGAACATGGGAAAATCCCGCACCCTGATTGGTGCGTCCCACGTGTCCAATTCGGAAATCATCCTCGTGATCGATTCCGACTGCATTTTCGCCAAGGACACCATCCGGCAGTTGGTGTCGTGCTTCGCCGACCCGAAGATGGGAATTGTTGGCGGCACGGTGGGTGTCCGAAATCCCAACACTAATTCCCTCACTCAGGTGCAGACTTACGTCTACTTCCTCGCCTTCGATTTGTGGAAAACCTATGAGAACTGGACGAAGTCGGTTACCTGTGTGGGAGGCTACCTGCTTGCCATCCGACGCCATTTATTCGAGCAGATCGAACCAAAAATTCTTACCCGGAACTGGTTTGGAGTCGAAGTCGTGGAGGGTGAAGATCGATACATTACCCATCACGCACTTCTTCTAGGCTATGACACTTATGTAAATACGAAGGCACGCTGCTGGACCAATGCTCCTGATAAATATCCCCAGTTCTTTAAGCAACAATACCGCTGGAGAAAAAGTGGCGTCCGCGATCTGTTCCTGACCTACAAATTGCTTTGGAGTCACCTCGGTACCGTGCACCCGAATGGTATCTATTGCTCCACCATTGCTCCCCTGACATTGTTGACCTTCACCCTTGGGATCTTCATCGCCCCCCGTTTCGATCCCTTGTTCTTTTTGCATCCGATCACACTGATAATCTCGATGGCCACCGGCGCGGTCTTGCACCTGATTGTCTCAAAACACTTTCCCGATCAAAAGATCGCCAACCCGCTTACCTTTGCGCTCTTCGGATTCTGGTGGATCATCAACTCTTTCTATCTCACCGTCTTGTCTCTGCTGACCCTTGACTTTAGCGACTGGGGAAGCCGGACCAAGAAACGAGCTAAGCGTCCAGGACAATAATTATGAACCTAGGAAATATCAGACCTGCCATCAATAGTTCGGTGCTCATGCTCTACCGCGTCTTTGCGATTGTCAGCTTGTACGCAGTTCTCGCGGGAGTCCTCGTATTCGGCCTGGGAAGCGCATTTTATGCCGGCAGCAAGACCTGGGTTGCCCCCGTCATCCTTTCCCAGTCTGACAAGGATACGCTTGACCTCATCGGCAAGACTCTGACCACGCAGAACACCGTTGACGACCTTAGGCTTGACATCGAAAAGCTCAAAAACACCGTGGCGGAAGCCCGGTCGCATAAAGCAAACCTTGAAAAGATTCTCCCGGCCATCGATACGGCTATTGCCCAGGAAAACCGGCACAAGCGAGAGACCGGTCCGGTGCTCGCCAACCTGGACAAGCAGAAAAACGCCGACGTCACCAACACCCAGAGCGCGCTGGCCCAGTTCGCCGACGTTGACGCCAGCATCGACCACGAGTTGGCAGCGGGACTCATTACCAAAAGCGACGCGACGCAAGCGAAGTTGAACTTGGTCAAGTCCAACGGGGACCTCACCGACAGCAGGATCGCGACCACATTGCTGAAGGACACGATTTGGGCGAAGACCCTTCCCTCCACGACTTACCTGGACACTCTGCACAAGCAGGCCGAACTGGAGTCCGAAATCGCCTGTCTGGGAATCGTCATCGACACTGCCCAGAAACAGATCGCCACAGAAGGAAACCAGGCGGTGAAACTCGACCAGGCCTTGAAGACGGCGAAACAAACGCCTCTCTGGGCCGCCATGCAAGGCGCCAGAACCAATGTGGCTCTGGTGCCGTACGACAATCAAGCGGTGGCCAACCCGGGCGCTCCGGTTTATGACTGTTACCTCAGCTTTATCGCCTGCCGTCAGGTTGGCCTTATAAAGGCGACATTCATCGGGGAACAGCACACCACCCATCCGATCTTCAAAACTGACTTGCGCGGATTCCTGGTGCAACTGGAATTGACCGATCCAGATTCCGCAAAATCAAAGACGCTTTTTGTGGGGAGCAAACCGCTCTTATTTTGACGTTTCTTAAAGGCATCCTTTTATGAGACAAGCATCTCTATTAATCGCCGCAGTGCTGTTATGCTGCACCGCCGTCTTCGCCGGCGAAAATGAAGCGGCAGAAAACGCATATTGTAAGTACCTTACGGAGCAGGCGAATGCCCAGCGCGATCTGCTGCGCAGCCCATCGGCTATCGCAGGGCCAACCCAGCCGAGCGCCGGCACACCCCCGCAACTGATCTTCGGCCTCACCGGCAGTCTGGCAAACAATCTGAAAGCGCCCCTCACAACGAGAGCGGCACGCGCTGCTTGCGATCTTTACATGGCGACGACCGAGGCACAGCAGCGCATTTATTTCGCCGCACCGAAGATGGAGAAAGACGCGCTCATGCATCGGCTCAATTTGGTCCAGCAGGGTTCAGACCAACTGGAGACGATGATTCGAGACGAAGAAAAAATGGTTCAGGTGCATAACGTGACCGGCCCTGCGCTCTATTACCTTCAATCCGCAAGAGCGCGGCTGGATATGCGGCGCACGTCGGCACTGACCGGCCTTCTTCCCTACGTCCCAACTCTGAGCGATCTACCGCTTCGCGAGCTGGTGAACAACAAGCTGCACGCCGACGAAACGAACCAGAAAGCCATTACCAAACTGGCAAGCGAAAGCGGCTGGGACCTCATAGTGTCCGGCGGTGGACGGCGTCAACTGGCGGAGTTCAATTCCACGACCACTGTCTCGGAGTTCGGCGGGTTCGGTGAGGTTAGCCTGACCTACAATCTCGGGCGGCATTCCGCCAACACACACCTTGATCGGTCCGCATCGGCATATCTTGATTTCAAGAATAATCAGTTCGAGGATGTCGCACGGCAATCGGCGGTTTTGAAAGGGCAGATCGCGGACACTCTCTCATTCCTGCGCCCGCAGCTAACGGCTTTACTCGAACATGACTCGGATATCGAAAAGTCGCTGCGCAATATCGAAGGGCTGGACACCAGTAGCGCCCTGGCGTTCAAGAACCAGTTACTCGCCGATCAAATAGTTCTGCGCGTCGACCTTGGCGATATTCAGTTCCGGCTGGACTGGCTGGATTCTTATCTTCACGACAACTTCTAAAACGCAACCATGCTCTTCTCCCGGCTGCCATTATATGGAGGCCTACGCCCTCTGTCCGACGCTGCGTTCTTGAAAGGTCGTTTGTCATCATGAAGATCACAATATTCTTGGGCCTTGCCTTTCTGACAGAAATCGCGGGGGCTCAAAACCGGTGGCAACCTCGACTCTGAACCAGGCATTCGCGCCTTACGTCATAGGCTCGATCCAGACGGCACCCGGTTCAAGCATTGAGAATTACGTGGCTGGTGTTGGACTTGAATCTAGCTCCAACCACATTCTTCTTGACGTGCTCGCCACAGTAACTCCCGCTTCATTGATTTCTCCAGAGCCCTAATCTCGTGGAGGCAGTTCTACGTCCAAGCTCCATTGGAGTCACCTCGTAACCCCAGTGGTTTTGTGCGCAATTGCGAACCATCGGAGGAAGTTACCAACCCCAATACATATCTCCAAGTTCGATCGTTCTACACGGGGTTTCGCAGTAGTCTCAAGATTGGGACGAAGCTGTTGCAACAGTTTTCGAAGAGACGCTTTCTTAATGAAAGTCGCGACCGGAGGGACGACACGATGGCAACCATATTGGAAGAGGAGACTCTAGTTCGCTCTCAGGCAGTGATCGCGCGCGAGGTTGCGGGAGAAACTTTGATCATTCCGGTGCGCGACAGAGTGGGCGATCTGCCATCGATCTATAGCCTCAACAGCACGGCTTCGTTGATTTGGAAATTACTCGAATCGTCGCGAACGCTGACGCAACTGGCGATGGCGTTCGCGCAGGAATATGAAGTAGAGCCGGAGATGGTTCGGGAGGACGTCGCCGATTTTCTGAATGAGATGATGGCGGTTGGTATGATCGAGCTTTCGGCCCCTGTGATGATGGCAGAGGCTGAAGGACCTAGGGGGCGGGAGGAATGGCAGCCACGCGTGAGCTCGCGTCGGCTGCTTTCAGATCGGGAGGAGATTTTGGCGGTACGTTCTGCTGTCTGAAACATTTCCGCGGCGGGTGGGAGCACGGTCGAGCACATCGACGTGTAGGAGGTCAGCCAGTCTGGGCGCCCCTGTGGCCCGGGCTCATCTCTCTCGAAGGACGCTATGAAATGCTGGCGTCAGTTTATTATGCCTCCGATTTGGCGTCGGGTTCCGAGATGATACCAAGGCTTGAGTTTATGAAAGACCCTGAGTCAGGCTCGACGGCTTTGTGTTGCCGCTCTGCTCGATCGCACAGATCATTTGCGGAATGAGCAACGCCTTCGAGAACCGTTTCCCCAGTTCGGCTGTCGCCGGCGAAACCGTTGCTCCGCATCGCATAGCATTCAAGACGTTTGCCACGACTCCGTCTACATCACCGTGCGCGGAAACGTATGCCCCCGTGCCAGCTTGACGGATGATGTCTTGTACGTGACTCTCCGTTGGACCGGTGTAAAGAAATGCTCTGTTCGCAGCTAGCACATTGTAGATTTTGCAGGGGTGGACGATGCCTACATACTTGTCTCCCATCACTACCACGTGCAGGTCGGCCGCGGACAACGATGCCGATAACTTCTCTATGGGTTGGTAAGGAAGGCACAACACGTTCCGCATGCCTCGGTCTCGCGCACGCTCCTCCACCTTCCGGAACTCGCTTCCGCCCCCGATAAAGCAAAAAGCGATATCTTGACGATCAGCGAGTCGCTCAGCGGCCTGAAGGAGAGTCTCCAAAGGGTGGCATGGGCTATGGTTTCCCGAGTACATTACGACGAATCTGCGGGAAAGTTTATGGACGGCCCGGAACTCTTCCCTGCCCGCTGGATCGAACCTGACGTGGTCATCGTGCGACCAAGGCGGAACGACTAGGACCTTTTCTGCAGGGATGCCCTTCGCCTGAATGCGGTCTTTCATGAACCGATCCAGCGCTACGATGCGATCAGCTCGTTGCAAGCTGTGCAACAACATGCGCGATAGCAAACGTGCAACCGGGGATTTCGCTCGCAGCCATCCCGCAGCGATTGCCTCGTCGGGGTTGAGGTCCATTGACCAGAACACCAGGCTGCGAGCTCTAAAGGGCACAGCCAAAGTCGCGACAAAAGAAATCAGGGGCGGCGAGGTCATCGCAACGACAACGTCGAACTGAGGCAATGACCACAGACGAAAGGCACAACTTGCCATGAATGTTCCGAAGTCCGAGGCACGACGCCATTTGGAACTCTTGCCGAACCCAGTCGATCGTACGCGAACGATCTTGACCCTGTTCCAAGTCTCCTGGCTCGGGAATCGAAGCTTCGGATCGTCGTAGCCTCGGGAACTGCAGATGACGGTGACCTCGTGTCCCGCCTGCGTCAAGCCTCTTGCCAGGTCAGTCGCGTGCTGGGCCGTGGAAACAACATCGGGATAAAACGCTTGATTAAGAATCAGAATGTTCATGCGATCAGAGATCAAACCGCAACATGTGAATTGTGACCGTTCGGTTGTGGCGTGTTGGCATCTTAGGGGTGCAACGGTGTTGAAAACTCCACCGGTTGGGAGGTCGCTTCGGGCCTTTTTACAAGGTCGCCGGTCCGGGAACCGTCGGCCCAGTGACGTTATCGGGCCGAGGATGCTAATTGCTACCCTCCATGCATGGGTGCACGGATCTCGGCAATTGCAGCTGACCGGGCTGTGGCGCCCTTCAGGAACTTAAAGGCCAGGATTTGCTCGCCAACACTCAAAGAAGCGCATCTCATCGCTTCGTTCGGGCGTCTTTGGTCTGCATTCAAACAGAGCGGCCCTCACGCTAAAGACTTCTTCAAATACCCAATTCCATCGGCGTGCAGGACTGCTCAAAGCTGGGACACGACCGTTACGAAGAGACGGTGAGGTCCGCAAAGGCTACCCGTTTCTCGCTCAGACACACGTTTTCTTCCTTGTTCAATATGAATCCACCGATCGACAGCACATCCATCCGGGTTCGCAGGAAGCAGTCGATCGCTTGGGCCGGTGTTTGGACAATGGGCTCATTCTCGTTAAAGGACGTGTTCAGCAACACCGGTACGCCTGTGACTTCCTCGAACTTGTGAATCAGCTTCCAATACTGCGGACTCACTTCGCGCTCCACTGTCTGGAGCCTCCCGGTCCCGTCCCCGTGCGTCACCGCCGGAATCCGCTCGCGTTGCTCCGGCTTGATCTTGTATGCCATTACCATGAATGGTGATGGGTAGTCCGTCTCGAAATACTCGCCTACCCTTTCCGCCAAAATCGACGGGCAGAACGGCCGGAATGGCTCACGGTATTTGATGCGGCTGTTGAGGATCTCTTTCATGTCCGTGCGGCGAGGATCTGCAAGAATACTTCTGTTCCCCAGCGCGCGCGGACCAAACTCCATTCGGCCCTGAAACCAGCCCACAATCCTCCCTTGGGCAATCGCTTCCACCGTGCGGCCAATCAGATCTTCCTCCGCGAGCTTGTGATACTTGCACCCGGCGGCCTCCAGGTCGCGGAGGATCTCACCATCCGAATACTCGGGTCCGTAATACACGTGCCGCATCTCAAAGCACCGCGGTAGTTTTAACTCTTGATGCTGCACGTACAGCGCAGCGCCAATCGAGGTCCCCGCGTCGTGCGCCGCCGGCTGTACATACACTCGCCGGAAGTTCGTGCGCTCGAAGATCATGCCGTTGGCCACGCAGTTCAACGCCACCCCGCCTGCCAGGCAAACCGCCGTCGCGCCTGTTTGCTTCTGGACATAATTCAGCAGCGCGAAATAATTCTCCTCGAGCACCAATTGCACGGAAGCCGCCAGATCCTTGTCCTTTTGCCGGATTTCAGAGCGCGGCACGCGCGGTTCGCCGAACTCTTCCACCATCCTGTGCGAAAAGACCGCGCCCACCGCCGGCTCTCCGCCATACCAAGTCATGTCCACGCCTTTACTGTGATGGGTGAAGTATTCCAGATTCAGCCGGCACTGATCTCTCTCGGTGCGGACCACGCTCCGTACCTGTTCGGCAAACCGGGGTTCGCCATAAGCGGAGAGGCCCATCATCTTGTATTCGTCGCCAAACTTGGGGAAGCCGAGGAATTGTGTGAACGCGGTATAGAAGATGCCCAGCGAATGCGGGAAGGAGACGGAGCCTCGTACGTCTATCTGATTGCCCTTCCCCACGCCCCACATCACACTACTGAAATCACCGAAGCCGTCGATGGAGATGACAGCGGCCTCTTCAAAGGGCGACGCGAAGAACGCACTGGCGAGATGCGCCCGGTGATGCTCGACGAAGTGTACCTGCCGCGCCCCCCGTGGCACAATTCCCTCTGCTGCAAGCAACTCGCCCACCTGCGCGATGCGGATGCTGTTGACAGCACGAGAACTGAGATTCAGCCATCGGTGTGGCCGCAGCGCCGCCCGCAACAGTTTGACTGCCAGATGAGCTTTGGGATTCCGTGAAATCGCGACGTGGTCCGGTTGCGTTCCCTGAAGACAGGCCTTCGCTGCCAGCACGGGCAATCCGGCCCAGTGCTTCACGCGATTCAGCCGCTCCTCCTCCAACGCCGCCACCAGCTGTCCATCACGCAGCAACGCGGCCGAGGCATCGCCGTGGAAAGCATTAAGTCCGAGAATGTTCATTCCCTTTTCAATCCCCAGTGGCCTTTAGGACAACCGAGATCGTCTCCAACAAATGGCGCCGTTTTCACGCGAAACAGCTGGAGACGGCGGTCGCACTCGACTTTGCTGGGACCACACCATTTGTGGGGTTTATTCTGAGACAGGAGCACTGTGTTGCCGTCGCGGCTTTCTGATTTCGTTCCTCCTGCCCCGCAATTACGGTCTGTTCATCTGTAAGCGTGCACCCGACACATAGCAAAACTAGTATCGAAGCTTTATGCATGGCTGGTCCTTTTCAAATCAATGTGCGTCGCATGCCATTTTGTTCAGCACCGAACACCGACGGAAGATGCCTCCTTGTTTGGCATCTTGTCAGTAAGTATTCCTTCGTAGATTAACAGCATGAGATCCGCGACGTGCTTCCAGCTAAATTTTGCATTGACTAATGCACGGCCTTTGGCGCCCATCGACCGGAGCGTGTCGGAATCTAGTCTTGTGGCCTGCCGTAAACCATCGGCGATCCCATCGACGGTTGCATCAACCCACCAGCCGCAGTCGCCCTCTCGCAGAACGGACCAAGGCGCCGCGGTGGTGGTCAAAACTGGCACACCGTGAGCAAGTGCTTCAGCGACCACCATGCCAAAGCTTTCCGAATGGGTCGGGAGTACAAAAAGGTCCGCATCAAGGAACGCAGACGTCCTCATTTGAGGTTCGATCGGACCAGTGAAGGAAACGACGTCGCCCAATCCCAAAGCCGATACTGCCCTTTCAACTTGCTTCTGATGGCCAGCTTCGTCGGGCCCGGCGATACGCAAGAGCCAGCCATCCGGCCGCACCTGTGCCCAAGCCTGAATCAACATTGGCAGACCCTTGATCGGATAAATCCGGCCGAGAAAAAGCGCAGTTCTTTTCCGTCCGTTTCGACATGCTTTCCCAGATTCCGAAGAGATGCTGAAAGGCCGCTCCTCGGGCACATCCACACCGTTCGGAACGATGGCTATAGGAACTCGAAGCCCAAGGCATTGCAGGCTTCGGGCCTCTGCCTCGCCCGTTGCGATATGGCAAAGCGCTTGCTTCAAGTCGCGCCGTTGGTATAGCCGCCAGGCAATTTTCTTTTTTAATCCCTTATGGCTAATCGCCCAGGGCTCAAGCATTCCCCGAGTACTGACTACCCGTGGGATGCCACGCTTTTCTGCGAAGGCCGCAAGGCGGTGGTTATGCAGTAGCCAAATACCGTTATCATGCAGAATATTGGGTTGCTCGAATCGATCCAGAGCTTCGGAAGCTGTGCCAGTTAGGCGCAGCACCGGTGAAGTTGCGGGGACAAGCGGGGTGTTCGCGGCAGACTGGTCGGAAGCCCATAGACCGACCTCGGCCCCCGCGTCGGCCAAAGCCATAGCCAATCTGGAGACCGAAAACGCTGGGCCGCCATAATCAGGTAGCAGACTCGTGCTCGTAAGAAGAACTTTCAAGAACGATTTGGAATCCTCATCGGCGTTAACTTCGGAACGGTCAAGTCCTTTATGACGAAACGCTTCCACACGAAGTTCCAAACAAACGCCCCGACCAGTGCTGCTGCAGAACCGCTAAATATTTCTACGAGTGACCCGTTCGGTTGAATAAGCGCAACACATGGGAGAAAAAAGAGAATGACGTTGCCTAACTCACCCCGCTGTTCTGCAATCGCCGCCTTCAGATCGAGCGTCCCTATGAGCCATCCAAGGGCGAAAAAGCCAACCACCACCCCCGGAATCCCAAAATTAATCTGAAACTCCATCACGTTACCCACGCCAAAAGACGTGTCACGAGAAAGCGCAAGGCCGGTCATCTTCGAAACAATCTGCGGACTGCCAGCATATACCGGTTTTTCGGGCCAGAAAGCGCGCGGAACCAGAGCCTGGAGTCCCTCCCACACGGACTCGCCGTCGAGGTAGTCCACTTGGCCGTCTTGAATTCGCCGAGCCGCAAGTCCTACGAAATAGTTTTGATTTAGCCTTTTGTCTAGAGCGATGAGGTGTGCCCGGTTGGTGGGGTCAAGCCATTCAAAGTCTTTAGCCGTATCAATAACGCTATCGATTCGCGCCTCGAGAGGTCTTCCGCCCCACACTTGGTCCCGGATGTTGTCGCGGTGCTGAAAGTAAGTCACGAAAATGCTCAGACTCAAGAATCCAAACACTGCGATGCCACTCACGACTCGCCAGTAGCTTCGCGTGGAAACGGTGAGCACCGAGCAGACGAGTATGATTGCCGTGGATCCATAGCTCAGGAAGCCTCCGAGCAAAAGCATCAAAACAGGGTAGACCATGAGGGCTCCGAACCAGATCCCTATTCGTTTGACATCGGCGCGTTGCCACGCCGCTCGCAGACCTAACATCACTCCCAGCATCCAGATCCCCCCACCCTTTTCAACTGCAGCGCTTACACTGGGGATTTCATAGAGCGGGCTGAGGCCGTAGATGCACGCCCACCCTCCAATCAAGCAAAACAACCAAAAGTGAGGGCGATCCACGTCCGGACAGAATGATGCTCTCGGGGCTGAGCGGCGGGCCAACCACACTCCCGCAACAAAGCAAATCGAACCGAACGCTGTGAAACGCATGGCAAGCTCGACTAGGTCCGAGTTCAAAAGAAAATCGCGGCCGACGATATGAGCAAAAGCACCGGGCACGTGGATCAACAGTAGTAAATACAAGTAGGCGATCGGAAGACCTAGCGAAACCCCCTCCCTTCGGAGAATAAATAACAGCCCAAGGAATGCCGCGAGACAAACGAAAATCAAGAATGTCATCAAGGTTGAAACACCTTACGCACGAGCGCGACGGGCAACGATATCACTCACACCGTGCAACCAATCACCCGCCTTCTCCCAATTCAGACGCTTGCCTGGTCTTGAGAACAGATAGTCTGCGTGCGCCAGGAACTGAATGGACTCGGTGGCCGCACATGTGGTTCCCGTACTTCCAGCCCAGTTGAGTTCCATAAAGATCGTTCCGATACGACCGGCTCTGACCAAATGTTCGGCTCCCTTCAAGGCTGAGTACTCTTGACCTTGAACGTCGAGTTTCAACAAGTCGACTTGGTCAATGGAATGATCTTGGCAAAACCGATCGAGGGATACTGTTTTCACACGTTCAGTGTCGGAATTGCCGATGCCTTTTACGACGAAATTCATACCTTCATTATTCCCCAATTCTCCACGGAAACGTCTTAGGGTCGCCTGAGCATCGTCCCTTAAGACCGCCACCTCATGAACGTACAAATTCTTGAGGCTATTTAATTTCGCGGTCGCGCGCAACCGAGCCGCAATTTCCGGGGTGGGTTCAAAGGCGTGGACGATAGCGTCTCGCTGACTAGCGAGTGCGGCCAAGCTATAAATGCCGGCATTCGCTCCCACGTCCAGTACAACCTTGGTTCCTTTCGCCATGGCTTGCCAACAGCCGAGGATATCTTCCTCCAGAAAATAGGTGCCGAAAAAGTAAAACTGCCGCTGCAGCATTTCGTTGAGATCGCAGGACATTTTAAATCCACCATGCTTTAACGTCGCCACCCGGCGCGTACAACGGCCTGACAATGCTGTCCGCCACAGACAATCGATCACCGGCAATTTGCCACGACGAATCGGAAATTGTCGCGCATACATCACGAGAACGTTTTCGAAAACAGAAGACGACATTCGTCGGGTTCTCAGTTCAGGCCCAACGCCTGCAGGGCACCGCTGACGCGACACACATAAGCATACCCGCCCTCTTTGCAGCGTTTGTAGCCACGATCAGCAACACGCTTCCTTGCAGATTCGTTGCTGCAATAAAACTTCACCTTGTCTACCAACTCCTCACAGGATCCAAAGAACTCGGCTTCCTTCCCTTCTTCGAAAAACTCCTGGTGCTCTTCGGTGCGGTCAGCCAGAAGCAGGCTGCCGCAGGCCGGGATTTCGAAGGTACGTGTCGTATGCTGGTCCGGCCAGGCCTTCCGCAAAAACCCTACACCTATCTTGGAGCCGCTAAGAGCCCGAGCGTAGTCATCTGCATAAACCTCGCCACCCTGGTGAGCCCGGGATAAGAGCTCATCAGTATGGAAGCGGAAGCGATCTCTCCCCGCAAGCTGTTGCAAAATAATGTGCCTGCGAGGGGTCCATTTGCCATCCCGCAAGAACTCCCAGTATCCGCCCCATATCTTTACATCAAACCCGGCCGCGGCGACAGCGTGAAGCAGGTTCTCTCGTCGAGGTTCCCATCCGCCCAGGAAGCCAATCGCGCATCGCCAGCGCGCGTCCTCAGAGGCAAGAGGGCGGTGGACTTCATCGCAATATCCCAGGGGCATGTAAACCGTTGGCTTACCGATTCCTTCATATTGCTCCCGCTCATACGACTTGCAATAGACAAGAGCGTCGAATGCCGACATGGCCTCATCCATGAGGCGCGTGCGCTTCCAGTCGAGCGAGAAATACGGGTCGGGAGTGAAGTGGACCGTTCGCGCGCCAAGCTTGCGCAATTCCTCGATCGTTTCCGCGCGCAGGAACTCTTGCTTCTCGGCCCAAACCAGGTCCGGCCGGAACTTGCGGGCATCTTCAAGGACCAGACGGTTGATATCATCCACGACAGAACCGCGCTGCAACCGTCTCTGCACCTGCCGCTTGACCCACGGAGCCCGCGTCCAGGGATCCACCGTATGCACACCCTGCACGGTATGTCCGAGGCGACCAAGCGCCCGCATGCGCATCAACGACGTTTGCCCGGGGCTGATTTCGCCGAGAAAGAGGATCTTCATTACGTCGCCATTCTTTCAACGGGGAAACCCTCCCGCACAAATGCGAGCAATCGTTGCTCGAATCTCCGCTTGGAATGCAGTTCCCGAGCCTTGGACCAGGCAGCTTCACGCATCTGACGGTATTCGTCGGTGTGTTCCAGCATCCAGCGCATCGCACTGGCGACCATCGCAGCTTGGGACGGATCGTCTAAAAGCAAGCCGGTGCGGCCATCGTCCACCAACTCCGGGATTCCGAATTTTCGAGAGGAGATTACCGGACATCCTAGATATCCGGCCTCCACAAGCAGCAAGGGCGAGATATCGCTTTTGGTGGGATGAACCAGGGCGCGCGCTCGGCCAAGGATTTGCAGTAACCGCTGGTACTCGCCCTGTACCTCTTTTCGCAAAAACCCCGCAAAGTGAACGCCAGACTCTGCCCCAAGGTTGGATGGTGCATCTCCGACGATGATTAACGAGGCGTCAGTATGGACCGTTCTCACTTCTCGAAATGCCGACAACACTGTTGGTCCACCCTTGGCCTGGAAGTTAGTCGAGACGAACGCAAACTCCCGGCCGCCGGCGTAGTCATCGCGGGGTGGCATCTCGATCTCACCAAAGATTCCGACAGAACCAACCCGGCATGCGTCCAATGCATAATGACTGATGGCGCGCTCGGCCGCCCACCTGCTCGTAAAGAGCACGTATCGAGCATTCTTGAGCCACGCTGCCTCCGCTTGCTCGATCCGGTCAAGATCGTCAGAGCTGAACTGCTCCCGGCTATGAAAAATGTCCATGTAGTCGTGGAACGTGCAATCGCTCCATGCCGCGTAAGGGCGTTGGGGCTTAGTCAGAATCCATGGCGTAAATCCGTGAAAAAAATCCAGGTGCGCATCGACTCGGGATTGCGAATGAACCTCGTCAGCAATTTTCTTCAATCTGCGCTCGGAGAAGAAAAAAAACGACCCTTGCGATCCGGCCAAGCGCCGGAACTTGGACAGCGCTTTTTGCCATAGGACCACCGGTGGGTTGATTGGTCCGATATAGCGGGAGGTTTCGAGACTGCTGATTGCAGAAAATGCAGCAGCGTTCATCGCGGAAAAGCCGCCTGATCTCAGATTCTTCGGCAGATTAGAAACAAAATTGATCAAGACCGGGCACCCTCGCCGTAGACCCGCAGGAGCGCAATGGAGGAGCTCTCAATGGCGAAAGCAGAGGCGGCCACCCTCTGATTGGCGCCCAGAATATCCCGGGGCTGCGCGGCCAGTTGAAGTAACTCATCCGCCCACGCCGCTTCTCCCTCTTCCACTTCCTTGAACCGTACCAACTCCGGCACGACCACGCACTCGACAGGGACGTTGGTGGACGCAAGGACTGGCAGTCCTGCGGCCTGCGCCTCGACCGCAACCATTCCAAGCCCC
>Ga0265760_10000149_pt1 | contig 18035 bp, 18 predicted proteins | sample NZIome_2_FD_200831 | JGI IMG/M metagenome (GOLD analysis project Ga0265760, IMG submission 200831) | Metatranscriptome of rhizosphere microbial communities from Maridalen valley, Oslo, Norway - NZI1 (Metagenome Metatranscriptome) | ecosystem: Host-associated > Plants > Roots > Rhizosphere >...
ACGGTAAGTTCCGGACCAAGGACAAGGTCCGAGCGACGTGGGTTGGTCCGACCGGTTCGGGATGGTTCTCGTTCTGGTTCAACGGTGACAACAACAGCTTCAACGCCGTATGGGGGAACGGAGCGGACACGACGCCGGCCGTGGGCCGCGTCGTCGGTCAACGCGTCCTCCAGTAGAGGTTCTAAAACTCCAAGACACGACAATGGCGAGCGCGATTCGCGCTCGCCATTGTTAGCGACAGCGGCTTTTTAGATGTTGAAGGTATATCCGAAGAGTGGACCGCTCATGTTGAACTTCTGAACCGCCACGTTGGGCGGAAACGAAAAGTAGTTCAGCGTACGATACGTAAAAACTAACGACTGCCCGTGGTTGAACGCATAGCCGGCCCCGGTCATGCCCTCCCACGTTTGATTATTCACGCCGGTACTCGTTCCAATATCGATGTAGTACGGCACGAAAATATGGCCGTCTCCGAAGAACGCCTTTCCCCGAAGCCCGGTTATAACGTCGTTCGTTTGCGTCGAAGCGACAACGGTGCCGTTTGCTGCGAAGCTTCCTCGCCTGTCCGTGATCGAGGCATTATAGCCCAACGACAGGTTTATCGGCGTCTGACGCAGGCCGAGGAAGATGCTCAAATCGGCGTCGTGACCCCGCGCCACTGTGTAACCTGCGGCGGCCTCCCAAATCCTGGGGGTAATCCGAGCCGACGTATTGAGATTGAGCCGAACTTGACGCCTGTCCAGCGGGCCGCCGATCACAGCGGTTTCGCCGGCGTTGGCGGTGGCGTTCGTGTAGATGTAGTCCCCGAAGACGTCGAAGTTGCCTTGGCGTATGTCGAGCGCTCCCATCGCCGCCGAGTTTAGCTTCGAAACATAATTGCTCGGCGTGGTCTGAAAGTTGAATAGTTCGGTACCCCCCGCGCGCCTCGGCAAGTTGGGAACGGTGTATTGGAACGTTCCGTGCACTGTGGGAAGCCATATATAGGGCGCGAGCGTTATATGCCACTGCCCGTCGTACTGCCTGTCCATGAGCGTCGGACTCGCTGCCGGAGCGGGCGTCGGCGCCGTCGTATCCTGCGCCAAAGCGACGGACGTCGCACCTGCGAAGGTAGCCGTCAATAGAAAAACCGACGAAGCGAGGCGCTTCGCAGAAGTTAAAGCATTCATCGCGGTCGATTCTACCGGGGAGCGACGGTAGCGTCTATCCCAAAGACGCAAAACCTCTGCTCGGCCGGCAGATTGCGCTAATGGGACAGCAGCGCCGCGCTTTCGGCGCTATCATTCAGAACATGGCCGCCAACCCGCCAGCCAAGTACACGGCCCGCATCGAAGAGTCCATCAGCATCGCCGAGGACGTTGAATACGCGTGGCTTTCGGCTCGTATTCTGGAGCTCACGGTGCGCGCCGCGGTGGCGCGATCGCACGATGAAAGCGAGTGGGAGCACGAAGAGCTGCGGCGGCGCGGATTGGGCGGCATCCAGATCTTCCGAAACGGGAAAGCCATCTGGACCGATCGCGATGCTTTTGAGGCCGAACTGGCCGAAGCTCGCCGCTCGACCTGCGCGGATCGTTTCATTGCGAGCAACGAACTCGACCCGGGCTTTCTCCAGGAGTTGGACCGCGATCTGCGGCGGCGCTGGCGACTCGCCGGCTATGAAGTTCCCAGCCTTTTGGAAAGTATGAAGGTGGTTTTCTCCGAGCTGGAATCGGACACAAATGACCGCGTTGCCGTTGCGCGCCGGGCCTTTGCCGACGAAATTCTCAGCTCTGCGTGCGGCGATCTTTACGAAGTACGCAGCGTTTCCGACGGAGACTCTCCGAACATCTCTCGGTAGTCGGCGGTGAAATGCCCCATGTGCCAAAAGCCCCAGGCGGTCGCCACGTCGATGACTCGGGTTCGCGTTGCTTGCGGGCGCTGAAGAGTTTGCCGAACGCCGCTGAGTCGCTCTCGCTTGAAATAGGCCATTGGGCTGCAGCCCGTAACCGCTTGGAAAGCGTTGATGAGCGAACGCAGGCGCAAGCCTGACACTTCGCTCAAATCCTCGAGCGTCACGGTTTTATCCAGATGCTCGCGCATGTAGGTTTCGCAGACTCGCACCGCGGCGACGCGGCGGTTCAGCGACGGGGACCGCTCGGCGGTCGTGCCGTGACGGCCGCCGAGAGCGTCGGCCAGCAGCGGCAGCAACGCGCGTTTGACCAACTCGCGCGTCGTAACGCGCCGCAGAAAACCCATTGATTTCGTGGAGTCGCGCGACAGCCATTGCAGATATTCGCGAAGCCGCTTTGCAAAAAAGTCGTTGCGTTCGAGCCAAACGTCGCCGGCGCTTTCCATCAATATCCGCGCGTCGGGCGAGTCCGGGAAATCGCGTGCAAGGCGGCGCGCGTCGATCGTCACGGAAAGGAACGCCGACGGCCCTGCGGTGCTGAGCCAAATGGAGCCCCCAGAGGCGGCCACGTGGCCCTCGCCCACACCGGTTCCGAACCAACGAGCGCACGTCGAGCGGCTCGCGAGGATCCCAATTACAGACCTGTCGGGTTTGAGACGGGCCTCCAGCTTGAATCCGAGATTGGAGCGATGCCAACCAACGCGCATTGCATCGAGTTTCACAATGCGATGCTCGGACTCAAACGACCCCGGCTCCATCTGTGTCCAAGTCACGGACTCGGGCACCAGGGCCCCCTTTGTACGGCCTGGCATACCCCGGGATCGTACCGCCGTTTTATTAAAATGCTGAGAAGAGACGCGAAAATGCCCAACGCTTTAAATTTCCGATGTCTTGCACATGGCAAAGGCCGCCCCAATCCTTTGACGTTCCTTAAGGGATAAAGAAAACGGCGGCGATCTCGATTCGCCGCGCGGCGGTTCGCAGCGATTACGGTGAGGGCCACCATGGACGCTCGCCCTGCAACCAACCGAAGGAATTGATGCCGCGGTTCCGGGAGGTGGGCGTTGCCGCGATGGCGGCGAACGAAACTCGAGAATGAGTACGGACTGATGGAGACGTGGGTGCACGGACTACCAAACGGAATCTTCTTTACGCGTTTAGCGATCGCCACCGCTCTCGGTTTGGCGATCGGATTCGAGCGGCAGTGGCGGCAACGCACGGCCGGTTTGCATACCATGACGCTCGTCGCGGTCGGGGCGGCGCTGTTTTGCGCCCTTCCCGGACTCGGTGGCACCGTTTCGGACCCGTGGCGAGTAGCAGCGCAAGTCGTCACGGGCGTAGGTTTCCTCGCCGGCGGCGTTATTTTACGCCAGGGGCTCGACGTGCGAGGCCTCACCACGGCCGCCACACTTTGGGCGACGGCCGCGGTGGGCGCGTTGGTCGGTAGCGGCTTCGAGCTGCAGGGCGCGGTGGGGGCAGGCGTCATCGTTGCTGTCAACGCCTTCGTTCAGCCGCTCGCGAGTGCCGTTTCGCGAATACCCCGGCCCGCTTCGGAGAACTTCATGACCTCGTACGTTCTGCGCGTGACGTGCGCGTTGCCGGCGCAAAAATCTGTCCGCGAATGCATCATCGGCGAGGTCGGAAAAACATCGCTCACACTGCTCGAGCTGAACACTTCTGCGCCGAGCGGCGGTTCCGTTGAACTCGTCGCTAACTTGAACAGGCCCGGGCGCGACGACGGCATCTCCGAAAGAATTCGTAGCGAGATCGCCGCTCTTCCCGGCGTGACGTCGGCGAGCATGGAGTCCGCCGAGCACGTTGTATGAAGTTGGCGCAGCGCGAGAGAAAGTCCGTGCTTGCGTTTACGGGATAGGACGCGACCCTTCGAATGAGGTATGCTATTTTAACGATCGAAGCCGATGGCTTCGGTATTTTCTTTTTTGATTTAGCAAGCAAGCCCAACCGAGAAAGGCTTCGACAAAATGCCCGCCAAAAAACCGAATATCCTCATACTTTGGGGCGACGATATCGGCATCTGGAACATCAGCAAGTTCAGCAACGGCATGATGGGATACCGGACCCCCAACATCGACCGGGTTGCCAACGAAGGTGGCCTCTTCACGGACTACTACTCCCAACAGAGCTGCACCGCAGGCCGCGCCTGCTTCATCGCCGGCCAGAATCCGATTCGCACGGGCCTCACGAAGGTGGGCATGCCAGGCGCCACCGTCGGCCTGCAGGCGGAAGATCCGACCATCGCCGAGTTGCTCAAGCCGCAGGGTTACGCCACCGGCCAGTTCGGCAAAAACCACCTCGGCGACCGCAACGAGTACTTACCGACCGTCCACGGCTTCGATGAGTTCTTCGGTAATCTCTATCATCTCAATGCCGAGGAAGAGCCCGAGTTGCCCGACTACCCGAAAGACCCGAAGTTCAAGGCGATGTTTGGCCCGCGCGGCGTGCTGCATTGCCTGGCGACTGACAAGGACGACGCGACTGTCGACCCGCGTTGGGGTCGCGTTGGGAAACAGACGATCGCAGACACCGGTCCACTCACCAAGAAACGGATGGAGACCGTCGACGAAGAGATCACCGCCCGAGCGCTCGAGTGGATGGAGAAGCAGGCTAAGGCCGATCAACCGTTTTTCCTCTGGTACAACTCCACCGCGATGCACTTCCGCACGCACGTAGCGGAGAAGAACATCGGGAAGAGCGGCCAAGATCCCTACAGCGATCGCATGGTCGTGCACGACGAGCAGATCGGCATGATGCTCGACAAGCTCGACGAGCTGGGGATCGCCGACAACACTATCGTCATGTACTCCACCGACAACGGCCCGGAGAACGACACATGGCCGGACGGCGCCAACACACCATTCCGTGGACAGAAGGACTCCAACTGGGAAGGCGGCTGGCGCGTGCCATGCTTTATCCGCTGGCCCGGCACGATCAAGCCCGGATCGGTATTCAACGGCATCGTTTCGCACATCGACATGTTCCCGACGCTGCTCGCCGCTGCCGGAAATCCAGACGTCACACAGCAACTTCTCGACGGCTGCACGGTGGGCGGCAAGAAATTCCACGTGCACCTCGATGGCTACAATCAGATCCCCTATTTTAGCGGTGCCGTAAAAGAAAGCCCACGTAACGAGATCATCTACTTCAGTGACGACGGCGACGTCATCGCCGTACGTGTCGGCGACTGGAAGTTCAACTTGGCCGTGCAGCGCGCCAATCAGCTGCAACTGTGGGCCGAGCCGTTCGTCAAGCTTCGCTTGCCGCACATCGTGAGCTTACGCCGCGACCCGTTCGAGCGAGCCGACTTCAACTCGAACACCTACTACGACTGGATGGTCGACCACGTGCCTCAGATGTATCAGATGCAGGCAGTGGTCGCGGGCGCGATCGCGGACTTCGCCAAGTTCCCGCCGCGGCAGAAACCCGCATCCTTCAATCTGGACGACGTCCTGGCGCAGGTGCAAAAGCCGCACAGTTAAGCGCACTGCATGCGCCGAATCGACGGGGCCTTGCATACCGGGTTTGAATAGACTCGCTATGGAAGGCTCCAACTCGTCCGTCACCGCTAAGGTAACCGCTTTTTACGAACGTCATCCCTACCCGCCGCCGGTGGACGACCTGGATGTCTATCGGCGGAGTTGGGACGACTGTCGCCGGCGAGCCGAATCGCATCTCTTCTGGCCGAGCGAGAGGTATCGCGACGATCGAAGCATCCTCGTCGCCGGCTGCGGCACCACGCAGGCCGCCCACTACGCCGTGCGCTGGCCGAACGCGCGCGTGGTCGGCATCGACGTCAGCGCGAGAAGCATCGCATTCACGCAAGAGCTGAAGCAGAAGTACCGGCTCGAGAACCTCGAGGTGCGTCAACTTGCGGCGGAGCGGGCCGGCGAACTCGAGCAAACCTTCGAATACGTCGTTTCGACCGGCGTTCTTCACCATTTGCCGGATCCCGACGTCGGTCTGCGGGCTTTGCACGACATGCTCGCCCCCAACGGCGCCATGCACGTGATGGTCTACGCGCCGTACGGTCGCGCGGGAGTGTACATGCTCCAGGATTACTGCCGGCGCCTTGGCATCGGTCACACGGACGCCGAAATCCGCGACCTCGCCGCGAGCCTCAAAGCGCTTCCGCCGGAACATCCTCTCGCGCCGCTGCTTCGCAGCTCACCCGACTTCGCGAGCAGCGCCGGCGTTGCCGATGCGCTGCTCCATCCGGCGGATCGATCCTATTCCGTCCCGCAGCTGATGGACTTTCTCGATCGTGCCGGCTTGTCGTTCACGCGCTGGCTGCGCCAAGCGCCATACCTTCCGTGGTGCGGTGCGCTTGCGTCCGTCCCACATCATTCCAAGCTGATCGAGCTAACGGCGGAGGCGCAATACGCCGCTATCGAACTCTTCCGCGGAACGATGATCCGTCACAACGTCATCGCTTTTAGGAAAGAGCGGCCCACTGAAAATGCCTCCGTCGATTTCGACGGCGATGCCTGGCTTCGCTATGCCCCCGTTCGCCTGCCCGGCACGATCGTCGTGCACGACCGGCTGCCGCAAGGGGCGACAGCGGTCCTGATCAATCGCAATCACACCTATACGGATCTTTATCTGCCGATCGAGGCACGGGAAGAAGAGTTACTCGCCGCCATCGACGGAGAACGCACCATTGCGGAGATCTGCGGCCCGCGGGGCGATCTGGATCTAGCGCGCACCTTTTTTCGCCAACTCTGGCAATGGGATCAAGTCGTGCTCGATACTTCTGCAGCCGTCGTGTCTTGATGCAAAACGGTTGGTTTAGCTGGGACGGAAGTTGGACGTGGGGCATCGCGCTCATCGCGTTCACCGTCGCGCTGCACGTGAGCTGCGTCGTGCTCGCCGCCCTGGGATTGCGCAAGCTTCGAATCGCACAGACGGGTGGAAGACACCTTTTCTTTCAGACTACGGCGGGCGCCATCATCGTGATCGTTGCGGTCGCGTGGTTGTTGGCCGTCGCTCATGCCATCGAGTGCTCGATTTGGGCGATAGCGTACCTCCATCTCGGCGCCGTCGAGAACCCGGCGGACGCGATGCTGTATTCGATCGATTCGCTGACGACTCGCGGCACGTCCGGTTTAGTTTTGCAACATCACTGGCTGATGATGGGTGCGATCGAGTCCATCGACGGCTTGCTGCTCTTCGGCATCAGCACCGCATTTCTGTTCCACGTCATGCGAGCCTGGCTGCCGGACTTCACGGCGCGGCATTCTTAGGCATGTCGAATGGTCACCGCAAGAAACGCCACGCACGACGCGGTCACGACAATCGTTACGGCCCAGCCGGCGCACGCGAGCCAACCTTGGATCCGATTCTCGCCCATAACGGCGCGGTTTTGTGCAATTGCGACCAGCAAGCATAGCGTCAGCGGCGTCGCCAAACCGCCGGCCACCGAGGCCCAATAGAGCAGCCCGATCGGAGAGAATCCCGCGAACGCAAATGCGGCCGACACTCCGAGCGACCCCAGAAGGACTCCGTAAAAGACTCGGGCTTGGCCGAGCGGCGCGTCGAGGCTCCCGCGCCAGCCAAACGTTTGCGTCACGACGTAGGCGCTCGTCCCGGCGAGAACCGGAACCGCAAGAACCGCCGAGGCGAGCAATCCGATCGCAAACAGCATCGTCGCCCATCCGCCGGCCAACGGCACGAGTGCGGCGGCGGCATCGGTCGCGGTTTGAATGGATGCATGAGTCTTGCCCAACGTCGCCGCTGTGCCTACAAGAATGAACAAGAAACAGACCCCGGGCGCCAGCGCTCCCCAGGCGGCATCGGCCTTCATCGAACCGGCCTCGGACGGTAGCGTCCCGCGCTCCGACACCTCGATCGACTCCCAATAGTAGACGTAGCTCGTCAGCGTGGTTCCCAGCAGCGCGAGCGCTCCGGTTGCGACCGGAACCGTAAGCGTGAAATGTGGAATCACGAGCGAGCGCGCAAGCGCTAACCAATCGGGCTTTGCGAGCACGGCGCTTATCCCGTAGCAAATGAAGATCAAAGGAAGAAACGAGAGAAACCGTTCGACGTGCAAGTAGGATCTCGACAGCAGAAGCCACGCCACGCCGGCGGCAAACGGGAGCACGAAGTAATCTCGTGATATGCCCGTGAGCAGCTTCAGCGACTCGGCACCGGCCTCGAGGTCTGCGCTCAACGTCATGAGATTGACTGCCAAGATAGCGCCGAGCGCCAGCAACGCCCACGTCAAGCCGTAGTGCCGCCGGATTGCGCCTTGGATGCTCGTCGGAGAGATCGCGCCGATTGCGGCGGCGATACTCTGGACGACCGCAATCATCGGCAGCAGCAGCAACACCAACCAGGAAAGAGCGTACCCGGTAACCGCACCGACGACGGCGAGGCTCGCCACCGTCGTCGGATCGGCATCGGATGCAGCCGAGACGAGACCCGGGCCAAAACCGACAGCTCTGCGAGTCATGAGATTCTGCTTCTTATTCAGGCGGGCAAGGCATCCCTTAGGGCACGGCGTAACATCCGCCTTATGGCAAGCACAATTACGGCACGCGAGTTCAAGCTTCTGCTCAAGCCGGGGCGATTTCAAACCAAACGGTCCGTTCTCGAGTTTAACAATGAGTTGGCAAAGATAGCCGACGATCGCGGGGCCGAGTACGAAGGCTTCGATCGTGTCGATTCCGAGCTTCGCGAAGTGCGATTCTTCGATACGCCGGACTGTGTGTTCCGAAAGAACCACATCATTCTCCGGCTGCGGCGCGACCGATCGAGTGGCTGGCCGGACGAAACATGGGAAGTGACGTTCAAACGGCGCTCTCCCGACTTTAGGGAATCGGCCGATTTCGACGTGACGTCGTCGATGAAGGACCTAACGGTCAAGATGAAGTTCAAAGAGGAGATCATTCGAGGCGACGCTCCGAAAACGATAAAGAGCATCTTTTCGAATAACTATATTGCCTACTATCCGGTTGTGAACTTTGAGCTGCCCATGTCGCGGATTATCGAGCTCTTCCCCGGCCTCAAAGCGCTTGACCTCGACCCGGCGCAGAACGTCAAAGCGGTGAATGATGCTCGAGTGCTGGAGATTGGGGCTCGGCTAGGAATATTTACGTTCGGGAAAAACGCCGTCGCACACGCCGATCTTGCAGTCTGGACCCGCCCGGCTACCGATAAAATGGACGTACTGGTTGCGGAGTTTGGCTGGTCGTATCACATGCGCGGCGAGGCCGGGAAGGAGCAGAAAGCTCACGAAGCCGCCGATGAGTTTTTCAAGGAAATCCAGGCGCCCCTCGTAGATGAACTCTTCGACGGCACGACCAAAACGGCGCTCATCTACGGCAAAGCAGAGGTCTGAGTTGCTTGGCGAAATGGAACCGGGCGCCTACAAAGGGCGCCCGGTTCGCGGAGATTAGTACTTAGGAGCCGGCGGCGTGCGCTGCTGCAGCCTTTGCGATCTGAGCCTTGACGCCTTCCAGGTTAAACGATGCGCCCTTCTGCATGGGTGGGAAGTCGATCGCTGTCTGCGCGACCTTTGCCACAACCTCTTGCACGAGCACGAAGCGCCAGAACTGATAGACGAAGAAGTGGTAGTAGTTTAGCGAACCGCTCATGCCGGTCCGCTCGAACGGGTCGAGCCTGAGGTTCACGAGGATCGGCCAGTCGACTTTGACAGTCCCGCCAAGCCAGCCATTCGGCTGATCGACAAAGCGGTACTTGTAGTCGTTAAGCCGCACAGCGCCGAGCGTACCTTCGGCGAAATAGAAGATCTCGTGCCGGTTCGACGGGCCTTTTCCAGTAATGAGATCCATCTGATTGTAGCCGTCGAGGTGCACTTTGTAGGTCCGGTCGCCGAGCTGTTTTCCTTGTTGTAGCTCCGCAACGATATTCGGGTTCCCCGCTGCGGCAACGAACGTCGGGAACCAATCCATACCCGAGAAGATTCCGTTCTCAACCGTGCCTGCCGGAACTTTCCCCGGCCAGCGCACGATGCACGGCGAGCGGAATCCGCCTTCGAGGACCGTTCCTTTGCCGCCCGCAAACGGCGTCTGCCCGCCATCGGGCCAGGTGAAGTTCTCGGTACCGTTGTCGGTAGTAAACATGACGATCGTGTTCTCGTCGAGGCCGTCGTCCTTGAGCTTCTGCATGACCGAGCCGACGATGTCGTCGAGCTGCGCCATTCCGGCCTCCGACTCCGACCAGCCGTTTTCCGCCGTGCGCATAGCTTGGTATTTGGGTGAGAGATGGGTTACCACGTGCATGCGCGTCGGGTTGAGCCAAACGAAGAACGGTTTGTTGCTCGCTTTAGCTTTGTCGATGAACTTCACGGCGTGGTCGAGGATCTCGTCGTCGACGGTCTCCATACGATCCGGATAGAGCGTCCCCGCGTCCTCGATCCGCTGCTTGCCCACTTTTCCCCATCGCGGGTCGACCGTCGCATCATCGGTGTCGGTTGCCCAGCAATGCAGCATGTTGCGCGGACCGATCTTATCTTTGAGCGCCTGCGGATAGTTGGGGTGCGCCGGGTCTTCCATGGCGTCGAGGTGATAGAGATAGCCGAAGAACTCGTCGAAGCCGTGAAGCGTGGGCAAGTACTCGTTCAAATCGCCGAGGTGGTTCTTTCCGAACTGACCCGTGGCATAGCCCATCGCACGCAGGGCCGTAGCGATGGTCGGTGCTTGGGCCGGCATTCCCACCTTAGCACCCGCCTGACCGACAGTCGTCAAGCCCGTACGTATCGGCAGCTCACCAGTAATGAAGTTCGCGCGGCCGGCAGTGCAGCTGGCCTCCGCGTAGTAGTCGGTGAATCGCATCCCTTCGGCGGCGAGCCGATCGAGATTCGGCGTTCGGCTCGCCATCATTCCCTGATGATAGGCGCCGATGTTAAACCAGCCGATGTCGTCGGCCATAATGGCGACGATGTTGGGCGGTCCTTGAGCAGGCATAGCCAGGCTCCTTTCTCGCAAGCGCGAGCGAAAAGTTAGTGGTTCATTCTACGTGGACTAGCTAGGGGGTCAACCGTAGCACCGCGAGAGGGAATACGCTATCCAAAAAGCGCAAAAAGACCCTACCTTCAGAACTGGATTATGCCCCATTAAGAGAGGCAAGGCGAGTCTAGCCTAGACCGCGAAGCACGTTGCTCGCTAGCTGAGGAGGCGCGCTGATGAACCCGGAAAAGATCGCGGCAATCGTGATGCTGGTCTCGCTGATGCTGGGCGCCGGGCTCGAAATCAACGTCGAGCATTTAGTGGCCGCCGTAAAGAATTACGGTTTGCTCGCTCGCGCTCTTACTGCCAACTTTATCGTCGTTCCCGCCTTCGGCGTACTGCTCGCTCGCGCGTTCCACCTCGATGCCTATGTCGCGATCGGATTTGTGCTGATGGCGCTAGCGCCAGGCGTGCCGTTCCTGGTTCGCGCCGCAGGCCGAACACCAGGCGGTAGCCTCGGATTCGCGGCCATGCTAGCGTTCGTCATGCCGGCGCTGTCGATCGTCACGATTCCCCTGACTGCGCGCTTCATCTTTGCAGCCGGGCTCATCGCTCCGGCACAGGTTGCAGGAAATATTCCTTTCGGACGAATCCTCGTTACGCTCGTCGGCTTTCAACTCGTGCCGCTGCTCGTCGGGCTGCTGCTAGCCAACCGCGCTCCGAAGCTCGCGGCCAAGCTGCGGCGCCCGTTCCTCCTCCTGTTTGTCGTAGCGGTCGTGGCCTTGCTGGTGATTCTCGGCCCAACCCTGGTAAAGGCCGTCGCTTCCGTCTACGGCTCACACGGCATGTGGGCGACGCTCGTTCTCGTGTTGCTCTCGATCGGAACCGGCTGGATTTTGGGCGGCCCGCAAGTCCAGTATCGGCGAACGCTGAGCATTGCCACCGGGCTTCGGAATATCGGCACGTGCGCGGTCGTCGCGACCGCGACCTTCCCCGACACGCTGGTCGCTCCAACGGTTCTGACGTACTTCCTCATCCAGTTTCTCATCAGCATCGTTCTCCGAATCTTCTTCCACCGAGCGGCCACGCAGGCGAGCGCGGCGTAAGGAGCATGGTGTGACACCCCTGATTCTTTCCAAGTTCGGCTTCTGGACGCTCGGCACGCTGGATTACATCTCGCTGCTCGCGGCGACCACAAACGCGTTTAACGGCGCGCTGCTCGCGCGGCGGCCGGATCACTACAAGCATTTTACCGTGGCCGGCGTGATAATTCTGGCCTATGCCGGCGGCATCGGCGGCGGCATCGTACGCGACGTTCTGGTGAACAAAGTTCCCGCGCCGCTCGAAAACCCGTGGTACATCGTTGTGTGCCTTGTAGCCGCCTCAGTTGCGCTTGTCATCGAATACTACAGCGAGTTGCGGTTTAAGGACGGCCTGTTCCAGTTCATGACGGCCTTTTCACTCCCGTGGTATGCAATCGTTGGCGCTCAAGCCGCACTCGGCGCACATTTGGGATACGCAGCGGCGGTGGTTATAGGCATAATCGCTACCACGGCTGGGCGCTGGATCATCGACATCGCCTGTAACGTAGTTCCGAAGCAGCTCGTCCGCGGTGAATTCTTCGTAGGCGCTGCCGCCCTGACCGGGATCGCCTACGTCGTATGCGACCAGTCGGGATTGCCGGTCCTAGCGTCGACGGGAATCGCGTTCGTCGCTGGCTTCGGATTCCGTCTGCTCTCGCAGTTCCTTGGCTGGGAAGAGTGGGAGCCGTGGGAACCGGCTGGACTCGACGCTGGAGAAAAGGCGCGCAAGACCCTGGGTGAAGGGCTCCAAGCCGAACTCGGCCGGTCCGCCGCGTCGGAACGCAATGCGAAATAGGTGGCCGGCAAGCGCATCGACGAATCGGCGCTGCGACATCCGCACGAGCGGCTGATCTTTCTCGGACTGGTCGTCCTCAACTTTCTGCTGATGGGCGGAGCGATTACGCTAATCGTGCACGATCCCGGGTGGCTCAAGCCGTATCCGTATTTAAGCAAGGAAGTGAACCTTCTCCGGTTTCTTGCGATCACGGCGCTCGTCGGAATACCGTTGCTCGTGCTTCGGCGCAATCGGCGCGAGGCGTCCATCCGCGGCAACTCCGTGCGGATTTCAAGGGATCAGTTTCCGGAGATCTACGCGGTTCTCGAAGACCATTGCCGTAGATTAGGAATGAGCGACATTCCCGAACTCTTTCTCAGTGGCAGCAGCATCGCGCCCTTTTCGAAAACATACTCTTCGTGGGGCGAGAGCTACATCGTGCTCCACCAGATCATCTTTGACATTGACATGAAAAAGACGATGGACGTAGTTACGTTCATGCTCGGGCACGAATTGGGAGCGATTCGGCTCAACCAGACTGCGGTGTGGAACGAGATGCTGCTCACGTACGTCTCGGCGATCAAGTGGCTTCGTAATCCGCTCGAGCGGGTTCGCACGTACTCGCGCGACCGTTATGGGGCGACCCTCTCGCCGACCGGCTTTCGGGGGTTGCTCATCAACGCCATCGGCCGGCGCCTCATGGACCAAGTAAACATCGAGGAGTACCTGCTGCAAGCGCGCCGGTACGGCGGCATTTGGGCAACACTCGACGTCTTTGCCGAACCAAAACCGCAGGTGCTCTCCCGTCTCCAGCAACTTCGCGCGGCGGGGTTCAAATACGAACCTCGATAGGCGTTCAGCGAACCGGCAACTCGAGCATGTGGAGGAGGCCGAAAGCCAACGTTCCAAAGCCCGCGACGACGATGACGATATGGCTTGGGAACCGGAACTTGGTGCTGATTCCAGCAAGGAATGACACCGCTGCAAAGATCACCGTGAGGCGAACGTACGCATCGCCCCGTTCGTTGGCAGCCGTTGCCTTTTCGAAGTTCGCTGCCGCAAACGCGTTTAATCGATTTGCTTCTTCGCCGGTACGCAAGCTGTACTGCGGCATCGCGAACGGCGAGGCCGGCGCCGCCGGATTCGTGCGCGGCTTCGTCGCCAGCCAGGCGTCCACCGCGCGCTTCATCTCGGGCCGGAATCGCCGATAGATGAACGCCTCTTCGTCGAATCGTCCGGCTGCGATCGCACCTACATACTGGAGAAACATTCCGATGTCAATGACTTCAAGGGTATTGAAACGACCGGAATCAACGGCGGCGGCTACCCGCTGGGCCGAAGACTCATTGTACTGCATCGACTCAAGGGCGGTCCATCGGGCCGCCTCGTACCCACACCAGGCCGTCAGCACCGTGGCGACCGAGATGAGAACTACCGAAGCGAAGTCGACCCAAACGTCGAACTCCGACTCCTTCTTTCGGATGGCCATAGCCGGGTTTTCGCTGCCGCCTCCCGATACGGCCTTCGACCCGATGCGTTTCAGGGATAATGCGCGATTGCCCGGAAACGATAGCGCTTTAGAATGAACCCCGTCGGAGTTGGATCGATCGTGTTCGCGTGCCTGTTCGGTGCCGCGCTGCTAGGCATGCGTCTTCGATCGGCTTTGCCGGAGCATCACATGAGCGATGATTCCCGGCACCTTCTCCAGACCGGTCTCGGCATCATCGGCACGATGGCCGGGCTCGTTCTCGGGTTACTCGTCGCCTCGGCGACTGGTTCGTACAATGCGCAACGCAATGAAGTCGACGACGTCTCTTCCAAGGTTGTCTTGCTCGACCGCGTGCTTACGCATTACGGGCCGGAAGCCGGCGCTCCGCGCCGCGTGCTGCGCGAAACGGTCCAGCACGCGCTCAATACGATCTGGCCGCAAGAAAGGTCGAGCGGTCCCGGCGTGCGGCCGTCGGCCGGTGCAGAAGTCCTCTTGGATGAGATTGGCGGACTCTCGCCTAAAAACGACCTTCAGAATGCGCTCAAGCCGCAAGCCATGGCGCTGCTCATGAACCTTGCGCAGACCCGTTGGTTGATGTACGAGCAGGCCGACACGTCGGTATCGGTGCCGCTCTTGGTCCTGCTGATCTTCTGGTTTATGATTACGTTCATCGGGTTTGGCTTGTTCGCACCCTGGAACGGGACGACTATTGTTGCGCTCGCACTCTGCGCGATGGCCGTTTCGGGCGCGGTCATCGTGATGCTCGAAATGTACACCCCATTTCAAGGATTCATGCAGATCTCCAGCGCACCGATACGCGAGGCGTTAGCCCATCTGGGCCGCTAAGATTCGGAATACAACTGTGAACAAAGAGAGTCCAACCGCAACACCACTTGTGACTCACCGCGAGTTCAAGCTGCTGCTTAAGCCGGACAAGTTTCCCACCCGGCGAGCGCTTCTTGAGTTCAACGAGATGCTGGAGAAGATTGCCTCGCGGCTCGACGTCCACTATGAGCCCGTCGAGTCAATCGACTCGCAGCTTCGGATCGTGCAATTCTACGATACAAAGAATGAGGATCTCCGGCGCAACAAGTTGATCTTTCGCGTTCGGCAAATCCGCCAGGGCTGCTGGCCCGACGACAGCTGGGAGCTGACGTTCAAGTGCCGCGCGGAGGGATACGACAAGGCAGCCGGATTCGATACAAACACAACGTTCACCAAACTGCAAAAAAAGAAGTTCAAGGAAGAGTTGATCCGCGGGGAGACGCCCGGTACGATGCGCAGCATTTACTCGAACAACGTTATTGTGGAATATCCGGGAATCGACGTCGGGAGTTTTCCCATCTCGCGGTTGATGGAGGTCTTGCCGCACCTTCAGACGCTCGGATTGGATCCAAACGAGACCCTATCGGTCGTCGCCGGGGCGAGGGTCTTCGAAATTCAAGCGACGCTCGGAAATTTCTCCTTCGGTCACGGCGTGACGGCGCACGCAACTCTGGCTCTCTGGGCGCGGCCCGTTCCCGATCGTTTCGAGCCCCTCGTAGCGGAGTTTGGGTACTCGACGCACGTGCTGGGAGCTGCGAAGGAAGAGAAAGCGCAGGCCGCCGCAGACGATTTTTTCAAAGCGCTTCAGCTACCGCTGCAGGATTGGCTCGCGAGCGGAACGACGAAGACTGCGCTAATCTACGGCGACGAGGAGCAAGCTGGATAATGGATCATTTACCATCGTGGAACGACGGGCCGGCAAAGTCGGCAATAGAAAGTTTCGTACACGCGGCGACGGACGCCGGCAGTCCCCAGTTCGTGCCCGAAGACGAGCGGATTGCGACGTTCGACCAAGACGGAACGATGTGGGTCGAACATCCGATCGTCACGCAGCTTGCTTTTGCACTCGCTCGCGTGTTCGCACTCGCCCCGAATAACCCGAAATGGAAGGACGCGGAGCCCTTTAAATCTATCCTGGCTCGCGACCAGGCGGCAATCGCAAAGTTCACGATGAAGGATCTCGAGGCGATTGTCATGGCTACCCACGCCGGCATGGCAACCGGCGACTTTCACGCTACCGTCTCGGAGTGGATGACCACCGCTGAGGACCCGAGATGGAATCGACGTTACACCGAGCTCGTTTATCAACCCATGCTTGAGGTCATGCAGTATCTGCGGGCTAACGGCTTCAAGATCTACATCGTAACCGGAGGCGGGCAAGCCTTCGTCCGAACCTTCGCACAGCAGGTCTACGACATTCCACCCCAGCGCGTTATCGGCTCGGCCGCGAAAACGAACTATGCGTATACCAAAGAAGGGCGTGGCGTGCTCGTGAAACAGCCGGCACTGCTGTTCTTCGACGATACGGCCGCAAAGGCCGAGGACATCTATCTGTTTCTCGGACGCCGCCCCCGCGCGGCGTTCGGGAACTCGGACGGCGATCGACAGATGCTCGAGTACACGCAAGGAAACGGCGGCGCGACGCTCGCGATGCTCGTGCTGCACGACGACGCCGAGCGCGAGTACGCCTACGGACCGGCAAACGGGCTACCGGATGTAAAACTCAGTCCTTTCTCACAAGCGACGTTCGACGAGGCAGCGGCCAAAGGGTGGCCGGTCATCAGCATGAAGAACGACTGGAAACGGGTTTTTGCTTTCAACCCGTAGGTCGCGCGGGGCTCCTACACGTCCTTGATGCAACGGAACCCGAGATGTGCCATTCCGGTATCGATCATCTGCGGCGACCGTGCCGCGGGCCGAAATCGCAGGCAGTAGTTGGGCGCGCAGAGGAACGAGCCGCCTTTGAGAACCTTGCGCGGAATGCGAAAGTTGGGCTGTGCGGGATCGTAGCTTTGCTCCATGCTCGGCACACGGCCTCCGCCGCCGCAACAGGGCGACGGTTGCACGTCGCGGCGTGGAACATACCAATCGCTCGTCCACTCCCAGACGTTGCCGGCCATGTCGTACAAGCCGTAGTCGTTGGGAGCAAACATCCCCACGGGTGCGGTGCGCGCGTACCCATCGGTAACGAAATTCTGCCATGGGAACTGCCCTTGCCACGTATTGGCGGCCGGCTTCCCGTTGGGCTCCATTTCCTCGCCCCACACGAAGTCTTCGCCGCTACGTCCGCCGCGCGCGGCGTACTCCCACTCCACCTCAGTGGGTAGACGCTTTCCAGCCCACTGCGCGTAGGCTTGCGCGTCCTCGTATGCGATGTGGACAACCGGGTGATCGGGCCGCGATTCCAGCGAGCTTCCCGGGCCCTCGGGGTGGTTCCAGCATGCGCCGTGGACGTATTCCCACCATTGGCTCCAGTCGCGAAGATCGACCGGCCCGCGCGTCTGCCGAAACACGAGCGCGCCCGGGACGAGTGCGCCGGGAAGCGCACCAGGGTAGTCCGATGGGTTCAACGGCCGTTCGGCGACGGTCACATATCCCGTCTTGCGAACGAATCGTGAGTATTCACGATTGGTTACCGCATACATATCGATCCAGAAGCCGGCAACCTCGGCTTCATGCACCGGCGCTTCCTCGGGATAGAACTTCTCCGACCCCATCAGGAAACGGCCTGCGGGGATCCATTTCATTCCTTCCGGAGTCGTTTGCTTCGGAACCGCCTCGTCAATCGTCATGGTGCTTCCTCCGGGCCATTTTACCACCGGGTGAGAATCGGGCGAGCCGTGGGCTCGCCCGATTTAGCTTCTTCTTCTTACTGAAATAGGTTACTGGAGGACGCGTTGACCGACGACGCGGCCCACGGCCGGCGTCGTGTCCGCTCCGTTGCCCCATACGGCGTTGAAGCTGTTGTTGTCACCGTTGAACCAGAACGAGAACCATCCCGAACCGGTCGGACCAACCCACGTCGCTCGGACCTTGTCCTTGGTCCGGAACTTAC
>Ga0265760_10000150_pt1 | contig 17997 bp, 14 predicted proteins | sample NZIome_2_FD_200831 | JGI IMG/M metagenome (GOLD analysis project Ga0265760, IMG submission 200831) | Metatranscriptome of rhizosphere microbial communities from Maridalen valley, Oslo, Norway - NZI1 (Metagenome Metatranscriptome) | ecosystem: Host-associated > Plants > Roots > Rhizosphere >...
GACGCGATCGTCCTTGATTTCATATTTTGTGACGACCTGATAGGAGCCATCTTTCAGGATGAGGTGCCGGGGTGAATCGTGGGTTGGGGAATTCTGCGCGGAGGAGTTCTGAGCGAAAGACTTCAGCGGCAGCGCCAGCCCAGCGGCGACGGCTGCCAGCACCCACAAAATGAGCACGTAGCGATGCGGCGAGTACATACCCTGCGAGAGCATAGAATGCTTCCATTATCGTCTGGGTGCGGGCAAGAGGAAAGTGGGGATTGCCGGAATTCCGGCGGACGACGGAAGCGGATTTCATTTCACGGCCTGGAACGCTGAGCAGGTCCCGGTTTTCGCTACATTCAACACGCCGGCCAGTCTTCCCGATTACGTTCTGCTCCGGCGGACGTCTAAGGCAAACGACGGCATAGACCTGCTCACCTGCCCAAACCCGTCTCCATTCGGCGAGCAGCCGATTTGCCCATCTCGAAGAACTGCGGTCTCACAGAAACGCAATTTCACAGAAAAAGGAGTTTCTCCCATGCGTAGGATTCGTCTGCTGGTTTTGATCTCGGCCCTGCTGCCGGTTGCTAGTGTTTGTCACGCCCAAACCGCGACCGGCGAAACGGTGATGCTCGACTTGCCGCGGCAGAGTCAGCATGCCCTGTTAACGCAGCGCATTGGCATAACCGACATCACCATCAACTATCACCGGCCGCTGGCCAATGGCCGCCCCATCTGGGGCAAGCTGGTGCCTTATGGACAAGTTTGGCGCGCCGGAGCCAATGAAAATACCACCATCAAGTTCAGTGATCCGGTCACGATTGAAGGGCAGGCGCTCGACAAGGGAACTTATGGCTTGCACATGATTCCCGGCGAAAATGAGTGGACGGTGATCTTCTCGAAGAATGCAACGTCATGGGGAAGCTTCAGCTACAAGCAGGAGGAAGATGCGCTGCGGGTTACCGTGAAACCGCAGGCGGCCGAGTTGCACGATGCGCTGGCTTACGATTTCGACGAAGTAAAACCGGATTCGGCGGTGGTGACACTGCGCTGGGAAAAGGTGGCTGTGCCTTTCAAGGTTGCCGTGAAAGTGAATGATATTGTCACCGCCAGCGTGCACCGCCAGATGCACGGGCTGTCGCAGTATTACTGGGAGAGTTGGGATGACGCCGCCGGCTATTTCCTGGCCAACAAAATCAATCTGGATGAAGCGCTGAAGGATGAGGATCAATCCATCCTGGCGGAAGAGCGCTTTGACAACTTGCTCAGCAAGTCGCACATTCTCGAAGCCATGGGCCGCAAGGATGATGCGGTCGCCTTCCACAACAAGGCTCTGGAGAAGGCGAATGCGCTGCAACTCTACTCGTATGCCCGTCAACTGCAGGGCGAGAAGAAGCAGGACGAGGCGCTGGCGCTGTTCCGGACGGGAGCGAAGAAGTTTCCCAATGAGTGGGCCGCGCACCTGGGCATGGCGCACGTGTACAGCAGCCAGGGCGACTTCGACAACGCGGCGAAAGAGATGAAAATCGCGCTGCAGGGCGCGCCGGACAACTCAAAGACGTTTTTGCAAACCTCGCTCAAGCGGCTGGAGTCGAAAGACGACATCAACCGCTAGAGGGGTGTGAGTGTGTGCAGGTGGCCGCGAACTGCAGCCGCCTTTTTGATTGACATAGCCCAGAAATAATTTCTATCATGAATATGAATTCAGGTTCATATTATGCCATACCGACCTCTGATCATTGGCGCGTTGTTATGGATCGTCGGAACCGTCGCCATCCGGCTGGGCGGCCAGGGATTGCTGCATCCGAACCGGCCGGCTGCCACTCTCATCTTGTACCTGGCCAGCTTCGTGCTGATGGCACTGCTGGTTCCGCGGATATTCCGCCGGCTTGGGCTAGCGGGAGACTCCTGGCCCGCGGCTGCGACTCTGCTGATGCTGCCCACACTGCTGCTGGATCCGTTCTCGTGCGCTTTCTTCACCGTAATATTTCCCAACGTTGAACCCGGCGCGGCTGGCGTGTTTGGGGGATGGATGCTGACTTTTTGCGCCGGTGCGGTGGGCGGGGTTTGGTTGAAGGCCGGGGTCACGCCTGCAGTAGAGGTTGGGGAGAAGCGTTGACGCAAGCTTCGCGCGCTCCCGTGCTGCGGACAGCCGAGGAGCAACCCGCTCCCCCTAAACAGGCACGCAGCCTTGAAAAGCGAAAGAGACTGTTGCGGGCGGGCCGGCTGCTGTTTGCGGAAAAAGGATACGAAGCCACCTCGATCCAGCAGATTGCGGCGAACGGCGGCGCCGCGTCCGGAGCCTTCTACATCTATTTTCACTCGAAACGGCAGATGCTCGTGGTACTGATGAACGAGTTATTGCAGCGCCTGGGGAATCTCAACTTGCAGGCCACGGGCGGCGGGGACGACGCGAGGCTTGGCCTGCGAAAGTTTCTCGCCAGCGTGTTTCGCGCCGATCGCGAATATTACGGCGTGGTTCGCGCTTGGCAGGAAGCGGCTCTCAGCGACGCTGAACTTGGGTCGATGCAGAGGACGATTGAGGCCTGGACCCATGCGCGCGTCCTGGGGGTGTTTCAACTTTTGCAGCGGCATCCAAAGGCGCGCCGCGACTGCGATCTGCCGGCATTCGCGCAAATGATGGACCGGCATTTCTGGTCCCTACTGGCGCGAGGCTCGCGCATGCGCTCGCGGGATTTTGACCATGAGGTCGAGTTGACCGCCGATGTGATCTACCACTATTTGTTTCACGATGCTCGCCCAGAGTGAAGTAAGGCGAGACGCGGAGGCGTCATCCCGTGTTGTGGAGCCCGGCGGCGATTCCGTTGATGGTCGCGCCGAGGGGGAAGTCGAGATCGGCGCGGTTCGGGTCGCGCTGCTTTCTGCGCAGAAGTTCAACTTGAATCAGGCTCATAGGGTCGACGTAAGGGTTGCGCAGTTGGATGGAGCGGGCCAGCACGCGATTGTTTCCCAGCAATTCGCGTTGTCCCGTGACTTGCAGTATCATCCGCCGGGATCGCAGGAATTCGTCTTCCAGCATGGCGAACACGCGTTTTCGCATATCTGCATCGCTGACCAATCCCGAATAAACGCGGGCGATCTCGAGATCGGCTTTGGCCATGCCCAATTCCACGTTGCGCACGAGATCGGAGAACAGCGGGAAGCCGCGCATCATCTGGCGCAGGAACTGCTCGTGTGCCGGGCTCTTGCCGGCGAATTGCTGCAGAGCGTGGCCCATGCCAAACCAGGCGGGGACGGCGTGACGGCTCTGCATCCAGCCAAAGACCCAGGGGATAGCGCGCAAGTCCTCGAGGCGGCGGCTCCTGGTGCGGCGCGAAGGCCGCGACCCGATGCGCGCGGCGTCGAGCTGGTTCACCGGAGTTGCCTGATAAAAATATTCCAGCACTTCGGGATTGTCGGCGATGTCGCGACGGTAGACGCGGTAGGCCTCCTCGGACATTTCTTCCATCGCTTCTTCCCAGCGGGAATGGCTTCCGGCTTCCGCGTGAGCCGGGCGAGTGAGCGTCTCGAGGCTGGCGGCGATCATTAATTCCAGGTTCCACTCCGCCAGCACGGGATCGGCATATTTCCAATTGAGAACTTCGCCCTGCTCGGTGATGCGAATTTGGCCGGAGAAGCAACCCTCCGGCTGAGCCAGAATCGCGGAGTGTGTGGGACCACCGCCGCGTCCCACGGTGCCGCCGCGGCCATGAAACAGACGAAGCTTCACTCCACATTCCTGCGCCGCACGATGCAGCTCGCGATGTGCTTTGTATAGCTCCCAGGTGCTGGTGAACATGCCGCCGTCTTTGTTGGAGTCGGAGTAGCCGAGCATTACTTCCTGCCAGCGTCCCCAGGAATCGAGCAGCGGCGCATACTCGGGATGGCGCCACAGGCGGCGCATCACCCCGGCGGACGCGCGCAGAGAATCGATCGATTCAAACAGCGGCACCGGCATCAGGCCGGGATCGTTATTCGCGCTCGAACCCTTCCTTGCACTCGAAGTCTTGTTTGCATCGCCGCTCGATCCTGTGATCTGCACTGCGCAGGCTTTCGCCAAGCGCACAACGTTGAGCACATCATCTTCCGCTTCGGTGCCGCTGATAATGTACTGGCTGATCGCCTGCGCGGGATACTCGCGTTTGAGCTCGCCGATAATTCGAAAGGTAGCGAGCAACTCGCGGCTCTCTGGAGAAAGAGTCTCGGTCAGCTGCGCCAGAGATCGGTTCGCTTTCAGCGCGGGTTCCAACTCTCTGAGCACCTGCGTGTGAACGCGGGCGTGCTGGCGAATGTCGAGGGTGTGCAGCCGGAAGCCGAACGTGTGGAGCTTGCGCAGCAGCGGGTCGACGAAGTTTGTGGCCAGGCGCTGCCCGCGGTGCGACCGCAAGCTTTCGCGTAGCAGCAGCAGATCATGCTCGAACTCGACCACGCTGGCGTAAGTTGCAGCGGCACTCGAGGGCTGCCGCGTTTGCTGGAGTTTGTGAAACACGTAGGAGAGAAAGCGGCGGTAACTTTCCGTGGTGTTGTGCGGGCCCCACGCGAGATGCACTCCGGGAAGGGTGCGCTCGTAGTGCGCCAGGCGGGCCAACATTTCTTCGGACGCCGCGACCTGCCGCAGCGAGGAACTCAGGCGGTCACTCAAGGCTTCAACGTCGTTGAGGTATTCGCGAAGAATCAACGTGCGCGCCAGCTCGAGGGCATCGCGAATGCATTCGGGCTTGACCAGCGGGTTCCCGTCGCGGTCGCCGCCGATCCAGGAGCCGAAGCGGATGAGCGTGGGTAACGCGGGCTCTTCGATCACAACCCCGTAGACGTCACGAAATGAATCTCGAATCTCGGTGTAAATTCTGGGGATCGTTTCGAACAGCGAAAGCCGGAAATAGCGCAGGCCCATGCGAATCTCGTCGTCGACGGTGGGCTTCGCCACCCGAATTTCGTCGGTTTGCCAAAGCGAAATCACTTCCGCGCGGATGGCTTCTTCGCAGTCCGCGGCGTCGGTGGCGGTCAGCGGAAGCCAGTCGAGATTTTCCAGTTGCCGGGCGACGCGGCGGCGCTTCAACAGAACCGTTTGCCGGGCGACCTCGGTGGGGTGCGCGGTGAACACCGGGATTACCGTTACCTGGCGCAGTGCGGCAAGAGCTTGCGCGGCGGGCACTCCGGACGCCTTCAAACGCTGCAGAGTGCCGCGAAACGAACCGGGTGGCGGCGCATGCTGACGGTCATTTTTGCGATCGAGTAGGCGATCGAGCTCGCCGGCGCGGCGGCGGCGTTTGCGATGGTTGGTCTCGGCAAGATTCGTAAGTTCAAAATAAATCGCGAAAGCTTTGGCGACCTGGTGCGCCCGCGTGAGGTCCATCTTCGCGACCATGTCCTGAACCTTAACCATCGAATCGGTCGCCAGCGAATCAGTAGCTATCAAGTCGCTCGAGGCCGGGCGTCGTCGAACTTGCTCGCGATGTTCGATCAGCAGTTGTCGGAGTTGCTCGACCGCGTCAAACAATTCGCGGCCACCCTGCTCGACCAGCACTTGCCCGAGCAGCGAGCCCAGCGATCGGACATCCCGTCGCAGGGGATTGTCCTTGGCGGGGTCCTCGGACCCGGCCGTGAGTTCGGCGAGCCGGGCATTCTGATCTTCGGCCTTCCACAGCGGCTTGGACTTGCTCATGAGGGCGGGCAGAAAAGGATAGAGGACAGAATAAACGAAAGCTCAGGTGGTGGGTGCAGCATTGCCGGGTAAATTCGCGCGGCCGACATAGGGTGCCAGTCGCGGCGCGGGAGCGTCGCCCTCGATGAACCAGACATTCCGATCGGAAAAATACGCGACCAACTCCTGGTTGGCATCGATGCCCATGTCGCGTGCCCAGACGACCTTGGAGCGATCAATGTCCGCGTCGTTGTACACCCACTCATGATCAACGTCGTGGTGGGGCCCGTAAGAAACGATGACAAGCTGCGGGCCAGGAAGTCGCTGAAGCTGCTGCACGATCGCTGCCCGTTCGAGGTTGCCGCGCGGCCATACAGGCTCTATGCGGGTACCAGTGAGCACGGCCGCCACCCTCAGGAAAATCATAGCGCACGCCAGCATAGGGATCGCTCGCACCAGGGCCCGCCCGGTCGCGCGCCGAGCGGCAGGCCAGTGCCACATGTGCCGGAGGCTCTGAATGAGCAGCAGGTAAAGCGCCCCGGTGGCAGGAGAAAAATAGTGAGGAAGGGTCCAGGTCTGGACAGCAAATCCGGCGACCATCGCGACGCAGATGAAAAACGGCAGGCGCATCTTGCGCTGGCATATGACGTTGGGAAACGCCAGCAGAGGCAGCGTCAACAGCGGGCCAAGGTAAAACTGCCACCAGGAAAATAGCTTGTCCGCCGCGCGGACTAAGTATCCACTGAAGGTGCGGTTTCTCTCGAACTCATCCCGCTCCCAACGGTAGTAGTCGCGCATGACTCGATGGCGATAAACGGGCTCCGGTAACGGTGTTTGCCAGATGAAATAAGGAGCGGTGGCGTAGGTCGCGCGGTTGACTTGATAAGTCATGCGAAAGGGGCTGCCGGTCACATGGCGGTAATAGTAGCCCGTCGCCAGCGCACCGAAGCCGAGGACCACGAGCAGCGGAAACACTACGCGAGTGAGCGATATCCGGAACGTGGGGCGGCGGCTGCTTGTGAGCCACAAGGACATAGCCGCGGCCACAGGTAGGCTGAAGATGAGACCTTCATAGGGGCGGCTATTGGCCAGAATCACGAGACCCAAACCCATCAGCGAAGCATGGAACCAGCGAGGTTGCGAGGGGTGCAGGAAGAGACGCGGCCAGCCTCCAAGGAGGAGCGCGCCCGCGAGAGCTGCCACGGAGGCGCACCAATAAGTATTCATCCAGTAGCTGAGGATGCCGAGTCGGAGAACAGCCAGCGTCGCTCCGAGCAAGGCCCACGGTGGAGGTAACCAGCCCTGTAGCATCCAACACATGGCGGAACACATTACCGCAGTGATGAGCACTTGCCCGAGCCAGGGATGACCGAGGAGTTGGCCGGCCGCGAGGACCAAGCCTTCAGCAGGAGGATACATGGAGGCATATGTGGGTCGCTCGATGATGTGGAAGCTCTCGAAGTGGGCCCACATAGGGTGGGTGGCATTGGCAAGTTTGCCGTGAGCGAAGGTATCGGCCGCCAGCAAATAGCTGAACTCGTCGTTGAAGTGGGGCTGGGAAATGCCGAGAATGGGGACGAGGGCAGTGCGGATGACGATCACGCTGAGACCGACGATGAGGACCGAGAGGTGTTTGCGCCGTGACAGTCTGGCGAGGGAGCGTTCCAGCGAGAGAAAACCGGCGGGTTGGGAACGACGAGACGTATTTCGAGCGGAGACGACAATCAGCCCGCCGACCGCCGCCAGCAGGAGGAATTCGATCAACGCCACGAAGAACGGAGCCAGCCGTAGGTATAGGTTTTGCATCGTGACTAGACCGTAAATTTTTGGCTCGGGGTTGCCGACGGTCGTCGCCAAACGGTAAGAGCGAGGTTACACCAAGTCAGGATCAGCTGGGAAGATCGCGCGGCTCGACCATATTCATCACAGAGCGAAGAACCTCGGAATGATAAGTCGCGGGCCCTTTATTTCGGGACCTCGAACCGGTAGCCGATGCCGCGGAGGGTCTTCAGATATTGGGGATGGCGCGGGTCGGCTTCGATTTTTTCGCGCAGGCGGCGGATGTAGACGTCGATCGAGCGGGGCGTCACAAACGGAGTTTCCTTCCACACGGCGTCGAGCAGCTGGTCGCGCGTGAGCACGCGGCCGCGGTGCGTGGCCAGATATTCGAGCAGGCGAAACTCGCGCACGGTGGTGAGGATATTGCGGCCTTGCACCTGCACCGTCATGGAGGCGGCGTCGATTTCTAGTTCGCCGAGCCGCAGCACTTCAAGTTTGCTCGGTGGCTGCCGCATGCCTCGCAGCACGCTGCGCACGCGGGCCACCAGTTCGCGCGGGCTGAAGGGCTTGGTAATGTAGTCGTCCCCGCCGAGTTCCAGTCCCTTGACCCGATCAGCCTCGGCTGTCTTCGCGGTCAGAAAAATTACCGGGATGGTGGATAACGCCGGGGTCTGGCGGATGTGGCGGCACAAATCGAAACCGTCGGCTCCGGGCAGCATCACGTCCAGAAGAAACAGCGCGGGCATCTCCCGCAGGGCTTCCGAGACCACAGAGGCGCCGCTTACGAAGCTCTGGACCTCGAAACCGGCAGCCTGCAGATTGTGCGCGATGAGGCGGGCGATATCTTCTTCATCTTCCACCACGAAGACGAGCATGCGGGCGGGCAGAGGTGTGTCCGGACGCGAGCCGCGCTCGTAAGAATTCAGAGGGAGGTGCATTTTTGCCTGCGACACCGCGAAGCCCCGGTTTTTGCGGGGATTCCGGAAGCCTGCTACAGACTGTATGAGCGGAATGTTGCGCGGATGTTTCCATCGTGTTAACGAATGATGAATTTCGCGCGGGCGGACCTCGGCTCGCGAAGCACGTGGCGGGCACTGAGCGTTAGAGCGTTTATGGCTGGCGCGCGGCAGCAGAGGAGACTGAGATTCCTTCGGCTTCGCTCGGGACAGGCTCCTCTGCCGCAATGAAAAACGCGGACGTTCGGCGTGCCACCGCGTTTACCCGGATCCGTTCCCCTGACGTTGGTAACCTCCCACCACCGAACTCCTGCCCTACAATCAGAATTGTCCATGCGCGAATACCTGCAATCCATTTTCGAGAAACCCTGGTTTATCGGACCCTGGTTTACCAAACCGTGGAAGCCCGTCTCCCGTCCGGAAGTGGCTGCCTGGCTGGTCTTCTACGTCGGATTCCTCGTCTACGCCTTCAATGCTCATGGCGCAGGTCTATTCATCGACGCAGCGAACATGGTCGTCCACGAAGGCGGGCACAATCTCTTTCGGTGGTTCGGCCCCACGCTCTGCCTCTGGGGAGGCACGCTGCTGCAATGGCTGGTCCCGTTTCTTCTGGCCATATATTTTTTCAGCCAGCGCCAGGTCGCCGGCTTCGTGTTCTGCGCGTTTTTCTTTTTCGAGAACTGGCTCTACACCGCCACCTACATGGCGGACGCTCGAGCCATGGAGCTGCCCCTGGTCACCACCGGCGATCCCGATTTCGCCGAGCACGACTTCCACGCTATCTTCTCAAGCCTCGGCGTCCTCGACCACGACACCCAGATCGCCGCGGTCGTCCGCACCCTGGGCTGGATAGGAATGTTAGCTGTAGTCGGATGGCTGGCGTTCCGGTTGAGAACGGTAGAGGCGGAACGCACGCCCACCACAACCCTTCCGCCGCCGGCGATACCTCTTGTGCAGCGCTATCCTGGAAAGCCGCGCACAACTGCTCTGGCTCGGGTGTCCAATGCGAACCCAGCGCAACTTGCCCCCAAGCCCGATCCGGGCAAATGACGTAGCGTGTAACGACCCCACGGCCAGCGCCGAAGAAGTGAAGACCGCCGACCATCGCCAGCAAAATCGAGAACGTGTGTGGAGATGGCTTGAGTGAGGACGTGTGCGGACGCTCGATAAGCTTGTCATCCTGAGAGTTTGTGACTTTTTGAATTTTCGACGATTTGGTCGTCGTAACCGCTTTGTTTGCAGCATCGATTTTTGGCAACTTCGAAAAAGTCACAAACTTTGAGCGGAGTGGATGTTTCGCGAAGCGTCCACGGAGTCGAAGGACCCCTTGCCAGCGTGCAGTGAGATGGACTGGGCAAGGAGTTCTCTCGATGTCGGTGGCGCTGGGAACTGCCCGATAAGTTCGTGCGCAGATTGGGAGGTATGGGGTCCTTCGACCACGTTTCCTTTCGTTGCGCGGGCGGAAACTCCGCTTGCTGACAGGCTTATGGAGTTCCCCACAATCCAGAAACGCCAGGGTGGACGGGGTAGAATGTGCGCTGCTATCCAAGGGAGGTCGCATGAAATCATTTCTGTCTCTCGTGGTTGTCGCGCTCTTCGCAGGCCTGATCGTTCTTGCTCTGGCGCGTCCCGCAGCTTCGGCGCCGCCGCAAGCCACTGCCGAAACTCTGAAGCAACTCGAAGGCGAGTTCATGAAGGCCGCGGCTGAGAAAGGCTCCGCCGGATACATGTCCTACTACGCCGACGATGCCGTCGAAGTGCCCAACGGCGGCCCGCTGATTCAAGGCAAGATAAATATTGCGAAAGGCATGGGCTTTCTCGACGACAAAAACAACAGCCTGACGTGGTCTCCGGTTGGCGCCGACCTTTCCGCCTCGGGTGATCTCGGCTACACCTACGGCACTTTCGAATTCCGCTCGAAAGACCAAGACGGCAAAGTTGTCGTCGATCACGGCAAGTACACCAGCATCTGGAAGAAACAGAAAGACGGCAGCTGGAAGGTAGTTCTCGATATGGGCAACGCCACCTCACAGCCGAAATGAGTCCGACCGTGTGGGATGGGAGTGTGGGGAAAGGTTCGTCCGGGAAGAGGTTTATGTGGGGACGGGACTCTTGTCCGTCCGGCGAGCGCAGCTCGCCTCTTTGCTGGCAGTTCCCCAGCGGCCGTGGCAGGCAGCCGAGCTTCGCTCGGCCGACGGGCAAGAGTCCCGTCTACACAAGAGCGTCCTAACTTCGTGTTTTGCGGGGCTACTCTGCCGTTTATTCCTAACCGCTTTTCCCTCGCACCTGGAATCAATCCGTTACACCGCGTAATCGAGAGCGTGGAGCAATCCGTTGCGAATCATAGAGTTCACCTTTGCTTCCTGAGCGTCACATATAGCACTGAGCTATAAATCTTCAGCAGCCCACTCTCCCGTCTCTCTGGTGCAGTTTTGTCGCCGGACGACCTTCCGGGGCTCCGATGCCATCGGTCGTCGTTCCTGCGCGATTCCAGGGCTTCTGGCAACGGTTTTAGGAGCGCACCGTGCCGGCGGATTCTGACAGAAGCGTCATGCGCGACTCGTGCGCACGCTAAGTGATTGAAAGCGCTAGGCAGCGAAACTTTCTGTTCTTTAGAATCAACTATTTCCGAAAGTGATTGCGAATCGCATCGGCTTGCACCCGGGTCACCACCGCTGACAATGCCGCCGCATCGGCCTGCTTCACCTTCTGCACGCTGCCGAAATGTTCCAGCAGACGTCTGGTCGTACTCGCGCCTACTCCTGGAATCTCCAGCAGCTCGCTGGAGCGGTCGCGCATCTGTCTGCGCTTGCGGTGAAAAGTCACGGCGAAGCGGTGAGCTTCATCGCGGATGAGTTGAATCAGATGCAGCACCGGCGAGTGATGATCGAGCGTGATGGGGTCTTTCTCCTGTCCATAGACATAGAGAATTTCTTCGCGCTTGGCGATCGCGGCCAAGGGCTGGTTGATGATCTCGAGTGCGTCGAGGGCTGCCGCGGCGGCGTGCAGCTGTCCCAGGCCGCCATCGATCAGCACGAGGCTGGGCATGTTGTTTTTGTCTTCGGGCTTCCGTTCTTCCAGCAGACGTTTGTAGCGGCGCGTGACCACTTCGCGCATGGAGGCGAAATCGTCCACGCCTTCGACGGTGCGAATGATGAACTTGCGGTAGTCGGACTTTTTCATGCGCCCGTCTTCCCACACCACCATTGACGCAACCGTTTCGGCGCCTTGAATGTGCGAAATGTCGAAACACTCGATGCGCTTGGGCAATTCGGGCAGGCTGAGCGCGTCCTGCAATTCTTCCTGAATGGCTTTCGCGTTGGGCTTGAGCACGCGAAAACGCTGATCGTAGGACTGCTTGGCGTTGTTGCCGGCAAGATCGATGAGCGAGCGCTTGTCGCCGCGCTGCGGCACGAGAATGTGCACGAGCGCAGGGCGGGCGCTTTGGTCAGCGACTTGCTCGGAGAGCAAATCTTCGAGAGCTTCACGATCTTCGAAATCGACCGGCACGTAGATGTTGCGCGGCACGTAGGGCTGGCCGATGTAGAGCTGCTTGAGCAAGGCAGAGAAAAACTCGCCGGGATGAAAAGCCGATGGTTCCTGCTCGTGGAGGGACGGACGCCCTCGTCCGTCCCCGCGCGCAGCGGGGGCGCTGTCCTCGAAATTTGTGACGCCGTCGGCAGCTGGCGAGCTTTGCTCGCCCGGGCGGACGAGGGCGTCCGCCCCTCCACGAGTCGATGAGAGTTCGGCGTCCTCGCTCGACGTGAATTCCGGCAGGTCTTCCCAGAAGAATTCGCGGCGGTCGACCATTTTGCCGGCGCGCATGTGGAATAGATTCACGGCCAGCATTCCGTTTTCGGAGTGGTAGCCGAAGACGTCGGCGTCGTCGCCTTCGGCGGCGGCGATGCGCTGGCGTTCCTGTAACTGCTCGACGGTTGAGATCAGGTCGCGATATCGGGCGGCGCGTTCGTATTCCTGCGACTCGGCGGCCTGCTCCATGCGTGCGTGCAGCGAACGGGCGAGATCGGTGGGACGGCCTTCGAGGAATAGCTTCACGTCGCGGACGGCTTCCTGATAAATCTCCGGCGTCGTCAGATTCTCCACGCAGGGGCCCAGGCAGCGCTTGATGTAGTACTGCAGGCAGGGGCGCGGATGAAAACGCGTGAGGTCGACCCGGCACGACGGAATCAGAAAATTCCGGTGAATGAGATCGACGATGCGGTAGGCGAGGTTGGCAGGGAAGTAAGGTCCGTAATAAGCGGCTCCGTCTTTGAGCAGGCGGCGCGTGACATAGACGCGCGGCCAGCGCTCGGCGAGCGTGAGCTTCACGTAAGGGTAGGTCTTGTCGTCGCGCAGCAGGATATTGAAGCGGGGCTTACGCTGCTTGATCAGATTATTTTCCAGCGCCAGCGCTTCTTTGTTGTTGGCGACCACGATGTATTCCACGTCAGCGGCTTCGCGCACCAACGTTCCGGTTTTGGAGTCTTCCCAGCGGCCTTCGTGGAAATAGCTGGCCACGCGACTGCGCAGATTCTTCGCCTTGCCCACGTAGATGACTTCGCCCTCGGCGTTTTTGTAGAGATACACGCCGGGCTCGGTGGGAATGGAACGAATTTTGGCGAGCAGGTCCATGGCGCGCGGTGTGTTTATTCTATTGGATGAGAACAGCGAGGATTGTGCTACAAAGAGGCGGATGCGTCATCTAGCCATCGCGATTCTTGTACTCGCAGCGAGTGGATGGATCGCGGTTCCAATTGCTGACACGAGGGACAGCGGAGATTATTCAGCCGTTGGCCATAACCGCGTGTCTCTCGAATTCTCTGTGAGCACCAAACGAAAAGGTACGCTGTTGTCGTCGGGGCTCGTGTTAGCCGGCGCAGCGGAAAGCGAAGATACTTACCGCGTTCTAGGGCTTGCCGAAGCGATCGTGCTGGAGATTCCATTCAAGGATCTCACCACGCTACTGGTTTTGAAGGATGGGGCGGCCAGCACACAAAACCTCGACATGGATGCACAGTACCGAGCCTGGGTGGGGGATTCAGACCATCCGAGGATGCTTGAGTATCCGGTCGCGCAAGGGATTTTCCAGACGATGAAGGGGATTGCCGATACCGGCTTTATTGTTGCTGCTGGTAGTCGTGAGGATACCTATCATCGATGGGCGGTGGATCTCGCGCGGAGGCTGACCGGGCCTCTGCTCACCTGTGAAGCTGTCCTGGCTGAGGCGGCGTATCATCTGGGATCGAGCGCTTACGTATTGTCCCTGGTGGAAGACACGAGTTGTTGCAGGTGGCGTTTGATTTTTCCGTAAACATTCCTCAGTTGAGAGAACTAGCGCGACGTTACGCAAACCGCAAACCTGACTTGGCTGATCTCTGCCTGATCCGCATGAGCGAGTTGTATCCGCGGCACGGTGATCACCGTCGATGAGAGCGATTTCCGAGTTTATCGGCGGAACAAACGGGAAACGATCCCCATTGTTTGCCCGCCGCGACCCAATTTAGGTGCTTCCCGGACTATCCTCTCCACCGAGGGCCGGAATGCGAGCTGGACTGTATAAAATTTCCATTCCGTATGTTGGGTTTGCGTCCGATGGGGTTGGCCGGGGAGCAGACCTCGTTGACGTCTCTGCTGCAAATGGTTGAAAACGTATATACTTATGGGGTTTGGCGTCCATATGGGGAACTGGCACGTCCCGTGCACTAGAGCAAGGGTGTTAAGGGCCGGTTTGCAGCATTTTCCCAGGGCGTCTTCACTTAGGACCTCAGGCCAAGTTTCAGGTTTCCGGCGCGAACGTACAGAGCCGGGCAGGATTTAAAAAGGAGCCTTATTCTATGACCCGCACTTCGTTAACACTATTCCTGGCGGCCAGCATGCTGGCCACGGTAGGTTGCGCCAGCAAGAACTACGTCAAAGAACAGACCACGCCGCTGATCAACAAAACCAACGAACTCGACGACCTGACCGCGAAGAATACCAAGGACATCAAGGATGTCGACGCGCGGGCTCAGGCCGGCATTGCGGCCGTGAACGCCAAGACCGCCGATGTCGAGCAGAAGGCGCAGACTGCCGGAGATAACGCGGTTGCGGCGCAGCAGGTGGCGGATGCCGCCAACGCGCGCGTGGGCGTTCTGACCGATACGGTCGCGAACCTCGACAACTATCACGCTGTGGCGGAGACGTCGGTGAAGTTCGGTTTCAACCGCGACAACCTTACGCCCAAGGCCAAGGAAGCGCTCGACCAACTGGCGGGCAGCCTGGCCACGACCAAGGGCTACATCGTGGCGCTGGAAGGTGGAACGGATTCGGTGGGTTCGGCGGACTACAATTACGATTTGAGCCAGCGCCGCGCGAATTCGGTGATCCAGTACCTGGCGTCGAAATACAACGTGCCTGCACATAAGATTTATGTGATCGGGCTGGGCAAGGATAAGCCGGTCGAGGACAACAAGACCAAAGCTGGCCGCGCGGATAACCGTCGCGTGGATGTGCGACTGATGACCAACACCACGGGCGACACGACCAAGGCGGCGACTGGGGCGACTCCGTCGTCGATGTAAGGAAGCGGGCGGAGGTACTCTTTAACTTAAGAGGCCCTTCGCTTTGCTCAGGATTTCGGCGCGGCAGTTGCCGCGCCTCAAGTTTACCCTCCTCCCCGGAGGACTTCGCCAAACAGGCCGCTCAATTCTCCCCCCTGAGCGGCCTGCTTTTTTTGCTACCAGCTGCGATCATGTGGAGACAGCCTCCCCTTCGACTGCGCTTGTGGGGGCGGACTCAGTCGTCCGCCCCTCCACGAGCTGGTTGAAAGCTTTTGCTTTCGATGAAGGCTGCGGCAGGGTACGATTCTGACATGACTTCGATACCTCTTTCCCGGCGGTCGTTTCTTGCTATGTCGGCTTTGCTGCCCTGGGCCTTTCGCGGAGTGGCTTCCGGCGCGAACGCTTCTGGTATGAAGCTGGGCGGCGTGAATTCCACTGGGGCGATTCCTGTGGGGCTGGAGCTTTATTCGGTGCGCGAGGCGCTGAAGAAGGATGCGGAGGGGACCGTGCGCGCGGTGGCGGCCATGGGATACCAGGGCGTGGAGTTTTATGCGCCTTACTTTGAGTGGAGCGATGCGCAGGCGAAGCAGATGCGGAAGGTGCTGGATGAACTCGGCATCTGGTGTTATTCGACGCATAACGATGAAGGATATTTCGGCGCGAAGAATATTGGGCATGTTCGCGAGTTGAATTTGATTCTGGGATGCAAATACGCGGTGCTGGCTTGGTCGGACCCGAAAAGCGGCGTGGATGAGTGGAAAGCTTTGGCAGGGCAACTAAATTCTGCCGCCGAGCAACTGGAGCCGGCGGGGCTGAAGGTGGGATATCACAATCATCAGGCGGAGTGGGTGGCGGTGGGCGGGCAGCGTCCCATGGATATTCTTGCGAAGAATACGAAGCCGTCGGTGATGCTGCAGCTGGATGTGGGGACCTGCCTGGAGGCGGGGGCGGATCCAGTGGCGTGGATTCGAGCCAACCCGGGGAGGATAAGGTCCATCCATTGTAAGGAGTGGTCGCGCGATCCAGCCGTGGGTTACAAGGCCTTGTTTGGCGAGGGCGTGGCCGACTGGAAGGGAATATTTCCGGCGGCCGAGGGCGTGGGCGGAGTGGAATATTATCTGGTGGAACAGGAAGGCAGCCGGTTTCCGGAACTGGAGACGGCGCGGCGATGTCTGGAAGCGTTCCGCGCGACGCATGGAGGGCGGTAGAATAGAGCTATGCGGAGTTTAGTTTTTCGTTCGATGCTTTTTTGTTTGCTGCTGGCGGGTGGCGGGGGAGTTTGGGGGCAGAGTTCGTCGGGTTCGCAACCGGGCGGTGCTGCTCCGGCGTCTGCGCCTTCGACGTCGGGGACGGGGAATTCGCGAAAGCCGGATACCTCGTTCCCGACACCGGCGCCGCCCAAGCCGGATCTCAGTCCGCCGCGGTCGGATCGCGTCAATGCGAGTGACTTGGGAACGGAGCTGGGAGAAAGTTCGAGCAAGGACACGCAGATCGATGTGGACGCGCCGGAAAATGACGTGCGCGCCCATCCAAAGAGCGCGGAGGCAGTGGCTGAAGAGGCTGCGGCGCCAGGGAGCGCGACGTCGGTGGGGGAATTCCATCCCTGGAATCCGCATAAGGCGGGCAAGGATGTGGAAGTTGGCGACTACTACTTCAAGCGCAAGAACTACAAAGCCGCCGAGGACCGTTACCGCGAGGCGCTGTTTTACAAAGAGAATGACGCGGAGGCCACGTTTCACCTGGCAGTGTGCCTGCAGAAAATGGAACGGCCGCGGGAAGCGCTGGAGCAATACCAAGGTTATCTGAAGATATTGCCTTCGGGCCCGCATGCGCGAGCGGCGCATGAGGCGATCGAGGAGCTGACGGCATCGGCGAAGGCGCGCGCGGCGAAGTGAGCGGCGGGGAAAAGCTATCACCACTTCCTGGAACCTGCCTTCATCTCATCGATCCTTGGTTGCTGCGCTAGAGCGAAGCCTCAGGGGCGAAGCCCGCGCTAATTTGGGGGCCTTACGCGGCGCTGAAGCGCCGCTCTTCCACGGTAGTGCACGCCATTCAGATTGCTCATCCATGACGCGGCGGGCGGCGGCTGGCGGTGCGCTTTTTCTGCGGTTTTTCTGCAGACTCCTTCGAGCCGTTGCGTGGCTTGGGGCCTCCGATGCGGCTTTGAGGGCCTTCGCCGAGGATCAGGTTGGCCGGCCACTTGGGGCCGGAGTGGGCCTTCGGTCCCTTGTTGCGGCGGACCAGATCTTCCAGAGCATCGAGACAGGCGTGGAACATCTGGGTGCGGAGCGGGCCTTCGACGCCGCCCCGGATCATGAGCATAGCGGTGCCATGCATCAGCGACCACAGCGAGAGCATGAGACGAGTGTGCTGGCGGGGCGTGCCACCGAGGCGCTGAGCGACCCGCTGGCGCATGAGATTGAACGAGGGCCAGGCCTCGTGCAGAGACGGGGGTTTCGCGAAGCGGTCGAAGAGCATTTCGAAAGCGTGCGGATGCTCGAGGGCGAAATGGAGGTAGCGCTCGCAGGCCTGGGCGAGCGTGCGGGACGAGTTCATGGCGTCGAAGAGATCACGACGAGTCTGCAGGCGCACGCCGCGGAGAAGGTCCTCGCGGTCACGGTAGCGCTCGTAGACCGTGGGCGTGGTGGTGCCCGCGGCGCGGGCTACGGCGCGCATGGTGAGGGCTTTGGTTCCGCCGCGAGCCCACAGCCGGCAGGCGACTTCGAGGATGCGCTGTTCGAGTTCGGGATCAGGATGCCTGGGCAACGACTTGTCTCCTCCGCGCCAACTTCATTTCATGAATTTCTTGGTCTCGCGCTTTCATTGCCTGACGTTAAACTAACAATGTATAATAAATGCACCCAAACAACTTAATTCTCCGCGAGCGTCCCGCCCGCCGAGCAGCCCTTCTCCGAAATGTACGGCATGGCGGGACACGCTTGCGGAAATCCTTCGCAAAGTGGAGAGAGATGTCTAACGATGATGTCAAGAAAACGGCAGACGTAGCCAGGCTGATCGCAGACCTGCGCAACGCCAAAGTGGAGCTGTTGAGCGCGGAGTGCGCGGTGGACCGGCTTCGAATCCAGTATCCCATTCC
>Ga0265760_10000151_pt1 | contig 17947 bp, 16 predicted proteins | sample NZIome_2_FD_200831 | JGI IMG/M metagenome (GOLD analysis project Ga0265760, IMG submission 200831) | Metatranscriptome of rhizosphere microbial communities from Maridalen valley, Oslo, Norway - NZI1 (Metagenome Metatranscriptome) | ecosystem: Host-associated > Plants > Roots > Rhizosphere >...
TCAAAAGCCGGTCAGGGGATCAATGAAAAGTGCTAAGACGAGCGCGGCACGCAAATGCCCGAAGAAAACTTTATCGGCATCGAGAAAACCGCTGAAACAAGTTGACCTCGGAGTTATTCGTGAACAGATCACGAGTCTTGTGGGGAATCGCGCGGTGGAGATGGTAGAGATCACGATGGCGGAAGTCGACAAGGGTCACTACCTGGCGATGAAATATTTGTTTGAGATGGTTGGGCTGTGTCCGGCAGCGGCTACGGAAGGAACGGTCGAGGAAGATTCGTTGGCGAAAACGTTGTTGCGGCGGTTGCAGCTTCCGGAAGAGGTACAACCCGGTACCGAAGTTACGAAAGATTGCGTCACGAACGCGGTAGAAGAAGTGAGCGATACCGTAAAATGAAAGTCAGTGAGTGGTCGAAGATTGCCGAGGGCTGGTCGCTGGCCGCCGGGCGTTGGTCGGCGGCTTTGGGAAACCGGGGCGCCTTGCGGACCTCGCCGAGAGCACACAGAATCTTGCGACACGGGACTTTCCTGATGGATATGACTTGGGTGACCGGTCGAATTGCTGTCGGAGGTGGCATTTGGACAGCGGAGAACATGGCACAGGTCGCTCGCGCCGGCGTCACCCACATTCTTGACATGCAAATTGAATTCGACGACACGCCCCTGGCTGTGCCCCTTGGGATCACGGTGCTATGGAATCCGATTGATGATGACTTCCAGCCCAAGTCCCCGGAGGTTTTTCAGCACGGCGTTGATTTTGCGTTGGAGGCGTTGGACCAGGAGGGAAGCAAGCTTTTCGTCCACTGCGCCGCGGGTGTACATCGAGCGCCGATGATGACGCTGGCGATCTTGTGCTCTCTGAGTTGGAAATTGGCGGACGCGTTGCAGTTGATCGAATCCAGACGTCCAGTGGTGGATTTCGCGGATGTCTATGTGAATAGTGTGAAAGAATTTTTGCAGCAACAAGTAAAGGCTGGGAAGTAGAGAGGCTTCGGGCTTCGGGCTTCGGGCTTCGGGCTTCGGGCTTCAGGCTTCGGGCTTCGGGCTTCGGGCTTCAGACGCAGTTCGACCGTCGCGGTTTTTATTTCACGACAACTTAGCGTAGTTGGCCTTGCAGTATGCCAGGCGGACGCCGAGGTGTGTGTGGTCGCGGAAACTTTTTAAAACATACTAAGGCATGGAGGAGTTATGTTGGACGCGCGCCGCCCTTTTGGGTGGCTTTTTCTTTTGCTGCCGCTGCTGGTGGCATTGGCGGTGACGGCGCAAACGCTTCCCACCACGACGATTAGCGAGGTTCACTACCGCAGCCTTGGCCCCGCTCTTGCGCGGATTACAAATCCAGCGAGCATCGCCGCGCAACAGCGCGGAATCGACAATGGTTTACATGGCGCCGTGCGCCACCCAAAAGAGCCGCCGGCGCGCACCGCCGCGGATTGCGAAATCGCAGCCCTGGCGCTGCTGGATGACGCTACAGGTCTGGCATGGACAGGCGAGTATGACGTCTGGAGCGACTATCTACCGGGAAGCGCTAGTGACATTTTTCCTGGAGACGAATTGAACATTGCGGTTCCCTCACGAGGCGCGACATTTGCTGCCATCGTGATCGAAGTCGAGATTGTGGTAACAAATTGGGAAGGCGAACACCTTGGCTACAAGATCAAGTTCGCGAACGACGCCGCTAAGGCTCTTGCATTTGAATTTGAAGCAACGAAAGCTACAGCATCTCTTTTCGTAAATCAGCAAACCAATGCACAGGTGGGGACAACGTACTTGCCAGATTTGACCGCAGCGGTGCTCACGCAGGTGACGTCGACCACGGTAAGCGTTGACGCCGGTACCGCGCCGGCTACCGGAGGCGGAATTGAAGTCCGTTGGAGCGACGCCGGCTGGGGTCCGGGGAACGACCGCAACCTGGTGGGTCGGTTCACGACACAGGCTTTCACCATACCTCGTCTATCGGAAGTTCAAGATTGCTATTTGCAGCAGTTCGATGCCTCGGTCCCTCCTAAATATTCCAGATATACGGCAGCGCTTCACGTGGATTACCCGCTATAAGCGGGCCTGGACGAACACATTCAAGCATTTCAGCGCAACGCGTGCCTTATCAAAACTGACGAAACCGCTTTCAACGAGGGGTGATTTGTGAATCTGGATGACCAAGGTAATTCGGTATCTCTGAAGGAACATCTGCTCGCCATGCTCGCCCTCGAGCATGAAATGGGGGCGCAACGGAAAGTCTTCAGCGACCTGCGTTTTGAGTTGGCCGAAAGAGCGCTGGAACTGGACCATATTGAAATGCTTCGGCGCCTGGACCTACTGAATCACGCGCACGAGGATGCCCGCCAGAAAGAAACGAGTTTTGTCGGCCGCGAAGTGTACGACAGTCAAACCAGGGAAAACAACAAATGGCGAGACGAAGTGAACGCCTCCCTGTCCACCCGCCAGGGCAGATCATCAGTGACTTCGGGAGTGGCAGGTGCAGTTGGCGGGCTTGCCCTAAGTGCTCTATTTGCGATGATCATGTATCTCGTCAAAGCACTGCTGAGCGGTATCCCGAAATAGACTAAATCCTCTTTCGTCCGCCTGTTGTTTTGAACCAGATCCACTTTATTCCAACACATCCCAAGTCTTGCAAACAATTCAGGAGCTACCGCAATGAACTTTCTAACCACCTCCTACAGACGATTGCCTTCGTCCCCGCAGCGGTGAACGGGATTGAAGGCTTGTTCCACCACCGGACCGGAGCGGAGAAGAAAGACGCTGCGTTGTCATTCTTGCAAGCAGCACTGTCGATGAGCAGCGCGGTTGCCAATCGGCAGATCGTGGATCAGGCAAAGTTTACGGATGGTTTGGGAAAGGTGATCGACGGCGCAGTGGAATGCTTAAATGCCTCGGTGTGGGCGAAGGCCAAGTAGGACCTGAGCCGCCGCGCGCGTCGATAACCGCACGCCTGGTTCGTTATCCGACCTCTTCGCTCCAGTTCTCCAGCGTCTTCTTCACAAAAGCCATGAACTGATCCGCAACGGCGCCGTCGATCAGACGGTGGTCATAGCCGAGGGTCAGATGAACGACGGAGCGGATAGCGATGGAGTCATTGCCGTCATTGTCAGTGACCACGAGCGGAGTTTTGGTGATGCCGCCCACCCCCAGGATTGCCGAATTTGGTTGATTGATAATGGGCAACCCAAAGACCGCGCCAAACTGTCCGGGGTTCGTCACCGTGAAGGTCGATCCCTCCACCTCTTCAGGCTTGAGCTTCTTCGAACGTGACCGCTCACCAAGGTCAGAGATGCCGCGTTGCAGCCCCAGGAAATTCAGTTCGTCGGCATTCTTCAGCACGGGCACGATGAGTCCCCAATCGAGCGCGACCGCAATGCCCACATTGACGTGGCGGTGATATCGGATATTTTCGCCTTCAATTGAGGCATTGACGATCGGAAACTGTTGTAGCGCGATAATCACGGCGCGGACGAAGAACGGCATGAACGTGAGTCGCGCCCCATGACGCTGCTCAAAACCCGCTCTGGTTTTATTGCGGAGTTGCACGATGCGGGTAATGTCGACTTCGAACATGCAATGGACGTGGGCGCTGGTGCGACGGGACTCGATCATCCGCTGGGCAATGATCTTGCGCATCTGCGTCATCGGCACCATGTCGCCGGGAATGGCGGCCGGAGTCGCCGTGGCAGGGCGTGGCGAAGATGCGGCCGGTGAAGCCGCAGGCGCGCTCACGCGAGCAGAAACAGCTGGCGCGGCTGCGGTTTCCGGCTTGTCCGTTTCCGGCTTCTCCAGAAACGCCATAATGTCTTGCTTGGTGATCCGGCCGCCCATGCCGGTGCCTGACACCTGAGACAGATTTACGTTATGTTCGCGAGCAATCTTGCGAACCAGGGGCGAGGAGCGCGCGTGATCGTCCTCTTCTTCGCGTGCAGGCTCCGGAGTCGTCTGGCGTTCAACCGGAGCAACCGCTGCAGCAGGCTTCGGTTCTGCCTTCGCGGGCGGTGCCTGAACAGGAGAAGCCTTCGCGGGAGTCGGTGCGGCAGCTTCGCCATCCCCTGCAATCGTTCCTACCACCGTGTTCACCTGCACCGTGTTTCCCTCGACTACTCTAATGTCCTGGAGGATTCCGGAAGCAGGAGCGGGGATTTCGGCATCCACCTTGTCCGTAGAGATCTCAAACAGCGGCTCGTCGCGCTGCACTTTGTCACCAGGCTTCTTGAGCCATTTGGTGATGGTCCCCTCAAAAATGGACTCGCCCATTTGGGGCATGACGATATCGGTCGGCATAAATTCCTTCCAAGCGTTCCGGTCGCAAATCTGGAACCGAACGCAACCTTTAATTATATCCAACGCCAGGTGTTGGGCTCACGGCTTGTCTTCGCCCTTTTCCGATCCGGCGGGAGGCGGACCCACTCCGAATGATTTCTTCCAATAATCCTGCACGCCCGGCGGCAGCTTTTGTATGCGTGAAAGAAACGCAGTGACCTTCCAGATATCCTGATCGCTGAGAGCTTTGCTCCAAGCCGGCATGCCGGTGTAGCGGACGCCCGTGCGCACAGCATAGTAGATGTGCCACTCGGGATCATCCAGCGGATCAAGGATCAACTGCGGCACCGGCGGGTAGAACGACTTCTCCAGCGGGCTCGGCTTGTCATCGAGCGTCCCGTGACACAAGGAACAATTCATGGTGTAGACCTTCATTCCGTCGATCAGATTCGCATCGGTCGGCGGAATCGGGCTGCTCACTCGCGGGGCGTGGCGCTCCATGGAAGCATCCAGCGCGCTCATGGCAACACGACGTTCGAGCCGGGGGGGAATGGCATCCGCGTTGGTCGGCATCAAGCCCAAAGTTGCCACAGCCAGTCCGCCGAGACCAAGCACCAGCAGCGTAACCACGATGCCTAAAATGAAGTTGCGCATTTCTTCTCCTCAGCTCTCTGCGAGACTACATGGACTGCACGCCGCTTAGCTTATACCCTGCGAGTTGCACCGCATGTTGCAGGGTAAACATTTGGCCGCCGTTCGGTGCCAGCAGACTAGTACGCTTTTAGCCGGTGCGCTTCCCGCACGATATCACTGACCTTGGGCAGGAAATATTCCTCCTGAGGCGGGGAGAACGGCACCGGAGAATCCTGCGCGGTGATGCGGACGATGGGACCATCGAGATCGTTGAAGGCCTCTTCATTGATGATCGCTGCGATCTCGCCGGCAATGCCGCCCGTGCGCACGTCTTCATGCAACACGATCACCTTATTCGTTTTGCGCACCGTCTGGGCGATCGCTTCCCGGTCGAGCGGCGACAGCGTGCGCAGGTCAACAACTTCCAGTTCTGTTCCCTCCTGCGCAAGAATTTCCGCGGCCTCGAGCGCAACGTGCACCATGGCGGCATAAGTAATCACGCTCAAGTCGCGACCCTCCCGGGCAATTCGCGCCTTACCCAGCGGCACGATGTAATCATCGGCGGGAACGTCCTCTTTGATACGCCGGTAAAGATATTTGTGCTCAAAGAAAATCACCGGATTGTTGTCGCGAATCGCAGCCTTGATAAGACCTTTGGCGTCGTACGCGCTGGCCGGACAAACCACTTTCAGTCCCGGCGCATGCACAAACCACATCTCCGGATTTTGCGAATGAAATGGACCCCCGTGGACGTTTCCGCCACTGGGCCCGCGAATCACTAGCGGCGCAGGCGCACCCCAGCGGTAGTGGGCTTTGGCCACCATGTTCACAATCTGGTTGAAGGCGCAGCCAATGAAATCCATGAACTGAAACTCGGCCACCGGACGCATGCCGGTAAGCGAAGCCCCAAAAGCCGCGCCGACTATGGCGGATTCGGCGATGGGCGTGTCAATCACGCGCTCAGCCCCGAAGCGATCAATGAAGCCATCGGTCACTTTGAAAGCGCCGCCGTAAATGCCAATGTCCTCACCGATACAGAACACGGACGGATCGCGCTCCATCTCCTCCCAGATTCCCTGGCGTATGGCTTCGAGATAGGTAAGTTGAGGCATAGAGTTGTTTTAGCCGGCGACGCGACGAAGATGAAGATCTATTTCAAGTGCACTGCCGTCTCTTTCGGCGTGGCCATACCTGATTTCGTCATACGAACTTTTGGTACTCCGTACTTTGGCCGAATCTCGTGGCAACTCGAATCGCAGTACACGCCTCCAGCCGCCGATTCCGGCACCGGCATCGGTGACGCCATGGCATAGTCTCGATCGGCTTCAAGTTCGCGCTCCACGTCGGCGATCAAATTTTCGTTTTCCTGCGAAGTCAGCCATTTTTTTGTATTGACCAGGTAGTTTTCAAAGCGCGCAATCGGGTCGCGCTGGCGCCAGTACTCGAACAGCGGCTTGGGGACATACTCGGCGGCATCATGAATGGCGTGGCCTTTCATGCGCATCATCTTGGCTTCGATAAGGGTGGGGCCCTGGCCACGTCGGGCACGTTCGCAGGCTTCATGAGCCGCGTCATAGACCTGGCAAGCATCGGTGCCATCGACAATCACTCCCGGAATTCCGTAGGCGATCGCACGCTCGGCGAGATCCTTCACGCGAAACTGCATGTCGGCGGGCGTCGAGTATCCCCAAAGATTATTTTCGACGAAGAGTACCAGACCGAGATCCTGCACCGCAGCGAAATTCAGACCCTCGTAAGTGACACCGGTCGACTGGCCGCCATCCCCGATGTAAGTCATCACGGCGATGTTGCGTCCCTGCAAACGCGCGCCCAGAGCCACGCCGGCGAGCACGGGAATCAGATCGCCAAGGGTCGAGATAGGTGCGACTACATTACGCTTTCCGATATCGCCGAAGTGGGACGACGCATCGCGCCCTTTGGTGGGCGAACCCGCCTTGGCCATATATTGCATCATGATGTCGCGGGCAGAAAAGCCGCGGACCAGCAGCGATCCCTGATTGCGGATCATGGGTCCGAGCCAGTCGTCCTCACGAAGAGCGAAAGCCGACGCGCAGGAACAAGCCTCCTGGCCCAGTCCGAAGTACACTCCGCCTACGACTTTGCCCTGCTTGTACAGGTTCTCCAGCGCAGTTTCCATCTTGCGATTCAGAAGCATCCATCGATAAATTTCAAGACATCGCTTCTTGTCCAGATACTTCGATTCACGAATCGGGGGAACTGGCGCCTTCAGATCGCCGGTTACTTCGTAGCGCACTTCCTCACCGTCGCGCATCTGGCGAATGCTGAAGCTCGGCTTTTCCAACCGATAGTCGAGGATGGCGTACGTGCGCTGTGTACTTGCAGTCGGGGATTGCGAGGCGCGCTGGCCACGACCGTTAGAACTGTGGTGGACGGAAGTTTTCGAAACAACCTTTTTCTTCTTGCCCATGAGTTTGATGATCGCCAGCGAATAGGCCTCAGAAGAATCCTAACCCGGGGCGCGACAATTGACCAACTCCGCCGAGGCTCCCATCCAAGCGCCGCTTCACACCCAGAACGTATCTTCATCGTTGTGCAGTTGTCGTAATTCGGCGGGAAGTTTCATGGGCACACCGACGGCATGATCGAGAAGAGAATCTAAAGTCTCCAGCCAAAGCATCTGACTTTCAAACACACCCCCAAAGTTACGCGAAACGGAGTGCGCAACGTCCTGCAAGGAAAGCGGCTGACCCAATTCCTTTGCCATGGATGTAACCGGCTTCGAAGTGATCCCGCAGGGAATGATCAAATCGAAGTAGTCTAGATCGATGTTCACATTCAAAGCGAAACCATGAGAGGTAACACTGCGTGAAATGTGAACGCCAATCGCGGCAATCTTAGCCTCGCCAGAGTTTGTGTGGAACCGGGTTTCTGACCAGGTGGCCGCGACGCCGGAATCTGCGCCCGGTCGAGTCTCTGGCCCGCCCCGGACAGGTCGAAGACCCGAACCCACACGGTCTGCGTTGGTCCACACCCCGGTTAATCCCGCTACACGTTCAGCCGAAATGCGAAAATCCGCGCAGGTGCGGATGAGAACATCTTCCAGCCGGCGCACATATTCCACAGCCCCCAACGTCTTCCGCTTACCATCAGCCGCGCTAAAACCTCGCAGGTCGAAGATGGGATAACCGACAAGCTGTCCCGGGCCGTGAAAGGTTACGTCGCCGCCACGATCGCATTCGAAAATCTCCACGCCACTTTCTGCAAGTCTTTCGGGCGAAGCGATCACGTTGGCGGCTTTCGCGTTTCGTCCCAAGGTAATGACCGGAGTGTGTTCCAGCAACAAAAGCACATCCCCGATCCGCCCGTCTTTGCGAAGTTGGACCAACTTCTGCTGCAAGCGCAGCCCGGTGGCGTAGTCGAGGATCCCGAGTTGGAGAACAGAGATCACAGTTCCGTCGCAGATTCCTCACCGAGCCTGTGCGGGAACTTCGACATAGGCGGAATACGTGTGTGGTTCAGGCACAGGTTGACCGCTGCGCGCCATGCCTTCCAAGTGGAATGCAATGGCCTCCCGCATCTGACTTTCTACCTCTTCACGGGTCGACCCTGTGGCTACGCAGCCATCCAGGTCAGGCGAGTATGCGGAATAGCCGCTGCGCGTTTCCTCTACGACGATCAAATACTTTTTCATTTCCTCAATCCTGCCTGTTTCAGAATACTATTGAACGTTCCCGGCCCCAAATCATCATTGGGTTTGCCAGGCACCGTGACCAAGCCTGATTTGTTGGGATGTTTGAACTGGCGATGGCTGCCGCGCGTGCGATCCAGGTACCAGCCGTCCTCGTTCAGCATTTTCAGAACTTCCCGTACCTTCATACAGCCATGGCCTACGCGTTGATCGCCATTCCATACACGCTATTCGACGCATCCAACATGGCCTCAGCCAGCGTCGGATGAGCATGGATGGTCCACATCAGATCCTCCACGGTGGCTTCGAGTTCCATTGCGGCTACAGCTTCTGCGATCAGTTCCGTCGCCTGCGGTCCGATAATATGCACGCCAAGAATCTCGCCGTAGTCCGCGTCCGAAACGATCTTGATGAAACCCTCGTGCTGGCCGACGATCGATGCGCGCGAATTTGCGGTGAATGGAAATTTCCCGATCTTCACGTTGTAGCCCGCCTCGTGGGCTTTCTCCTCGGTCAGGCCAACGCTGCCGATTTCGGGATGGCAGTAAGTCGCATTCGGAATATGCTCCGGGTTGATCGGTTTCCCGGGCTTGCCCGCGATCTTCGCCACAGCCACAAGGCCTTCCATGGCTCCAACGTGCGCCAGTTGCGGCGTTCCCAGCACGATGTCTCCGATTGCATAGACGCCGGGTTCGCTGGTCTGCATCCAGCTATCGATTTTGATAAAGCCTCGATCAGGCTTGATTCGGGTCTTTTCCAATCCGACGTTTTCGGTGCGCGGTCTACGGCCAACCGCGATCAGAATCTTCTCGGCTTCAATCTTTTGCTGCTTACCGCCAACCGTGAAGGTCACCGCAATCCCGGACTTCGTCCTTTCAACTTTTTCGACCGTGGCCCCAGTGTGAAAGTTAATGTTGCGCTTCCGGTACACGCGCGCCAGTTCCTTGGAAACGTCTTCATCTTCTACCGGAACCAGGCGAGGAAGCATCTCGAGAATCGTGACCTCAGAATCAAAGGAGCGGAAAATCGACGCGAACTCTACGCCCACAGCCCCCGCGCCCACAATAACCAGTGATTTCGGAATCTCTTTTAAATTCAGAATCTCGATATTGGTGAGCACGCGTGCGTCGGGTTCCAAGCCCGGAATCATGCGGGCTTCCGAGCCCGTGGCGAGAATTATATTTTTCGTCTTGATCAGATTACTTTTGCCGCCGTCGCTCACTTCTACCGTCAGTACTCCATTTTGCGCGGGTCCAGTCAGCTTGCCATAGCCCTTGATCGTTTCCACTTTGTTCTTGCGCATGAGGAATTCGAGTCCCTTGGCGTGCTTGCTCACGATTTTCGATTTGCGCTCCTGAATCGCAGCCCAATTCAACTTGCGCGAATCGACGCCTTCAATCCCGAATTCCTTCGCCTCTTTTAAGTGGTCCCATAGCTCAGCATTAAACAGGAGGGCCTTGGTCGGTATGCAGCCCACGTGCAGGCAAGTGCCGCCAAGAAATCCATCCTTTTCAATTAACGCCGTCTTCAGACCGTATTGACCGGCACGGATGGCTGCGGTATATCCCGCCGGACCGCTGCCGATGATGGCAATGTCGTAAATGCTTTCGGGCAAAGTAGTGCTCCGTAAGAGAAATAATAACGAGTGTCCGAATAGGTCATTCTACGACAGCGTTGCAGGATTCTAAAACCGTCGGATGCTTCGGGGAGAGCTGCCCATCGCAGCAAAATTGAATCGTAGAAACGTAGCAAGCGACGTTTCTACAAGCTACGCCAGCAGTTTGGCTGCGTCCTTGGCGTGATAAGTAAGAATAATGCTGGCCCCGGCGCGCCGGATGGAGAGCAGCGACTCCATGATTACTCGTTCACGGTCGATCCAGTTGTTGCGGGCGGCGGCTTCGATCATGGCGTACTCGCCTGATACCTGATACGCGGCCAGAGGCAAGTCGAAACGTGCGCGCGCTGCGGAAATCACGTCCAGATAGGGCATCGCGGGTTTCACCATGATCAGGTCCGCGCCTTCTTCGATGTCAAGTTCGATCTCCCGCATGGCTTCGCGCAGATTGGCTCCGTCCATTTGATAAGACCGGCGATCGCCGAACTGCGGCGTAGAGTCAGCCGCTTCGCGGAACGGACCGTAAAACGCCGAAGCAAACTTTGCGGCATAAGAAAGGATCGGCGTGTTAGCCAGGCCCGCATGATCGAGGGCGCTGCGGATCGCGCCCACGCGGCCGTCCATCATATCTGAAGGCGCGATAATGTCCACGCCAGCGCGGGCCAGCGAAACGCTGGTGCGAGCCAGCAGTTCGAGCGTGGCATCGTTGACTATTTCGTAATCCGCGGCCACCGCTGGGGGCACGGCCACGGCCGCCCCAAGAGACTGCGCACGGGAAGCGCGCACAATTCCACAATGACCGTGCGACATGTATTCGCACAGGCATACGTCACCCAGGATGACTAACTTGGGAATCTCGCGCTTTATGGCGCGGGCGGCCTGCTGCACGATCCCGTCTTCTGCCCAGGCGCCGGTCGCCAGTTCATCTTTCTTTTCCGGCAGCCCAAACAAAATGACCGCAGGCACCCCGAGCGCGTTCGCCTGACGTGCCTCGCTCACGGCCTCATCCACCGAGAGGTTGAACACCCCCGGCATGGACCCTACTGCCTTGCGCACGCCTTCTCCGGGGCAAACGAACAGGGGATAAACCAATGACGTCGGAGAAAGCCGGGTCTCGCGAACCATGGATCGCAGCTGTTCACTTTGGCGAAGGCGACGAAGGCGTGTGATGGGAAAGGCCATGGCGGCAACCTCGGACGGCGTAGACGCCCATCCTTACAACTGACGATTCTAGCAGAGCCAGCCCGTCGCTTCTTGTACCATTGAATTCTGATGCCTCCCGAGCGGCTTTCCCAGACCAGCGCACGCGTGCTGGAATTCGACTCTCTCCGCGACCTGCTTAGCGGATATACCTCTTCGCCTCTGGGGCAAGCCCTGATTGCGGCTCTTGCACCTTCGACTGACCGTCAGTGGATTGAGAATCAGCATCAGCTCACCCGCGAGATCCGCGAGTTCCGTCGCGTGGGCGGACGCTTCGACTTCGCAGCCTTGCTCGAGATCACGAAACAGGTGGAAAAATCTCGAATCGCAGGGGCCGCGCTCGAGACCACCGATATTCGGGACGTCGTGCTCGTGGTCGATCGTGCCGCCGAGTGGCGCGAAATCGTATTGAACCCGCCTGCCGCCATGAAATTCGAGTGGAAAGCAGTGGCCCAGCTTTCGTCGGGGATCATCGACTTCACCGAATTCCTGAGAGCATTCCGGAATAAAATCCTGCCCGATGGCACGCTCGACGACAAGGCTTCGCCTGAACTCGCCCGCATTCGCCGCGAGATCGAAAAGCAGCGCCGTTCGATTCAGGATTCCCTTCGCGGTTATCTACGCCGTTTGTCCGAAGGCGGCGCGGTACAGGACGAACTGGTTACGATTCGCGGAGAGCGCTTCGTCATCCCGGTAAAAGTCGAGCAGAAACGGCGGGTGCAGGGCGTGGTCCACGGCGCCAGTTCCAGCGGACAAACGGTTTTCGTGGAACCGCTCGAAACCATCGAACAGAACAACGAGTTGGTGCGATTATTCGACGAAGAGCAGGCGGAAATACATCGCATCCTGGTCGAGATGACGCGCCGGATCGGCGAAAACGCGGCACCGATTCTGGCTTCAGTTGGCACGCTTGCAGAACTGGAACTGCAGTTCGCTAAAGCTCGTTTTGCGGAAGAATACAATTGCGTCCAGGTAGTTTTGTCCGCGCAAGACCCGCGTGGGGACGGCCGCCCTCGGCCGTCCATGTCGAGCAAAGCTCGACTCGTTTTAATTCAAGCTCGCCATCCGCTTCTCGAACGCAACCTGAAAGCAAAAGGCGGTCGCGTCATTCCCACCAGCATTGAACTGGAAGACGAAGGGAACGAACTGGTGATCACAGGCCCAAACACCGGAGGCAAGACGGTTGTTCTGAAGACGGTTGGGTTGTTGGCCCTGATGGCGCAATCCGGAATCCCAGTTCCCGCCGATCGCGCTGAACTGCCCATATTCGACGCGGTGCTGGCCGACATTGGCGATTATCAATCGATCGAGCAAAATCTTTCCACCTTCTCCGCTCACGTCACCAACATCGATTTCATCTCGCGCACCGCGACCGCGCAATCATTGGTGTTACTCGATGAACTCGGCTCCGCCACCGATCCCGAAGAAGGCGCAGCCCTGGCGGTTGCCATTGCCGAGCACTTCCGCCACATCGGATGCACCACCATTATTTCGACGCATCACACCTCTCTGAGGGTCTTCGGCGCGAACACCGCCGGGGTGATCAACGCTTCTGTGGGATTCGACGAAGCCACGCTCCAGCCCACCTACGAGCTGAAGATCGGCGTCCCGGGCGCCTCTGCTGGCATCAACATTGCGCAGCGGTTGGGTCTCAACCCGACCATCATTGATGGCGCCCGGGCCCGGTTGGGTTCGCAGGCTCGGGATGTCGGCGAATTCCTTGATCGCCTGCACGCCGAATTGCGCGAAGTGGACGGCGAACGTGTGCGTTTGCGCGCTCGCGAGGAAGAAATCCAGCGCGACAAGGATCATCTCGCTGTCGAGGGCAGAAAAGAACAGCAGGCCAAGGTCAAAGAAATGGAAAAGAAGCTCGAGAGCCTGCTGCGCGATTTCGAATATCACGCACGCGAGATGGTCAACGCGATTGAAGATCGAGCGGCAGCACAAAAGCTTTCCAAAGACGCTGAACGCCGCATCTCCAAGTTGCGCCGGGAGTTTCGCGAACAGTTCGATTCGGCCATAGTTGCCCACGCCACCGGCGCTGACCTGGGTGATCCTCATGCCCAGCCCCAACTGGTGAAGCATGTCTCCGAGGGCGATACGGTCAAGCTGAAGTCTGTTGGCCGGCCCGCCATAGTTGCCCGTCGAATCGATGATAACCAAATCGAAGACGAGATCGGCGCCATGAAGATGAAGATAGCGCGCGACCAAAACGCGGACTTGCTGGTGCGCTCTTCGGACTCTCCGCTGAAAGCCGCTCGCGCCCGCGGAATTTCGGTGTCGCTAGAAAGTGAGAACACAAGTACGCCGTCAGAGATCAACGTAATCGGCCGCACCGTCGACGACGCCACCCGCGAAGTTGAGAAATTCGTAGATCGTGCGTTCCTTGCCGGACTACCGCGCGTCCGTGTCGTTCACGGCAGCGGCATGGGCATTCTGCGAAAGGCGCTGCGTCAGTTTTTGCAGAAACATCCTCACGTCGAATCCGTCATCGAACCTCCGCAGAATGAAGGTGGAGGAGGAGCAACCGTCATTGAGTTGCGAGTGTAGTTTCGTGCTCACATTGGCATTCCCGGCGAAGCGAGGAATCCGCTGTCGCTCGCAGCCGCGAAAATGCCTGCAAGCCACTCTGGCAAGAAATCCACAGCGCTTCGATGTTCAATCGTCACATCCAAGCCTCGAAAGTAGATATAGCATTCGGCCTTTTGGGTAGTTTCGAGGACTTGCCTTTTGGCGGTGCTTGCTGTGCAACACGTGCGAAGAATGCGAGGTGGTGCACAAGGCCATATGATGCGCTGCTCGGATGGAAACTTCTACGTGGTGAAGTTCGTCAACAACCCCCAGCATTTGCGGGTGCTGGCGAATGAATTGCTGGCCACGCGACTTGCCGAGGCTGCGGGGTTGCCGGTTCCGCTCACGGAGGTCGTCGAAGTTGGCGATTGGCTGGTGGAGAACTCCTCTGAGCTTAACATTCAGCTTTCTGGTCGCGTGATTCGGTGTCAGTCCGGTCTCCAGTTCGGCTCTCGCTATGTCGTCGATCCGCTGCAAGGGCAGATATTGGATCACCTTCCCACGGCAATACTTGAACGAGTGCGAAACCTTGGAACGTTTGCCGGAATGCTGGCGCTTGATAAGTGGACCGCAAATTCGAACGGCAGGCAGGCAGCGTTTTGGCGAAAAATGCGAGAGAAAAAGTTCACGGTCAGCTTCATCGACCAGGGATATTGCTTCAACGCCGGCGAATGGACTTTCCCGGATTTCCCGCTGCGAGGCGTATATGCCCAGAACGAAGTGTACTCGAGCGTTCGCGGTTGGGAGTCATTTCAGCCCTGGCTATCGACGATTGAGGACATGAGCGAAAACCTCATCTGGAACTGTGCCGCTGGAATTCCTCCGGAATGGTATGCCAGTGATTGGGGCGCGCTCGAAGAACTGGTTCGCTGCCTGCTAGATCGAAGGACAAAGGTACGTGAGCTGATCATTGCGTTTCGGATGTCCTCAAGACAGCCATTTCCGAATTGGAAGCAAGACGCATGAGTTGCCGCGTCAACAGTTCCCGTTTGTTAACACCACCTCGATCCAACCGGGTGTCATTCCGAGCGCCGTTTGTTGGCGAGACGAACCTGCTTTTTCGCAATTCCAAGCAACTGCAGATTCCTCGCTGCGCTCGGAATGACAATCGGTCAGAAACCGTCCCAAGATTGCTCCTCTCAACAGGTTCAAACGTCGATGGCTGATCTGAAGCGATTCGAGTTCTGCTTGTTACGGTATGTCCCCAACGTAGTGAGAGGGGAATTTGTAAATATCGGATTGTTGTTATTCGAGCCCAAGCCTGACGGTTTCGGGTTTGCGGACCTCCGCATGACAAGCGACTGGCGGCGTGCGAGTTGCCTGGATAAACAGATTGATATCGAGATCTTGCAGGCTCTGGAGGCCGACCTTCGTACGCGATTGCGACACCCGGGGGATGTCGGATCGCTGCTGCATACGCTGGAAGACTCATTCGCGAACTCAATTCAGATCTCTCCCCGACAACCATGTTTGGCGGCAGAGCCGACGCAAGAGTTCGAAACGCTGTGCTCAATCTATTTAGACGATCCCCAACAGGCAGCCATACCCGTCGCACCCCGCCCCAAGAGCGAGCACTCGATGATTGTTGCTCAAATAAATGATGCTTTAACCCGAGCCGGAATATGGGCTCTGCGCACAGAGAAAATCAAGGCAGCGAAATACACGAAAAAAAGGGGTGACTCACTAGTTTTTGATTTTGGATATGTGGTCGGCACCGAGGTTCGATTCTTTCAAGCTGTTCCTCTGAAAGCAAGCACCAATCAGGCGGTTATTCTTGCCCACCGCTTCCCCAAGATTGCGCAGTGCATTTCTGCCGAAAACGGTACAATCGCCCGGCTTACCGCTGTTGTTTCCGACGACCTCGATCGCACAAATCCCGACATCGAGTTTGCGCTGGATGCCTTCCAAGACAATAACGTGACGGTAGCCACGGTAGCAGATATGCGGTCAATTGCGGATGAGACAAGAGAGGACCTGAACGCGTTGGGCGATAGAAAGAAAAAACACGAATAAGTCGGGGTTTTCCTCTAACGTCAACCAGTAACCCTCGAAATTCACAGGATTTCCGCCATGCAAGGCGGCTGCTATATTCCTTATTGCCCCTTTTCGCCTCAGAATTCCTGAGGAGAATTCTATTAACCCATGACCGACGCCATCGACTTCAAAGAAATCGTCAAGCAGCAGGCGGACATCGTCCGCGTCGTCGGCGATTACGTCAAGCTGAAGAAGGCCGGAGCGCAGAACTATTCCGGTCTATGTCCCTTCCATAACGAGAAAACACCCTCGTTTTCGGTCCATGCTACACGGCAGTTCTATCACTGCTTCGGATGCGGCGAGTCAGGGGATGTATTCGCCTTCGTTCAGAAGATCGAAAACATCACCTTTCCAGAAGCGGTGAGATCGGTGGCGCAAAAGTTGGGAATCGCCCTCCCGAAACTCACCTTCAACAGTCCCTCAGAAGCGCACGACGCCAAACTGCGCACGGTCCTGCTCGAAATGCACGAGCGCGCAGTTTCATTTTTCCAAGAGTGTTTGCGACGGCCCGAAGGCGCCCGTGCCCGGGAATATCTTGCTGGACGCGGCTTGAGCGCGGAAATGATCAAAGCCTTCCGCATCGGCTATGCGCCGGACTCGGGGTTCTTGCTGAAAGACCGGCTAAAGGGCGAGTTCGACGAGGAGGTACTGCGCGAGAGCGGGCTGTTCTCGTGGAAACAGTCGGATGTCCGTGGAGAAAAACCGAACTTGCGGTTGGACGAAGTTAATCCAGAAGCCAGCAGCCAGAAGCCAGCAGTTACGCTTCAAGACATGTACTCCAAGTTCCGCAACCGGGTCGTGTTCCCCATCACCAACGAGACCGGGCGGGTGATAGCGTTCACCGGACGCACACTTTCGAGCGACGAGAAAGCCGGGCCGAAATATCTCAACTCACCCGAGACCGCGATCTATTCCAAATCGCGCGTCCTCTTCAACCTCGACCAGGCCAAAGAAGCTATTCGCAAGCTGGATTACGCCATCCTGGTCGAGGGCCAAATGGATTGCATCTCAGTTTACGCGGCCGGCTTTCACAACGTCATCGCAAGTTCCGGCACCGCCTTCACCGAACTTCATGCCAGGTTGCTCGGCCGCTTCAGCAAGAACGTGGTCGTGAATTTCGATCCCGACACCGCGGGTGCTAAGGCCACAGAGCGCACTTTGGGTTTACTGGTTGAAGAAGAATTCCAGATCAAAGTGTTGACTCTCGAAGCCGGCTTTGACCCCGATCTCTTCATCCGGCGAAAAGGCAAAGACGCATACGGCGAGGCGCTCAAGCATTCGCAACGTTATTTTGACTACCTCATCGAGCACGCCCAGAGCCAGTTCCCCATTCGCAGCGCGGAAGGCAAAGTGAAGGCGCTGAATTATCTGCTGCCGCATATCCAGCGAGTGCCCAGCCGGATCGTGCGCGACGAACTGGCCCGCGAGATCGCGCAAAAACTTGGTATTGATTCCGCCGTTCTCCGCCAAGAACTCAAGCATGCGGCAGCCAACCGATCCACCGCGAGCGTGAAGGCGCCGCTCGAGACTCAAGTCACCGACGCAGAAAAGCTCCTGATTCGAGCCTTGACTTCGGCCAGTGAAATGCAAACTTCGGAAGAGCGTTCCTCGGCCCGCGACGGCGCCGATGAAGAATTTGACCCCGCCCGTCAGGCACATTTTGTACTCAAGAACGAGCCCCTGCACATCGGATTGGCGACGGAATCCCTGATCGAAATCTTGCTCTCCGCGGCGAGCGCCAACGATGTCATGGAACTACCGTTATCTGACGCTGACCGCAATCTTCTGGCGGCAATCCTCATGAAAGAAGGCGAGGAACTAACTCCTGAGCGGCTGGAAGGAGCGGTTCGAGCCCTACGGCGTATACAGTACCGGCATCAAATGGATCAGGTTCAGCGGGAGTTGCAGGCCGCAAAACAGCACGAGCCGGACAGGCTGCGCTTCTTGCTCCGCGAAAA
>Ga0265760_10000152_pt1 | contig 17836 bp, 17 predicted proteins | sample NZIome_2_FD_200831 | JGI IMG/M metagenome (GOLD analysis project Ga0265760, IMG submission 200831) | Metatranscriptome of rhizosphere microbial communities from Maridalen valley, Oslo, Norway - NZI1 (Metagenome Metatranscriptome) | ecosystem: Host-associated > Plants > Roots > Rhizosphere >...
CGGATGGCGCTGACCTTCAAGAAGAAATTAGCGGTGTCGCTGGTGTATCCAGCTCTTTTAGTCACCGTGGTCTCGATCATGCTGGTGTTTCTGGTTACCTACGTGGTGCCGCAGTTCGCCAAGCTCTACGAGGAGATGGGCGCATCGTTGCCGACCATCACGCTGATCATGCTGAATATCGGAAACCACTCACAAAGATATTTTCCGGTTTTCGCAGCGGCGTTGGTTATCGGAGGGCTGGCTTTCTGGCAGTGGAAGAAAACCGATCGAGGCGCCGAGCGTATCGACCGGACGATTCTCTCGCTTCCCTTGCTGGGCCAAATATGGCTGAAGTACCAGGTGGCGAACTTTTCCCGCATGCTTTCCACTTTGCTTGCAGGAGGTATGCCGCTGGTTCCGTCGTTGCAGACTGCGGGAGCTTCGATGAGCAGCCGGCGCATCCTGATTGGCATTACCGAGGCCGCCATTCGGGTCCGCGAAGGGCAACCGCTGGCCAAGAGCCTGGAAGAGCAAAAGATGTTTCCCGAGTTGTCGGTGGAGATGATCGAAGTGGGCGAGTCCACGGGTGCCTTACCGGCGATGCTGAACTCGGTGGCAGAGTTTTATGAGGAGGACGTGCAGAACGCGCTGGGCGCGGCCATGGCCCTGATCGAACCGGTCATCCTCATTTTCATGGCAGTGATTGTGGGCGGAATACTTATCTCGCTGTATTTACCCATCTTCACTTTAGGATCTACGATTCACTAGGTTACTAGACGAGAAATAAGGCTCTGGCCTGGGTAGGTAGGTTTAGCAATGGCAACAACGACAGAAAACAAAGCAGTATTCGTGGGTGGAAACGGGACGGCGGCGCCCGGCACCCACGCCGAGGAACTGGAGCGGGCGCAGGATATCGCGCGGCGTTATCGCTGCCAGTTCGTCGACCTGCATAACTTCCAACTGCACCACGATCTGTTCAAGACCATCCCGGTCCACCTGATGTTCCGCTACAACTTCGTGCCGCTCGAGGAAACCGAAGATGGCCGGCTCGCGATCGCTATCGCCGATCCCAGCCAGTTGATGATGATCGACGAGATCAGCCTTCTGCTGGGCAAGCGCATCGTCACCAAAGTTTCGACTCTGGCGCAGATCACGGAAATCCTCAAGAAGACGGAGCAATCGAAGCGCGTTCTCGAGGACGCCAGCGAAGGTTTTGCCCTGGATGTAATCCGGGAAGATGAGTCCGGTTCCGAAGAGAGCATTTCGATTGACCGGCTGGCCACGCAGCAGGGTGACATCAGCCCGATTATTCGCCTGGTCGATACTACGATCTTCACCGCGCTGCAGCGGCGGGCCAGTGATATTCACATCGAAACTCGCGATGATTCGGTGTGCATCAAGTTCCGCATCGACGGCGTGCTCACGCAAGCCATGCCGCCCATTGCCAAGGAGCATCACTCGACCATCATTTCGCGTATCAAGGTGATGAGCGAGTTGGATATTTCCGAGCGCCGGGTTCCGCAGGACGGCCGTTTCCGCGTGCGCTATGGCAGCCCTGAGCGGCCTATCGATTTCCGCGTTTCGATTATGCCGTCGATTCACGGCGAAGATGCCGTGCTGCGCGTACTCGACAAAGAGTCGATGAGCGAGAAGTTCCACAAGCTCACGCTCGATGTTGTGGGCTTCGATGAGGACGACCTCCGCAAATTCCGCCGCTACATTAAAGAGCCGTATGGCATGGTGCTGGTCACGGGACCAACGGGCAGCGGCAAAACCACCACGCTGTACGCGGCCGTCAGCGAGATTAAAACCGACGAAGACAAGATCATCACCATTGAAGATCCGGTCGAATATCAGATTCGCGGCATTACGCAGATTCCGGTCAACGAGAAAAAAGGTCTGACTTTTGCTCGTGGATTGCGCTCGATCTTGCGTCACGATCCTGACAAGATCATGGTCGGCGAAATCCGCGACACCGAAACGGCGCAGATCGCAATTCAATCCGCGCTTACTGGCCACCTGGTCTTCACAACCGTTCACGCCAACAACGTGGTCGACGTTATCGGACGATTCCTCAACATGGGGGTCGAGCCTTACAACTTCGTTTCTGCGTTGAACTGCATTCTAGCGCAACGGCTGGTGCGTTTGATTTGCGAATCCTGCCGCACGGCGACGCATTATGCCCCCGAAGTATTGGAAGCCAGCGGTCTCGACCCGAAGACCTGGTCGGAAGTCAACTTCTACGAAGGCCAAGGTTGCATTGAATGCGCCGGCACTGGATTCCGCGGGCGAACGGCTATCCACGAGTTGCTTGACTTGAGCGACCGTATTCGCGAGATGATTCTGTTGAAGAAGCCGACTTCCGAAATCCGGCGAGCCGCCCGCGATGAAGGTATGCGATTCCTGCGCGAGTCCGCCCTGGATAAAGTGCGAATCGGGCTGACTACGTTGAAAGAGATTAACAAAGTCACCTTCATCGAGAGCATGCGATAAGGCTCCGGGGGCGCCAGCGGATTGTCAACGGTGGCTGACCTTTGGGCCAGTGACTCTAGTGCTCTTCCAGCTATTGCATTTATGAGCGGCTGAGGGTTTTACTTGTATTAGGGCTGCTGGGAGTGGTGTCGGTAATGCGTTCTAATTTCAATTCGAGTTCCAAGCCGAAGCTGGCCTGCGAAATTGCCGCCGATCGTGTGCTTGCCGGACGGGTTTCGGAACGAGGCGATGTGGTTGAAATGTGCGTTGCCGGAGAACTAGCCAAAGGCAGCGTGGTTCCCGACTTGTTAGAAGCGAATGTACGCGGGCGCAAGAGCGTGTTCGACACCGTTCGAGAGACGCTGGGCAGCGTAAGCAGCCGGTCGCGCGACGTGATTGCTGTGCTTCCCGATGCCGCGGTTCGCGTGATGTTGCTGGATTTTGAGACTCTCCCCGCCAACCGAACCGAGGCCGAAAGTGTGGTTCGTTTTCGGCTGAAGAAATCGCTCCCGTTTGATCTGGATAAGGCCAAGATTTCTTATGATGCACAACCTGCCACAAGCGGGCTAAGGGTTGTGGCGGCAGTAGCGCTAAGCAGCGTCATCGAGGATTACGAGTCCGTCTTTCGTGACGCGGGATACAGCCCCGGCATCGTGCTGCCGTCCATGCTGGCTGCGTTGGGCGCGGCCAACGCGGACCGGCCGACTCTGGTTGTGAAAGTCGACGCACGTACCATCAGCATCGCCATCCTCGACAAGAATCAATTGCTGCTCTTCCGGACTTTGGAAAACCCCCGCGGCGTATCGATTACCGGAGAGCAGTTGGCAGAAGAAGTTTATCCCTCGGTGGTCTTTTTCCAGGATACGTACCACCTGAACATCGAGCACATTTTCATCGCTGGTCTGGCGGACGCGGGAGGGGCCGTCCCCGCGCTGCGGGCGCAGACTGGCGCCGAGGTCACTGAATTGGTCGCGAATTCGCAATTGGGTGCGAGCGTCGGTTCGATTCCAAAGTGGAGGATGGCCGGGGTCGTCGGAGCCCTGCTTTCATAGATGCGCGTCGATATCAATCTCGCGAGCCAGCCCTACGAGGATGCCCGGCAATTCTGGCTGCGCTGGGGTGGAGGGCTAGGTGCGCTCGGCATTCTGACCTTGCTGCTGTTGGTGATGACGGTAAACGGTTGGATCGGCGCACGCAAAGACCGTCAACTGATCCGGCAATACGAGGCTCAGAGCGCGGCTCGAGACAAGGAAAAAGCCGATGCGCTTGCGCTGTTGAATCTACCGCAGAACAGCGTTACTCGCGACCGGTCCCAGTTCCTCAATGATCTTTTCCAGCGCAAGTCTTTCTCCTGGACCAAAGCTTTCGAAAACTTGGAACAGATCATGCCCCCACGGCTGCACGTGGTATCGATTCATCCCGAACTTGCGCCCGATAATGAGTTGGAGATCAAGCTGATCGTGGCCGGAGACTCGCGGGAGCATGCGCTGGAGCTGGTAAGCAAAATGGAGGATTCGAAACACTTTCACGAGACCTATATTGACGAGGAAAATACCAGTCCCGCCAACGGACCTTCGGGGGATACAGTTCAATTCCACATCACCGCCCTTTACGTGCCTGAAATTGGAAACTCCACGCCTGGAGGTTCGCAGTAAATGCCTGATCTTAGAGACACCCGGCAAAAAGTGAAGATCGCGCTAGCAGCCCTGGCGATCGTGGATGTGATCGCGATTGTGGTGTTTTTTTCTCCCCTGGTGGGATCGGAAGCATCGAGGCGCGAACAACTCGATCAGGCCTGGAGGGAGTTGCAGCAGAAGACGCGGGAGGTCGAACCGCTGCGCGGCTTGGATAAGAAAATTCCTGTCGCCCGCAAGCAGATTGCCGACTTCTACGCTCAACGCCTGCCTCTGCAGGACTCTGCGATTTCTGCCGATCTCGGCAAGGTTGCGGCACAAAGTGGTGCCAGAATCGAAAGCATTAAATACACCATGAAGGACCCGGAGACTGTGGGAGTGCGGCGCCTGGGAATCGAAGCCGATCTCGCCGGTGATTACTTGCAATTGGTCCGTTTCGTTAACGCCCTGGAGCGCGACCAACTGTTCTTCCTCGTGGATAGCGTGGTGCTGGGCGGAGAACAAGGCGGCATCGTCAAGCTGCAACTCAAGTTGGAAACTTACCTCAAGACGGGTGCTGCCTAAAGTGGAAACAGGTGCTAAGTGAAGGTCGGAGCGGAAAATCGGACGAAACTGTTTGTGGCCGTTGGGCTGATGCTGGTCGCCGTCGTGGTGTTGCTGTTCAATCTTGGGAGTTCATCTCCGAAGGCCGCCACGGTCGCACCTTCGCTGACATCGCCGATTCCGACTTCTCGGCCTGTTGCAGCTGCGACGGGTAAGGCTCACGGCAAGAAGGTTAGCACGGCGGCGCGCTCGCTCGATCCCACCCTGCGCTATGACTGGCTGAAGGCCAGCGAAGATACCAAGTACGAAGGCGCGGGACGGAACATCTTCATGACCCAGGCGGAGATTCCGAAGCCCGTAGCGCCGGCGCAGACGCCAGAGGAAATAGAGGCGGCAAAAGGCCCGCCTCCGCCGCCGCCTCCGCCGCCCATCAACCTGAAATTTTTCGGGTTCGCCAGCAAGCCGGGCGAAGCCAAAAAGATTTTTCTGTCGGAGGGTGAAGACGTCTTCATCGCGGCGGAAGGAGAAGTCGTCAATCGCCATTACAAAGTCCTGCGCATCTCGCCCACTTCTGTCGAAATAGAGGACGTGCTTAACAACAACCGCCAAAGCATTCCGCTAACCGCGGGGTGAGTACACTTGAGCAATTGGGGAATTTTGTAATTGAGTAATTTGAGAAAGCCGCAGTCCCTGAATTACCCAATTACAGAATTTCTCAATTACAAATCGCAAATGATTTTGCCCGCTCGAAAATCCGTTCCCCAGCGCCGCACCGAGCGCGGATACATTCTGATCACCCTCATTCTGTTCGTCGCCCTCATCGCCATCGCCGCCGTGGTGATGGCTCCAGTCATCGCTTTCCAGGTAAAACGCGATCGCGAAGAGGAACTGATTCATCGCGGGGTTCAGTACTCGCGGGCGATGAAACATTTTGTCAAGAAATTCGGCCGTTATCCAACCCGCATCGAGGAACTGGAAAACACCAACCAGGTCCGATTCCTGCGCAAACGCTACAAAGATCCGATCACCGGAAAAGACTTCAAGATTCTCCACATGGGCGATGTGCAAATGTCGTTCGGAGCGGGGTTGGCAGGAGCTGTTCCAGCCGGCGGCCTGAATCCTGGTCTGAATCCCGGCGGTCTCGTCACTCCGGGAATGGGTGGCCCCGGCGGACCCGCAGGACTCCCCAATGGCGCCATGAATACGGTGGCCATGGCAGGCGGTCTAGCTTCCGCTATCAATGGAGGCCCGGGCCAGGCCACCGCAGGAAGCACATTCGTAACCCCAACTCCGGGGCAGAACGCATCGGACAACGCTGACAATGAGAACGCAGCGGCCGGGCCCAATCAAGGCCCAAATCCAGGGGCCCCGGGTCCGGGCGCGTCAGGCCCCGGCGCGCCCGGTGCTTTCGGCGCAGCTGCCACCACGGGCAGCGGGGGCCCTCAGGTCTTCGGCGGCGGACCGATCGTTGGAGTCGCCAGCACAAGTAAAGACAAAACCATCCGCGTATTTAACAAGAAAGACCATTACTATCAATGGCAATTCATCTACGATCCAAGCTCTGATCGCGGTGGACTTCTGACCACGCCCAACCAGCCGTCACTCCAAGGGGCAGGCGGTGCCATACAGGCGGGCACCCCCGGAGCCCCCGGCGCGCCGGGAGCACCTGGCGGCGGCCTCTTAGGACAGCCCGGGCCCGGCGTGCAGCCCGGCCAGCCTGCGCAACCCGGTATGCAGACTCCGCAAATGCCTCCCGAGCAAAATCCCTAGCGTCAATCTAAAATCTGCTCGAAAGTTGCGTGCTCTATCCAATCCTTCTAGAAACTGGCATGCCAGACCATCTTGTCACGATTCGAGCCTCTTTGGAATTCCATTCGCCGTGTTGCTACTCGCTGAAATAGGTGTACAATCGCTGCCGCTTTCGATTCCATTGAAGAAAATTCTGGACTGCGCTCGATGAAATTTACCCAGGGAGAAAACGATGAAAAGTTGCAAAACGTTATTGCTGGTTCTAACGGTCTTACTGTTCGTTATCACGGCGACTGCGGCCAACGCGCCGACCTTGACTTTCAAGTTCACCACGATCAGGGTGGCGGGAGCGTTAAGCACATCGGTCGAAGGAATTAACAATGCTGGTGTGATGGTCGGGCAGTACCAGGCCGGGAAGGGGATCACGCGCGGCTTTATGCAAGCCGGCGCTAAATTGACTCACATCGATCACCCAAATGGATCAAATACCGTTTGCAGAAATATCAATTCGAGTGGTGTGATCGTTGGTTATTACGAGGATTCCAGCGCCACGGTCAGAGGGTTTCTGTATCAGGGCGGCAAATTTACCGACATCCCCGGACCTGCCGGAGCAACGTCCTCGGCAGCCAACGGGATCAACGACAACGGGCTGGTCGTCGGCTCCTACAGCGATTCCAAGGGCGTGGTGCACGGATTCCTGCTGAAGGGGAACAAATATAAAATCCTGGACGTGCCCCGCGCCACCACGACCGTCGCTTCCGGTATTAATCTGAAGGGCGACATCGTGCTGTACTGGGCGATCGGAGGGGGGGCCACCCAATCGTCTCTCTACAACGGCAAAACTTACAAGACGATTAACGTTCCCGGCGCAGTAGAGTCGCTTGCCCAGGATATCAACAGCGCGGGCGACGTTGTTTATCAATGGTTCCTGAACGACTTCAAAGCGGAAGGTGCCCTTCTCCATAACGGAACATACTACAAATTCGAGCACCCCAAGAGCATGGACACTTACGGCGCCGGAATCAACGACCGTGGCGTCGTCGTGGGATTCTACACTCCCTCGACCGGCCCGGGGGGAGGTTTCAAAGCGACCTACTGACCGCAGAATCATTTCCCGGCGTTGCGGCAGCGGTGTACAATCGCTGCCGCTTTTCAAGTCCGAGAAAGAATTGGCGGAAGTGTGCCAATACAATCCGATCCCAGGGAGAGAATAATGAAAATCTGCAAATCGGTACTGCTTGCGGTATTCGCGCTGATGTTCATGATTGCGGCGACTGCAGCCGGGGCACCCACTTTGACTTTCAAGTTCAAGACCATCCGGGTGCCCGGAGCACTAACGTCGACCGTCGGAGGAATTAATAACGCGGGCGCGATGGTCGGACAATATCTGTCCAAACCCGGAGGAAACCCACACGGCTTTCTGGTAGTGGATGGCAAGTGGACTCACATTGATCACCCCAAGAGCCCGTCAACGATTTGCAAAAACATCAATTCCAGCGGCGCCATCGTAGGCAACTACCAAAATACCAAGACCACGACGATGGGCTTCGTCTATCAGAACGGCAAATTTACGGATATCCCAGGTCCCGCCGGAGCCAAGAACTCGCAGGCCAGCGGGATTAATGATAAGGGAGTGATTGTCGGCTCCTATCAGGACTCCAAGGGAATTCACGGATTCCGCCTAACGGGAAGCACGTACAAAACATTCAATGTGCCCGGCGCTACTGCGACCTTCGCGACCGGCATTAATAACAACGGATATATCGTGTTTTATTGGCAGGACGCGCAGCAAAATAGCGAGTCGTCTATTTGGAATGGCAAGACCTACAAAACCATTGACGTTCCCAACTCGACGGAAACGTTTGCCATGGACCTCAATAATGCGAACGACGTTGTCTTTCAATGGTTCGATTCGCTGTCTCTTCCGCATGGCGCGCTGTTGCATGAGGGCAAGTACTACACGGCGGATTATCCCAACAGCGGCGGAACATATGGTATGGGAATCAACGACAAAAACACGCTAGTCGGATTTTATGTGCCGGACAATAACTACCAGGGAGGTTTTGTCGCGACGTACTGATAGTGCGGTTCCACACAAAAGTAAAGCCTCACCGCTCATGGCGATGAGGCTTTTCTACATTGGAAATCTTCCCGCTTACACGCTGAACGAAGATCCGCAGCCGCAGGTGCTCTTCACGTTCGGGTTTTCGAACTTGAAGCCGGCGCCCTCGAGGGTTTCGACGTAATCGACGATGCATTGATTGAGATACATCAGCGAGGTGGCGTCCACATAGACTTTGAGCCCATCCATGTCGAACACCTTATCCATCATACCCGCGCCGTTTTCGAACGACATCGAGTAGGAGAAACCAGAGCACCCGCCGCCCACAACACCGACGCGCAGGCCGGCAGGCACGGGATTCTGTTGCGCCATAATCTCCTTCACTTTGGCAACCGCGTTGGGGGTCAAGCTAACCGGCGGCGTTTTGGGTGTCACTTCGGGAACGCTTGTCGGGACAGTGGTCGTGGCCATTGGTATCTCCTTGAAATTACTACCCGTTTATTATAACAAAGCCAGGCACCGGGTCGAGCCAAAAATCCACGGTCCTATCCCATCCTGGATGCGATTTAGATGACCGAAACTCCTCCCGGGTTGCGGGCAAAAAACAAAACCTGCCAGTACTTGGATTCTCGAGCTATAATTCCCCCTTGAGGGCCCCTTACCTGTGTCGGTTGTGGCCCACAACCAACATCGGCAAAGCTTCGGGGTTTGCTCAAGATCAGCACCGAGGTGGCTTATGATGTCAATGCTAATGTGGCCGCTAGCTGTCTGGGGAGTTCTCACCGCTGTCCTGGTCATCCTCCTCATCTATCGCAGCACTCTCACCATGCAAGAGGACGACCAACTGTTCCTAGGCGAGTCTGAGTCCCACATGGAAAAGGAACAGATTGAGATCATGGCCAAGGTGAACAAAATCACTCCCTTGGTGAAATGGTTGGGAGCTGCGTCTGGAGCGTTAATCCTGGTCATCGCTGGCCTGGCAGTCTATCAGGGATTGCAGCAGGTGCAGTAGTTTTCGGGATTCCACCTGGTGCGGGCCGGCGGATTCGTAGTTAGAATCTGCGGCTGATCGCCATGCAGCTAAAGAATGTAAAAGGGCGAGACGCGGCGTCGTCTCGCCCCGAATTGTCTGGTGCCGGGAACAGGACTCGAACCTGCACGCCTTGCGGCACTGGATCCTAAGTCCAGCGCGTCTGCCAATTCCGCCATCCCGGCAAGACTCTACATGCTGCTGCTGATAAATTTCGCAAGCTAAGCCGCGCTCTATCTCCGACCTTCCTCGATCTTGGTTACCGCTTCTGTGATGTCGGCTTTACTGACGATATTGTAGCGCCCAAATACTCAGCGTGTCTTCCAGTCGCCAATCTGGCAAAGCATTTCCCCCCCACGCGACATGACTATTGCCGCATAAGAAAGCGGGCATCTGCGAAGATGCCCGCTGGAAGTTTGGTTAGCGACGATTCTCCAAGTTATTTCTTCCCGGAAAAGACTCCGGGCAGTACTTCCGTGCCTTGTACCTGGACTGCCTGCAAGTTCCCAGGGTTGAGTCCGAGAGCCTTCAGGATCGTCGGAGCAACTTGCGACGTCGTTACCGGAGTGGTCAGGGTTGTGGCTTTGAAACTCGGGTTCGAGAGCAATATCATCACGTTGGTGTCGTCATGCGAGAAGCCGCCATGTTCCGCCTGCTTCGCGGTGCTTCCCGAGTAAGTCACACCCACATTCGGAGCAACCGCGATGTCTGGGCTTCGCGGATCGCCGTTCGGCGGGATTCCGGGCGGGTTAAACAGTTGATTGAGAGATTGCCCCCAAAAGATTTCGCCGATGCCTGCAACGTTATTCGATGTCGGGGATTGGGCTTCCAGTATCCCGACCTCGGTCGCCGTGTTGCAGGAAGATTTCAGCCACAAGAGTGAAACGTCATCTTCTGTGGGGCCGATTTGGCCACCTGCGTTTGACTCAGAGGGCGGCAAGCAGCCGTCGATCAGCATGCTCGGCGAGGTCGTCACCGGCCCGGATGAGGTAATCCCCACGTAGCGTTGAGAATCGATTGGACTCTGACCGTGCTTTGCCGTGATGATGATGAGCGTCGAGTCCAATAGACCCTGCTTTTGGAGCTCGGCGGTCCATTCTCCGATGGCTGCGTCAGCAAACTGAATCTCCTGGAGCAAGAAGGCGCTCGGGGTGCCCATTCCGTCCTCGTAACCGCCCTTGCCTGCGGTGGCTTCAATCAGCTTTTGTCCTACGCTCACGGCCTGGAAATTCATGCCGAAGATTGTGGGCACTTGGGTCTTCTTCTTACGGTTGTGGCTATAGCCATCGATTTCGTTGAGAATGGCGTTCACCTTGAGCGTGTCGTAGCACTGAATGTTCAGGAAGCTGTTGGTCCAGGCGCTAAGATCGGCGTTCGGGTCCGGAATGGGATCGCAGGCCAGCCCCAGCGGCGTCGTGACACCCTTCAGGGCAACCACCTCGGAATTGATTTCGGGCGCGTAGAAGTCGTCCAGGTTCGTGCCGTCACCGGGGCCGGAAACCGAGGAGTAGGCTGGGTGCTTGTCGGACCAGGCAGTGTAGCCGCCAGCGGCGTGAATCACGCCGAAAATTGTGTTCGTCCGGACGAAGTTCCACGGGTACACCGGAAGACAGTTGTTAAAAGGATCGCGTTCCAGTCTTGCCGGATCAATCGACGTGATGCCGCCATCCCCGTTCTTGGTGCTGATGCCGTCGATTCCGTTCAGGAATTTCTGGTTGATGTCGATGCCCTCTTCATACTCGGTCGAAGTGCCGTTCGCCCGGCCAGCCGTACAAGGTCCGCCCTTGAGGCCGTTGCCTGTAGTTTTAATCGGAGGGGCGAAGACCCGGTCGTAGGCGACATCGTAAAACACGCCCATAAGCCGCGGTGTGCCCCCGGTTACAATCGCCATCAAGCCGGGGAATGAATCGGAGGGCCGTGACGTGCTGGTGTCCAGATAGTTCACGGCAGTTGCGCCCAGTTTCGCCAGATTCGAGCAGTAGGGTTGTCCGCCGTTTATTCCTTTGACTCCCTGCGAACAGTTCAAATAATCCACGGCATGCATGCCGTCAATGCTCACCAGCAGGACGTGGCTGATTTTGTTCTGTGAGTTTTGCGCAAACACGGCCGGTACCAAAGCCGCTGCCAGAAATAGAATCACGAGAAAAGACCCTGAAGGCCTCTTGGTTTTCATTGAAAAAATCCTCCTGAACACGAAAGTGTAGCGGCGGAATGTTGCGCTTAAGTTACGCGCTGGTGAATTTTTCTGTATGCATGTGGAAATCTTTAATGGCAAGATGCCGCTGATGCAGCCAAAGACGGAGGCCGCAGGCCATGTCTAGCCTACCGGGAAGATGGAGTGTCAGTGGCGCCGGGGAATGCGCAATAATATCCTCCTAGAGTTACCCACCCCAGCTCCCGAATGGTTTGGTTGGAATCTGTCGTAATAAAACTGCTTACGCTTTAGTTGTCAAAAAACAAGAAAAAACAAGAAAGGAGTTCGACTGACTACCGCATTCCAGCTAATCAAACGTCGTTGCTTTTGGGTTTTGTCCCGCTGTGCACTTGCCGCCTATTCCCGGCTTCCGCTCTTCGGCTGGCTACACGCTTCTGTCGGAGTGATTCGAAAAGGTCAATTGGTCCTGGTGATTGATCGAAGCGACGGGCGAGGCTTGTCGTTTCCGGGTGGTCTCGCCATGCCATGGGAAACGTCTGAAGAGGCGATGAAGAGAGAAGTTTCGGAAGAAACAGGTTTGGCAGTCAAACACTCCGCACAGCTTTTCGAATATCGAAGCTCAGCCGATGTTCCGGTGATACTCGCGGTGTTCACGGTAGAAGCCGAGGGTGAGTTGAAGGATTCCTGGGAAGGCTCTCCGATTTGGTTGCCATTCGCCGACATTCGGCCGCGTTTGCTCCCTAGTCAGAAGGAAATCGTGGACCGACTGCGTTAACTGAACGTCGATAGTTTAGTCGTGTTACTGGCAGCTGAGGACGATGCAACGTCTCGCGGATGGGAGCAACCGGCTATTCGATGCCGGGTTGGCACAGGCTCAGAGGACGGCCAGGAGGAACGATCCCGTACTTGTGATCCAAGAAAACTTGGAGTTCGTCCGGTAACAGCTCCGCGAGTTCTTGCCAGGTTAGAACCTTGCACCTGGTTCTCAGATCCGCGAGTCTTACGCATTTCATTACCGCAAACCATGCCTCGATCAGATCCGGACGCCGCGCATCCACGAGCACGCAGAAGCTCATACCAAGATGATGTGCAGCTAGGACGTTCCGAATGAGTTGGTAGGAAACGTATCGTCCGTTCCGTCTCGAAAGCAACTCCCCATCAAATACCTCACGTAGCTCTCGATAGGATTCGACGATCTCCGAACGCTGATTCTGGAAATCCGTTTCGGTAAGCTTGGACTCCGCCAGAAGTGTTCCGAGTTTCATGTCGATCTCGGTCCGATCCAACCGGCCGCCATCACGCGGGATGCCTGCTCGAAATCCGAACTCCGGAACCTCGTCGACCTCGAATCCTAACTTCAGCCCCAGAGCCCGGCTCTGGGTCACGCCGGGACAACAGAATACATTCATGAGTAAGGCATCCGAACTCATTGAGGAGTCGAGTTCTTTCCAACCCTCATCGCTTCGAGGCAGCGCACGACGGGCCTGCGCGTGCACTTTACCTAGTCGATGTTTCCATCCGGGTCGATTGAGAATGGACCTGTAACTGGCGTCGAAGAAATTGCCGTGCCTCAGTTCCGATGGCCGATACACCACCACGGGCATATCTCCGTAGCTGGTGACATGGGACAATCGAAGCGAGGAGGCGTAGATCGCATTCCGCGAACTCAACTCGCGACGTAACAAAACTGCGCATCCTGTGTGCGTGGGGTTAACGTTGCCACCTATTCATCTCAGCTTTTGAGCCTCATTCACTCGATGCGCGTCGACGATCGGTCCTTGAGTTCACCGCAGTGCTGGGTTTTTTCGAGCTTCCTTCCGTTAAGCTCAAGAAGGTCACCCAGGCACGCCCCGCATAGGCATCCGCGTTCAGCATCAACATTCGGGGAAGCACGAGCCAAGCGAAAGGTAACCACAGGATGAGCAGAACAACGTTCGCCCAACAGCCCACCGTGAAATTCCAATGCGGCCAATTGCCTTTAAATCCGCAGACAACGAACCCGCCAACAGCCTCAATGACGAAAATCATTCTGGAGGCACAGAGATTTCGCACGAAGCCGTACTCTGCACCGTGTTTATCGACTAAGCCGCATCCGTCGCATCGGCGTAGGAATTCCTTGACCTCTCGGAATGCGTCCATAATCTTGCGGTCGGCCAGTGCAGGATATTCATATTCCTCGTCTAACGACATGAGCCGTATTCCAAACCCTTGCAGAACCGCCAACTGGATTCTGTTCTTTTGATGTGCGCTTAGATAAGAATCTCTCATCCGAGCGAGGCGCGTCGATGGAAGGCCGCCTCGTTTTTCCCAGAATTGCTTGGCATAGCGTACTCCCCGATCTCGGAAGAACATCGAGGCCAGGTAGACGAACGCGAAGGCGAGAATACTACCACCTGCCAACTGCAACGGGTTACTGAGTACTCCTGGAAAGAAGTAATAGATCGTGCAAAACACCGGAAACAGCAAGATCGCCGTTGGGATCAGGCGTGCCTTCCAGTCGTACCCGTCTATAAACTGATGCCATCGTATTCGCATTGTTACACCTTCGCTATAACCTGACCGGCCAGCGGGAATCGATTTTCGCCATGATTCTTTCCGCCAGAGCAATTGCGTCAGAAATCGCGGACTCGGATGCCGGAGAATTTCTGCCGTCCCACTGCGTCAACTTCCGGGCTGCGAGAATACAGGCAGCAATTAGAATCACGCGCTTTCTACCTTCATCCACGACCATGAGTGTAGCGTATTCGCTTTTTGTTCGCTACACCTACATTCGCCTTCTTATCAGCGACTTCGAGAATTTGCGCGCCGGTTCGATGGGGAGACTGATATGGGGAGACTGCTTCGGCTGGATATTTTTCTTGATTTCGACTGCTCGCGCCGTAACGAACGCGCCTGCGGAATATTCGTTTAGCGGACTGATGGGAGGGTTCGGGAAAAAAGCGCCTTGGAGGCTAGTGGTTTACAAGCTCCCAAGGCGCTGCGTTTTAATCGCCCGCTGTGTGCTTTGCGATTTTGCTGTTGAGCAGCGAAACCAGGGGATCACCCGCGGGGATGGACTTCACAGTGGTGCCGCGCACGATATCCGATGCGGTCAACCTCTTTCCGTACAGACGAAAGTTTGCGTCATTGTCCGGGTCTATGGTTGCGCTTCCCAGGGAGGCGCCGGCAAACAGTCCCTTGGATCGCCCGTAGGTCAGGATGTCGGCATCAGTGGCACCGGCCGCCGTAGCGCCCGGTCCCGCCGCTGCGGTCGCATCTGCGCCCATCTTGGTTTTGCCATTCAATATCTGGTTCACAACCTTTTTATCCATGAGCAGGAGGACGAAATCACTGGACGTGCCTCCTATCTGCAGACCGACGCTGGCCCCACCCACCGAAAACATCGCGGGCGCGGACCACGGGCCCTCAAAGTTCTGGCCGGTACGGCAAAGCATCGGACCGCGGCCACCGCTTCCGCCAATACCAACGCCGAACTTTTTCACACCGGGCAGAATCATCACGCAATCCGCCTTTGCCAGTGCGTCCGGCGAGATGTTCTTGTCGTTGAGCATATCGTTCAACACGATGTTGGCTTGCTGAAGCGTGTCCTCGTCTTTCTGCTTGTCAGCAGCGAGCGCGGGGAGAATCAGCAGGACCATCATTATGGAAGTGAGGAAGCAAGGTAAAGCTCTCCTGGCGATCCGCTCACCTGTTTTTTCAGAAGCAGTTCGTAACATGGGATCCTTTCCTTTCTCGTTATGACGTCGCCCGGGCGGCCGATCCTCTCAATGCGCGACCACACTGCAGCGATTTTGCCAAGATATGCGAAGGTTACCAGGACAGGAACTATAAAAACTTCTAGTCCTCCGACCGGGCGACTCCGCCACAACCCCGAAAGTATACCTATTTCCGAGCAATAAAGCGGCGTGATTTCCGCCACTACGTCTCCGCCCCGCCAAATTCCCTTTTCTGTATCCACCACTGCCGCTAAACTGAATACCTATGAATAATCCACAACAACCTAATATCCGGCTGGTGAACGCTCCTGACTATCGCGAAACCTACGCCAACAGCGTGCAAGTACGGGTAAACGTTTGGGATTTTTTTCTGGTTTTCGGGACCTTGCAACAGCAGACCGAAACTCAAGTCGAGGTTAAGAACTTTCAGGGCATCTATCTCAGCCCGCAGCAGGCCAAGGCGCTGATGTCAATTTTGCAGCAGAACGTCTCCGGCTACGAGAGCACGTTTGGCGAAATCAAGCTCGATCCCCGAATGGCAACCGCGGGCCCGGTACACTAAACTGCTCCGGTGGCCGGAGAGATGACCGGAGAAATCGATCGGCGGCGCAGGTATCCGACAGCATTGTTATTTGCGCTGTTCTTCGTCGTCCTGTTCGCCGTGCATACTCCTCTACTGCGCCTCCCCTATTTCTGGGACGAGGCCGGATACTACGTGCCAGCAGCTCGCGATCTGCTGCTGCAGGGTGAATTGATTCCGCATTCCACTCCCTCGAACGCGCACCCACCGCTGGTCATGGCCTATCTTGCCCTGGCGTGGAAGTTTCTGGGATATTCCCCCGTGATCACGCGCACTGCCATGTTGGGCATTGCCACATTCTCTCTGCTCGGCCTTTTTCGACTCGCACAGCGGGTTGCGAACACGGAAGTCGCTGCGGCCTCCGCCCTCTGCACCGCTTTATACCCGGTCTTCTTTGCCCAAAGCTCCCTCGCTCACCTGGATCTGGCGGCGGCGGGATTGACCTTCTGGGCCTTGCTCGCGTACGTCGAAGACCGGCGATGGGCCGCAGCCCTGTGGTTCTCCGTCGCAGTGCTTGCAAAAGAGACCGCCATTTTGGCGCCTTTGGCTTTGTTCGCCTGGGAGTTGCTGGCAAAATTATTGAAGGTCAATGCACCGAGTGAACCCGCGCAGGCTCGGGAGGGCACCGCTTCAGCCGTGCCGCCAGTGCCGACCAGCGACCGGGCTTTAGCCCCTGAGGAGTGCCTCCCAAAGAGAGGCCCGTCGCTTCTCCTTCTCCTCCTCCTCCCCCTCATCCCGCTCGCCCTCTGGTACGCCTTCCATTACGCGCGCACCGGATTCGTTTTCGGCAACCCGGAATTCTTCCGTTACAACGTTCAAACCACGGTGCAGCCGCTCCGTGTCCTGCTCGCACTCGGACTACGCCTGTGGCAAGTCGTCGGATATCTCAACTTCTCCTTCCTCACCTTGGCCGGCTTGCTGGCCATGTGGCTTCCGGCGCTCCGCGACCACGGCGAAGAACGCAAGAGGATCTCGCTGGACGTACAGTTCTCCTTCCTCGCAATCATTGCCGCTTACGTCGTCGCTATGGCCGTGGTCGGCGGAGCCGTGCTTGCACGCTACATGCTGCCGGTGGTTCCACTCGTGATCATTCTCTGGGTTTCAACGCTGCGGCGAAGAGTGCGCCTATGGCGTGCCGTGATTGTGATTGTGGCTTTGGCATTCGTGGCCGCTCTGTTCCTCAATCCCCCATATGGATTTTCAATCGAAGACAATCTCGCTTATCGTGATTACATTTTGCTGCACCAGCAAGCCGAGGACTACGCGGAGGCTCGCTACCCTATGGCCCGCGTGTTGACGGCATGGCCAGCGAGTGACGAGATATCCCATCCCTACCTCGGCTATGTGACCCGCCCGATGCGCGTTTTTCGTATTGAAGACTTCACCGTCGAGCAACTGATGGCAGCCTCCGAAATGCGTTCAAATTTCGATGTGGCGTTGGTTTTCTCCACCAAGTACGAGCCCCCGCATCCCTGGTTCGAGCGTTGGCACCAATGGCAGCAATGGAAAGCGCAATTCTTCGGGTACCATCGCGATGTCCCCCCAGCCGCAGCAGCACAAATTCTAGGAGGACAACTCGTCTACAACGACACTCGCGATGGCCAATGGGTAGGCGTAATCGAGATGAACCAGATACAGGAAGCTCAGTCCGTTCCGAAACCAGCGAACAACTCTCATTAGCCCCCCATACACTGTCATCAGTACCCTCGATAAACTGTCATCCCGGCGAAGTCGAGGGACCTGCGTTCTGCCACGCGCTGCTCGCCACACCCTGTCATCCCGAGCGCAGCGTGATCGTGCGAAGCACGCTCACGCGCAGTCGAGGGACCTGCTTTCTGCCAAGCGCGAGTCGGCGATTGCCGCGGCAAAACGCGCCCGATGGCCTTATAATGTAATGCGAAATGCAAGCCCCGCGA
>Ga0265760_10000153_pt1 | contig 17790 bp, 9 predicted proteins | sample NZIome_2_FD_200831 | JGI IMG/M metagenome (GOLD analysis project Ga0265760, IMG submission 200831) | Metatranscriptome of rhizosphere microbial communities from Maridalen valley, Oslo, Norway - NZI1 (Metagenome Metatranscriptome) | ecosystem: Host-associated > Plants > Roots > Rhizosphere > Soil...
CCACGGGCGGCGCTGGTGTTTTCTGAGTACCTAAGTGCAGGGCGAAGAAGGCGGCCGCCGCAATCAGGGCCGCCATGACGGCGATGCCCGTCGCCACGGGCCAAGAGACTTTGCTGCCGGAACCACTGAACTCCTGGAGAAGCTGCCGTGCCGAGGGCGTGCGCTTCTCGCGCTCGAATTGCAAGGCGTGGCACAGGGCGCGAAATTCGCGCCGCGAGAGTTCACGCGGACAGGCTAATTGAGCCACGTTGCGTGCTGCGGACGGGTCCTGCGACTTGAAGGGAAGCGCGCCCGTCATCAGCTTCCAGGCGACACAGGCCAATGCGTACACATCGTCGCGCGGGTCAGGCTCCGCGTTTTCCAGCATCTCGGGACTGGCGTAGGCGGGCGTCAGGGCCCGCATCCGGTCCGCCGCATTCGCGACGGCTTTCGGCTGCACTTCTCCCGGCTGAACCATAAGGCGCGCCAGACCAAAGTCGATCACCTTGATCTCACCCGTATCGGTGATGAAGACGTTGCCCGGTTTTAAATCGCCATGCAGGATGTTCTTGGAGTGCGCAAACTCCAGCGCATTGGCAATACTCTTGATCAGGCGGCGTGCCATGTCGCGGGGCAGGCCGCCTTTGCCCTTCGTGTCGCGCAATTTGTCGAACAGTGACTGGCCGCTGAGCAGCTCCATGGTCATGAACACGATGTCGTTGTCGCGATCGCAATCGAATACGCGCACGATGTTTGGGTGCGTCAGGCTCTGAAGGCTGTGGGCCTCGCGGGACAGCACCGCCAGGGCGTCCGAGGGGCTCGCAAACGGAACCGTGAGAACCTTGATTGCGATGTGTGGATCGGCGGCGCCGGCTTCGACCTTGCGCAGATCGACCGCCTTGTAGACGCGGCTCATGCCACCTTCGCCAATCATCTCCTGCAGCCTGAAGCGGTTGAGCAGCACACTGCCGCTGCCCAAATGCGTGGCGCTCGATGCCGTGTCGACCCCCATTTTCGTGGGATCCAAGAGAATGGTCGGCGCATGCGCGACCTGCGGCTCGAAGAACGGGTCGAACTCCGCCAGACTGGTAGCCCGGGTCATCGATAGCTCGCGTTAAATGACTTCAGCATGCCCATGACGCTCACAAGTATCCCGGCCCGTTGACGAGACGGAGAGTCACCTTATGACAACTGGGCGATAGCCACCGTAGAGTCCGTCACTAAATTAGCCGCAAGGTTTGGGGGCTCTGTCGCAAAGACAGTCGGTGGGCACCTAATCGCGGTCGTTTTTTGGAGTCGTGGGCTTTAAGGCCCTGGAACTATGAGCGACGAGTGGCGTGAAAAGTCCGATTAAATCAATGGTCTGGCTGGCAGGATTTGAACCGCGACTCCCACGTCCCGAGGACGGCCCGGGCTCCGATCAGCTGCCCGAGCGGTGCGTCAATCCCCGGTTCGAGTCATGCGCCACTCCATGCGGCTTGCCACGCCGTGGTGTAAGAAGTCGCCGATGATGATGAGGCTGTCGCCCGAGCGCTTGTAGGTGAGGTGCTCGCCGACATGATCGCCTTGACCGTCAAACACCGCCGAGGTCGCATCGCAATCAACCGCGGCAAACACCATCGGCGCGTTGCGTTCTTCCCATGCGCCGCTCAAGGCCGCGTCGAAGTGCCGCAGATACATCGAAACCGTGCTGCCATTGAGTCTGACCGTCATGATTTCCGCGTAGCCCGCTTTGGATTTCGGAATCTCCCAGGAGCTGCCCATGAGGATATTGTCCGGCGCGACGACCCAGCGCTCTTGAGCTCGTTGTGGATCGGCTGAGTTGTGCCAATTGCCCGCCATCCACGCGAGGCCGGTCAGAGAACACTCTGCTGCTCGCGAGAAAGACACCGCCGCCGTAAGTGACAGGGCGGCGACAAGAAATGTAAGCCGTGATCTGCTGGTCATCGGATATTTCCCTTCGAGCGCTTGGTGTGATTGTTCCGCCGTTTGTACATAGGACTTTGCAGGTTCTTGACTATGGGTTTTTCGCCATTGATATCATGGCGTACGCAAGCGACCCACACCGTAGACGCCGAGGTGCGCACAACTACTTCGATGCACCCGCAACATTGGTAGTTTTAGGTTCGGGCTTGCCGGCGTCGAGATGGTTCCAGTTTAGGATGGCGTTGAAGCCGAGGAAATAGGTTCCCTGCGTCTGCCAGCGCCAGAACGGCCGCAGCGCGAACATCACTACGTGACCTTTTCCAACGCTTGCGTCGAGCACAAGAGGTCGCTCTGAGATCGCCTGGCCGCCGGATAGGGTGCCAGACAAAAGCATATCGTTCGGATCCTTCGGGAACTGCATGATGATGCGCGGTGGAGCATCGGGTTGCACTCCGCCGTATAAGCGCCTCATCTGGCGCGTGTAGGCGGCTTCGTCGAATGGCGGAGCAGCGGGCTCGGCAGGTTGATCGTAAGGGGAAATGTGGATCGGTACCGCGTTCGGCGTGACGTTCTGCCCAAGGGCCGAACCGGATCCGCCTCCTCCTCCCGAGCGTCCCTCGGCCACGGCGAAGACCGGGTCTTGATTGAAGTAAACCGGGATGTCCTTCTGATCGTAACCGTAGGCGATCGGACTCTTGAGATCCGTGAATTGGCCGCGCAGGATGGATCCGCGGGCGAAGAGTTGGGCCGGATGCTCGACGCTCACACCTCCCACCAGGCCGTAGTCGGCGGCAAAAGCGGAAGTTGATCCTTCGGTGATTAGCGTGCCGCCGGCTTCCACGAACTTGGCAAGTTCGGCAAGACCTTCGGCCTCCATCCCGCCGCGGATGTCGTCGCTTTCATCGAGCGCGCCGAGGTTGGGCGTCAGAGTGGATTTCTTATAGGGAATGGGATCTGGGCCGACTTTCGGTATGCCTCTTAAGATCGATTGCGGCGTCCCGGCGACGTCGGGATAAATGATCACGTCGTACTTGGCGCGCAAGTTGCCCTCGCGAAGTTTCTGATCGGCGAAATATTTGTATGGAACTCCATAGTGGTCAAGCGCCGCACGGACCCAACCTTCATCTTGCGTGTTTTGCCAGGAATGGACGTAGCCGATGCGCGGAATCTCCATCTCGTGGGTTTTAACGGGCGGAGCAGAAGCCACGGCCCAAGCGGAAAGGCCAAATTCCTGAATCGACGCGCGCAGTACGTTCATGTTGGCGTTGGGAATAATGAACGTGCCGGCGCGAAACTTGTGACCCCGGAGCTCGAAGTCATCTTCCGCCGCGAGCATCTTTATGCGGGCATTTTTGAAACGGAATGACATCAACGCGTTGTCGGTGGTGTGCTCGATGACCAGAATATCGCCGTTGCCGTCGATTCGCCCCGGGACGCTAATATCCGCGCTGATGAGAGTCATCGGCTGATCCAGGATGGAGCGATCCTTCACCGGGGTCAGCGTGATGTTGCGCATGTACTGCATCGTCCAGCCGGTGTCGTCATAGGGGCGTGGATTGGCGACCGGATAATTCTGCACGCTGAAATACATGTCGGCGAGAGTACGATAGGGCTGATCGGCGCGAATGATGTAGTCGCCGGCGGCAACGTCCGTCGTGCCCGCTTTGAACGCGGCGCTCGCGAGTTGCACTTCGAGGCCTTGGGCGCGCAGAGCGTTGATCATATCGGCTGCATCGGCACGCCGGCGCTGGCCAGCGGGGATGACCCACGCGTAGGGTGCAACGCTGCGGCCCTTGTCAATCGCCCGTTTATTTTTCATCCAATAATCTTCGAGATAAAGATTGCGATCCTCGGCGACTTTGTGAAGCGCGAGCAGGAGCGCCGATTCCTGGATGTTGGTGTTATTGCGCGGTCCCCACTTGATGCTGGAAAGGGGCGGATTCGCCCGATACCATTCCCTGCTTGTCGTACTGTCGGGAAGGTGCAGGTCGGGAACGAGATCGGGACCGTATCCCTGGACTTCGTAAAAGCGCCCAAAGCTGTTGTGGGTGATCGCGATCCAGAAAAGATAGTTGGGAACCCAGCCGTCGTAGAAACCATAGGTGAAGACGCCAGGAACGCGGCGCTTCGCCATTTCCATGACTTCGGTTTCGGCGAGCAGCCACCATTCATTGACGGCGATGGGATCGAGGGAATTGTTGTAAGGGCCGGTACCGGTGGATACGTAAAGGTAAGATTGCGCCTCGTGCAAATCGTGCAGCACGGTGGGATGCCAGTCGAGCACTTCTCGGGTGATGTTCTGCGTCAGCTTCAGCAGTTGCCCCATGCCGTCGCGATTATTATCGTGGGCGACGTATTTTCCCCAATACATCAGGGGCGGACGCTGCTTGCCGGTTTTCTTGCCGTAGTAGTACGAGTCGACCTGCTTCTCGCGGCCGTCGGTTTCGACCACCGGCGTAATCAGCACGATTACGTTGCTGCGGATCGCCTGGATGAACGGTGTCTCCTCGATCATGAGGCGATACGCGAGCTCTATCAGCATTTCAGGCCCACCGGTCTCGGGCGAATGGATGCCGCTGGTGATCCAGTAAATCGGCTTCGCAGTATGAAGCAGCGCCTGCGCCTGCTCCTCCGTGATCTTTCTAGGATCGGAAAGCTCCGCAAGCATGCTCTTGTAGCGATCGAGATCCTTAATGGTATCTTCATCGGCGATGGCAAGCAGGACCTGGTCGCGCCCCTCCTCGGACTTCCCAATTTTCCAGAACTTAGCGCGCGGCGATGCTTGAGCGAGCGCTTCGTAGTAGCGATTGATATCCTTCGAATAAGTCAGCTCGCCAGGAGTGCCGGGGATTCGTCCGAAGAACTTCAATGGCGACGGAACTGTATCGGACGCGGGCATGTGATCCACCAATTCGGTGGTAATGCGCGAGTCCTGCAAATATTCCTTGATGAGCTTCGTGTATTCCTCGTCGAGTTTCTGCGGCGCGGGGGTGGCCTGCACAGGCGACGCCGCTGCCGCGCAGGCTTTCTTTAGCGCGGCTACCGAATAAGCGGCAAGAAAGAACGTAAGCGCTAACAGGACTCGCTTCATAAAACCCCTCGTTGGAAAAGAATCAATAACTTTGGATCGAGCCGTTGTTCTAATGTCTTGGCAGCGCTCATGCGGGCTAACAGCATTTTAATGCGCATGTTAGCAGGCGGCGGTCATTGCTGGATTCGATTCTGGCCAGGGAGGGCCGGCTCAGGTAGCCTACCCGGACCAGTTGCAACTGTTGCGGAGGTGCCGTGCTTGTCGTGACAACAGAAAACGTGCCCGGACAGCGCGTGCGCGAGGTCAAGGGCCAGGTGTTCGGTGTGGTAGTCAGGAGCCGCGGGCTTGGCGGAAATATCATGGCGGGGCTGCGCTCAATCGTCGGCGGTGAAATTACCGAGTACACACAATTGCTCGAGGAGGCGCGGCGCCATGCCGTCGACCGAATGGTCCGCAACGCGAGTCTCATGCACGCCAATGCCATCGTCATGATGCGATTCGATTCGTCCGAGATTGGCCAAACGATGAGCGAGATCGTTGCGTACGGCACGGCGGTGGTGCTGGAACCGGCAGCGTGATCATGTTGCGCACTATCGTGATTACGGTGGCAGCAATTCTCACCTGCGTCGGTATCGGCCTCATAGCCAGCGGTGTTCACACACCCGGCTGGCAGGCGCTGGGGGTTGGCGTGATCATCCTCATCGGCACGCTGTTCGAGCGCTGGCGTTACCGCCGCATCGAGGAGCCGTCCAATGGCCGTTGGCAGCGGACTGATGAGCAATTTATCGATCCGTCGACCGGGGATCCGGTTGAAGTCATGTTTGACCCACGTACCGGTGAGCGGCGCTATGTCGCCGGAAAATCACGTGGTGCGAAGCACCCGGCACCCTAGATGAATGCGGTTTTAAAAACGACAGTTACCCTTGTGCCTGCAACGGGCCTTCGAAGTGTTTCACGAGTATCCGCTGCAGTTCGAGGGCTACCTGCTCTCGTGTGCCAAGATGCCTGGCGCGAAAGAAAGCAATTCTGATTGAAATATTGAAATTCGAATGCTCAATAATGCTGAGTCGCCTGCGCAGGGGGTGAGTCCGCAGAAAACTGGCTTGTAACATTCCCACACCCACATTTCCAGCAATGAGCGAGAGTTGTAAGTCCGGATTGTGCAATTCGGCGGCAACCGTGAGTGGCGCGCCCAGCCGTTCAACCCGATTCTTTATCTCTTCGCGCACCATACATCCGGCTGGATTTAGAACCCAATTGCGCCGATAAAACTCCGGGCATTTCGCAGACTTTGGTTGGGCCGAGGTTCGTGCTTGAACGGCTCGCATCGTGTCAGCTGCGAGCGTTACTCCCTCCAGGCCGTCGGGCAGGATCTTTTCCGTAGGCAAGACGACAAGCGCCCCGTCCAGCTCACCAAGGCGCAGACGTTCCAATAACTGGCAACTTATATCGTTGCCAATGCTAGGTTGAAGAAGGGGGAATTGCTTGCCCAGTTCGATAATGACATTGGATATTTCTGGCCGAGCCAAAGCATGTGAGAGACCCAGACGAAAAGGCCCAACCGGGATTGCGGTCCCAGATGTGGAGGTCTTCAAATCGCTCAGAGACGTGAGAATCGCGCGGCTCTTCTCCAGCACCTCGAATCCAGCTCGCGTCAGCTTTGGAGGTTTGAAGTGCCGGTCAAGGAGAACGACACCGAGTTCGAGTTCCAAGCGCTGAATTCTTCGAGTCAATGCCGAAGGCGTAAGGTAAAGATCGCCGGCGGCTCGTTCCATCGAACCGGTCTCAGCCAAGGCAACCAGAGCTTTGAGTTCCGCAAACAAGATTAGACCTCACTGAAATCAAGCATCAACTAATATTGCGACTCAAGCAATTTAATCATGAAAATTGTGAAATTGACGAAATCATGCGCCGATGCAACCATCGTTCCAAGGCCATTTTGATCGCACGTCCCGAGTTCGCATCAGCACAATCCCGCGGGACCTTCCTTCTCGGAGGAATCATGCGTTTACCTCCTGATTCTTTAGAGTTACTTCGTAAGAGCCCGGTTCGCAAAAGTTAAGAGCGAGGAACATGAGCATAGAACTTCGAATTGAGAACCTCTCAAAAACATACGAAAACGGCGTCAAGGCGCTCGATAACGTCTCGCTCACCATTCCATCGGGTATGTACGGGCTGCTCGGCCCGAATGGCGCCGGCAAATCCACGCTCATGCGCACGCTCGCGACTTTGCAGGAGCCGGACAGCGGCACGGCCTCGCTGGGTGGCATTGACGTACTGAAGCAAAAGGACGAGGTGAGGCGAAGGCTCGGCTACCTGCCCCAGGAGTTTGGCGTATATCCTCGCACCTCCGCGCAGGACATGCTCAGCTACATCGCCCTGCTCAAAGGCGTCGCCAAGCCTAAGCAGCGAAGAGACCTGGTCGCGTGGATGCTCAAGCGTGTCAATCTATACGACGATCGCAAGAAGGCGCTGACCGGTTTTTCCGGAGGCATGCGCCAGCGCTTCGGTATTGCCCAGGCGCTGATTGGCGATCCGCAACTGCTGATTGTGGACGAGCCTACCGCAGGTTTAGATCCCGGAGAACGAAACCGTTTTTACAATCTCTTGGCTGAGATTGGCGAGCAGGTGATCGTGATTCTTTCCACGCACATCGTGGACGACGTAACCGACCTGTGCACCAACACGGCGATTATCAACAACGGCCAGGTGCTGTATCAAGGGCGCCCGCAGGATGCCATCGCTCAATTGAATGGCCGAATGTGGCAAATTTCCATTGCCAAAGCCGAACTGGCCAGTTACGAGCGGCGTTACCAGGTGGTCTCCAGCAGGCTCGTGGGCGGACGTCCGCTTCTTCACGTCTATAGCGCATCGCCTCTCGGCGAGGGATTTACTCCCGCTGCGCCCAATCTGGAAGACGTTTTCTTCACCAAAATCCGTTCGTGGAATTAGAAGACGATGATGCTCTGGCGTATCGCGTGGTTTGAAATTCGCTTCTGGCTTCGCTCCTGGATGCTGTGGATCTTCCTCTGCGTCGTCGGTCTGCTGATTTTTGGTGCGATCGGCTCCGATGAGGTCATGGGGGAACTGAACCTCTCCAATATCTACCGGAATGCACCATTCACGATTGCATCCTTTTACGCGGCCATGGGCGTGTTCGCCTTGCTGATGACGGCCGTATTCGTCAATTTCGCGTCTCTTCGCGACTTCAGTTGCAACACCTACCAGATAATGTTCTCGACGCCCGTACGGCGCCGCGACTTCCTCTTGGGTCGCTTTCTTGGGGCCACCTTAGTCTCGGCGATACCGATGCTGGGAGTTTCTCTTGGCATTTTGTTGGTCAAATACATGCCCTGGGCGAATCGGGAGCACTGGGAAGCTGTGATCTGGAGCGCGCATTTGAAGGGCATTCTGCTGTTCGCCTTGCCCGATACTTTCTTCACGGCCGCTATTCTGTTTGCCGTCGCTGTGGTGTGGCGCAGGGACATCGCACCCTTTGTTGCCGCGATTCTCCTGCTGGCAAGCCGCGCTGTGGCCCTATCACTGCTGCGGGGTCCGCAGTGGGATCAGATTCGATCTCTGTGCGACCCTTTTGCCGTCACCACATTTCAAGTGGTCACTAAGTACTGGACGGTGGCCGACAAGAACATTCTCCCTCTCAGCTTCAGTGGCTTACTGCTTTGGAACCGTCTGATTTGGCTTGGAGTCGGGTGCGTGGCCTTCGCTCTCGCTTACTCCCGCTTCAGCTTTGCCGAGAGAAGGACGCAGACAAAAGCGCCCGAAACTGGCGCGCAACCGGCCATGACTGCGGCCGTAACAGCCGCGCCCGATGCGCCACTGACGGATTCACCATGGGCAAAGTTCCTAGGATCGTTCAGCATTCATTTCCGCGGAATGGCCAAGAACACTGCATTTGTCGTCCTTGTCATGATCGCAGGCATGCTTTGCATTTTGGCTCTGGCCTTGGGAGCAACCCAGTTCCAAGGTAATCAGACCGTTCAAACATTTCCCGTTACCTACTGGGTGATTGAGCTGATTCGAGGAACTCTTGATTTGCTTCTGATCGTCATCATCACCTACTTTTCCGGCGCTTTGGTCTGGAAAGATCGTGACGAGCGCATGGACGAAATCGCCGACGCAACGGCCACCCCGGAGTGGGTGTCGTATGGCGCGCGTCTGGTTACGCTCATCGCCATGGTGATGGTGATTCAGGCCGTGGCACTGTTGGCCGGCATCCTCGTGCAGGCCGCTCATGGCTACTATCGCTTCCAGTTCGGTCTTTATGTTCACGAATTGCTGGTGCGGGACGGCTCATGGTTTGTCCTTATGGCGATTCTGGCATTCTTTATTCAGGCCATGGCGCCCAACAAGTACGCGGGATATTTCGCTTTCATAGCTTTCTATTCCGTAAATAGCTTTCTGTGGAAGCCCTTGAATGTGGCCACCAATCTGGTTCAATTTGCGGCCAGGCCACACGTAATCTATTCGGATTTCTTCGGCGACGCACCTTACCGTTCGGCGTGGAACTGGTTTACTGTCTATTGGCTGCTTTTCTCCGTGCTCATGGCCATCGCCACCGTCATGTTTTGGCCGCGTGGCAAGCCTGAACGGTGGCGCGCCCGCCGCAGCAACGCGGCCTCGCGGTTTGGTTCCGGTTGGAAAGCCGCCGCGGCTGTTGCTCTGCTCGCCTTTGTCGGTTGCGGAGGCTGGATCTTCTACAACACCGAAATATTGAATCGCCTCCTGGGTCCCAAAGACGTGGCGCGCGTCCAGGCTGATTATGAGAAGACGTATAAGCCGTTGGATAAGCTGCCCCAGCCACGCGTGCGCAGCGTGAAGTACGCTGTCGACATTTTCCCCTCGACCCGCAACGCGAACATGCGCGGCGATGAAGTTATCTACAATCCCTACTCTCATCCCCTGGACGAAATTCATTTCTCACTCGACCCGCTCTACGACACCTTGATTGAAATTCCCGGAGCCGTGCTCACTAAAGACGACACGCGCCTGTCCTATCGCATTTATCGTTTTACCTCACCCTTGCAGCCCGGCGAAGAGCGCACCGTGCACTTCACCGTGAACAGCAAGAACCGCGGGTTTGAGAATAATGTGAGCAATGCACGTGTGGTGCAGAACGGAACGTTCTTCAACAGCCCCCCCATCATCGGCTACAGCTACTTTCGCCAGCTCAGTGATGCGGTGGAGCGCAAGAAATCTGGCCTCCCGGAATTTGACCTCATGCCCGTTTTGGAACGCAACTGCACTGCCGATTGCGATAACACCTACATCCCGGGACACTCCGATTGGGTCGACATCAGCGCCATCATCAGCACGACGCCCGATCAGATCGCCATTGCCCCGGGATCGCTGGTGCGCGAATGGCGGCAGGATGGCCGCCGCTATTTCGAATACAAACTCGATCATCCCTCGTTGAATTTCTACACCTTCATGTCCGGCCGCTATGAAGTGGCGCGCGAGGAATGGAACGGCATCAAGCTGGAAGTTTATTACCTCAAGGAACAACCTTGGAATGTTCCCCGGATGATGAACTCCATGAAAGAGTCCCTGGGCTACTACATCAAGAACTTCGGCCCATACGATCACAAGGAGGCGCGTATCGTCGAGTATCCCCGCGTTGCCGGTTTTGCCCAGGCATTCCCCGGGACTATGCCTTATTCCGAATCCATCGGATTCATTGCCAATTTGAATCACCCCGATGACATCGATTCCGTTTTCTATGTGGTGGCACACGAAATGGCGCACCAGTGGTGGGCGCATCAGGTGATAGGCGCCGACATGGAGGGAGCAACCGTGCTATCTGAGACCTTGGCGCAGTACTCCTCTTTCATGGTCATGGAGAAAGCGTATGGCCGGGATCTGATGAGGAAATTCCTGATGCTTGAGATGGATAACTACCTGCGCTCCCGCGGTCAGGAGCGGCTCAAGGAACGTCCGCTCCTGACCGTCGAGTCCGGGCAGGGCTACATTCACTACGCGAAGGGGGGCGTGGTGCTCTACTACATGAAGGAGATGATCGGCGAGGACGCCGTCAATCGAGCCTTGCGCAAGCTCATTCAGCAGTACGCTTATGCGCCTGCGCCTTATGCCACTTCCTATGCTCTTGTGGATGCGTTGAGGGAGGAAACTCCAACCGAACTGAAATACCTGATCAAAGATTTGTTCGAAGATATCACCCTGTTTTCGAATCGCACTCTCGAGGCCACGGCGGTGAAGCGTACGGACGGAAAATACGAGGTCACCATTCATGTAGAAGCCCGCAAATTCAAGGCCGACGCCACGGGCAAGGAAACCGAAGTGCCCGTGGATGACTGGATCGACATCGGGGCATTTGCCAAACCTGCCCGCGGGAAGAAGTACGGCGATACGCTCTATCGCCAGCGCATGCATATCACCCAGCGCAACTGCGCGTTCACCTTCACCACCGCGCAACTGCCGGAGAAAGCAGGAATCGATCCGTTCGCGTTGTTGATTGACCGAATTCCCGATGACAACGTGAAGAACGTGACTCTGGAGTCAGGACCCGCGCCGCAAACACAGATTTAGTAGAGCAGACTGCTCTCTGCGCGCAGCTCGTTGTCGATGCGGATGTTTATGCGGATTCGTCCCTGCTGCAAACGATTTCGTCCCTTCGTAGTAAAATAGCAACAAAAAACGTCGCAAGATATGTTGCACGGCATGTAATTTTCGATATGCTACCGGCCCTTTATAGCCGAATAAATCGCCGTCGAGAGCCGTAAACCACTACGGCGTCGCGCAAGTGTGATGCGTTCGCGCAACAATTCTTGAACAAGGGTTTCGGGAGAACTTATGCAACCTTTCGCTCCGTCCGCAACGTCAATTACGCCTCTGCACCAAGCCCTACGGTTTGCCGTGGCCGGTTTGTGCGCCTCGCTGATCCCGTTGGCAGCTTTCGGCCAGGCAGCGCCGGCCAGCTCGTCTGGCACTGAGTTGCAAGAGATCATCGTGACCGGATCCTTGATCAAGCGCACGGATACGGAAACGCCGAGTCCGGTGCAAATTATCACTGCCGACGACCTGAAGGCTTCCGGCTATACGAACGTCTCCGATGTCTTGCGCAACCTCTCGGCAAACGGCTCAGGGACTTTGAACCAAGGCTTCGGCCAGGCCTTCGCCGCAGGCGCCACCGGCATTGCGCTGCGCGGATTGACGGTGGGCAACACCCTGACGCTAATCGACAGTGAGCGCATGGTGTCCTATCCCTTGAGCGATGACGGCGAGCGCAGTTTCGTCGACGTGAGCGCCATACCGATCAACGCGGTGGAATCCGTTGAGGTACTCAAGGACGGCGCCTCGGCACTTTATGGCGCCGACGCGATTGCCGGTGTGGTCAACATCAAATTGAAGAAGACCTATGTCGGGTCCGAATTCACGGTCGAGGGCGGTTCGACGCAGTACGGCGACGGCACCACCGAGCATGCCAACGGCATCTGGGGAGCGGGCGACTTGAGCACGGACGGCTACAACGTCTACGTGGCGCTCGATTGGCACCACCAGGACAAGATTCTCGGCGCGAACCGCGATGGCGCGTTCACGAACACCAATTGGTCGGGCCTGCCGGGGGGTGTGAACACCCAGCCCGGTGCCATTGGTGCCTCCGGCCTGGCTTATCCCGACACTGTCACTGGCTACCTGGTCAATCCAACGACAGGTGCCATCAGCGCGTTTTTGCCAGGCTGCGATCAGGCCTCGCAGAACGCCAATAAATGCACTTTTGCATTTCCGGGAGTCTTACAGTCCCCGACTACGCAAATCAATCTTTTGAGCAAGTTTACCAAGAGCCTCGCCGGCGACTGGACGGCGACCATTACGGGCTCGATCTTTGACAGCAGCGCGCAACAGATTGCGGCGACTACCTTCGGTCATGCATTCAACAACACGGGACAAGAAGCCGGTTCCATCACCAACATCACCTACGGTCCCGGCCAGTTGGCCTCGACCGTCGTGTACCCGGTGCTCACGCTGCCTGCGAGTTCACCGCTCAACCCGACCGGCACGGTTCAGAATCTGATGTACAGCTTTCCTGATATTGGCCCCTACCAGGTCGCTGTCGATACGCTCACCTACCGGCTCTTCGGCGATGTACGGGGCTCGGTGGCCGGCTGGGACCTCGATGGTTCGGTTGGCGTGATGTACTCCAGCATGACCTACAAGATCTTCGGCACGATCTATCCGGGTATCGCGCAGACGGACTTGAATAACGGAACCTATGTCCCGGGCGTCAGCACTGACGGACAGGCGTTGTTTGCACCGGAGACCTCGGATCACCCGTCGAGTACTTTGGGCGTCATCGATCTTCATGGTTCGCATCAGCTGTTCGACATGTGGGGCGGACCCTTGGGGATCGCCGCCGGCGTTCAATACATTCACAAGGCGCTGAACGCCCAAGACCCGCCCTCGGTGGTGTCCGGCGCGCAGGAGGGAACCATCCTCTTTGCTGTCGGCTCGCAGGACGATACCGCCGCCTTTCTCGAACTCGGCGGCAAGATATTGCCGACGTTGGAAGGCACCGCCGACGTGCGCTACGACCATTACGATACTTACGGCGGTTCGGCGACTCCCAAGTTCGGCCTCAAGTACACGCCCTGGGAACAATTCGCCGTTCGCGGCACCTGGGGCAAGGGCTTCCGAGCACCGTCGATTGCCGAATCGGGTACCGCGGGGTTGGCGTTCGGTCAGGGCAATACTAATGACCCGGTGCTATGCCCGGGCGGCATAGCGAATGTGAAAGGCACGTATAACGCGCTCTGTTCCTATCCGGCGGTGGGCGTCGCGGGCAGCAATCCTGACCTGAAGGCCGTCACGTCGACCAACGCCACGTTCGGCGTCATCTTCGAGCCGCTGAAGTCGTTCAATGTGTCGGTGGACTGGTATCGCATCGATCTCAAGAATGACATTATCTCGGCATCGTCGGCCGGCAGTTTCTACAGCGGCGACGAAGTCATCGTTCGCGGACCGGCGGCCACACTGCCGGTATGCACCGCTACCACGACCACGACTCCGTGCCCGACTGCCAACGTGCCCACGCCCGTGGGCTATCCTTCATACACCCTTATTCCGTATGTCAACGCGGGTGAAACCAAGACCTCGGGCATCGATGTCGATCTTCGTACCTACTTCGAACTGGGTGATTTCGGCCGATTGAAGGCTGAAATCAATTACACCTACATTTCGCAATACGAACTGGTGGTGTCGGGAAATACATTCGATCTGGCCGGAACTCACGGCCCGCAGAGCATTTCCGGCGACACTGGCAATCCGCGGCAACGCGCCGTGGCGACCTTGAGCTGGCTGACGGGTCCCTTCACAACGACCCTCTCGGTGAACTACACCAGCTCGTTCTCGATCGAGGATCCCTCCTCGGGCTACTCGACCTGCTTGTCCGCTCTGCAGGGTCGCGCGCCTTCGGCTTATGGTTCGGCGATCTCTCCCGGTGTCACCACACTACCCAGCGCGTGGTACCCGTATTGTGCCGTGGCCCATTTCACTGACGTGAACCTGTACGCGAGTTACCAAGCAACCGAACATCTGTCATTGCACGGCTCAATCACGAACTTGTTCAACACGCAGCCGCCGGTCGACCTGCAGACCTACGGCGGTGGTGCGGAGCTGGCGTACTCCACGCTGGATCAAGACGGCGCCGTCGGACGCTTCTTCTTGGTCGGTGCCACGTACAAGTTCTGATGGACAATTGACGGAGATACACCATCGACAATTGGGTCGATGGTGTAATCCAACCGCAAAGAGACACGCGGCAGGCCGCGATGAGTTCGCTCGATCCGAGGCCACGCCGTCGATCCGCAACTCATCCGTCCAGCAGCGCAAGATTTGCGCCGCAGCCTGGCGATTCGGCCCAAGTTAAAATCAATGGTCGGAGCGACAGGATTTGAATCTGCAACTCCTACGTCCCGAACGTAGCAACTGCGCGATAATGTCACATTCTTGAGCCTTCCCCGATCCGAGGGCAAGAAGGGGAGCCAATGCTGCGGTGCGGCCAGAAATACAAGAGATTCATTGAACCGCATCACGGGTCGAATCGTTCAGATAATATCTCACATTATCAATAGCTTATATTAATTGTAGTTATTGCGATTGATCCCTAATGTAGCTACAATGTGTTCCATGAAACAAAGCGTTGTGAGAGCTCGAATCGATAGCGATCTCAAGGCCGAAGCCTCTGCGGTATTGGAATCGTGCGGCCTTGGGTTGAGCGATGCAGTACGTATATTTCTGGGACAGGTCGTTAAGCAGGGGGGTTTGCCGTTTCCGGTTCGTGCGAGGCATGTAGTTTCAGGCGATCAGCTCCAGAAGATGAAGCGTGCATCCCAGCAGCGCGATAGAAAACTTGCAGCCGACGAGGACGTATCCGCTGGTGAAATGTTACTCATCTCTCCAGACCGAATGCGCAATGCTCAAATAGCGTGGCCTGTAATTGAGTGAACAGATTCAAGAAGTCGCATTAACAGAAGAAGAAAAAGATACCATCCTCTCCTACTGCGGGTCCGAACCGCTACTTGTCGGCGGTCAGGCGCTCGCCTTTTGGGCCGTTTGGTTCAAAATTGAGAGCCCCGCGGAATTGGGCGATAAAGTCACGACGGATGCGGACTTTGTAGGCAGTAGCAAGAATGCTCGCGCTCTGAACAAACAATTACACTGGACGATGTGGACGCCATCGTTGGACGATTCGACTCCGCAGACAGCGAAGCTGACTAAGAGGGTTGATTACAACGGCGTAAAGCAAATCGGTTTTCTCCATTCCATTGTTGGCTTGGATACAAAAGAAATACGAAAACGCGCTGTCGCGATCAATCTGCCGCCGTCATCCAAGATTAGCATTCTGCATCCCGTGGATGTGCTCACGAGTCGACTGAAAAATCTCCAACATTTACGCGAAAAGCAAAACGAAGTAGGCGTAGCTCAGGCGCATCTTGCAATTAAGATCACATCAGCATTTCTCCGCACTTTGTTAGCCGCGCCTCATTGTCGAGAATTGCTTACATGGGTCGAACATATCGCTAGAATTGCGCTGGATAAATCTCTCGGCGACACACTGGATCGGTACGAGCTTGATCCGCTTAAATCAATTCCGGCCGGGGAGATTGAAGTACCAGAATTCCAAGCGAAACGCTGGCCTCAACTTGTTGAGACTGCCCGAGTAGCTCGTGAATCGCGCGCAAACAAAGCAGCCCAACCGCTCCAGAGGCTGAGGAAATGAACAAGAAGTTCTAGTCCCTGACCGGAGGTGCTAGGGTTGCGCTCGTTGCGCACCGACACCGATGGTATTGGAGGGGGCATGAATGGTAAGCACGCTACGTTTCTATTGCCATCCTCGTGGACCCGCGAGCCACAGCAAGTTGCTCGCCGAAAGAGTGTTGGTCGAGGATGCGCACCTTTGCCTTCTCGTACTCCTCTGCAGATAGCACCCCGATTTCCTTGAGGCGGAGATGCTCGCGCATTTCGTCACGGAGGTGCTCGGCCTTCGTGGACCGGCGCGCTCGCGCGGCGAGTTGAATGTGCGCCGCGAGCTTTGCGATGAAACGGTGAAAGACACGGAATGTTCCAAGGCCGCCGGTGCATTCCAACAATCTCGCCGCCCCGTGGGTACTCGACAGACTCACTTTCTCAGTGGTCCTGTATACGGCAACGAGCGTCGCGAATGCCCACACCCCAATCACGGAGATACAAACCGAGAGCCAATGGCGCTGCCACGACGCCGTTGCTGAGGGGTCAATCCGCGAAGCGATCTCTAAGGCTACGGCTATGAATACCAGTGAGAAGGTGATCCATCGCCATGAGATGTGTCTCAACCTGCGAGGCGCATCGGCAAACCGCAGATCGAGGACGTACTCGTGTAGCTTATTGCGTGAGCGTGAGCGCACGGAAAGATAGTAGTAATCGATGATCTCAAGCTGAATGACACGTCTGCGCAGTCGGCTGCGGAACTCGATTCGCGCGTGGACCGTGCGCGCGTCCCGAAGGTCGGGCACCTGGCGCAGGTCCGACTCGAGCAGGATGTGTTCAGTTTTTGGCATACGAGCGACGCTCGCGTACTTTTCTCTTGCAAGATCTTAAACATGCATCGCCACTGATTTCCGAGAACTGCGTCCGCTCGTGCAAATTTGCGACAAGATGACCCGGGCGCGACGGCCAGAAGTCAAAATCCCGTAACGCTGACAACGCTGGGCTTGACGCCGTGCAGCATCATCATGATCGTGCGTTTTCGGGAGTGAAGGGCTTGGTACCAAAGCTAGCGCACGCCTGGGAGTTCAAGTATCTTTTGACAAGAATACTCAACTATTTCATGAGTAGCTGGGGGCCTACTGATTCGCCTGAGCTTTTACCGCGTTATTTTTCGCGGCGGCGGCCGCTTCTTCCGCACGGGCGCCGGCGAGAACGCCGGACAAAGCGTAGTTGCCCTCGTGACAGGCGTATTCGTAGATTCGACCCTTCGACGAAGTGAACTCATACTCGCCGCCCCAAGGCTGGTCCCACACGGTCGGATCCTCGACGGTGAACTGATAGAGTAGGCGCCGCGGGCCTTTGCGTGTGAACCGCTCGGTGACTTTCAGCTCCTTCCAAGCGCCGCGGAAAGCCTGGGCCTTGGGAAAGTTGGTGGTTTCCACCACCAACGTATCGCCGTCATAGCGGCCAATCGAGTCGCCGAACCAGGGGCGCAGGCCGTCGGTGCGATGTGCGGCTCCGATGTGGATCATGCGCACGTCGTGCACCATCTCGACCAGGATGGCGACGGCGTCCTTCGACTGCGCGAAAGCGTAGTTGTTGTTGTACAGTAGGGGCAGCATAACGGGGCCAGC
>Ga0265760_10000154_pt1 | contig 17770 bp, 14 predicted proteins | sample NZIome_2_FD_200831 | JGI IMG/M metagenome (GOLD analysis project Ga0265760, IMG submission 200831) | Metatranscriptome of rhizosphere microbial communities from Maridalen valley, Oslo, Norway - NZI1 (Metagenome Metatranscriptome) | ecosystem: Host-associated > Plants > Roots > Rhizosphere >...
CTCGGTCCAGGTGATCTTCGAGAATACTGCCTCGAAGAAGCTGTACACCTACACGGTGAAAGCGGGCAGCCTGCTCGACATTACTCTGCCGGCGGGAGCCTATACGGTTGAGGTGAATAACGGTACAACGGTGCTCCTCGGCTCGACCGATTTGCGCCTCTATTCGCTATCGGCCAATTTACTGTTCGCGATCGGCGAGGCCAAGAACGGCAGCGTTGTGCTCGAAACGAAGACGTTGCGCGACGTCACTTAGCTTTTCGACACCCGCGCTTCGAACCACGAAATGAAAAGGGCTGCGCCTGGGCGGCCCTTCTTCATTTGATATCCTGAGCGTAGAGAACCATGGCCACCCCTCCTCGCAGCCCGCGCCGCCCATCCTGGGCGAGAGGCACCACAGGCGAATCGGGATCATCCTGACTCTCGCGGGGCTGCTCGCCATCGGTGCAATCAATTTTGCGGGCGTCAAAGGCGGCGCCGCAATGACTGCCGGCTTGGTTGCGGCCCTCGTCTTACTGTTTGGGCGTGGGTTCCTGTGGAACCGCGGCGCCATCTTCCCGCCTTCCGGGATCAATCGCCGGAACCGTTGGAAGTATTTAATTCTCGCCGCCGTTCTGTGGGGTGCTCTGTTTCTGATCTGGTCGCACCGGATCCGTCCGGCTCTGAAATAGAGCTTCGGAGATATCGGAGAGGCCAACGTTGAGCTTCCCGCCGGCCGTAGCCGATATAATGTTTGTGTGAGCACAACCGTTCGCCAGATCGCCTCCGCCGACTTCCCCACGCGCTGGGGCAAGTTTCGCATTTACGGATTTCGCGGCGAATCCGGTTCCGACGGGAATCGCCGCGTCGAGGAAGCCGTGGCCCTGGTCATGGGAGATGCGAAGTCGCGGCCGCCGCTGGTCCGCATACACTCGCAATGTCTCACCGGCGATGTGTTTCATTCCCTGCGCTGCGATTGCCGCCAGCAACTGGAAATGGCGCTCGCGATGATTGCGCGGGAAGGCGCGGGAATTTTAATTTACGAGCAGCAGGAGGGCCGCGGCATCGGATTGATGGCGAAGCTGCAAGCTTACGAGCTACAAGACTCGGGCCTGGACACCGTGGAAGCCAACGAGCGCCTGGGCTTCAAAGCCGATCATCGCGACTTCATGCTCCCCGGCGAAATGCTTAAAGCGCTGGGCGTGACCCAGGTGCGGCTGCTCTCAAACAATCCCGACAAAGTGGAAGCGCTGGAGCGCGCCGGAGTCAAGGTGGTCGAGCGCGTCCCCTGCGAGGTCGAGTCGAGTCCCCAAGCCGAAGAGTATTTGAAAACCAAGAAAGAAAAACTCGGGCACCTGTTCACGTCGAGATAAGCCAGAAGTCAAAAGTAAAAATGCAGAAGTAACACTCGCCCCGCCACGGCGCACGGGTTTACTTCTTCATTCTGACTCTTGCCTTCTGACTTGGTATGTTCTGCGATTCCGCCCTCACTTGTTCAACAATCTGGCTACCTGCGGCTTACGCCTCCCTGGCAAGTAGCGCACGGCCGCCTTGGCTAGCGCTGCATAGACTTCGCCCGCCTCCGGCACTTTGCGCAGAACGCGCAGATGCCGCCGGATAGTTTCCACGTCGCCCCGCACGATTGGCCCACTGAACGCACCCGCGGCACCCCGCGCCGCATAGTTCGCCAAGGTCTGTTGCAGGATCGGAAGCATTCTCCGCTTCGCCTCTCGCCGATTTACTCCGGCCGCGGCTGCGACGTGTTCGGTCGTCGCCAGAAGTGCCGTCAGCAGCGGGCTGGCGAACGTCCCCCAGGCGTGATAAGCAACTTTATCCTGCCGCCGGATCGTGTAAGCTTTGCCGCCCAGCTCCTTCACGATGGCGCGGCTGGCGCGCACGGCTGGCGCATCACCTTCGATGGCAAAGGGCACTCCTGCCAGCGACGGCTGCGAACCAGTGTGCAACAAACCTGTGTGCAACAAATCTGTCCGCGACGAACCAGCCTGTCGTGACCCGGCCACAAACGTCATCAGCGGATGCACGGACGCCGCAAGCGCTCCGCGCCCGCGCAGCGCCGCCATCTCGTCGCTGGCCAGCGCGCCGCTGCTGTGCAAAGCAACTCTTCCCTTCCAGTCAGATTTTTGCGCCAGCGAGCGCTCGACTTTCGCAACCGCGTCATCCGGCACGCAAAGCCAAACCACGTCGGAATCGATTGTCGCCCGCGCAACATCCACGGCCCGCGCGCCCACTCTCTTCGCCAACGCAGCGGCCCTTCGCCGGGACGCGCCGCTGTTTCGGAACACGACTTGGTCGATGACGTAGCCGGCCCGATGCAGACACATCGCCAAAGCCGTGCCCAGATTCCCCGCTCCAACAATGGTGATCCGCGGACGACGATGCATGCCGGGCAGAATAGCAGAGGTCAGGGATCAGGGATCAGGGGCCAGACTTCAGGTCTCAGACTTTTTCTTTCTGACCGACCTTTTCTTTTTCTTCCTGACCCCCGACCCCTAGCCCCTGGCCCCTGTTTTTCTTTCTGGCCCCTGGCCCCTGCTTTATATTGTCTGCATGCCGAAAAGCTCTCAACCTCAACGTAAGAAACCCCGCTCGAGCAAGAAAGCGAAAGTCCGTCTTCTCTCTTCCCGCACGGTCTACCGCGGCCCGGTGTTCACGATCACCACCGACCACGTGCAGGAACCCGGAGGCATCCGCGTCCGCCGCGATCTGATTCATCATTCGGGATCGGTCGTCATCCTCGCCGTCGACGAGTCCGGCGATCAATCCGGCTCCACTCCCCGCGTCCTGCTCGAGCGCCAATATCGCCACGCCGCCGGAGATTATCTCTGGGAGCTTCCCGCCGGACGCATCGACCCCGGCGAACACGAACTGAAAGCCGCCAAGCGCGAACTGCTCGAAGAAACCGGATACACCGCCGCCCATTGGCGCCGCATCCTGAAGTTCTACGCCAGTCCTGGATTCATGGCCGAGACCATGTCGGTATTTCTAGCCACCGGCCTGCGCGCGGGCATCGCTCACCCGGAAGCAGACGAAATCATCTATAAGCGCCTGGTGCCGCTGCCCACGGCCGTCCGCATGGTCACCAGCGGAACCATCCGCGATGGAAAAACCATTTCCGGTATTCTCTGGCTCCAGCATCGCATCGCCGACGGAAACGACGGGCCCATGCCGCTCTGAGGCACACTTCTGCCTTTCGACTTCTCACCTCTGACTTCCTCTTGACACGCATCCCCGATCGCTCCAAAATGCATCGTAAAGGTAAAGACCGTATGCACGTCCTTCCCCCCAGGTAGAGGGGACGTGCAGAAAGCGGGGGTACGTGGAACGCCTGAAAGGAACCGTCAAGTGGTTCAATAACGCCAAAGGATACGGCTTCATCGGCCGCGCCGATGGGCCCGACGTTTTTGTTCATTACAGCGCGATCACCTCTGAGGGATACAAGAGCCTGCAGGAAGGCGACCCGGTAGAGTTCGAGATCACCGAGGGTCAAAAAGGACCTCAAGCGGCGAACGTCAGTAAGGCAACTTGAGAAGCAAGGTTTCAAAGGTTCACAGGTTTCAAGGTCTCCATCCTGCGGCGCCTCGACGCGGACGCGCGGTTGATGTCGAAACTCTGAAACCTTGAAACTTTGAAACCTTAGAACTGAAACTCCGCCACGTGCTCTAGCCCACGCCTCTAGCCCTCCCGTTCCAACTTCGTTTACCCTAATCCCGCATCCTTAATCGACCACATGGACAACAAGGCCATCGCCGGCGTTCTCTACGAAACCGCCGACCTGCAGGAAATCGACGGGCAGGATTCTTTCCGCATCCGCTCTTATCGGAACGCCGCGCAGGCTATCGAAAATTCCGCGCAGCAGATGAAGGACATCATCGCCGACCCCGAACAGGTGCTGGCCATCCCGGGCATTGGCAAAAAAATGCTGCTGAATTTGCAGGAACTGCTGAAGGACGGCAAGCTCACCGCTCACGCCGAACTGCTGAAGAAATATCATCCATCGATGTTGCAGCTGCTCAAGATTCAGGGTCTCGGCCCGAAGACGATTGCCCTAATCTGGAGCGCCTACCAAGTCAGCGACGTGGATGGCGTCGAAAAACTGGCCCGCGAAGGTAAGATTCGCGAACTGCCGCGCATGGGCGAGAAACACGAAGCCAAGCTGCTCAAAGCCATCGAAGACTACCGCCGCGTCAGTGGACGCTTCCTGATCGACGCCGCCGAAACCGAAGCCGAAAAACTCACGGAATATCTCGGCAAGTTCCCCGGCATCGAAAAGATCACCACCGCGGGCTCGCTGCGCCGGGGACGCGAAACCGTTGGCGATCTCGACATTCTCGTCACCGGCCAGGCCTGCGCTTCCGAAGAAGGACGCCAGAAAGCCATCGCCTATGTGGCGCAGTATCCGCCGCTCATCGACGTAATCGCCAGCGGTGACAACAAAATCAGTTTCCACCTGCGCAGCGGAATGCAGGTCGACGTCCGCCTGCTTCCTCCGGATTCGTTCGGCGCGGCCATGCAGTATTTCACCGGCTCCAAGGCGCACAACGTGGCCCTCCGCCAGCGCGCGTTAAAAATGGGATACACCCTCAACGAATACAGCCTGGCCACGCTCGAGGGCGAGAAACCGGTCGCGGGCAAGACCGAAGAAGAAATTTACGGCAAACTGAACCTCGATTACATCCCTCCCGAGTTGCGCGAAAATCTCGGCGAGATCGACGCGGCCGAAAAACATACGCTGCCCAAGCTGATCACGCAGCCAGACATTCAGGGCGACGTCCACATGCACACCGTAGAAACCGACGGCCGCAACACCATCGAAGAAATGGCCGAAGCCGCCAAGGCTCGCGGCTACAAATACATGGCCATCACTGACCACTCCAAGAATCTGGCCTTCGCCAACGGCCTCGACGACACGCGCGCCGTCGCGCACAACGCTCGCATTCGCGAGGCAGGCAAGCAAATCGAGGGCATCACAATTTTCGCCGGCATCGAAGTCGACATTCTCGCCGACGGCGATCTCGACCTCTCCGACGACGTGCTGGCTCAGATGGACCTGGTCATCGCCAGCGTGCATTCCGTTTTCAATCAGGACTCGGCCAAGATGACCGAACGTCTGCTGAAAGCCATCGGAAATCCGAACACGTCGATCATCGGACACCCCACCGGCCGCATCCAGCTGCGCCGCGAAGCCTACGCGTTCGACATGACCGCCATTTTGAGCGCAGCCGCCAAACACAAAGTTGCGATGGAACTGAATTCCTATCCCGACCGCCTCGACCTCAACGACGTTCACCTGCGCCAGGCCAAGCAACGAGGCGTGAAAATCGTGATCAACACCGATTCCCACCACACTTCGCATATGGAAAAAATCCGCTACGGCATCCTGCAGGCCCGCCGCGCCTGGCTCGCAAAAGAAGACGTGCTCAACACCCTGCCCGCGCAGAAGTTCGCAAAAGCGATGAAGCGTGGCTGGTAACGGCCGCTGCATCCCGGCTCTATCCTGGTTCCATTCTGGTTCCGAAAATAAATTGAAAGTTGGTTGCGGGAGTGACCCGCCGCCTTAAAATGCGCACTTCTCCGCGCTCCGCGCGATGTGGTCACGATTCATGTGGACCTACGCCCAGAAAACCGGCTCTTTGCTGCGGAACGGACAGGCCGCGGGGACGGGGCTAGTCTGGATTCGATAACGGCAAGAATAATCCCGCGATGCAGGCCGTTCCTAACGTCGGCCCCATCCCGCAGGCGCCTGGGTCATCGTCGGCCCTCCGTTCAACTCGCCGGATCATGGTCCATACGTCTTGCGGCTTGAGCCTAGCGTCGGTACCAACCGGTTCGGCCGCAGCGGTTTCCTGATGCACGGCGACTCCATCGAGGCGCGCGGCAGCGCTTCCCGCGGATGCATCATCCTGCCCCGCACGATTCGTGAACTGGTCTGGCAGAGCGGAGATACTGTTCTCGAAGTCGTCGCCGAATTCCAGACTCGAGATCAAGATTTGCCCGAGCCGCAAGTGCGTAGCCGCCGATCTCGGCGTAAAATCGGCATCAGGAAATCCTATGCCTGATCCAACCACCGGCCTTCCCGCCGGCACGCCTCCCGCAACTCCGGCCACAACTCCGACCGTAACTTCGGCCGCTCCGGCGCCAGCGAAACCTCCCGCTGGCCCAACCATCAATATCGGAGACGAATTCGGCACCGCCAAACGAAATCTGCCGCCGGCGAAGATGGTGCTGCTTGCCATTGGTGCGCTGCTGGTTGTGGTGGCGATCGCATACGTGATCAAGCGCCCTCAGCCGCAGGGCTCGGGCTCGCTCGACAACGTGGTCCCGGCCGAAATCCAGGGACAGGGGTCCACCATGGTTGCGCTGACCTTCACTCTCAGAAATACCAGCGAGAAGATTTTTTACGTGCACGAAATCGAGGCCAAGCTGAAAACCGCCGACACGGAATCAACCAGCGAGGCCGTATCCGCGGTGGATTTCCCTCGTTATTTTGAGGGCTTCCCCGCTCTCAAGAATGGCGCCCAGCCGCCGCTCGTCCCCGAAACCAAGTTGCAGCCCGGCGAAGAAGTGAAGCGCACCGTGATCGTGGCCTTCCCCGTAGACCTGCAGGCTTTCTACCGGCGCCAGTCTGTGAGCGTGGTCATCCAGCCTTATGATCAGCAGGTGCCGGTCACGTTGACGCGCTGAGTGAAACAAAAGGCATCAACCACAAGGGGCACGTTCGATTTCAGAAGTCAGATTGTAGATTGCAGGTTGAAAACCATACGGCTTTTGACTTTCCATCTGAAATCATAAATCTGAAATCTGATTTTCTTATCATGAGGAGATTTCCCGGCAAGGGTTTCGTTCGTGTAACGAAGCCTGCCCTGAGCGAAGTCGAAGGCTGGCCGTCGTGGTAAAAGCCCTTGACTTTACTCGCCGGCACTCCCCGATTGCGCTTCTATGCCGCAATCAAGCAAACTGTTGGCATGAAACGAACTCGTAATTCTGTCCGCTTCGCTTCCCTGCTGCTGCTTATTTTGTTGGTTCACCGCTTTCGGCGCCAGCGCGGCACCGCCGGCGCACTCCGGCAAATATCTTGTTTACGTCGGCACTTACACCGGGGAAGGCACGAAGAGCAAAGGCATTTATGCTTTCCGCTATGACCCCGCCCCGACCGCACAGCTCACGCCGCTGGGCCTGGCTGCCGAGACTACGAATCCATCGTTCGTGGCCGCGCACCCGAATGGGAAGTTTCTTTATGCGGTGAATGAAGTGGGCGACTACAAGGGCCCGAACAGCGGAGGCGTCAGCTCTTTCTCGATCGACCGTGCGACGGGCAAGCTCACCTTCCTGAATGAACTGCCGTCCCGCGGCGCTGACCCTCTGCAAGAAATGCCCCGTGCTGCGATTTACGCGCTCCCTGCACGCGGAAGGATCGGTGTGTGAGGGTCAGGATGGTGCGGTTTTCGGTGGGCTGCAAAAGCCCGCTAAATCGGTTTAAATGGATGCTGTAAGTTATTGATTACAATATTGTTACAAGCATTGCTTTTCACGTGGCCTCGAGCCGTGTTCTCCATCAGCAACAGGCTGCTCAGACCTATTGCACCACGATTGGTGCCACCTACCAAAACTTTGCCCGCCACTATTGTTTTTTCTGAATGCCTTTGCGGCGGACCAGGTGGGTATTGGCGTCGGGCTTGATTTCGTCATACTTCAGGCAACTGATGGATCCATCCACTTCCAGCACGGCCAGGGCCACGTCGTGGCATCCCGCGATGCCGTGCTCGCGCAAGGCACGATGCAGTTCGTCCATGCTGACGCACTCCCGCTTCATGTGCGACTCGATCACTTTGCCGTCGTGCACCAGCAGGCTGGGCTGTCCTTCCACTATTTTGCGGAAGCGGCGGTTGACGCCCGAGAGATTCGCCACCAGATAGTTCAACAGCAGCAACGTGCAGGCCGCGGCCACGCCACCAAACAAGGACGTATCCGGGCCAGTCATCGCGTTTTGAACGGAGTTCGAGAGTAGAAGCAGCAGGGTGAGGTCGAACGGAGTCATCTGGCCGACTTCGCGCTTGCCGCTCAGGCGCACGCCGATCAGCACTACAAGATAAATTACACCGGTGCGCAGCACGATCTGCAGCAGAACGTGCCACGCGTCCGGGAAAAGCATTTCTTTCAATTGGCCGTCACCGGCACAGGAGCATTCTTCGGCGTGCTCAAGTAGCCCGTGGCCTTGTTCTTGTCCACGCTCCAGACCACCAACTCAAACAGCATGTGCTCGCGTCCGGAATAGAACTGGATGGGCTCGGCGACGTTGCGGTCTTTCTTTTCGATGGTCTTGTCGTCGGCGGTTACGTCGAGCGTGAATTTGCCTTTCTTGATATCGGCCTTCTTGAGTTGCAGGCCCACGGTGGAAACCATTTGCTGTTTCGCGCCGCGGATCAGCGTGAACTCATAGTAGTTGCGGTCGCCCTTGTGCTTCAGAATGTCGAGGTCGCCGGCCGTCTTCGCGATCAGGCCGCTCTGCAGGCCGAGATCGCCCCGCGTGGTTTCGAGCTTCGCCTTCGTGGCTTCGAGATCGGCCTTGGTCGAGGCCACGTCCGTCTTCACTCCGCCCACATCCGTCTTCACTCCGGTAACGTCACCGGCCACCGCACTGATCGCTGCCTTCTGCTCCTGCTCTTGCTTCTCGATGCGGCCTACCTCTGCTTTCTGCTCGGCCAGCAGTTGGGCCACGCGCTGGGCTACGTCTTTCTTGGTGAGCCCCACCTGGCGCTCGATGGTTTCCTCAGTCGCTTCCGCGCCCTGCATGCGGTTCTGCAACTCGGCAACCTGGGCATGGCTCGCTTCCAGATCTTTGTTGAGCTTTTCCACGTGGGAATACATGGCGTAGTGCGCGTAGGCGGATGCTGCTACAAACAATACCGCCAGCAGAGTGAGCAGCCATTTGCCTGCGTTGGAATGCTCCTCCATTTGAATGTGTTCGCCTTCGTCGGACATATAGACCTTTCCTCCGGAAAACTCGAGATGGATTGCAGGGTATGGTTTTGCTGTTCGGACCGTCGTTCAGATTGTCGTTCAGACCGCCGTTCAGACTTAGGTTCAGCAGTTATTGTTCAGCAGGACGACAATCGGTGTCAATTAGATCATCCTTGTCAAACTTAGCATGTCAAACTGGCTGGTTGGGAGGCGACCCGCTGCGGAACCGCCGCCGGGCTACTGCTCCCGGAGGGCCAAAGCCTCCTTTAGCGCAGGCACCGGATCGTGGCGCAGCGCCTCCGCCTGGCCAGCGGTCGTTTTCGCAAGCTTGCTCTCAAGCTTGGACTTCTCTGCAACCAGCGCCTCCGGCGGCTTCCCGCTGGGCACTGCTCGCATCAACTCCTCTGATTTCAGCAGGCTGGCGTAGGCCAGCCGCGCGGGGAAACCCGCGTCGTCCAAAAATCGACCGTAGCTGAACCAGTCTTCCGCGCCAGCCTCGCGATCGCCGGTTGAGCCATCGAGTTGCAAGGCATGCTGGTAGAGGATGAGCGCCTGTCCCAGCCTGCCGGCTTTGGCCTGAAGCGCGGCCTCGTCGACTGCGGCCACGCTCTCCAGCCGCGGCAGTTTCGTGCGCCAAGCCAGAGTCTCGGCCAGTTCATAAGACTTCACGGCCTGATCCCGCTGCAAGGCTCTCTCCTGGCAGTCGGCCATGCGCAACACGATGGCGATGAGCTGGTCCGGCGCAGGGCGCTTTTCTTTTGCCTTTTCTGCAGCCTTATCGGTGGCTCCGTCTGCCGGCACTTTTTCTACTGGAGCATGTGCAATTTTCTCCAGGAAAATTTTATAGTGGGCGGCGGCGGCGGCGGACTTGCCTTCGTGGTCCAATTCGCCCGCGAGGTAGAGATGTACAGGAATCTGTTGTGGATCGACTGCGATCGCCAATTCCCAATTGGCCACGGCTTCCGCGCCGTGTCCGGATCGCAACATCAGAAATCCGTGATCCACCAGCAGGTTGACATCCCGTGGCGAAGCTTTCAAAGAAGTCTCGGTCAGAGCCAGGGCCTCGTCCAGACGATTTTGCGCAATGAGGAATCTCAGCAACTCGCTGCGCGGCGCGGGATCCACGGGATTCACCTGCATGGCCTTGCGCCACGACGCCTCGGCTTGTTGTGGCTGGCCCTCCGACATTTCTTTTTCTGCGAGACGCAGCTGCACGGAACTATCGAAAGAATCGAGCGCGGCCGCGTGCTGAAGCGCGGCGAGATCATCCGAACGCAGCGCCAGGTAGTGGCGCGCCTGGTCGAGCGATCCCCAAACCAGCAGGAGGACTGCCGCACCGACTCTCACATATCGAGCGCGGGGCGTGCTGCCGGCCAGCCAGCGCCAGGCGGCGGCCAGTCCAGTGCCGGCCTCGCTGGCGACATCTGCCATGCGCTCCCGCGAGTTGAGCAGAAGCGCGGCAATGCGGCCGTCGCGCAGTTTCCAGATGGCGCCGTCCAGAATGAAATGGTGAATGTTGACCAGCGCGGTGAAAATGAGAAAACTGGTTGTAAAATCGCGATGGAAAATCCGGCTGGCCAGCCACGGACCGGGCACAAACAAGGCGATGCCGCCAATCACCAGCACCGCGAAATAGGCCAAGGGACGCCAGCTGCTGGCCTTTTCCGTCGTTGCTTCGCGGCGCGCGTAATAGCTGGTGATCCAAAGGTATTGGGCGGAGTGCATCACCGCCAGCACGCCCGAACTGTAACGGCTCTGCGGAATCTCGATACCTCTAATCAGCGAAATCGCAGCCGGCAGCAGGAACCAGAGGCACTGCGATGAAAACAGCGTGACGGCCGGGGCGAGCTTGCGCCACCCCGTGGCGCGCGAGAGCCGCGCGAAACCGAACACGGTGAGCACGATGAACAGGACGAACAGCACAATCTGTTCCCAGCGGCTCACGAGCGCGGGAATGTTCAGCGAAATGAACAGCGAATCCGTCGAGGGGCCGGTGTGGAACCCGAGAAACAAAATGAGATAAGAAACGATGAACGCGCCGTAGAGCGCGCGCCGTTCGGCCTTCTGCGGGTCCGCGCCGGCGCGCCGCGCGAACATCATGAACAGGCCGTAGTTCTGGCCGCTGTAGTGCCACGGGCTCCAGGTGAGATAGATGGTGAAGATCCACGGCAGCATGCGAACCCAGTAGTGCGACAGCAACAGAGTCAGCACCAGCAGCGCGGTGAGGTGCACGGTAAAGATGCGATATTTGTGAAAGTCTTCGGCGAGGTGATAGGCGCGGTAAATCGTCGCCATGTAGTGCGGATAGTTAAACAGCAGCGCCAGCGCGTAAAACGCAATCGCCCACGCCCGCGTGCTGGAAGCCATGGAAAAATAGGCCAGCGCCAGCAGCGGGGCCGACCAGGCTCCGCAACCCACGATCAGGTCGAGGGCGGGTCCATAGACCCAGGGAGCTGCGACGGCGTTCGCTGTCCGGTTTTGTCTGAATTTGGCCATCACTGAATTCGCTTGAAACAATGAATTCGCTTGAAACGATGTTGGTTGAAACGATGTCGCTTGAAAATATCTCGCCCGAGATGTTTCTACTTTCTTGGGTGACGCAGCGATTCGGCGCCTTCTGAATTATAGGCAGCAAAAGCGCTGCAATGCGTAATCAGCCACATTCCCCTTGGGTAACGAAAGTAACGGGCGGATACTTGAGACGGGCTCGCTCGGCCGCTCGCGGGCGGCTCACACGCAATCCAAGCGCTGTCTTCTACAATGCTCGGGTGAAGACCTGGGACGTCCTCATCGTCGGCGGCGGAATCATCGGACTGTCGTTATCCATTGACCTGCGCAAACGCGGGGCGAACGTTCTGATCGTCGAGCGCGGAGATCCGGGTCGCGAAGCCTCACACGCTGCCGGCGGCATGCTGGTTGATTGCCCGCTCGAAACGCAGGCCGCGTTACAGGCGCTGGCAAGTGCGAGCGCGCACATGTATCCCGAATTTGCCTATGACCTGGAAATGGAATCGGGCATGAAGGTTGACCTGCGCGATCATGGAGCGATCGTGTTTCCGCCTCAGGAGCACGCGCGCGAGTGGGAGAAAGCTTTATCCGAATGCGCCGTTCAGGGACCAAAGCTGGCTCAACTGGAACCCGCGCTGGCAGATCCGAATCGTCACGCATTCTTGTTGAAGGAGCGCAGCGTCGATCCCCGAGCGCTCACCGCAGCTGCGCTCAAGGCCGCGAAAAATCGCGGAGTGGATTTTTCTTCGGGTGATGAAGTCACGGCGGTGAATCTCAGGGATGTGCAAGTCACCGGCGTGACCACGGCGAAGACGTCATTCTTGGCAGACAAGGTCGTCAACTGCGCGGGCCCATGGTCCGGGCAGATCGGGCCGCATCGTTTTCCTACGCGTCCCGTGAAGGGCCAAATACTGTGCCTGGCCTCGCCTTCGCGCGAACTGTTGCAGCACGTGATTCGATCGCCCGAGGTCTATCTCATCCCACGCAGTGATGGACGCATCCTTGCCGGGGCCACTGTCGAAGAGGCCGGCTTCGACAAGCGCACCGATCCGGCGACCATGCTGCGCTTTCACCGCGCCGCCATCGCGCTGGTTCCTGAGTTACGCAACGCGAAGATTCTCGAGGACTGGGCCGGGCTGCGTCCCGGCACCCCCGACGCACTGCCCATTCTCGGCGCGACGACCACGCCTGGTTATTACGTCGCCACCGGGCATTTTCGCGACGGCATTCTGCTGGCTCCGATTACGGCGCAGGTTATGGCTGACGTAGTCACGGGCGTTGCTCCGGCGCACGATCTCATGCCGTTCTCTCCGTCAAGGTTCTCGAGCTAGACCTAGCAAAGGATAAGAAGTGAAGTTAAGGAGGACGAGTTAAATGCGGCTGCTTAGCGCTGGCGACTCGGCCGGCGAACCCTACCAGTACGAGGATGGCGGTCGATACACCTTGATCCGCGGAGAGGTATCGACCTGGGATCGAGAGAAAGACACGGTCACAACGGAGACCTACGAACTCCGGGATGGGCAAATGAAATTGGTCGGCTCTAAGACCACACCTGAATGACTCTGTGGCAACTCTCTCCTCTATGCTGTGACATCTACGCCATGAGATCGCTTCTGTCTGCCGGGTAGCGATATACTGTGTGGTCTCCGTGCCACAATCTGCAATCGTCCTCTCACCAGAAAGGATGCACCCATGGCTTCTCCAGCAGTCGATTTTGCGCGCAATAATCAGCAGCGCTTCCTGAACGAACTTAAAGATCTTCTGCGCATTCCCAGCGTCAGCACGCTCGACGAACACAAGCCCGACATTCAGAAAGCCGCCAATTTCGTGGCCAGCGAACTGCGCCGCATCGGGATGGAGAATGTTGAAATCATTCCGACGAAAGGACATCCGCTGATCTATGCGGACTGGCTGCACGCGGCCGGCAAACCTACCGTGCTTTGCTACGCGCATTACGACGTGCAGCCCGCCGAGCCGCTCGACGAGTGGATTTCTCCGCCGTTTGAGCCCACCGAGCGCAACGGCAATCTCTACGCGCGCGGCGCGGTCGACGACAAGGGACAGCTCTGGCTCGAAGTGAAAGCTCTCGAATCGCTTTTGCAGACCGGCGGCGGCAAGCTGCCTATCAACGTAAAAGTTATTTTTGAGGGCGAAGAAGAAGTCGGCGGCGAATCGATTGCCGAATATGTGCGCAAGCAGAAGGCTAAGCTGAAGGCCGACTTCGCGCTGGTTTGCGACACGGAGCTTTTTGCGCCCAATCTTCCTACTCTGTGCGTTGGACTGCGCGGGCTCATCTACACCGAGATTGAAGCGGTCGGCGCGAAGACCGATCTGCACTCCGGCATGTACGGCGGGGCTGCGCCCAATCCTTTTTTTGCGCTCATCGAGATCATCAGCAAGATGAAAGATGCGAAAGGCGAAGTCCTGATTCCCGGCTTCTACAAAGGAGTGAAGGCTCCCAGTAAAGATGAACTCAAAGCCTGGAGGCGTCTGCCCTTCAACGAGGAGCATTACCGCAAGACGGAAGTCGGCTCCAAGGTGCTCACGGGCGAGCCTGGCTACTCCGTTCTTTACCGCACCTGGGCGCGGCCTACGCTTGAAGTCCACGGCATGCCTGGCGGATTCATCGCGGCCGGCGCGAAGACGGTGATCCCGGCAAAGGCTGCGGCTAAAGTTTCCATGCGGCTTGTGCCTAACCAGGATCCCAACGGCGTGTTCAAAACATATTCTGCGTTCGTGAAGAAGCACACGCCGAAAGGCATCGAGACAAGAATCAGCGTGCACAGCAAAGGGCCGGCCTGCGTGGTTGGCACCGACAATCCTTACATCAAGGCGGCGACAGAAGCTCTGCACGACGCGTTCAAGAAAGAGACCGTATTCATCCGCAGCGGCGGGTCGATTCCGATCGTCACCGATTTTCAGGACGTGCTGAAGATTCCCAGCGTGATGATGGGCTTCGGACTGCCCGACGACAACCTGCACGCGCCTAACGAAAAGTTTCATATCCCGAACTTTCACAAGGGGATTGAGACGATCTGCTTGTTCTTCGAGAAATTGGGACAGAAATGAAGTTGGCAAGAATATAAGGCAGGATGCCGAGCTGTGCTCGGCGGACGGGCGAGGGCGCCCGTCACCACACAAAACGGTTCGCCCCACACAACCGTTCCATTTGGAGCTTATCTCTGGACGTTTACCTGGTTGACGGCACCTACGAATTGTTCCGGCACTACTACGCGATGCCTTCGGCACGCGATGCCGACGGGCGCGAAGTGGCTGCTGTGCGCGGCGTTCTCGCGTCGGTGCTGGGGATGATCAACGGTGGCGCCAAGCACGTTGGCGTGGCCACCGATCACGTGATCGAATCGTTTCGCAACGATCTGTGGCCCGGCTACAAAACGGGCGAAGGGATTGAGCCCGACCTGCTTTCGCAATTCCACCTGCTCGAAGAGGTGCTGGCGGCGGCGGGAGTCGTGGTGTGGCCGATGGTGGAGTTCGAAGCCGACGACGCGCTGGCAGCCGCAGCCACGGCGGCCGCCCGTGATCCGCGGGTGGAGCACGTTATCATTTGCACGCCGGATAAGGATCTCGCGCAATGCGTCAGCGGCACGCGCATCGTGCAACTTGATCGCCGCACTCGCGTCACGCGCGATGAAGCGGGCGTGATCCAGAAATTTGGCGTGCCGCCGGAATCCATCCCTGACTACCTCGCGCTGGTGGGCGATTCCGCCGACGGATATCCGGGACTGCCGGGGTGGGGGGCGAAGTCATCGGCTGCGGTGCTCGCCAAGTTCGGTCATCTCGAATCCATTCCAGGCGATTGGCGCGAGTGGCATGTGAAAGCCGCGAGCGCGAGCACTCTTGCAGACACGCTCTCGCGCGAGCGCGATCGTGCTCTGCTGTTTCGCACGCTGGCCACGCTGCGAACCGACATCCCTCTGTTCGAGAACGTCGACCAGTTGCGCTGGGGCGGCCCTACGCCGGCGTTCGCCGCGCTGGGCGCGCGACTGGACGCGGCCGTCACGACCAAGAGTTCGAAGGGTCGTCGCTGAGTCTCGTCCTGTGGTGCTGCTCCCCGGACGAGGGCGTCCGGGGCTCCATCTGGCGTTGTAACGTATTTAGCGTTGTAGGGTTTTCTTGGGTTTGATCTGCGCTCAATCTGCGCTCTCTGCGGGCGCGGCCAGGAACTCGATGGCGCGCACTTCTTCTGTGGACATCTCCACGTCGCGACTGGCCAGGTCGTGTTTCATGTGGACGGCGCTCGATGTGCCGGTCAGCGGCAACATGCCGACCGCCTGCGCAAAGCGGAATATGACCTGAGCAGGCGTCGCACGGGCGCGGGCTGCGATTCCCGCAACCACAGGATGGTGCTCTACTTCCGGATTTGCCGTGAGCAACGAAAATCCCTGATAGATGATTTTTCGATCGCGGCAGAACCGGCGCACCGCGCGGTCCCAGCCGAGGCGGGCGAAGCAGCGGTTCTGCACAAATGCCGGAGCTTCGCCGTTTGCCGCCGCCATCTGCTCCAGATGCAGCAGCGAAACATTGCTCACGCCCAGCAGGCGCGTGCGGCCCGCGTCGCGCTCTTTCACCATTGCCTGCCAAACGTCCGCGTCGGCGTTCGTCCACTCGTAACCCGCGGGGCCGTGCAGAACGAAGCTGTCCACATAGTCGGTTCCGAGATGTTCGAGCGAACTCGCTAAAGATTGCGCCACCTGAGCCGTGAGCGTGGCCGCGGGATCGTAGGGCAGACGGTGATCCTGTCCGCGCTGGTAGGTAAATTTGGTTTGCAGAAACAAGTTGGCGCGCGTGACTACTCCTGCGCGATACGCGGCGGCCAGGCCCTGCCCTACTCCGGCTTCGAAGTAATGCCGCCGCTGGTTGGCGGTGTCGATTCCACGAAATCCTGTGCGCAGCGCGAGTTCGGTGAGCGCCGGAGTCCTCTCCTCTTTCCACGCAGTGCCGTAAAGAAAATCGGGAACGGAGGGTCGCGCTTGAGTCATCGCGCTATTCTTACACGCCGCACGGCTCCATCGCCGGCCCGAGGGCCGCACAGCTGCGGGGATATTCCGGCAATCGGGTCAATGCATTATGAAAAACGCGACACCGGGGGCGCCCGTGGTCTTCCTCCCGAATCGTAGCCCTGCACGTTGACAGTTGCAAATCGCGATTTCACTCGACCCGGCGGATGGAAATTCGAGGGTTTCGCTGACTCCTCAGCTTCTCAAATTCTTCAAGAGATACATCCCCAGTGCGCCCATTGCAGCTCCGATAACAAATATCAATGCCCCAATCCAGCCCATACCGTGAGGCTCATCGAACACGATGGCGATGACGAACGCGAGGATCATGAGGACAACGTTAGAAGGCGCCGTATGAACTTCTCCCCCGCTTCCATGAAGCCGAGTACATGCGGTCGGTCCGCACAGCAGCTTGAACCTCAATTGTCAAAATATCGCCATGTTGAAAATATCGCCATTGCAGTCATTGACCTACTGCGCTAGCCTTATCTTGCTCTCGCGGTTTTCCCACCTCGTCGTTCCCTCACCCGTAAACCAGGCAGATGCTGCAATGTGTGTGCAACCCAGCGCGGTCGCGCGTAAGGCCATACAATATATAGTGTTATATTGCTTGACCCCACCCCGATTTCGCCGTTACAGTAGCTTCAATCTGTGCCCTGCCTCCCCAGCCTGGGGCGAGGAAGTGGTTTGCTGTTTCTCAAGCATCGTTTTCGGCGGAGGAGGAATCCGTCTAGTAAACACGTCGGGTAAACATGGCTGGCGAAGCCGGGCGTGCGTAACCGGTCCCAAAAGACCCACTTCTCGCGCAAAAGGACGCGCGAGAAATGGCGCACCCGGCAGCTGCTTTTCTAAAGGGAGTAAACGTTGCTCAAACTGAAGAGGCTTCAGATTCTCGGGTTCAAGTCGTTTTGTGACCGCACCGAACTCAAGTTCCATGGGGACGGGATTGCGGCCATCATCGGGCCTAACGGCTGCGGCAAGTCGAATATTGCCGACGCCATTTCGTGGGTGCTGGGCGAGCAGTCAGCCAAGACGCTGCGCGGCGCACGCATGGAGGATGTTATCTTCGCCGGCACGCGCGACCGCAAAGCCACGGGCATGGCTGAAGTCTCGCTGACCCTGATTGATCCTGAGCAATACGGGGGTCCCGATTCCGGCTCGCCCACCGAGATCGATATTCGGGATGACATGCCGGGCGACGAGTCCAATATGTCCGACGACTGGGATGAGGCTTCGATTCGCGCGCGCGCGGCGGCCGACACCGAACGAGCCACCGAAGATGCGCAGCC
>Ga0265760_10000155_pt1 | contig 17748 bp, 14 predicted proteins | sample NZIome_2_FD_200831 | JGI IMG/M metagenome (GOLD analysis project Ga0265760, IMG submission 200831) | Metatranscriptome of rhizosphere microbial communities from Maridalen valley, Oslo, Norway - NZI1 (Metagenome Metatranscriptome) | ecosystem: Host-associated > Plants > Roots > Rhizosphere >...
CCGAAAGAATCAGACGATCTCCGGATCACGCGCCTGGGCCGCTTTCTCCGGCGCACCAGTCTGGATGAGCTTCCGCAACTACTGAATGTCCTCCTGGGCAAAATGTCGCTGGTCGGACCTCGCCCCGAGATGCCCTTCATTGTTGACACCTACACCGAGCGACATTCTCAGCGTCTGCAGGTGCAACCAGGGATCACTGGGCTCTGGCAGCTCAGCGGCGATCGCAACTACCTCATCCACGAAAATATCGAGTACGATCTGTATTATATTAAGCATCGCAATTTCTTCATGGACATTGCGATTCTCCTGCATACGTGCATTTTCGCAATGCGCGGAATTTGACCACGAACTGGAAGTCGGAGTCCTGTGTTCAGAACGGAACACGCAGTCTGTCCGCCTGCGGGTTTCTAAAGGAATGGCGATAGCCGACAGAATCGGCCGAATGTCCGGGAAGACCTTTGCAAACGAAAGAATCCAAAGCCCGCTTGATTGAAGCCCCACCGGAAATTGGACGGGCCACGACCACTCGCCTGGACATGGAGCAGGCACCAACTCGGGCGCGCGAAGGCATGGAATGGCTCTGGTTGCTTTGGGGCGATCGCAGGTTGCTAGCTCGAGCGGCGGTGTGCGCGATCGTCATCAGCACGCTGGTCGCTTTCGTCATTCCTGCACAATATGATTCCACTTCACAGCTCATGCCCCCGGACAACCAATCCTCGGGCCTTGTAGGGCTATTGACCTCCATGTCAGGTGGCACTGGGGGCGGGGGCGGTGCCAGCCTTGGGGGCGTGGCTAGCGACCTCCTCGGACTGAAGAGTACCAGCGACACATTTGTTGGAATTCTCCAGAGTCGCACGGTACAGGATCACCTGATTCAGCAGTTCGACTTGCAAAAACTCTACTCGGCCCGGCGGATGGAAGATGCACGCAAGGTCTTGGCAGCACGCACCGCTATCGCTGTGGATAGAAAAAGCCAGATCATAAGCATCACGGTGACCGACAAGAGCCCGCAAAGAGCAGCCCAAATGACTGCTGCCTACGTCGAGGAATTGAATCGCCTGGTCGCACAATTAAGCACGTCATCTGCTCGCCGGGAACGCATTTTTCTCGAAGGCCGACTGCAGGGTGTCAGTCATGATCTGGAAGAATCGGAGAAGGAATTCAGCCAGTTCGCAAGCAAGAACACAGCGATCGATATCAAAGAGCAAGGAAAGGCCATGGTCGAAGCGGCAGCGACGCTGCAAGGCCAGTTGATTGCCGCTCAGTCCGAATATGAGGGGCTCAAACAGATCTACACCGACAACAACGTGCGCGTACGTTCCGTGAAAGCGCGAATTGATGAACTCCAGCATCAACTTGAGAAGCTGGGTGGGAAAGGTGAAAGTGCTGCGACGATCTCTGACCAACCAGGCGACTCAATGTATCCCTCCATACGGAAACTGCCGCTGCTGGGCGTCGAATACGCGGACCTGTACCGGCAGACAAGAATTCAGGAAACTGTCCTCGAGACGCTCACGAAGGAGTACGAACTGGCAAAAGTCCAGGAGGCAAAAGAAATTCCTACAGTGAAGGTGCTCGACGTTGCCAACATCCCGGATAAGAAATCCTCTCCCCATCGATTGCTAATCATTCTTCTCGGCACGGCGTTAATATTTTCCGGCACCATCACATGGGTGTTTGGGAACACTATCTGGGGAGAAATCGACTCGAGGGATACGCGAAAGGTACTTGCCCGGGAAGTTTTTTCGACTGTCTCGGCGAGGTTGCCCCTGCTCTCCCGAAACGGCTTAGAACGTCATTTGAAAGGCAGGAACTTTTGGGGGGGGCGGCGCAATCGCGCGAAACCAGAAGACTCGGAATAGGGCCAGTGTTTCCTTGCCCAATCGAAAGCCTTGACGTTTGGTGCACGTGTGTTCCTTGGTGCAGTCGGATATGCCGTTGTTGGCGGCTGCATTTTCTTGACTTGTCTCTGAGCGACCAGCTCCGGTGATGCAGTTTTCAAGCGTGGCCCGCAAGCAATGAATCTACCCATGAAGAAAACAGCGCTGATTACCGGCATCACAGGTCAAGACGGTTCTTACTTGGCTGAACTTCTGCTGAATAAGGGTTATGTCGTTCATGGCATTAAGCGCCGGTCCAGCAGTTTCAATACTTCTCGCATCGACGACGTCCTTCCGGACTGGCATGAGCGCGAAGCGCGGCTGTTCTTGCATTTTGCCGACCTCTCCGACTCGACAAGTCTGGTCAGGCTTCTTTATCGGCTTCAGCCTGATGAGATTTATCACTTGGGTGCTCAGAGCCATGTGCTGGTGAGCTTCGAGATTCCTGAGTATACGGGCGATATTACAGCGCTCGGCACGGTCCGTTTGTTGGAAGCCATACGAGAATCAGGGATCAAGACTAAGTTCTATCAGGCCTCAAGCAGCGAAATGTTCGGGAGAGCATCCGAGACCCCGCAGCGGGAAACCACACCGTTTCGGCCTTGTAGCCCCTACGGTTGTTCCAAGCTCTATGCGTACTGGACGACTATCAATTACCGAGAAGGTTATGGTCTCTTCGCATGTAATGGGGTTCTCTTCAATCATGAATCCCCGCGGCGAGGGGAGACCTTTGTCAGCCGTAAGATCACCCGAGCAGTTGCGAAGATTCGCGCTGGCTTGCAGCATCGGCTCTATTTGGGAAATCTTGATGCTAAGCGTGACTGGGGCTATGCACCGGAATACGTGGATGCGATGTGGCGCATGCTGCAACTCGATGAACCCGACGATTTTGTTGTAGCTACTGGTGAGACTCACACCGTGCGTGAGTTTGCCCAAACGGCTTTTGACTATGTCGGGCTCGACTGGGAGAAATACGTTGAAATCGATCCGAAATATTTTCGTCCCAACGAGGTTGATGTCCTCCAGGGCGATGCGAGCAAAGCTGAGCGCATGTTTGGTTGGCGGCCGGGGGTGAGACTCAACGAGCTGGTCAAACTGATGGTCGATGCTGATACAAAGCTGCTCGCTAACCAGATCGACGGACGCGTAGAACGGCAGACGTCCTCCCCGCAATGAGTAGGTTTGACCGGTGTCGCCGTCAGGTTTGTTGATGTAGAGGTGTAGATATACAAAGTAGATGGCTTAGTACTCTCTGTTGTCTGACTCTCTAATGAAATTCCCTTTGGATTTTAGATCACCGTCAGGTTTTAAGCTCGAGCTCGTGGCGAGTTTTGCGGGAACGGGTTGGTCCGGCATGGTGCAACTGGCATGCATTCCCGCCTACATCAAGCTCATGGGTATTGAGTCTTATGGACTGATCGGCTTCTATTTGGTATTGCAGGCCGCGCTGCAGGTGTTGGACTTGGGATTCAGCCCGACCATGAACCGGGAGATGGCCCGCTATTCGGTGCTACCGCACAAGGCCGCAGAGGCACGCGACTTGGTGCGCACGTTGGAAATTGGCTACTGGCTCATTGGATTGTCCATCGGCGCAGGGATTCTGGCTGCAGCGCCTTGGCTCGCCATGCATTGGATCAAGGCCAGCGCGATGCCGGTTCGAAATGTCACGCAAGCTGTATTGCTGATGGGTGTCCTGGCAGTGTTCCAGTGGCCGGTCAGCTTCTACCAAGGCGGCTTAATGGGTCTTCGCCAGCAAGTGCTGTTAAATGCGCTCAAAGTTGGTGCCTCCACCCTAAACAACGTGGGAGGAGTTTTGATTCTGTGGTGCGTCTCGCCCACCATTCAGGCATTTCTTATTTGGCAAGTTGGTATCAGCGCACTGTTGGTCACCGCCTTGGCGATTCTCTTATGGAGGAGGTTGCCCAGTTCCGATCGGAACGCCCGCGTTGATCTCATACTGACGCAAAATGTGCGACGCTTTGCTGCTGGTATGACCGGAATCGCCGCCCTTAGTCTCATCTTGACCCAAGCCGACAAGCTACTGGTCAGCAAATTATTTAGCCTACGGATATTCGGCTACTATGCTTTGGCTTGGTCTGTGGCCAGCGGGCCTCTTATCCTGGCTGGGTGCGTGTTCAACGTTGTATTCCCACGCATGTCGGCCTTGGTGTCGGCTGGAGACAAGAATACGATCAGCCAGTTCTACCACGTTAGTTCGCAATTGATGGCTGTTTTGATCTTGCCCATCGCGGCGGTCCTCTCATTATTCTCCTTCGAGGTCCTTCGTCTCTGGACGGGAAATAGCGACACGGCGGCAAGCGCCGCGCCCCTTCTCAGTGTGCTCATGGTCGGCTCGGCGATAAATGCGCTATTGTACTTGCCGTATATTCTCCAGCTCGCCTTTGGTTGGACAAAACTGCCGCTTCTGGCCAGCTTAATCTCGATTTCGATTCTTGTCCCGCTGATGTTTCCGATGACGAAGCACTTCGGGCCCGTAGGCGCGGCTTTGATTTGGCCGATACTCAACGTGCTGAACATGCTCATCACCGTGCCCATCATGCATCGCCGTCTATTGCCGCGTGAGACCTGGAGGTATTACAGCGATATCGGTCTCCCTCTTCTGAGCACCATGGCAACGGTGGCGATGGGACGGCTGGTGTTTACGAAGCTCGAGTCACGGCTTGCGACCCTCTCTGTCCTGGCGGGCCTGTGGCTGGCGAGTTTCGCCGGAGCGGTTGTAGCCGCGCCTCAGATTCGGGCTGGCGCCTTGCGGCACTTTTCCAAGCTGAGACCCTCCTATGTTTAGTGGAACGATTCCCAACCATGAAATCAGCGTGAACCCTCAGGCCCCGAAGAAGACATATATTCGAGTGCCCGCTCCCGACCCTTCTGGGCGCCGTGGGAGATTGAGTCGTGCTCTGGGTGGCGTATTTCTTTCCCCGATATATTGGCTCCTAGCGCTGCTTTATCGGGGTCCTGGTCTTCGATTTCGCCTGCGATGTGCTGCTCTTGGCGTGCATTTGCTCTACAAACGGAACGCGCAGGTCTCCTATTCTGATATCTCAATGTTGCTCTTTTGGCCAATTGACTCCGTCCGCTACTTTGAATTTGATTTCATGTGGCGGACACTATCGGAAGCATCGTTCCACAACTATCTAGACGTATCGTCGCCCCGCCTATTTCCCGTCCTCCTCCTCCGCGAACGTCCTGACATAAGCGCCGAGTTCGTCAATCCAGATAAGTCTGACCTCCAGAGCACGGCACTTCTTGTTAATGCTTGTGGTCTTGAATCTCGGTGTCGCCTATGGAACGGCCTGATTGAGGACGCGCCCTTCGCGCCGGAATCGTTCGACGCAATCACCTCGATCTCTGTGATTGAGCACATTCGCGATGATGCAAATGCGATCAAAACAATCTGGGCACTGCTCAAACCCGGAGGCAGGTTATTATTATCGCTTCCGTGTGGTTCGGTAGCCGAGCAGGAATTCGTAAATCTCGATTTCTTCGGTTTACAGACCCCGGACGAAGAAGGCTTCTTTTTCCATCAGTACAGATACGATTACCCACTCTTGGAAGACAGAATCTACAGTGTTGTAGGTAGGCCCGTAAAGGTCGCCGTTTACGGGGAGAGAAGACCTGGTACGCTGCTGAGTTGGCTGCTCCAGAAGTGGGCGAGGCAGAGGTACCCGCTGTGGAAGGAGCCGTACGCAGTGGCTCGGGAATTCCAATATTACGAGTCAGTCTCAGATCTGCCCGGCGAAGGTGTAATAGCGATGGAGTTTGTGAAGAAGTGAAGTTGTTATTCGTCACCTGTGCGTTGCCATATCCACCGGTCACTGGTAGCGCCCTAATTGCGTCGCATCACATTGAACACTTGGCTGCACGCCACACCGTTGATTTAATTTCCTTTAAGGATAGGAAACACCCTGCCGAACTGGGAACGCTTCCTCAGTGGTGCAATAACATCGAGTTGATTGATCGCCCCTCACGGTGGCGCGTTGCCTTGCAAGCGATCATAGGTCTTGCTAAAGATCCGAATTTTGATGTTTCGTATTGGAAGTCAGTAGACATGGAGAAAGCGGTCCACCGTCGATTAGCCAACATGAATTACGATGTTGTTCTGTTCCAACTCGTGCAAGCGGCACAATTCCGGCCGAGTTGCTATCAGGGGTTGACGGTTTGGAGTTTTGAGGCGCCTATTGCCATGAAGATGCAGCGGGAACTGCCGGTGCAACGATGGCATTCCCGACTGTGGACTCGGCAGATCATTAAGCGCCTAGAGCGATATGAAAGTGACCAGGCGCCGTACTTCGATTGCATTACTTGTTTGAACGCGGAAGAATACCCGGATTACAGGGCGAAACTGAATGGGCAGAGAGTGGACTGCGTTCCCTACGGCATTGACGTCGATTCCTTTTGCCCGTCGGACGAGGTCCCTCGCCGGGAAGGAATGATTGTAATTACGGGCACTATGTTTCACAGACCAAACGTTGATGCGGTCGACCACTTCTGTAGGCATATTTTTCCTCTGATCTGCAAGCAAGTGCCGTCTGCGGTCTTGTGGATAGTTGGGGCTAAGCCTGTACGGTCCGTCAGAAAGTGGAAGAACAATCCCCGAATTCGGGTAACCGGTTCGGTGCCAGATATTCGTGTTTACCTTCAGCAGGCGGTGGTGAGCGTCTGTCCCCTTCGGGCGCGAGTAGGGACGCTGACTAAGGTTTTGGAGGCCCTCGCTTGCGGCACACCAGTGGTGAGCACCAGTGCCGGGAACTGCGGGATCGGAGCCACTTCTGGCACTCATCTCTATGTAGCCGATGAACCGGCAGAATTCGCCAACAGAGTCGTGGCGCTGCTAGAGGGGGACCGCTGGTCCGAATTGTCTCGGAATGGCCGAAAGTTTGTCGTAGAAAACTTCACATGGGATAAAAGTGGTACCAAGCTCGAGCAAATACTGGGAGAGCTGGTCGCCTCAAGAAAACGTGACCTAGATTTCGAAGGATCGTGTCAGCGCCTCTGATGCATGATGACTAAACTGCGCCCCGGATGCGTCATCGGGTTTTGCCTCAAAAAATCGAGAGCCGGAACCCCACTGCATTCCGGGTCGATGACTTGGATCTCGTCGGGCGAACGCAACTCAAACCATAGAAGCTTGAAACTTTAAGTCGGATGCCAGTTCAGAGAGACTCGAGCAAAAACGTCCATCCCATACCCTGGGCCAAGCCCAGCTTTTGGGGCAATGAACAGCGATACGTGTCAGAGGCACTAACTTCCAGTTGGATATCTGGGGGTCCGTTTGTCGAGCGCTTTGAGAATGAGTTTGCCAAATACATAGGGGCCCGCTATGCGATGACTGCTTCCAATGGCACCACGGCATTGCATATGGCCCTTCTCTCCTTGTCCATCGGCCCGGGGGACGAGGTTATCCTTCCTGGCTTTGCCTTTATGGCAGCCGCGAACGTGGCGCTCCATCTGAAAGCCGAACCAGTCTTTGCTGAGGTGGATCCAGCGACTTGGTGTATGACTGCAGACAGCGTGGAGAGGTGCCTTTCGCCGCGGACTAAAGTAATCGTCCCCATACATACGTACGGTAATGTCTGCGGCATGGATGAGATCGTCGCTTTGGCGAAGGACAGGTCAGTCGCAGTCGTGGAGGATGCGGCAGAGGCTTTCGGCTCCCACTACAAGAGCCGACATGCGGGCAGTATGGGTCATCTTGGCACGTTTAGTTTCCATGCAACCAAGACCATAACCACTGGTGAAGGTGGGATGGTGATGACCAATAGCGCGGATCTCCGTGACAGACTGTATCTATTCCGCAATCACGGAATGCTTCGCACACGGTACTGGCACGATGTTCCCGGCCATAATTTCCGGCTCACGAACATGCAGGCAGCTATAGGGTGCGCACAACTGGAAAGAATTGATCAGATTGTCGCCGAGCGGCAACGGATCTACACCTCCTATCGGTCATGTCTGCGGAATATCCCTGGCATCGTACCGCAATCCTTCGCGGCAGACGTGGAGCCTGTAGTTTGGGCTGTCGCAGTGAAACTAGACCCGCGGGCGTATCCCCAAGGCAGAGACGAGGTCATGCGTCAGTTACAAGAGGACCAAATCGAGACACGCAACGGATTCTACGCAGCCAGCATGCTTCAGCACCTGTATGCCTGCCCTCGCCTTGAAATCTGTGAGGACCTCGCGCAACAGGTGCTAAGTCTACCTACCTACTGCGGCATCGAAGATAGCGAGATCGAGTTTATTTGTTCCAGGTTAGGGAGCCTGCGCAAATAGTTGATACGGACTGATTCACAAGTCCTTGAATGTCGGCGACTCACCGCAGAGTGGAAAGAGCCGTTGTTGGCATTTCTCAGTGCTCTTGAAGAGGCGAACGAAACCGAATTCTTTCACCCCCATCCATTTGATCATGAAGCCGTCGAACAGATCATCCGCCAAGCCCGCCGCGATCTCTACTATGTTCTGACTGACGCGGGCGAGGTTCTTGGGTACGGGATGCTGCGAGGGTGGGACGAAGGATTCGCGATTCCGAGTCTGGGTATCGCCATCCACCCCAAGGCGAGGGGCGGCGGGCTGGGTAAACTTCTCATGTGTTTCCTGCAAGGCGCTGCACGTTGGAGCGGGTGTAAGGCAATTAGACTAAGAGTTAAGAGAGACAACATGAGGGCATTGAAACTCTATCAGGACATGGGATACGTCTTTCAGTCTGAGGAAGACCAATACCTTGTCGGATTTCTGGATCTTGATCAGGGGTCAAGCCACTAGTGCGACGGAGTGTTCGTCGACGAGGCTCTAATAGTGGGAGGACCAAAGTTTGCTCATAGCGACGGAATTGTGCAATACGAGGAGCGCGAGTGCGGACTAGAACGACTTGCCGAGTCTGTGAAGGAGCGCTTGAGGCTGTGCTCTCCCTGGGTGAACAATACGTATCGGGCTTTGTCTCTCCCGGAGAGCCGGACGGACCTAAGGCGCCGCTGGAACTGGTGCTCTGCCAGCAGTGCTGCTTACTGCAATTGCGGCACACTGTTCCGGGCGAAATGATGTATCAAGAGTATTGGTATCGCTCAGGAACAAACCAGACGATGCGAGATGCCCTAGCGGACATTTCAGGTGCAGTCACGAAACTGGTCCAGCTCAAGACAGGAGATGCTGTATTGGACATTGGCTGCAACGACGGCACACTGTTGGGCTCGTACACCGTGCCGGGGATCTACAAGATTGGCTTCGATCCCGCCCAAAATCTGGCGGCCTTTTCGCGACAGGCGGCGGACAAAGTCGTCGTCGGATTCTTTGACGCCGACCGTTTTTTGGCTGAGCCCGAGCTAAAGAGCTGTCATCCCAAGGTGGTCACTTCCATCGCAATGTTCTACGACCTGGAAGATCCGAAGAAATTCGTGATGGATATTCAACGAGTGATGCACCCGACCGGTGTGTGGATCGTACAGATGAGTTATCTCCCGCTCATGCTCAAGCAGAATGATTTCGGGAACATCTGCCACGAGCACCTGGAATATTACTCCCTGAAGTCTCTGGAATACCTGCTCGGGCTTTGTGATTTCTCGGTCGTGGATGCGCAATTGAACGACGTCAACGGCGGCAGCATTCGTGCTTTCATTCGCAATCGCGCGGCTGATCAGAACGCTTTTGGCGACGTGGCTTATCGGAAGCAAGCTGCGGATCGAGTGTCACGCCTGCGCGAGAGTGAATCGGAGCTGGGCTTGGACTTCGTAACCCCATATCGCGAGTTTGCCGACCGAGTTCAGGCGATCAAACGAGATGTTTCTGGTTTTGTCAAAGATCAAGTCCAGCAAAAAAAGAAGGTCTTTGTTTATGGTGCTTCGACCAAAGGCAACACCATGCTCCAATATTTCGGGTTGGACAATTCAGTAATCAATGCCGCAGCAGAACGCAACCCGGACAAATGGGGTAAGGTGACGGTTGGTACTCATATTCCGATTATTTCTGAAGCAGAGGCCCGGGCTGCGAAGCCGGATTACTTCCTGGTACTGCCGTGGCATTTCATCGAGGAGTTTAAGGTACGGGAGCGTGATTATCTGTCCTCGACCGGTAAGTTTATCGTGCCGCTGCCGCAGTTTGCATTGATCTGACTTTTACCGTGACTCGAACTTTTCATTGGTGTGGATGAACCTCTTCTCTGCTGTTTATATTTGACTTCCTAATGAGCCAATCTGCCGAAAATCCCCTTGTGCCATGCTTTCGCACGAGTGCGGTGGTCTTCATCCTTCTGCTTATTGCTTCTCTCTGTGTCTTCTTACATACGCTTCTGCCACTCTTGCCATTAGCGGCAGCGGCGCTGTTCTGGGTACTTTTCCGTCATCCGACCTCCGTGTTGGGAGTTGTTCTTGCGTTCATGCCGTTGGATTTTATGGCCATTGCGGTGGCGAAGTTTTATGGACTCCCACATATGACGGTGGTCTCCGTATGCGACAAGGAACTAATTTTGATCTTGCTGGCGTTTCTTCTTTGGAGACGAAACGGATTCACACCCACAGCTCCAGATTGGTTTCTTCTGGCTTGTTTATCGCTTACCATAATGCAAACGGCATTTGCGGGCACACTGACGAGTCTCGCACTGGATGTTGCTTTTGTTATACCGTACGCGGTTGGCAGAGTTACGGTGCTCAGCGAGAAACAGGAATCTCTTTGGGGTCGGCGAGCAGTTTGGATAGTGAGCGTCCTTTCGATCCTCGGTATGATCGAGGTGTTTATACTCGGAGAAGGCCCAAGAACACTCCTATATGCGGTGATCGATTCAGAGATCGAGGGAGGCCAACTGACAACTCCGTTTCACGGGACTGGTTTCGTCGGCCTCAGGGAGGCCGCGACAATGGTTGGTCCTCCTGCCTTTGCCATCCTTTGTATGATCGCGATGATCATCTGGTGGGTATATTTCCGAAATCCGTTGCCTGCCGGCATGATCGGGGCTGGCCTGGTTTGTTCAGTAACGCGCGGCGCGTGGTTGAGCACAGCGATTGCCATAATTTTGCTGGCGGTCATAATGGGGCAATTAAGGAAGCTCTCTATTTATGTGGGAGTGGCTCTCGTGCTTTTCTTGTTGTCAGTTCCTTTTCTTGGACTCAGCGATTATCTGCAGTACACGAAGACTGGTCAGGATGACTCGGCGAAAGGGCACGTCGAGGCGATTCCCTTGGCCCTGGAGTACGATATCGAACATCCGTTCGGCTCCGGTAACACAAAAATCAGCGCCCTCAACGCGAAGCAGGATGCTCACGCAGTCTACTTCGAAACCACTTACTTTGTCTTTGCCGCTGCCTATGGCTTGGCACCCGCACTTTGCTTTGTCGGCTTCTTGTACAGCTCACTGCGCATGTTATGGCGAAAGCAAAGCAAGCTTTCTCATGCGGCTCTGGGGATCCTAGTCGGTATGTGCGTAGTGATGACCTATACCATCCCGCTCATTGATCGCCGTTTGGTTGTCTGGGCCTTCTTTCCCATAGGTCTAGCGCTTCGATCTGTTCAGGCGGAGGGCCACGAGGGAATGATCGAATAGTGTTAACCTCACAGCACAGTCTCCATGGCACCAAAACTATGGTGAACAGATCTTCCGAGAGCATTTCGAGACGAACTTCACCCTGCCCTCGCTTGTCTACTTAACCGTCCCGCGGGCCCGAACTTTGAGTTCCGTGAGGCGGGTGTTAATCGCCATGGGTCATTACCTCCACTACCTTACGCGGCTCCGCACGCTGCCGCATCAAGTGCTAAGACGCCTTACCCGTAGCAAATGTAGTGGTTACGCTACCTTGGAGCCTTTCGTAGTCGGCAAACGTGGGTTGGAAGTTGGCGGTCCGAGCCCGTTTTTTGCTCAAAACGGATTGATCCCCGTATATGGTCGCTGCTCGGCTATTCACAACTGCAACTTCTCGGGTCAAACCATCTGGAGCAACCCGGCGAGCGCTCAACGGTTTGGCTGTCGCTTCGAGGAACAATATGTTGGTGAAGCATGCGATCTCTCGACGATCCCCAGTAGCAAGTATGATTTTGTGCTCGCGTCACACGTGCTGGAACACGTCGCGAACCCTTTGTGCGCTCTACGTGAATGGGAGCGCGTCTTGACGCCCGGAGGAGTGCTGTTGGTGATCCTGCCCGACAAAAGGGCAACATTCGATCACCGGCGCCCGTTTACTCCGTTCGCTCATATTGAAGCGGATTTTCAGAACAACACCCAAGACGATGACTTGACGCATTTGCAAGAGCTTCTTTCGCTTCACGACATCCGTCTGGATCCGGGAGTGAGTTCCTGGCAAGAATTCCGCGAACGCTGTTTACAGAATGCTTCGGTGCGTGGCATGCACCATCATGTGTTCAGCCCCGAGACGCTGATTCTGATGTTCGCGCATTGTGGCATGCGAGTGCTGAGCATTTCCATTGAGCGCCCGTATCACATTGTCGGATTCGCTCAGAAAGCCGACCCATCCGAGCAAGAGCAAGTTCGGCTACATGATCTCACTTTTCTCAGCGAAGCTGCAGAATGGAAACGCCAAGACCCACTGCGTGGGTGTTCCGCTCTCTGCCTGTCGATCTGAGAATCATTTGGGGAGGAAACCATGACGACGCACTCCATCGCCAGCGTGACCGTCTCTTACAATTCCGCTCGGGTTCTGCCGCGTCAACTCGATGCTCTTCGTCGTCAGACCCGGGCGCTGCAAGAGATCGTCATCGTTGACAATGCGTCCACTGATGGTACCTGCGCACTGCTTGCCGAGCGCTATCCTGAAGTGACGGTACTCCAGATGGCAGAGAATATTGGCGCGGCGGGCGCATGGGCGGCTGGCTTGTCATATGCGGCTCTCGAAAAGGGGCATGACTGGGTCTGGTCATTTGACGACGACAGCGTTCCCGAGCCGGACGTTCTGGAAGCATTGCTTAGCGGGATTGAAGTCCAGGGAGAGGCAGATGGTGCAGTTGGAATGGCCGCGCCTGTGCCGGTGCATCGAAAGACGGGAACTCGTTATCCTCCTTATCTATGGTGTGAGGGATTCGTCAAGCCGTCCGATGAACTGATGCACCAGCCCATTTGGTTCGCCGATCTCGTCATCGCATCTGGGTGTCTCGTCCGTCGCGACGTCGTGCAGAAAATCGGATTGCCGCGTGCCGACTTCTTCATGGACTTCTTCGACTTCGAATACTGCCTGCGTGCTCGGCAACACGATTACAAGATCGCGGTGATTAGCCGCGCCGAACTAGCTCATGAAGTCGGGAATGGACGTAGGGTCAAATTTTTCTGGTACTCGCGGTTATGGACGGACCAACCGCCATGGCGCGAATACTATATAAGCCGCAACCTGGTGTATTCGGCCTGGTGGCTCTATCCTAGTGCCGCCACGAAGTGGTCTATTGCGCTCTATCTGGCCAAGCACGCTGCCGGTCTACCGCTCTTCGGCTCTCATAAGGTCGCCTGCTTGGTGAAGATGGCGCAAGGGATATGGGATGGCAGGCGTGCAATACTAGGTATACGCTTCCGTCCCGATCAGGTGCGGCCTCACCCAGCGAACGCTCAGGTCGGAGTCTCGAGTAAAGTTGACTTGAGGAAAGCGTAACTCTATGAGCGCAGCGCCGATTAGCTCCATCAAGCTCGCCGAACAGGCATGGCATGATGACTGGTACCAAAACAACGCCAGAAAGGAGTTCCCCGATAGCCCAGCCGACTTCCGCGAGTTTTTCTTCCGTGTTCAACTCGCGCCCTTCTGCGACGGAGGGTGGGCATATTGGGGAGATGCCCGGACGGAGATGTTGGACCTCATCGGCGATGTTCGCAGCCTGAATGTGCTTGATTATGGTTGCGGTTCTGGACAACTCGGCATCTATCTTGCAATGCTGGGAGCTGACGTCAGTGGATTTGATCTGTCGCCCAAGGGCATCGAGGTTGCTAACTGGGCGGCACAGAAGTATGGCCTAAACTGCTCGTTCAAGGCGATGGATGCCGAGAGTCTCGAATATCCGGGCCAGTCCTTCGACCTTGTGGTTGGTTTTGGTGTGCTGCATCACGTAATAAAGTACCCAAAATCAGCCTTTCAGCTGGCACGTGTCCTTAAACCTAAAGGACGTGCTGTTTTCCATGAAACCCTCTGGGATAATCCGTTGATTAATCTCGCGCGCCGCTTTACGATGCCCAGCGGCGATGCTGGCGATGCGCATTTGACGGAACGGGCTATCCGGCAATTTGGGGCGGCATTCTCGCGAACCGAGGTTTGCAAGCGACACATTCTTTACATGCTGAAGAGGTTCAGCGCACTTCCCGATCGCGACCTTTCCCAATCGCTAGTTTCGCGGCCATTCTGGCGGGGAGTTCGCGGGGTTGATCAGAGTTTGACTCGCCTGGGACTGTCGAGGTTTTGTGGAGAGGCGATTGTTCTTTACACGAAGTAGTCAGCACCCGTTGGAAGATAATCTAATCGTTTGAATGAAAGGAAAGCTGCAGTGTACCCGTCAGTGGGCAGTGTGACTCTTGCGTATAACGCAGCGCACGTTTTGCCAGGGCAAATCGATGCACTTCTGCAGCAGACGCATCCACTTCAGGAAATCATCGTCGTAGATAACGCGTCCAGCGACGGCACTGGCGCGATGCTCGCAAAGAGTTACCCGCAAGTGACGGTCTTGAGAATGCCAGAGAATCTGGGGGCAGCAGGCGCATGGGCTGCCGGTCTTTCCTACGCGGCACTGGAAAAACGCCACGACTGGGTGTGGAACTTTGACTTTGACAGCGTTCCCAGGGCGGATTCACTGGCGAAGTTGTTGGGGGGCATTGGGTCGCTGAATGGTATGCAGAGTGAGGTCGGGATCATCGCACCGATGCCCGTGCACCAGGAGACGAGAACGTACTATCTACCTTTGTTTTGGCGCGACGGGTTTGTGCAGCCGAGCGTGGAGCAGATGCGCGAACCGTTGTGGTTTGCGGACCTGGTGATGACTTCCGGCAGCCTGGTACGGCGAGAAGTGGTGGAGAGCATCGGTTTACCTCGTGCGGATTTTTTCATGGATTTTGTCGATTACGAATATTCCTTGCGGGCTAGGGCGCACGGCTACAAGATTGCCGTGGTGCCCGCGGCTGAGCTCGGTCATGAGGTAGGGGACGCGCGAAGAGTGTGGTTGCCCGGTCAACACCGGCTTTGGACAAGCTACGCTCCCTGGCGTGAGTACTACAATAGTCGGAACATTGCTTATGCGGGTTGGCATCTCTATCCGAACCGGGGAACCAAGAGGTTTGTATTGAAACATCTGGTTCGGCACGCTGGCGCTGTCGTCCTTTTCAGCTCGAGGAAGACGGCGTGCATTGGAAAAATGATACAAGGAGTCTGGGACGGTTACCGGGCGAAGATGGGGATACGTTTTCGACCCGGCGGGTAAGAGAGCGATTCCGCGTGAGTTGAGACTGGAGGGAAATCGACCGCGTTGCGGTCCGGGAGTTGATCGGGACAGCTGCATCTGACCATGAAAGACACAAGTGAGCAAGTGGGGTCCGCCGTGAGGAGACCCCTAAAGATTGCGATGTTGGGATCGAGGGGAATACCGCATACCTACAGCGGGTATGAGACGTTCCTTGGGGAAGTGGGGCCACGGCTTGTGGAGCGCGGGCACGAAGTGCTGGTCTATTGCCGGCGAAGTCTCTTCCGGGAGAGGCCCAAGACGTACAGAGGCACGCGGCTGATCTATCTGCCAAGCATCGAGACTAAAACGCTGGGAACGCTGACTCACACGCTGGTGTCGATGGGGGACGTGTTGTTCCGCGGAGTGGATGTAATTTTTGTGGTCAACGTCGTCAATGGGTTCCATTGTATTTTGCCGCGAATGCTGGGGAAGAACGTGGCGATCAATGTGGACGGCCTGGATTGGAAGCGAGGCAAGTGGGGGCGACTGGGAAGAAAGTATTTTTACTGGAATGCAAAATGGGTGGGGAGGATTTGTTCCAGAGGAGTAGTCACAGATGCACGGGAGATGCAGCGAATTTATCTGGAAGAGTTTGGGACGCCGAACGTAAGCATCGCGTACGGTGCGAATATTGAGCGGTCGGAACAACCGGAGGTGGTGAGGCAATACGGGCTAGAACCGTCAAAGTATTACCTTGTGGCTAGCAGGCTTGTCCCCGAAAACAATGCGGACCTTATCTTGCGGGCGTTCGAAAAGGTTACAACGCCGCGGTTGCTGGCGATTGCGGGGGATGCGAATTACCGAAGCGCGTTTGTGGAGCGACTGAAGCAGACCAGGGACGCGCGCGTGCGATTTCTGGGGCACGTGGGAAACCCGGAGCATGTGAAAGAACTGCATTGTAACGCCTATGCATACGTACACGGACACAGCCTAGGGGGAACGAATCCCGCGCTGCTGAAGGCGCTGGGATACGGGAACTGCGTGCTGGCGCTGGGGACAGCGTTCAACCAGGAAGTGCTGCAAGACCATGGGATCCTGTTCGAGAATGACATTTCGGATCTGGCGAGAAAGATGCAGCACATCGAGGACTTTCCGGAGATCGCGGCGGAATACAGGGATCGCGCGCCGCAGAGGATACGCGAAGCATACACATGGGAAAGAATTACAGACCAATATGAAGAGCTTTTCCTGCAGTTAGCCAACGGCCAAGATCCCACGAAAGTGCACTCGACAATTACTCAGAGGTTATGTCAGCAAAAGCAAGGCGTGATGGCGGTTTCGGCGATGAGTGCTAAAGGTTAAGTTCCGCAGGACGCTTGGACACTGGCATGAAAGTTAAGAGGCTTGAGACGCTAACGACGGGAAAGGCGTAGGAAGGCGATCGCGATTGCATGGGCTGTTCGCGACAAAATTCTTTTGGAGAAAGATCATAGTGCGCCGACGCTGGTGGAGTGGCTGGTGTCACCACATGCGCGGCATTTGAAGTGTCCCTCGCAAGTGGGCGCTTGATCGACGAACCGGCAAAAAGGAGAGAGGAGGAACAGAGAATGCGATTGCTTGTGGCAGGTGGGGCAGGTTACGTGGGGTCAGCGCTGATTCCGAAGTTGCTGGAGCGCGGGTATCTGGTGGACGTTGTGGATCTGTTCTGGTTTGGAAACAACCTACCGACGGAGACCGGTTTGCTGAGCAAAGACCTGTTCGACATGACGGTTGAGGATTTGAAGGACTACGACCAAGTGATTTTTCTGGCGGGACTCTCGAATGATCCCATGGCAGAGTTTTCGCCGAACAAGAATTTTGTTTACAACGCGGCCGCTCCGGCGTACCTGGCCTACATCGCGAAGAAAGCCGGCGTGAAGCGGTACGTCTATGCAAGTTCGTGCTCGGTGTATGGATACACAGTGAACGAACTGTACGACGAGACGAGGCCGGTTGCCTCTTCCTATCCCTATGGAATCTCTAAGTTGCAAGGTGAGCAAGGAGTTATGAGTCTCGTGGATGACCGGTTCTCGGTCATCGCTCTGCGGAAAGGGACTATTTCCGGTTACAGCCCAAGGATGCGCCTTGATCTGATCGTGAACACTATGTTTCGCACCGCGCTGCACGAAGGCGTCATAACGATTAACAACCCGTCAATCTGGCGGCCAATCCTGGCGATGGAAGACGCGATCAGCGCCTATATCCGCGTAATTGAAGCGCATGAGAGCATATCTGGCACGTTCAACATTGCGTCAGGAAACTACACGGTGGGCGAAGTGGGGGATCTGGTAAAGGCGGAAGTGGAGCAGCAACTCGGGGCAAAGATTAGCCTGACGATCCGCCATATGCAAGACATCCGAAACTACAAGGTCAGTATTGAAAAAGCGAAGAATGTCCTGAGCTTTCATCCGCAAAGTGATGTTCGAGGGATCGTACGAGAGTTGATAAAAGAGATGGACAAGTTCTC
>Ga0265760_10000156_pt1 | contig 17695 bp, 10 predicted proteins | sample NZIome_2_FD_200831 | JGI IMG/M metagenome (GOLD analysis project Ga0265760, IMG submission 200831) | Metatranscriptome of rhizosphere microbial communities from Maridalen valley, Oslo, Norway - NZI1 (Metagenome Metatranscriptome) | ecosystem: Host-associated > Plants > Roots > Rhizosphere >...
CCTGCGCCTGTTTGCTCAGGCTTTGAAGGAAAGTTGCCGCGAGTACGATTACGTCGCGCGCATGGGCGGAGACGAATTTGTAGTCATCGCTCCCGGCCTGCCCGCCGACGCTACCGCCAAGAAAGCCTTCCACCTGCGCGAACTGGCCAAGCAGGCCGGATTTGAAGTCTGCGCCGAAGAGATTCTTTCCCTCAGCGTCGGCCAGGCCATGTATCCCGAGGATGGCAAGGACGCCGAGGAGCTTCTGGCCGAAGCCGACCGCCGCATGTATCTGGAGAAACAACAACAGCCCAGCCGCAAAAACCGCAGGCTCTATGCCCGCATGAAATGCCGCATCACCATTGAGTTGAATCCCGAAAACGAGGGTGCCCCAGTCTTTGGAAATCTGATCGATATCAGCATGGGCGGCTGTTACGTGGAAACCAGCGCCATCCTTACTCCGGGCACCAATCTCAAACTGGTCTTCTCCATCGATGATGGCAAGCTGCACGCCGATGGCACTGTGGCCAGAATCCATCCGGGATCAGGCATTGCCATACAGTTCAAGGAATTGAATCGTGAAGACAAAGTCAGAATGCATCGCGTCCTGGAATTCGTCCAAAACTCCACCACGCTCTACGACAATCGCTACTACGAAAAGCTAAACCGCTAGACGGACTCGCAACCCCATGTAGCCCCGGACGGCTCGTCCCGGGCGACTCGAGCGAAGGTCGAAAACCATCTCAGGGTGTAGGCACGGCTTCGCCGGGGAAAGACTTTGCCCAACGAATCGAAAGTCAGAAGTGAATTTGGGGAGGGCACGGCTTCAGCCGTGCCGATCAAGCCCCCGAAAACGCGGGCTTCAGCTTCTGAGGTAAAGGAGTTTCGAAGAATTCTGAGCTGGATCAAAGCAGGGTTACAAAATTTCTACTTTCTTCCTGGATGCGCTTCGCCCTTGCTGGAAAAAACCGAGTACGGCCACTCGTTCGCTTTCTTGGGCAGGGGCACAGCCGCCGCAACTGCATTCAACTCACCCCAGTTCTTCGGCGCAGGCCGAATGCACCAGATGTTCCCGGGCTGATCCAGCGCGATTCCCACCAACCAGTAATTGCTTCCCGTTCCCAGTGGAACGCAGTTCGCCACCTGGGCCGCCGCACTCGTTCCCCCGGGAAGCTCGTCGAGCAAAACCGGCAAACCCGGCTCCAATGGCCGCGTAAGCCGCACCCCGCATCCCTCCGTGTTCACCACCAGCGTGTGACAATGCTCGCTGAATGGAACCGCAGGATCCAGGCTGGTCAGGCGAAAGGGTATCTGCGCGCGAATTCGAGTACTTCGCCGCTCCGCTTCAAACGATTTCGCATCCGAACTCATATGCACTCTCTTTAGATTGTACGTCGCACCCAAATCTCCGCTTGCCCGCAGAGGCCCACCGTCGAAACCAAAGTAACCACGGAACTCACGTGGCCCCGGACGCCTGGTGCGGAATTCCCTACGATGACACGGTGACGCGGGCGGATATGGATCTCAGACTTGGTTTCGGAGTGACATGGTAAAAGGGATATTCGGGGAGACGGAGAAGCGTGCGCTCTGGGGCAGGGAACCTTCCTTCGAACTACCATTGCGCATTCGCAAGAATAGTATTTCTGCAATGGCCACGGCCGCCAAGCCACGACTGTCCGATAGCGCGAACCCACCGGCCACACGATCCTCCTCCGGCAGCCCGGAATTCGATCTCTTAGCCGCCTGCTGCGCCGCCCCGGCCCACGCCGATCGCATCCGCAAACTTCTCTCCACTCCACTGGATTGGCAGCGAATGCTGCGTCTGGTAGACCACCATCGCGTGGTTCCGCAAGCGTACGCAGCTCTGGCAGCGCTCCAGCATGAAGTTCCCGCGGAGCCGCTCGCCGCCCTCCGCTCGCGTTATCAGGACAACGCGCGCAAAACTCTCTGGTTTAGCGCCGAACTGCAACGCGTCACCAGCCATCTCGAATCGGCCGGAATCAGGACTCTGGCCCACAAGGGCCCGGCCCTGGCGCTAGCTCTCTATGGCGAAGTCACACGACGCCAATTCAGCGATCTCGATTTCCTGACTCTTCGGGAAGACATGCCTAAAGCAAAAGCCGCGCTGCTGGAACTGGGCTACTCGTGCGGTCCGGACCTGCGCCAGAACAATGAACAGGCGTACATCGCCTCAGGATGCGGCTACGTGTCCCATAGCCCCGCCGGACGAAATCTGCTGGACCTGCAGTGGCGAATCGTGCCCCATTTTTATTCCATCGCCTTCGACGAAGCCGCGTTCTTTGACCGAGCCGAAGAGATCGACCTGGGGATGGAGGGCGGGTGTCCTCGCCCGTCGGAGTGCCAGCCCCTGGTTTTATCAAATAGCCGCGAAGCGGCGGCCGAATGCAACCCACAGCGCAAGCGGTGGCTGGAGAGTGAAACCCTGTCCAGCCCCAGCGGGGCGAAAGACAACCCGCGACCCGGCCTCGGAAATCGCGTGAGAACTCTGTGCCGCGAAGATCTCCTGCTCGTACTTTGCGTCCACGCCGCCAAACACGCCTGGGTCCAGCTTTCCTGGCTGTGCGACATCGCCCAACTCGCCATGTCGAACAAGCTCGATTGGAACTCGATTCAAAACGAAGCCCGCCGCCTGGGAATCGAACGCATCGTCGCCGTGAATTTATATCTCGCGCACAAACTGCTAAGCGCGCCCGTGCCTGCCCAAATTCAAAAACGTCTGCAAGAAGACCCGTCAACCGTGAGACTGGCTAATGAAGTTGCGCGCATCATCGAACGCAGCACGCACTACGACACTGACTCGATGCCCTACTTCCGATTAATGCTGCGACTAAGAGAACGCTGGCAAGACCGAGCGCGCTTGCTCTGCCGTCTCACCTTCACGCCAAGCGTGAGCGAATGGTCGGCGGTCCAGCTTCCAAAACATTTGCAGCATCTATATCGGCTGGTGCGTCTGTCGCGTCTGGCGAAGAGACTGGCTTCCGCAGGATAAGTTCGCGAGGACCGGGCAGCCGCCAGTTATCTAAGAGGAGTGCAGAGACTTTCCCGCAAGCCTGTCAGTGACCTGTGGCACAGACCCGCGTGACCAGTCACCGTGCTTGTCCCGCATCGGAAACCACGCGCCCATGGCCGGGAGCGGGGCCATTCAACAGTTCGCGTTCACCCCCAGGTGCTCAACAACCGCTTCGTCTTCGACGCTCCCGAGAAAAACGAGCCTTACAATTTGGCAAAGGCGGAGGACTGTTGTCGCAATTGCAGATCCACAAAATTCACGTCTTTCCCTTGGGAGGTAGTTCATGATCCCCAGCAATTTCCCTTCTCATCGTTCTATTACGCGTTTCATCCTGACATTGATTTGTGGTCTCTTGGCGCTTTCGACCTTAAGCGGAATCGCGCTCGCGCAAAACCCCGTACCCCTGGTTAACCAACCTCTCGTTCCCGACGCTATCGCCCCAGGCGCCGCGGGATTCGAATTGACGCTCAATGGCAGCGGCTTCGTGTCGGGCTCAGTGGTGAACTGGAACGGCAGCGCGCGGGCAACCACTTTTGTGAGCAGCTCGCGCTTGACCGCGACCATTCTGGCGTCAGATGTTGCGAAACCCGGCTCAGGCCAGGTAACCGTAGTTAATCCTGGCCCGGGCGGTGGCATCTCGAACGCAACCCCCTTCGAGGTTACTAGGCCACTTACTGCGGCCAGCTTCAATAGAACTGACTACGCTCCCTCAATTGGCTACCCCTCCGTGGTTGCAGCTGACTTTAACGGGGACGGCAACCTGGACATAGCTGGGGTGAGCCTGGGGGGGTATGTTGTCAGCGTGTACTTGGGCAATGGCCACGGAAGATTCCATCTCCACGGGAATTATGCGTCGGGAATTGGGAACGATTCATTGGTGGTGGGAGACTTCGATGGAGACGGCAAGCTTGACCTCGCCCTGCGCGGTGTGTCCGTTCTGCTGGGCAATGGAGATGGCTCCTTCCAGCTTCCTGTCAACTATCCCGCTGGCGACGACGCCGTGGCTGTAGGCGACTTCGATGGAGACGGCAAACTCGACCTCGCCTCCACCGATTCCGGGGGAAACGTTTACATTCTCCACGGCAACGGCGACGGTACCTTCCAGACTCCTGTGCCCTATACGGCAGGTTCTGGCGCGTACGGAATCGCCGTAGGAGACTTCAATGGGGACGGCAAACTGGACTTGGCCATCACTGTGAATGCCGGCGTCGCAATCCTGTTAGGTAACGGCGACGGATCGTTCCAATCGCCAATCAACTATGCGACTGCCGGCGTGCCGGGAGATGTATTCGCCGCCGACCTGAATGGCGATGGCGTGCTGGACTTGGTCGTGCCGAGCCAATCCTCGCCAAAAGTCTCGGTTCTGCTAGGCAATGGCGACGGTACGTTTCGCTCCCATGTGGACTATCCGGCCGGATCAGAGGTTTGGAGGGGCGGCGTCGCGGACTTCAATGGTGATGGTAAGCTCGATGTGGTCGTAACGCCGTGGTACAGAGCAGGTCAGTTCTACGTGCTCCAAGGCAATGGTGACGGAACGTTTCAAAAGCCAAGGGCTTTTACAGTCGGGGAGTGCCCATTGGGCGCGGCCTTCGGAGATTTCAACAACGACGGCATAATGGACATACTGATCGCGGATCAGTGCGCGTCGATGTCCGTTATGTTGGGAACGGTCGTGGAACTTCAGCCCGACACTCTCGACTTCGGCACAGTAAGCGTGGGGAAGAACGCCACGCTGACTACGCAGCTGACCAACATCCGGAAGTCGACCTTGGAGATAAGCAGCATCACGGCCGGGAAAGGCGCCTTCTCCCAGACGAACAATTGTGGTAGCAGTGTGGGTCCAGGACAATCCTGTACCATCACCGTGACCTTCACTCCGCCAACGGCGGGATCGTTCGGCGGCGCAGTCGAAGTCAAGGACAAAGTCCCAGGAAGTCCTCAGCGGGTCTTCCTGTCGGGACGCGGGTCCGCCGCCCTGGCAACGAGGAAGTAACCAAGCTGATCCCGTCGGGTGCCCCAGGTCTCGCGGTTTTCGAGACCTGGGCTCATCCGGCGTAAAATGCAATTATGTTTAGCGGCAAGGAACTCTTTGCGATAGCCGCAATGATTCTGATTCTATTTGTGCTCGTTCGCACGCTGAGAAAAAAGGGCTAGGCGTGAAGCGGTTCACGCCGGAACTTCATCAATGCGTAGTAGCTGGCAGAAGAAACCGCGAAGCCCACGAACCACGAATAATCGTAAAGCGTCCGTAGCGAGGGAACCACCAACCCCACCAGCGCGGTTCCCGCACCTAACGCCAGTGCGGCGACCGCCAGCCAGTTGAAGCCGCACGAATATTCGTAGACGCCGCCGCGCAGGTAGAGGTCGTCGACCAGCAGCACGCGCCGCCGCACCACGAAGTAGTCGCAGATCATGATGCCGGCCACGGGCCCCAGGAACGCGGCGTAACCGCCCAGCCATCCGAAAATCATGGTCTTGTAGTTGCCCAGCAATTTCCAGGGCATCATCGCGATGCCCATGAAGCAGGTGATCACTCCGCCGGTGCGGAAGCTGATCTTGCGTGGCCACAAGTTGGAAAAATCGTTCGCGGGAGAAACCACGTTGGCGCCGATATTCACGTTCAATGTCGCCAGCAGAATGGCGAGCAACGAGATCACCACCGCAACCGGAGAATGAAACCGGCTCAGCAGTTGCACCGGATCCCAGATCGCGGTTCCGTAAATGACCACGGTGGCAGAGGTCACCAGGATTCCGATCAGCGAATACAGCGTCATGGTGGTCGGAAGCGCGAGAGCCTGTCCAATCATCTGTTGCCGCTGGCTGCGGGCGAAGCGGGTGAAGTCCGGAATGTTGAGCGAGACCGTAGCCCAGAAACCCACAGTAGCATTTAGCGCCGGAACCAGAAATTTAAGGAAATCCGGAAAGCTGGTAAACCGCGATGGCGCCGCGAGCATCGGACCGAACCCGCCCGCGCGATGGTAAGCCCAAGCCAACAGAAGAAGTCCGACGGCGAGCAGAACCGGCGCGCTGATGCCCTGCAACACGCGAATATATTCCACGCCCTTAAGAATGACGGCGAGGTTGATGAGCCAAAAAGCCAGAAAGCAAATTGCGGTGCTGTATGAGAAATTTTTCCATGAGGGAACCAGAGTTGCGATCAGCGTGCTGATCGCTTCACCGCCGATCCAGGTCTGAATGCCAAACCATCCACACGCCACCAACGCACGCAACACCGCGGCCACATTCGCTCCGAGCACTCCGAAGGACGCCCGCGCCAGTACTGGAAAAGGAACTCCGTAACGAGCTCCTGGATGCGAGTTCAACAGCATCGGAATTAGAACAATGGTATTGCCGAGGAACACCGTTGCCACAGCCTGTTTCCAATTCATTCCGCCCTGGATCAGGCTTGCAGCCAACATGTAGGTAAGGATATTGACCGACATCGACACCCATAGCGCGGCGTAGTTGTAGGTTCCCCAATGACGACGCTCGCTCGACGCCGGAGCCAGATCGAGATTGTAAAGCGGGCTGGACTCAATCTCAGGACGCACAGACTGTGGTGTGGTCATCGGAATCAATCAGCGGCAACGGCCCGTCCAGTCTGTTCCGTAAGTGGAGTGTAGGTTTCGGGTCGGCGATCGCGAAAAAACTGCCACGTCTTCCTTACCTCCGCAATCATGTCGAGGTCGAGATCGGCGACCAGGACCTCGTCTTTGTCACGGCTTGCCTGCGCGACGATCTTGCCGCGGGGATTGCAGAAGTAGCTCTTCCCGTAAAACTCGCCGATGTTCCACGGCTTCTCCGTGCCGACGCGGTTGATCGCGCCCACGAAATAGCCATTGGCCACCGCGTGCGCAGGCTGCTCCAGTTCCCACAAATATTCCGAGAGTCCGGCGACGGTCGCGGAGGGATTGAAAACGATCTCAGCACCGTTCAGTCCGAGGATGCGCGCGCCTTCAGGGAAATGACGGTCGTAGCAGATGTAGACTCCGACGGCCGCATACTTGGTCTTGAAAACGGAATAGCCCAGATCGCCCGGCGTGAAATAAAACTTCTCCCAGAATCCGGGATGCACGTGCGGGATATGGTGCTTGCGGTATTTGCCCAGATAACTTCCATCGGCATCGATCACCGCGGCAGTATTGAAATACATTCCCGGCATCTGCTCTTCATACACTGGAACTACGATTACCATGCGATGCTTGGCTGCGATCTTCTGCATCAGCTTGGTGGTGGGCCCGTCTGGCACCCGTTCCGTGAGCTCGTACCAGCGGATGTTCTGCTCGGCGCAGAAATATGGGCCGTAAAATAACTCCTGCAGGCAAAGTATTTGTACCTTTTTCTTCGCCGCTTGCGCGATGAGCTTAAGGTGTTTGTCGATCATGGCTTTCTTGATCTGCGGCAGCGAGCGGTCGCTGTCCAGCACGTTACCTGCCTGAATGAGGCCACAGCGCGCGATCCGGGACATGAATGCACCTCCACGAGAGGCTAAATATAGCAGACCCTTGCGCTCTTTTCCTGAAAGGGCGATGGTTTCGCGTGGTCCTTCGTTCTGTCCCTTTTTTGAGGATGGAATGGGGGCGAGTTCAATCGCAAATCGCTCGAAGCATCCAACCAACGCAGACGGATAAAATCCAGGCAAGCTTCAATGCAGGACGGGAGTGGCGTCTGTGGCGACGCAAACCCACTGTCCGCCGGTATAAATCCAGGTATCAACAAAGCGCTCGCGCCGCGTGTAAGTCTTGCCTGCTTCGGTTCCCTTGGCCCGAAATACGCCCGTAGCGATCGCGGTATTTCCAAACACGTGTACGTTTATCGATTCCGGCGCGACTTGCTGCTCCTGGGATTTGGACGGTTTTACCCCAGCCAGAAACTCTGCCTTCGACTGCACCGTGCCATCATCGTTAATGAGCACGATCTGATCGTCGAGCAGCGTGTCGAGTGCCCGAGTGTCACCGAGTTTATACGCCTGGTTCCAGGCTTTCTCCAGCGCGATGATTTTCGACGGAACACCGGAACCGGCATCTGCCTGCGCCAAAGCGAGTACGGCTGTCGTGCACACAAATGCCAGTAGGAAACTGGTCAGTTTCATGATGCGCCCTCTGACGCAGTATAGCGGCAACCCGGTCTCTTTCCTGCGCGTGATTCGGCTTGCGCCATACCAGTAACGAGGTGCACCGCGAGAAACGGTGGCCAGGCGAACGTGTCCACGGTCCAGCTAAGCTTGACCGGTTGCGGCACGGCTGTTAGATTTCGGCTCTACACCTGAATGTCCGGGGGCATTGCGCTGAGTCAGCCAGCGAAGACGAATGATTCGGTTGATCTTCGCCGGCGCAACTTTCTTATCCGGTGCTGCCAGGGAGTGTCCGCGGCAATGGTTCCAGCAAGGCTGCATGGTCTGGCTTTTCCTTTCCCAGCTTTCGAGTCTGAAAACAAGCTACCGCCGAATGGCGAGTTGCACCTGCATCCTCACTATCGAGCTCAGATGCCGCTCGATGCCACGCTTCTCAAAACGCAGGCGGGTCTCGACGCTTTCGTAACCGAGAAATATCAGGACCAGATCGCTGCGCTTTTCGCGGAATGGAGTTCGAGCTTGCTGCAATCTCCGCAGGACACAAAGGCGGTCGAAAAGATTTTAACTTCTGACTTTCTTGGGTTCTCGTTACGGCCAGTTGAATCGCGTGTGGTGCGTTCGGGAGCGGCGCTTGAAATCCGTCAGGATAAGTTTACGCGCGGGACTGCTCTCGGACGCGATGCTTTTCTTCAGGAATTGCGATCGGTCCTTAGTTCCTTTTCGAAGATTCTTACCGCTGAGTTTCAGGTCGTGGGGATCAGCGTGATCCCGGCGGCTTTATCCGGTGCCAACACTGACGGCAAGGATGCCGTCAGGACAGCCGGCGAGGACGCCCGCGTTACAAAGATCCCACAACTCAGATTGCAAACTCGCGTGCGCTATGAGTTGGTGGGCTCGGGCCGCGACTTCTTTCGCGAACAAAGGGTGGGGCACTGGGATCTCGAGTGGGAAGAGAATTCAGTTGGGAACTTTTACTTAAGAAACTGGCGGGGGCTTGAGGAAACAACGAGCCGCGCCGCCGATCCGATCTATATAGACATCGCCGCGCAGGCGCTCGGCAGCAACCCTTCCTACGCTTCGCAGTTGCTTCATGGAGTTGACTACTGGCGCACAGTCCTCGATGGAGCGTGCGGTATCGATATCTACGGGCACAATGGCGTCTCCGTGGGCGACATCGACGGTGACGGTTTCGAAGATCTTTATGTTTGCCAGCCAGCGGGCCTTCCCAACCGGCTTTACCGAAACCGCGGGGACGGAACCTTCGAAGACATCACCGAAGCATCTGGCGTCGGGATCCTCGAGAATACGGCGTGCGCGCTTTTCGCTGACTTCGACAACGACGGCCGGCAAGACTTGATTGTCGTGCGTACGGGTGGCCCACTGTTGTTCTTGAACGAGGGGGGCGGCAAGTTCCGCCAGAAGCCCGACGCGTTCAGGTTCCTCACACCTCCACAAGGGACCTTCACCGGAGCAGCCGTCGCCGACTATGACCGCGATGGTTGGCTGGATATTTATTTCTGCCTCTATATCTATTACCAAGGCACGGACCAGTACAAGTATCCCTCCCCTTATTATGACGCTGAAAATGGTCCTCCCAATTTCATGATGCGCAACAATCGTGATGGAACCTTCCGCGATGTGACCGCGGAGTCGGGCCTTGACCAGAACAACACGCGCTACAGTTTCTGCTGCGGTTGGAGCGATTACAACGGCGATGGATTGCCCGACCTTTACGTGGTGAATGACTTCGGGCGGAAAAATCTTTACCGCAACAATGGCGACGGAACGTTTACTGACGTCGCTCCGCAGGCGGGAGTGGAAGACGTTGGAGCGGGCATGAGTGTGTGCTGGTTCGATTACGACAACGACGGAGCCCAGGATCTTTATGTCGCAGACATGTGGTCTGCTGCTGGCTTGCGCGTCTCCATGCAAGAAAGTTTTCAGAAGCACGCTCCCGAAGAGATCCGCGCTTTGTACCGCAAACACGCCATGGGCAATTCGTTGCTTCGGAATAATAAAAACGGCGTGTTCGAGGATCGAAGTGCGCCGGCCGGGGTTGAAATGGGGCGCTGGTCGTGGGCAAGCGACGCATGGGATTTCGATCACGACGGCTTTCCTGATCTCTACATCGCCAATGGCATGATCTCCGGACCATCGCGCCCCGGCCCAGCAGGAGACCTCAACAGTTTCTTCTGGCGGCAGGTGGTCGCAAATTCGCCTGCGGATGCCAAGCCAGCCCGCGATTACGAGCAGGGATGGAACGCGCTGAACGAACTGATCCGTGCCGACGGCACCTGGAGCGGCTTTGAACGGAATGTCTTCTACGTGAACAACCGGGACGGAACGTTTTCCGACGCGTCGGGCGTGGCGGGCCTGGACTTTCTTGAGGATGGGAGAGCTTTCGCCCTCGCCGATTTCGACCATGATGGGCGTCTGGAAGTGTTTGTGAAAAATCGCAATGGGCCGCAGTTGCGTCTCTTAAAAAACAGAATGAAGGATCTTCCGCCATCGATTGCGTTTCGTCTTCGCGGCGTAAAGAGCAATCGCGACGCGATTGGGGCGGCCATCACGGTGGAAACTGAATTGGGTCGGCAGACGCGCATGCTTCTGGCGGGGTCTGGATTTCTCTCGCAGCATAGTAAGGAAGTGTTTTTCGGTTTGGGCGAAGCCAAAGGCCCGGTGCAGGCGTTCATCCGATGGCCGAGCGGACTGGTGCAGGAACTGCGCGACCTGCCGGTCAACCATAGGGTCTGGGTTGAAGAAGGTTCGGAACCGCCTCGGATGGAAACGTTCAAGACAGAGCCCCAGGGGCTAACGCCCGGATCAGTTGTGACCCGAGGAGGAACAACTGAAGCCGTGCCCTTCGGAAAACCAACCCACGGTACTAGCGGTGGGCAGGAGCAACTTCCTACGCTCGTTGAGACTTGGTTACTCGCACCCGTTTCGGCGCCAGAGTTTTCCCTTCGTGACTTGAATGGGCAGACTCGAATCCTTGCCGCGTTGCGCGGGAAGCCGGTGCTTCTCAACTTCTGGGCAACTGAGTCTGCAAGCTGCCGTGAAGACTTGCGAATCCTGAATCAGATTCACAAACGCTGGGGCGCGTCTTCGGCAAACCCGGGCCTTCAACTGCTCACTGTGAATGTGGACGATTCAAGCAGCGCCGAAAGCGCTCGGGCTTTGACCCGTAAACTTCAGCTTTCATTTCCCATCCTTCGCGGATCGGATGACGTTGCTGCTATCTATAACATTCTTTACCGTTACCTTTTCGACCGGCATCGCGACCTCAGCCTTCCAACCTCTTTCTTGATTGACGACAAGGGAAACATCGTCAAGGTTTATCAGGGGCCGGTGAACGTTGAGCATATCGAATATGATTTCCGGCACATTCCGCAAACCGCTGCGGAGCGAGTGGGGAAGGGGCTGCCTTTTCCTGGTGTGAATGACGCACCCGAGTTTCGCCGCAACTATCTCTCTTATGGTTCGGTTTTCTTTCAGCAGGGTTATTTCGATCAAGCGGAAGCGTCATTGCAGTTGGCGTTGCGTGACGATCCCTCGAGCGCCGAAGCGGTCTATGGCCTGGGAAGCGTTTATCTGAAACAGGAGAAGAGGGAAGAGGCGCGCCACAGTTTTGAGCGCGCGCTTAAACTTCATGCCAGCTATCCAGACACTCTGCCCAACGCCTGGAATAATCTTGGTCTTATCGCTACGCAAGAAGGACGCACGGCGGACGCGATTCCGTATTTTCAAGAAGCTCTGCGGCTGAGTCCCAATCATTTGATTGCCCTCGACAACCTGGGAAACGCGTACCGGCAGCAGAAGCAGTGGGACGAGGCTCGCAAGGTGCTGGAGCGGGCGGTTACAGTGGGCCCGCAAGATCCGGAGGCGAATTACAGCCTGGGGATGGTCTTTGCGCAACTCGACGACAGCGATCGGGCGTACGAATATCTGCAGAGAGCGTTGAAGTTTCGTCCGGCTTATCCCGAGGCTTTGAATAATCTCGGCGTGCTTTATCTGCGCACCCGGCGCCGGGATGAAGCGGTCGCAAGTTTCGAAGAGTGCATCCGAGTTGCGCCAGGGTTCGATCAGGCTTATCTGAATCTGGCGCGAGTTTATAGCCTAGAGGGCGCGCCGGATAAAGCGCGGGCGGTTCTGCTTGAGCTTCTCAAACAGCATCCCGATCATGCGCAGGGGCAGAAGATGCTGGAGGAATTGCCGCGATAAAATTAATGGAGGGCTCTCGTAAGCCTGCCCTCAGCGGGGCGGATGGGCCTGTCGGGCGAGGACGCCCGGCCTCCATCAAGTCAATTCTTTTTCGGAGTGGGTGCGGTCAACAAATCCACAAACAACTTGTAAAACCTCGCGAGATCGAGATCGACCTGGATCTCGACCGGCCCGGCTTCGACCGTCGGCTTATCTTTTTCCGACCATGTCAGCGTGTCTCCGTAATTGCCGCCGCGGTCCAGATTGATGTCCATAAAGCGCGTTTCCTTCTGCGTGATTATGTTGGGATCAAGCCACGCGGCTGCCGCCAGTTCGTCCCACAGATAATTGTATTCGCCATGCAGGCGGGCGTAGGTGCCGACATAGCGCGCTGCGGGCGAATCTCCAGCTTTGATCTGATTGATCAATTCAGCAGTCATTCTCGTCTTGACCGAAATATCCACGGTCGTGCAGACGATTTTTTTCCACGGAGCGCGCAGCACAATGTGAGCTGCCTCAGGATCGAACCACAGGTTGAATTCGCGGCGTGGAGTATTGATGAACTCAGGGTTGGTCGTCTGTGGGCTCAAACTGGCGCCCATGAAGACCAGTTCTTTCGCCAGGCCTGCAAATTCAGGATCGATGGAGATCGCCAGGGCCAGGTTGGTCATTGGTCCGCCCTCGTAAATCGTAATTTCGTTGGGAAACTTATGAACCATGCGGATCAGAAAGTGGGCCGCATCTTCATCGGATGGCTTGGTACTGGGCTTGCCTTCGGGTATGTCTCCCAACCCGTCAGCCGGGTGATAGAACCGCGGAGTCCACGCTCCCAGCCAGGCCACGGAGCCGTAACGTTGCTCCCAAAGTTCTGTCTCCTCTTTTCGCCGCACCAGCGGGTACTCTGCGCCGGGCATGACGGGGATGTCGGTTCGTCCGATGAGTTCGAGCATGCGCAGGGTGTGCGCTAGTTCCGCCTTGAGCCACTGATCGCCGGTCACCACGGTGATGCCCAGGACTTCGGTCTGCGGAGACTGAATCAGCAGGAGCATGGATTGCTGGTCGGTTCCACCGGGGCCGGCTGCGTCCTGATCGATGATGATCTTTCGTTTCTGGCCCCAGCTTGCGAGGCAGGTCATCAGCAGTACCGCAGTTGTCAAAAGGCAGAGTCGGCAGAATTTCATCATTCACCTCAGCATCGGAGAGCGGCCAAGACGACGCCGTCACTGGAGCGCCGATTGCGGACGTTGGCCCTGATCACTAGAATAGCCTGTCAAGGCGAGCGCGTGGAGAATCGCTGACTTTGCCGACCCACAGTCTTTCTCATGTTTCGTTTGCGCGAAACCGCATGCCAATTCGGGTATCGTCGAAAGCGTTTAGTAATTTTCGCTTTGACTGTGATCGCGCTTCTGCCTCCCTTCCTGGATTCCGGAAAAGAAGTTTGGGCACAATCGGTTCAGGCACAATCTCGGGAGCAGGCGGACTCAGCCACGGTGCAGGGATCGGTGCGGGATTCGGAGGGCCGTCCGGTGGCCGCCGCTACAGTTTATCTGCAGAAAAAGACGGAGACCCAAACGCTAACCACGCTCACCGACTCACAGGGGAACTACCGCTTTTCAGCGCTCGACGAGGGCGTTTACATGGTGCGCGTGGAGATGTCGGGGTACTCCGACGTGACTTTTGGTCCAAGTGCTCTCGGAGCGAAGCAGACAAAGAAGATTGATCTGACGCTCGGGTCGGCAACGCTTTCGATTCAGCAAAATGGTTCGGGGAAACAATCGGGGGCGGAGAAGCCGCAGTTTTTCGATGAACCTGCATTTACGGTCGCGGGCATCACTGAAGCCGCGAATCCGGGCGGGCACGGTTCCAACATGATCTCTCGAACCACGGAAGCGCTAGCAAAGGAAACTTCTTCTCTCAGCTCGAATGCGGCGAGCAAGGAATTGCGCGGCTCGGGAACGGACGCCGCTTCCTCTGCATCCCATGCCATCGCGGAAGAAACTTTGCGGAAGGCGAGTGCACACGATCCCGAAAACTTTGAGGTAAATCGTCAGCTGGGAAAATTGTTGGTTGATGAAGGAAAGGTTGGGGAAGCTTTGCCCTACATTGAGCGGGCTTCTCAACTCAATCCTGGCGATTACGAAAACGGCTACGAATTAGCGGTCGCGTATGCGAGGGCCGGTCAATACGACCGCGCGCGCACGAAGACTCAAACCCTGCTTGCCGGCCAGGACAAATCCGCACAGCAGCGAACTGCGCTTCACCACTTGCTCGCCGACGTGGATGAGAAGCTGGCTACTCCGCTCGAAGCAGTTCGGGAATACCAGCGCGCGGCGGAACTGGACCCGAGCGAAGCCAATCTTTTCGATTGGGGAGCCGACCTTTTGCTGCATCGCGCCTATGAGCCGGCGGTCGAGATTTTCAGCAAGGGCAATCGCCTGTTCCCGCATTCCGCGCGAATGCTGGCTGGCCTTGGAGTGGCCTGGTACGCTCGCGGCGCTTACGATCAGGCTACTCAAAGTCTCTGCGAGGCAACCGATCTGAAACCGGACGATCCCAGTTTTTACCTTTTCTTGGGAAAAATGCAAAGTGTCGAAGCCGGCGAGTCAGAATGCGTAGCGCAGAGCCTGCAGCGGTTTGCCAGGCTGCGTCCCGAAAATACTCTTGCTAATTATTACTACGCACTCAGTCTTTGGAATCTGCAGGACAACGCTACGAGCGCAGACAATTTGGCGTCCGTGGAGTCATTGTTGGAAAAGACCGTCCAGCTCGATCCCAACTTTGGCGCTGGCTATCTGAAATTGGGGATACTCTATTCGGACCGCGGAGATTCTACCAAAGCACTCGCGGCCTATCAGAAAGCGGCCGCAGCGAGTCCCGAACTGGAAGAGGCGCACTACCGGTTGGCGCAAGCATACAACCGGGCCGGGGAAAAGTCGGAGGCCCAAGGTGAGCTCCAACTCTACAAGCAGCTATCAAAGAAAAAGGAAGAGGAAGCGGCGCGCGAGCGGCGCGAGATTCAGCAGTTTGTGTACACGCTGCGCGACCAGTAAGCAGTTGTAGCGCCGCCGTCTCGGCGGCAGAGCCTGCCCCGAGCGGAGCCGACGGGATGCCGGCGCTACAAAGATGCAGTTCGTCGCTCAATTTAATTCGGCCTAGAACCTTAGCTTGAGGGCAAACTGTATCGAGCGCGCATCGTTGACTGTCTGATTAATCGTCTCACTCACCACGCCAAAACTGCTCGGCGTATTAATGTCCTGTTCTCCGGTACCGGCAATGCCCGGCAAGAAGAAATGAGGATGATTAAAGAGATTGAAGAACTCCGCCCGGAAATCCAGTCCCATGTTCTCCCAAGGGAGCGGGAAATGCTTGATCAGCGAAAAATCGGTGTTCACAAAACGAGGCCCGTAGAGGGGAGCGCGGGGTGCGCTTCCCAGTTCTCCAGCGGGCGCTTTCTCGAAAGCGCAAGGATTGAACCAATTGGTAAGCGTGTGAACCTGAGCCGGCCCGATACAAGTCGGGTTCGCTGCGATCTGCCCCGGCTGGTTGGGGTCACCGACTTCGTTCGGCCGCTGCAACACTAGGCCGTTGTAGAACAAGAATACACCCGACTCATCGGCGCTATCGACCACGAAGAGCGGGAATCCGGATTCGGCCCTTTCAATCACATTGATTTCCCAATTCCCCAACACCGCATTGGTAGCCCCGTTCCAATCGCCGCCGAAGTGCTTGCCCTTGCCAAAGGGCAGGTCATAAAGGACGCTGGCAGTGAAAACATCATTCAGATTAAGTTGGGACAATCCCCAATCCAGTTTGTTGGCTCCCGGTAACGGCCAGTACAGAGCGCCGGGATTGCTGCCCAAGCCGTCGGGCATGCCGGAATCGAAAGTGCGAGACCAGGTGTATCCGAGCAAAGCATAAAGACCGTGGCGTGTGTTCTTGGTCTCAGCTTTCACCTGGAGGGAATCGTAACGCGCATTCCCTATGCTGTTATTGCTGTCGACCGACTGGAACGGAAATGCGTAAGGGAACGTGGGAAATCCGCAGCCCAGAGTGTAGCCGGGGACGACGCCGCATGCAGAAGGCGAACTGATATTTTCGTTCACCTGGCTGACGAGAATGTGATTACTGCGGGAGCCAGCATACCCCAAGGTAAGCACGATATCGCCGGGGGCTTGATTCTCGATATTGAGGTTGTACTGCTGGACCATGCCCTGAACGAAATTGCGGTTCATGGACTGGATGGTTCCGGTGTAAGCGCCGGGGTTCACGGGTGCGCTGTAAACCGCACCGCCCGGGACAGCGGTCGTAGAGGGCGTCCCAGCCGGCAGAAGGAAACCGTTGGAGAGACCGCAGCCGGTGCCGCCGAATGTCGGACAAACTCCCGTAGGAAAGGGATCGACTTCAGCGTAATACGGCGGATTCTGCCACAGTCCCTGTCCACCCTGATTCCAGGCGGAATCGTGGAAGATCGCATATCCGGCGCGGATCGCTGTTTTGTTGCCCAACGGCGTCCAAGCCACTCCAATGCGTGGTTCGAAAGCAGTTTTCTGAAACTGGATACCAATCCGGTTATCGGTAGCGACGCAGTTGGTGCAGCCGCTCAACCCGGGGCTGCCGGATGGGATGTACCACTTCAGGGTATCAACATCGAAGTTCGCCTGACGATTTTCGACCTCGGTTTGGGGTGTAGCCAGAGCCCACGCAAGTCCGATGTTTACAGTCAGCTTGTTCGTTACCCGCCAATCATCCTGGACGAAGGGACGGAACAGTTTCCAGCGGCGACCGACCGTGCCTCCCAGGAATGTCTGATCGTGGGCCGCGAACGTTCCCAGGCTTCCGAGAAGTAGATCTGCCATGTTGTCGCCAGTGGCTGCGCCGTTCTGGGAAATAAAGCCATCCTGGAATGCATTGTTTCTTATATTCATTTGCTCGGCGCGGACGACCCCGCCGAAGCGGATATTGTGTTTGCCACGAATCAAGTCGAGCGTATCCGAAACCGAATAAACGTTGGTGCCGCCCTGGTAGGGAGCGTATCCGCGATCTCCAAGTGACATGTAGCTGGTCATCTGGAACGAAGTCATGCCGCAACTGATGCAGTCCTTGTTGGATTGGTTCAGACTTGGCGGGTAACCCGTTATGCTGTCGCAGTGGCTGCCCAAATCCGCGCCGGGAATGCCGATAATAGCGGCTTCGCAACTGCCGGTACCGAATGAGAGGATGTGGTTAAAAATCCGGCTGAAGCCGAAGGCGGCCTGGTTGATGGTGCGATCAGAAAAAACGTGCGTCTCCGACAGCGCCGCATTGCGTCCATGGTTGTCTATGAATTGATTGCTTCCAAAGGCGTTGACTTCGGCCCATGTGGGTGAGCCTCCAGGCACATAGTTCGTTGCCTGATCGTAGCTGAAGCGGGC
>Ga0265760_10000157_pt1 | contig 17644 bp, 12 predicted proteins | sample NZIome_2_FD_200831 | JGI IMG/M metagenome (GOLD analysis project Ga0265760, IMG submission 200831) | Metatranscriptome of rhizosphere microbial communities from Maridalen valley, Oslo, Norway - NZI1 (Metagenome Metatranscriptome) | ecosystem: Host-associated > Plants > Roots > Rhizosphere >...
ACTTTGGAGGCCGTGTGCGCCGAAGTGGAGGCCGGACATTTTACCGATACCCCGCGCAACTACATCGACTTCGAGGCCTACACCCAAGCGGGCGGTTATTCGCTGCTGCGCGACTGCATGGAACACCGGCGCGACCTCGAGGGCGTTTTGAAGACCATGGAGGATTCGGGCCTGCGGGGCTTGGGCGGCGCGGGTTTCCCCGCGGGCCGCAAGTGGCGCATCGTGCGCGGCGAAGCGGCACCGCGACTGATGGCGGTCAACATCGATGAAGGCGAGCCCGGCACCTTCAAGGATCGTGTGTACCTTGAGCGCGATCCGCATCGGTTTTTGGAGGGCATGCTGATCGCCGCCTGGGCGGTGGGCATATCCGCGATCTATATCTACCTGCGCGATGAGTATCACGGCTGCCGCGCGCTGCTTGAAAAGGAACTCGCCAAGCTCATCGACAATCCGCCCGTGCCGCTGCCTAAGATCGAATTGCGCCGTGGGGCGGGCGCTTACATTTGCGGCGAAGAGTCGGCGATGATCGAATCGATCGAGGGCAAGCGCGGCATGCCGCGCCTGCGTCCCCCCTATGTCGCGCAAGTCGGACTGTTCGGGCGACCGACCCTGGAGCACAACTTCGAGACGCTTTTCTGGGTGCGCGAGATACTGGAAAAAGGCGCCGCTTGGTTTGCCTCGCAGGGGCGCAACGGCCGCAAGGGTTTGCGCAGCTTCTCGGTGTCCGGGCGCGTGAAGAATCCCGGCGTGAAACTCGCGCCCGCGGGCATCACCGTACGTCAATTGATCGACGAGTTTTGCGGCGGCATGAAAGAGGGTCACACGTTTTACGGCTACCTGCCGGGCGGCGCCTCCGGCGGCATTTTGCCCGCTTCCATGGGCGACATCCCGCTGGATTTCGACACCTTGCAACCCTATGGCTGCTTCATCGGCTCCGCCGCGGTGATCGTGCTGTCCTCGCAAGATACCGCCAAAGCGGCGGCACGCAACATGATGCGTTTTTTTGAACATGAATCCTGCGGTCAGTGCACACCCTGCCGCGTCGGGACCGCCAAGACCAATGTGCTCATTGCCAAGGACAATTGGGACCAGCCGCTGCTGGCGGAACTCTCCCAGGTCATGCGCGATGCATCGATTTGCGGATTGGGGCAGGCTGCTCCCAATCCGGTCGACACGGTCATCAAGTACTTCCCGAACGAGTTGACTTAAAGGCAAAGCATGAGCGTCACCTCTCCTAATATGCGCCGGCAGACCGAAGCTCCCACGGTTAGCTTCCTGCTCGATGGCCGTGAAATGACGGCACTGCCGGGCGAAACCTTGCTCGAGATTGCCGATCGCGAGGGCATCGAAATCCCGCGGCTCTGCTACAAGGAAGGGATGGATGCGGTCGGCAATTGCCGCTCCTGCATGGTTGAAATTAAAGGCGAGCGAGTGCTTGCCGCTTCCTGCTGCCGCGCGCCCACGAACGGCATGCAAGTGACCACCAACAATGAACGCGTGCGCAAGGCGCAGCAACTGGTCATTGAGCTGCTGCAGTCCGACATGCCGGAGCGGGAATACACCCGCCACAACGAGGTCGATGAATGGGCCGTGAAGCTGAAAGTCGGCAAGCCGCGTTTCGCGCCGCGTCCCGCGGAGCCGGCGGATCTGTCGCATGCGGCGATTGCAGTCAATCTCGACGCCTGCATCCAGTGCACGCGGTGCGTGCGCGCATGCCGCGACGAGCAGATGAACGATGTCATCGGTTTGGCCTCTCGCGGCCAACACGCGAAGATCGTTTTCGACATGGACGATCCGATGGGCGCCTCGACTTGCGTCGGATGCGGGGAGTGTGTGCAGGCCTGTCCCACCGGCGCGTTGATGCCGGCGCGCGAGGTCGCGCTGTCCGTGCCCGACAAATCGGTCAATTCGCTGTGTCCTTATTGCGGCGTGGGCTGTCAGCTGACCTATCACGTCAAGAACGACAGCATTCTTTACGTTGAAGGGCGCGATGGTCCGGCCAATCATTCGCGCCTTTGCGTCAAAGGACGCTATGGGTTCGACTATTCGCGTCACCCGCAACGCCTCACCGTGCCGCTGATTCGCAGAGCCGATGCGCCCAAATCGGGCAAGTTCGTGATGGATCCGGACAATGTGATGCAAGTGTTCCGCGAGGCAACTTGGGAAGAGGCGATCGCCCTGGGCGGCGGCACGTTGCGCAAATTGCGCGACACTTACGGTCCGAAATCACTCGCCGGGTTCGGTTCGGCCAAGGGCAGCAACGAAGAGGCGTACCTGTTTCAGAAACTGGTGCGCTTGGGTTTCGGCAGCAACAATGTCGATCACTGTACGCGGCTCTGCCACGCTTCGAGCGTCGCGGCCCTGCTCGAAGGAATCGGCTCCGGCGCGGTCAGCAATCCTGTCATGGACGTCACGCAGGCCGCGGTGGTCATAGTGATCGGGGCCAACCCCACGGTCAATCATCCGGTGGCGGCGACCTTCATCAAGAATGCCATGCGCACGGGCACCAAAGTAATCGTCATGGATCCGCGCCGCAGCGAGCTGGCGCGCACCGCGTACCGCTTCTTGCAATTCAAGCCCGACACCGACGTGGCCCTGCTCAACGCGATGATGCATGTCATCATCGAGGAGAATTTGGTCGACGCGAAATTCATCGCCGATCGCACCTTGGGGTACGCGGAACTCGCGAAAAACGTTCAGGGCTACGACCCTGAGCTGATGGCGCCGATTTGCGGCATTCCCGCGGATACCATTCGCGAGGTCGCGCGGCTCTATGCGAGCAGCTCAGGCTCCATGATTCTCTGGGGCATGGGCATCAGCCAGCATATTCACGGCACCGACAATGCCCGCTGTCTCATCGCGCTGGCATTGATGACGGGGCAGATCGGCAGACCCGGTACCGGGCTGCACCCGCTGCGCGGACAGAACAATGTGCAGGGCGCCTCGGATGCGGGGCTCATTCCCATGATGTATCCGGACTATCAGCGCGTCGATAATCCCCAGGCCATCGAGCGATTCGCGAAAGCCTGGAACGTGCCCATCGACAAGCTCGACAATAAGCCGGGACTGACGGTGGTCGAGGTCATCAAGAACATCCTCGCCGGCAATGTGAAAGGCATGTACATCATGGGCGAGAATCCGGCCATGAGCGATCCGGATGCGGACCATGCGCGCGAAGCGCTGGCGAAACTCGACATGCTGGTGGTGCAGGATATTTTCCTGACTGAAACCTGCTATCTCGCCGACGTCATTTTGCCGGCCTCATCGTTTGCCGAAAAGACCGGTACCTTCACCAACACCGACCGGTTCGTGCAGTTGGGACGGCAGGCGCTCAATCCTCCCGGCAAGTCGCGCCAGGATTTGGAGATCATCATCGATATAGCGCGCCAACTTGGGTTGTCGTGGTCCTACGGCAGCGGCGAGCCGGCGGTGGCGGCCGTGTTCGACGAGATGCGCCATACCATGCCGAGCATCGGCGGCATTACCTGGGAACGCCTGCAGAAGGAAGACAGCGTCACGTATCCTTGCGAGAAGGAAGGCGATCCCGGCGACTCGGTGGTGTTCATCAATTCATTTCCGACGCCCACCGGCCGAGCGAAATTTGTGCCGGCCGATATCATTCCCGCCGATGAACGGCCGGATACCGAGTATCCGATGGTATTGATCACGGGGCGACAGCTGGAACACTGGCATACGGGCAGCATGACCCGCCGCTCGGGCGTGCTCGACTCCATCGAGCCGGATCCGGTCGCGAGCTTGAATCCATACGATATGGCGGCGCTCGGCGCCAAGCCGGGACAGCTCATCACCATCCAGTCGCGCCGCGGCCGGGTCAGCCTGTATGCGCGCGAGGACGAGAGCTCGCCGCGTGGCGCGGTATTCGTTCCTTTTTGTTTCTACGAAGCGGCGATCAACAAGCTGACAAACTCAGCGCTCGATCCCTTCGGCAAGATTCCGGAGTTCAAGTATTGCGCCGTGCGCTTAAGTTTGGGCGGCACGCCGCCTAAACAGTCGAGTTTCGGCGGCGGCCAGATTCTCGAGCCCGTCACGGCAGGCGATTGATTTGCAGGTCCGCCAACTCGTGCAGGGTGTTGGCATTCGCAAACGCAGCAGGGTCATCGAATATGATTCTCGCGCCGTGATTCTGCGCGGCGAACAGCCCCGTCTTGCGCTCGCCGCTGTCGATAAAGGCGCGCAGTCTGTCGCGCAGCACGGTCCTCATCAGGCAGAACACCGGCTGCGCCCGCAGTTCTCCAGCCTCGCGCGTGTAGGCGGTCGCCAAATCGACATCCGGTTCGATGAGGCCTTGCGCGAGACGGACTACCAAGTCGGTCGGAAAATTCGGTGAATCGCACGGCACCGTCACCATGTAGGGCGTACGGCAATGCGTAAGACCGGCGAGCATGCCGGCGAGCGGCCCGGGAAAATCGGGACTCTCATCCTGCCAGACAGGGACGCCCATGGTTTCATAGGTGGGCAGGTTGCGGTTGGCGTTGAGCATCAACGCGCCCACTTGAGGCCTCAGGCGGTTCAGCACATGCTGCGCGAGCGGTACTCCCAAATGCAGCTGCAATCCCTTGTCGATGCCGCCCATGCGGGTGCCGCGTCCTCCCGCGAGGATCAGTCCACTGATGTCATTGCTCTGATTGATCATGGCCGTATGCTGCAGTGGACCATCGTAGCGCGCGCCGGCGGAGGCTGCCATCGAGACGCATAGTATCGAGGCTTTCGAAGTGCAGCCCGAGGCGCGCCTGATGCCGCCGATCGCGAACGCCCCGAAGCTGACCGCCGCAACGTCCGAGTCGATGCGCGAAATCAGCGTCGTCGATGAGCTCGGAGTTCGGCGGGCGATTTATATCCCGGCCGAGCGGCCCTTGACGGTGCTTTTGGATGACCGCGAATTGGTGACGCTGATGACGCTCGGCGCCTCACCTGAACTGCTGGTGCTCGGATTCTTGTTCAATCAGCGATTGATCAAGAATGCCGCGGCCCTCGCATCCATTTCGGTGGATTGGAAGTCGGGCACGGCGACGGTCAGAACCCACGGCTTGCCGCGCGAAAATGGCGGCATGCCGTTGCGCGCGGTCGCCTCGGGCAGCGGGCAAGGATCGATATACTCGCGTTTGCTCGAGCACATCGACGCCATCCGCCTGCCCGAGATCGCGCAGGCGCGGATTCGCGCCAGTGCCTTGCGCAATTTGCTGGACGTAATGCGCCAGCATGACAGCATCCATCGGCACGCAAGATCCGTACACAGCTGTGCCCTGTTTCAAGATGCCCGCTTGCTCGTGTCCGTCGAGGATGTGAGCCGGCACAATGCGCTCGACACGATCTGCGGCTGGATGGCTTTGCACGGCATCGCGGGCGGCGACAAAGTGCTGTTCACCACCGGGAGGCTGACCGGCGAGATCGTCATCAAAGCGGCGCAGAGCGGTGTGCCGATCCTGGTGTCGCGAAACGGCGTGTCGGCCATGGGCTATGACCTGGCGAAGAAATTCGGGATGGCCCTGTTCGGACGCGCGGTGAATCGGCGCTTCCACTGCTACGTCGGCGAGGAGCGCCTCGAGGCGGATTGAGTTGCGAAAGCGCGCGAACCCGCGGCGCGCGAATCCGCGGCGCGCAAATTTGCGCTCTGACGCACAACATATGCTTGGCCGTTCATATTGTTGGGCCTAGCGCCCCATGCTACTTTTCCAGTGGTTTTTCTGCTTGTAGAGCACAGCTCGCAAGTGGCCGCCAGGCCGCTCCTCCTAAGAACCCGCCGACGAGATTTAAATGACCCAATCGATTCGCTGCGCAATTTTGCTTGCTCTCTCTCCCTTTGCCTTCGTCAAGCCCGCCGCTGCCGCGGATGCCGCAACCGATGCGCCGCAGGATCAATCGCAGGAAACGCCGCACGTCACGGTGGTGGGCATCAAAGAGTCTGACGACTACCGGGTTCAGACCACGGATTCACTCGGGCCGCTAGGCTCGCAGAAGTTGCTGGATGTGCCCTATTCAGTCGGCGTGTTGACGGAAGATCTGATTCAGAACTCCATGGCGACGAACTTCAAGGATGTTTCGAAGTATCTGCCGCTGGTCGCGTATCAAGAGCAGCAGGGGGCCGATATCCTGAGGCCGCAAACTCGCGGCATGCAGGGCGGCAACTTTCAAAACTCGCGCATGGACGGCATGCAGATTTTCATCACCGTCGCCACCGCGATGGAACAGTTTGAACAAATTGAAGTCGTGAATGGCGTTTCCGCCTCGTTATATGGACCGGCCAATCCATCGGGCATGTTCAATTTCATCTCCAAGCGGCCCACCGACTACGACTTGCGCGAAGTTACCGTGAGCTATGCGACGCAGAGCCTCGGCACGGCGCACGTGGATTTGGGCGGCAAGATCGACAGCGACGGCATCGTGAGCTACCGTTTCAACGGCGTGTTTGGCGAGGGCGATGCCTGGGTCGATGACAGCCACGCCAAGCGGGTGCTCGGCAGCCTTGCGATCGATGTGCGCCCGCTGCAGGACACCGTGATCGAAACCAACTACAGCTACTATCACTTGATCGACACGGGTTATCCGGGCTGGTTTACCTACGGCGAAAAAATTGTTCTGCCGCCGGCGCCCGATCCCACCAACGTGGGGTATGGTCAGAATTATGCAGGCGTCGACCTGCTGACGCGCATGGCCAGCGTGCGCCTGAAACACGATTTTAATTCCAATTGGCATCTGGTGGTGGGCGGACTCAATCAAGACGCGTCGCGCAACATCAACACGCCGGTCAACAATCTGACCAGCAACAACGGCAATTACACCACATCGTTGGGCACGGGCTTTGCGCCGCGCTTCATCATGACGAGTGATGCGGCGTATCTGGACGGCAACTTCACGACCGGGGCCATTGCGCACGACCTGACGATTGGCACGGCAGGCTACAAGTCGCAATCCTACTCGGTGATCACGCCCTCGACGCCCGCGAGCGTCTTGTTGGGCAACGCGAATATCAATAATCCGCAGATATTTCCGTTCCCCGCGGCGGGCTTGCCGAATGTGGGCCTGAACTTCGATTCCTCGACGGCGTATCAACAGGGTGTGAATGTCGGCGATACCATCCGTTTCACAGAACGCTGGTCAGCGCGCCTGGCCGTGAGCCAGGATTGGTTTCACACCGACAACTTCACCGCCAAGGCGACCGAGCTGCCGGAATACGCCGACCACGGCCTAAGTCCCACGGCAAGCCTCATGTACAAGCCGGTGAGCAACATGACGGTGTATGCCACCTTTGCCAGCAGCTTGCAGGCGGGCGATCTGGCGCCCACGACCTCACCCCCGCTGGTCAACGCCGGCCAGAGCCTGCCGCCCTACCGCAGCAAGGAAGACGAGGTCGGCTACAAGGTCTCGCTGGATAAAATCGACTTCACGGCGGCGCTGTTTCGCATTCAACGACCCTTCGCCAACATCAATACGGTCGACAATACATTTGAAATTTCCGGACTCCAGGTCAACAAGGGCTTGGAACTGTCCGCGGTGGGCGAGGTGGTGCAAAACTTGAGGATCTATGGCGGCGTGACCTTGCTCAACGCGCGCCTCGAGGAAACCCCGCTGCCGAGCACCAACGACAAGATCTATGTCGGGGCGCCGAAGGTCAAGGGCAACACCTTGTTCGAATACAGCCTTCCAACGGTCCCGGGATTGGTGGCAACTTTTGATTGGCAGTTCTCCGGTCCGCGCGCCGCCGACGATACCAATTCGTTCTTTGTCGCCGGCTACAATTTATTCGACCTCGGTGCGCGCTACACCTCAAGCATCCTGACGAAGAGGGTGACGTGGCGTCTGTCGGTGGATAACCTCACGGACAGGCACTATTGGTCGACGGTCGCGCCGAGCAATCTGACCGGCGCCAATACGGGAAATCTGCTGGCACACTTTGGCACGCCGCGCACGTTCTTGGCGGCCGTGAGCTTCGATTTCTGACGCCGATGTCGTACCTGCGCCGCTGCGGCGTCCTGGCCGGCATGCTCTGCGTTGCCCTGGTGCAGGGCATCGGACACGCGGCGGCGCCGACACGCGAGATCACAGACGACGCCGGCCGTCGCGTCACGATCCCGGAAAACGTCATGCGAGTGGCGGATCCCTGGCACGCCAACAATGCGATGGTGCTGATGCTGGGCGGTGCGGCCAAGCTGGTGGCTACCACCTATCAGGCGAAAAGCCAGCCTTGGCTGCGCAGGCTGTATCCGCCTATCGCGGCGATCCCCGCGGCTTTCAATGCGTCAGGCGATGTGAACATCGAAACCCTCGTCGGCGCTCGTCCCGATGTGATTCTCATGGCTTACGACGGATCGTTGCCAAGGTGGTTCGCGGCAATCGACAGCGCGTATCACATTCCGGTGGTGTTGATGCCGAACACCTCGCTCGATGGCCTCAAGACCACCGCCTTGCTGACCGGCGAGGTGCTAGGAAGCAAGGAGCTTGGCGTCGCGCGCGAGTTCGTGCGCTACTTCGATGCCAACATTCAGCGCGTCATGCAGGTCACCGGCAAGCTTGCACCCGATGCGCGGCCCAAGGTGTTGCACACCTCGTCCGCCGGCATACTCACCGCCGACGGTCGGCAGACGGTTATCGATGACTGGATCAACATCGCCGGGGGCGTCAATGCGGCGAGCGTCGCGGGCAATGGACGCCCGGTGACCATGGAGCAAGTTGCCGCTTGGAATCCGGACGTGATCATTGTCGGCAGTGCGCCAAACCCGCAGAACAGACAGGCGATCCTGGATGATCCGCGCTGGCGCGAAATCAACGCGGTGAAAAACGCCAAAGTCTTCGTCAATCCGAGCGGGGCGTATCTGTGGGATCGCCACAGCGCCGAGGCTGCGTTGCAGGTGTTGTGGGCCGCCAAGCTTCTGCATCCCGCCGAGTTTGCGGATCTCGACGTGGGCAAGGAGACGAAGGCATTTTATGCGCGCTTCTTTCACTACCAGCTCAGCGATGCTGAATTGGCATCCATTTTGAATTCGACGCCGCCTTGATCAAGCCGCGCATTGTTGCGCTGATGATTCTATTGCCCCTGGCGACGCTGTACGTCTCGTTGTTCATCGGCCGTTTTGCGGTACACCCTGGCGAAGTCGCTCACATCCTGCTGGGACAGTTCGTGCCCATTCCTCGCGATTGGCCGGCGTCGGTTGAAACCATCGTCCTGCAGATCCGGCTGCCGCGCGCAATTCTCGCCATGTTCGTCGGCGCGGGACTCGCGGTCAGCGGCGCGGCTTATCAGGGTATGTTTCGTAATCCGCTGGTGAGCACGGACATCCTCGGTGTCACCGCGGCATCGGGCTTCGGGGCCGCGGTGGCGCTGCTGCTGTCGAAAAATGCCATCGCGCTGCAAATCATCGCGTTCGCCTTTGGTCTGGCGGGTGTCGGCCTCACCTACCTCTTGGCCCGGGTATATCGATCGACGCCTGTCTTGATGCTGGTGCTGTCGGGCGTGGTGGTCGCCGCGTTTTTCAGCGCACTGTTAAGCGGCGCGAAGTACGTCGCGGATCCGGAGTCGAAACTGCCCGCGATCACCTATTGGCTGCTGGGCAGCCTCAACGCCGCCTCGGTGAATAGTTTGAAGATGGCGCTGCCGCCGATCATAGCCGGCAGCATTGGACTTCTCTGCATGCGCTGGATGATCAACGTACTGAGCTTGGGTGATGAAGAGGCGCGCTCGCTCGGCGTTCGCACCGAATGGCTGAAGGGCGGCATTATTGTCTGCACCACCTTGATCACAGCCGCGGCGGTCTCGGTGTGCGGCATCGTCGGCTGGGTGGGACTGGTCATTCCCCATGTCGGACGCATGCTGGTCGGACCGGATCATCGAGCGCTCCTGCCTGCGTCATTGAGCATCGGCGCGACCTACCTTCTTTGCATCGATGACATCGCGAGAACCGCGAGCGCCTCCGAAATACCCTTGGGTATTCTGACGGCGATGATCGGCGCACCCTTCTTTGCCGTGCTGCTGCGTAAAACCCGGGGTTCCTGGCAATGAGCGCGCCGCTCATCGAGGTTCGCGGCGCCGGCTTCAGCTATGGCGAACAGGCGGTTTTCAGCGGCGTGGATCTCGAGGTGTATTCGGGTGAGGTATTGACCATTCTCGGTCCGAATGGATGCGGTAAGAGCACACTGCTACGCTGCATTGGCGGTGGACTGGCGCTCGATCAGGGAGCGGTGCGTTTCGAGAACATCGATCTGTCGGCCCTCGATGCGCGCGCGCGTGCGCGCAAGATCGCGCTATTGTTTCAAGACCACACCCCCTCATTCCCATTTCCCGTGCTCGATGTCGTGAGCATGGGGCGCACGCCGTACTTGAGCGCTTTTGGCGCGCCGTCGGCGCAAGACATGCACATCGCCGAGGAGGCGCTCGAACAGGTGGGCATGAGCCACGTCAAGAAAAGACCGTACACCGAACTGAGCGGAGGCGAGCGCCAGTTGGTGCTGCTGGCGCGCACCTTGGCGCAGCAGCCGGCCGTCATCTTGCTCGATGAACCCACGGCTCATTTGGATTTCAAAAATCAGGTGCGCTCGCTGCAGCAAATCGGCGCCTTGGCCGAGCGCGGCGTGACCATGGTCATGACCACGCATGATCCCAACCAAGCATTTCTCTTCCCGGGGCGCGCCGCGCTCATGCGCCCCGGCGGGTCCCTTAGCGTAGGGCCGCCGTCCGAAGTGATTACCAATGAGTCGCTATCGGCCGCGTATGGTATCGCCGTCGCCGTGTTGTCGATCGAGCGCCGCGACAGCGGAGAGCTCAAGTTCTGCACGCCTTGGTATAATTGGCCTCGCTCGCAATGAATTCGGCTCGCACGTCATGAGCGGATGGAGGCGCGCAGTTACCATGATCTTTTGCCGGGTGGGTTTGACTACTTTGCTGCTCGCCGCAATCTCGGCGTCCGCGGCGGATGCTCCCATGGTGCGACTGCACGCCGCAGGCAGCCTGCGCGCCGCCATGACGGATATCGCCAAGGCTTACTCAGAGGCCTACGGTGTGACTGTCACGCCGACCTTTGGCGGCTCCGGTTTGCTGAAAGATCGGCTGCTGGAGGGCGAGCCGGGCGATGTTTTTGCATCAGCCGACATGGGGAACCCGCAGGCACTCACCGGCGCCGGAAAGTCCGGACCAACCGTGCTGTTCGCACACAATCACCTGTGTGCCATCTTGCGGCCGGGCCTGAAGGCGACGCCGGCCTCGCTGCTCGCAACGTTGCTGAATCCGTCGGTTAAAGTCGGGACATCGACGCCCATTGGCGATCCGGCCGGAGATTACGCGTGGGTCCTGTTCAAAAAGGCCGATGCGATGCGGCCCGGCAGCCGCGCGACCCTCGAGGCCAAGGCCGTCAAGATCGGCAATGAGCCCGGATCGTTGGCGGTGCCGGCCGGCGTAACCAATGGCGTCGCCTGGCTGTTCAAGGAGAAGCGGGCGGATGTCTTTCTTGCCTACTGCACGGGCGGGGCGGCTGTGGCAGCGGAGCTGCCCGGCACGACGACGATTCACCTGCCGCCGGCGCTCGCCATTGAAGCGAATTACGGGCTGACCATCTTGAAGAGTGCGAATCAGGAACGCGCGGCGCAATTTGCGTTTTTCATTTTGTCGCCCGCAGGTCAGAAGATCCTGGCTGACCATGGCTTTGACGCGCCGCTGCTGAGCCAGCCCTAGGACCCGGCGGTCCTGGGGTCGCACCCCCTGGTACAATTGGCCTCACGAGAAGCGAGTAGGGGTGGCGGATGCGGTACACCAAAGTTGCAACGAAGGCCGAGACTTCCCTCGGACTGCACTTGCGGTATGCCTTCGAGCCCGGCGAGCAGCGCGGCGCGACGCTCGGCAATCCGCTCTTCGAACTTCTCAGCGCGGTATTGGAACTGGGCTCGATACGGCATGCGGCGCAATCTCTCGGATGTTCTTACCGCTACCTTTGGGGCTCGCTCAGAAAGTGGGAACAGAAGCTGGGCGAGCCGCTCATCATCTGGTCGCAAGGACAGCGAGCCCGGCCGACGCAGTTCGCCGAAAAGCTGCTGTGGGCCGAACGGCGCGCACGCACGCGCATGCAGCCGCATATCGAAGCTCTGCGTTCCGACCTGGCGCGCGTCGTCGACGAAGCCCGTGATCAGCGCCATCAGCTGCTCGCGGTCCAAGCCAGCCACGACATCGCGCTGTCCATGCTGCAGAAGCACGTCGCCGCCACCGCGGACCTGCACTTGGATATTCGGTTTCAGGGCAGCGAGGATGCCCTGCGCGGACTATCCGATCGGCAATGCCTTGTGGCGGGTTTTCACGTGCCGGCTTTGCGTGGTGCCGCGCCGGTGTTTGCCAAGGCCTTAAAGCCCCTGCTCAAGCCTGGCCGGCATAAGTTGATTGGCTGTTCGCGGCGCATGCAGGGCTTGATGGTCAGGCGCGAGCATGCGGCGCTGATTCGCACCTTCCCGGACGTGGTTCGGCACCGCTTGCGATTCGTCAACCGGCAGGTCGGCTCCGGCACACGGATGCTCATCGATCATCTCATGCACGAACATTCGTTGAATCCCGCCGATTTGCCGGGCTACGGCGGACTGACTGAGGAAACCCACGTTGCCGTGGCGTTGTGCGTGGCCAGCGGTTTGGCCGATGCGGGTGTCGGGGTCGAGGCGGCGGCGCTCGAGTTCGGGCTGCACTTCGCGCCGTTGGTGGAGGAGAACTATTTTCTCGCCTGTCTGAAGGGCAATCTCGGACATACGGCGGTGCAGCGCTTGTGCGCGGCGCTGGCGGGGACCGGCTGGCGGGACATTTTGAGAGGTCTTCCGGGCTATCAGCCAGCGCTGGCGCCGGGAAAGGTTCTGGTGATGACGGAAGCGCTGCCGTGGTGGCCCAAGATCAAATCCAAGCCGAAGCAGCGAAAAACGACGTTGGCACCGCGCACCGCAACCGCCGCCGCGGTGGAGCAATTGGCCTAGGAGCCAGGGCGGCGCTCTAGCGCGTCCGAATCATTTTCCGCGCGACCACTCGGTGTTCGCGGTAAAGCGCTGCGGATTCGAGTACACATTGCAGTGCTTCTCGCGCAAAAAACCCACCAGTGTCAGGCCGGCAGCCAGCGCCAGATTGACGGCCAGGCTCGAAGGCGCGCCAATGGCCGCGAGTATGCCGACGCCGGTGCGCAAGGCCTTCTGTGTGAGCTCAAAGCTTGCGCGGCCGCTCAACAGAATGATGTGCTCATTGAGCGGCAATCGTCCGGCCAGCAAATTCTCACCGACCAGCTTGTCGAAGGCGTTGTGACGCCCTACATCCTCCGCCACCGCCATGAGAGCGCCGGAAAAATCAAACAGGGCGGCGGCGTGGATCCCGCCGGTGTCGCCGAATTTGGACTGAGCCGAGCGCATGCGCTCAGGCAAACTGAAGAGCAGGGCCAACTCGATTGCCCGGGTCGGTGCAATGCGGATTGCGGCCGCGCGCGCGATCGCGGCGTCGAGTCCGGTAGTGCCGCACACCCCGCAGCTCGAACCGGCTGAAAAACGCCGCGTCGCGGTTTGCATTTCCATGTTCACCTGCGGACGCAGGCGAACGTTGACCACGTTCGGGCGGCGCGTGCTCGATTCGACGGCGTCGATATCACTGACCTGGTTGACGATGCCCTCTCCGTACAGCAATCCCACCGCCAGATTTTCATCGTCGCCCGGCGTTCTCATCGTCGTGCCGAAGGACACCGGTTCGAGCCCGAGCGCAGGATGGTGCAGCATGTACTCGAGCGGCGCTTCGACGGCAACGCGATCGTCTTTGTCGATGTGCGAGTCCAGGCCAGCGCGAACGATGCGCACCTTCATGGTGCCGCTCGCCACGGGCGGCTCGCGCCCGGAAGGCTCCTGGCCAGGAGCGATGAATTCGGCTGTACTCATTCACTCATCTTACCGCTGTTCGCTTTTGCGGACTGCGAAACCGTTAATAAACAGTGTGTTAGAATCATCACACGACGCCTCTCGCGGGTTTCCATGATCAAACTTTTGTCACGCCTGCCTTGGGCTGCGCTCTACGCGTTTTCCGCGTTTCTCTACTTTCTTGCCTACTACGTGGTGCGCCACCGCGATCACGTCATTCGCGAGCAGCTCGAAAAAGTCTTTCCCGCCTTAAGTTCGGCCGAACGCGCGCTCATTCACAAACAATTCTTGCGGAATTTTTGCGATGTTTCCGTTGAGTTGTTGAAATCGGTGTCGATGTCCGAAGATGACATGCGCCGCCGCATGCGCGTCATCAATGGCGAGTCGGCGCGGCAATACCTCGACGCCGGGCAGTCCATCATGTTCATGACCTCGCATCTTGGCAATTGGGAGTGGCTGCTGCATGGCGTGACGTTGCAACTGGGTTACCCCGTGGATGCGGCGTACAAGCCCTTACACGACGCCTGGGCGGAGCGCCTGATGCTCAAGCTGCGTTCGCGCTTCGGCGCAAGACTGGTGCCCGCCAAGGAATTGCTGGCCGACTTTTTTCGCAGACGCGGCGTGGTTCGCGCGGTGGGCATGAACGCCGATCAGGCGCCGGTATCCACGGATCAGCGCTATTGGACGCAATTTTTGGGTCAGGACACCGCGTTTTATGTGGGTGCCGATCAGATTGCGCGCGCGATGCGTATGCCGATCCTGTATGCCCATGTGCGGCGCGTGCGGCGCAGCTATTATGAAGTCGAGTTTCTGCCTCTGTGGGACGGCCGTGAGTCCGTGACTGCCAATGAAGTGACCGAGCGCTATGCACGCGCCTGCGAAGTCGATGTGCTCAACAGTCCCGCCGATTGGCTCTGGTCCTACAGACGCTGGCGTCTGAAGAAGCCACTATACGGCGCTGCCGTTTGAGCTTGGACCATGCTGTGATGGTTCGCCTACGCACGGGAGATCGACTATGAAACTGGATGAAAGCCCACGCAGCGACAACGTCGAGGATCAGCGCGGCTCGGGAATCGGGCGGGGTGCCGGCATCGGCATCGGCACCATCGTGATCGTGGTCGTCGGTTATTTTCTGGGCATCAATCCGTCGACTCTCTTGAGCCTGCTGAACGGAGACCCGCAATCGGCCAGCGCGCCCGCGCATGCGCCCGCGGCGGTGAATCCCAATGACCCTCAGGTCGATTTCGTGCGTGCGATTCTGGGCGATACCGAAGCTGTCTGGGGCGCGTACTTCCAGAACATGGGCAAGGTTTACACGCGCCCCAAGCTGGTGCTGTTCAGCGGGCAAGTGGACTCGGCTTGCGGTCTCGCGAGTTCGGCAGCCGGACCGTTCTACTGTCCTGGCGATCAAAAGGTCTATATCGATCTGTCTTTTTATCGGCAACTGGCCACGGAATTTGGCGCCCCGGGAGATTTCGCGCGCGCCTACGTCATCGCGCACGAAGTGGGACATCACGTGCAAAATCTCTTAGGCATCACCGACAGCGCCGCGCAGTCCGAGCGCCGTGCGGGACGCATCGGCGCCAATCAAGTGTCGGTGCGGGTTGAACTGCAGGCCGACTGCTTCGCCGGCGTATGGGCGCAGCAGGCCAATCGCGCGCGAAAGATTCTCGAGCCTGGCGATTTGAGTAGCGGCCTTGCGGCCGCCTCCTCGGTGGGGGATGACACCCTGCAAAGGCGCACCCAAGGTACCGTTGTCCCCGATAGCTTTACGCACGGTACTTCCGCGCAGCGTGTGCGCTGGTTTCGCCGCGGATTCGATTCCGGAAAGATCGACAATTGCGATACCTTCAGCGCCGGGGAGTCGCTTTGAGCTTGCCTTCCAGATGCTTCGCCAGTTGCGCGATGGTGGGGTAGTCGAACAACTCGGTCAGATCGATCAGTCCGGGGAAGTCCTTGTCGACGCTCTCATGAATTTCGATGAGCTTCAGGGAGCTCGCGCCGATTTCGAACAAGTTGTCGTTCACGTCGATTCTCTTTCCCGGCAGCGCGGCTTCGCACAGCGCTTGCAAGCGAGCCTCCAGGCCCGCGCCCGCTTCGCGATCGGAGGCGCCGCGGGATTCGCGCAAGGCCTTGAGTTCGGCAAGCTCGCCGTCGAATTCGCCCTCGACGTAGGCTTGCTCCAAAAGATGACGCTGAACCTTGCCGCTGGTGGTCTTGGGGATGCGTTTGGTTGGAATGACCTGCGCAACCTCAAGTCCTGTGTGCTCGTTGACGAGCCGGCTGACCGCATTTGCCGTCGGCAGGAATTCCTCCATGCTGCCGCGATGGAGCACGAACATCACGAGTTCTTCGCCCTGAGATCCGGGCCTGGCGATACCGGCGGCGACCACTTTATTCAAATCAAGGCCCGGCGCACGCTGCGCGATATTCTCAAGATCATAGGGATAGTAGTTCTGACCATTGACGAAGATGATCTCCTTGGCACGGCCCACGATGTAAAGCGCGGCCTCGTGGATCACGCCCAGATCGCCGGTGTCGAGCCAGCCGTTCGCGTCGATCGCCGCCGCGGTAGCCTCAGGATCGCCGAAGTAACCGCGGGTGACGCTGGCGCCGCGAATCAATATGTGACCTACGGTCTCGTCCGCCAGGCCGGCGCGCGAATCATCGGCGATGAGCAATTCGGTGTTGGGCACGATGTGCCCCACGCTCACCACCTCAAACGCGTCGCGCGCTTCGATGGGATTGAGTTCGATTTTAGAGCCCACGCCCAAGCGGTGGCGGTTCAGGCGAATCCAGTGAAAATCGGTGTTTTGCGGCGGGAAAGCCACGCCCAGACTGCCCTCAGCCAAGCCGTATACCGGATACATGGCGCTGCGCTTCAATCCGGTATACGCCAGCGCATTCATGAATTCATTGCAGAGGGCGGCTGAAATCGGCTCGGCGCCGTTGTAGATCGATCGAATCGAGGACAGGTCGGTGTTCTCGAGGCGCCGATCGCCCAGCACCTTTAGAAAGTGCCGATAGCCGAAGTTGGGGGAGCAGGTCAGCGTTACACGCTTCTTGGCCGCGGTCTGCATCCACAGCAGCGGTCGCCGCACGAACAATTCGGTCGGCATGAGGTTGATGTGCACCTGATTCGCAAACTGCATGAAGTAAAGCCCGATCAAGCCCATGTCGTGCGTCAACGGCATCCAACTCAACGACGTATCGTGCTTGTTGAACTTGCCGATCGCCGTCGCACCCTGCGTATTGGCGATCAAGTTCGCGTGGCTCAGCATCACGCCCTTCGGTTCGCTGGTCGATCCGGACGAATACTGAATGAATGCCAGATCCGAAGGTGCCGGCCGGACGATCTTCCCGGCCTTCGAGATGTCCGTGATCGATTCCACCAGAAATGCGCGCGCTTTCAGCTGTTCGAACACGGCGATCTCGCCGACCTGCTGGGCGAGGGCTTCCAGGCGTTCCAAGTTCTTGGCGTCGGTATAGAGCAGCGGATTGTCGAGCTTGCGCGCGATCCTGAGCAGCTTGTGGCGGTGCTCGTCGCTGATGCCTACGCTAAGCGGCACGGGAACGATGCCGCCGCATAGAGCCGCCCAGAAGCCATCGAGAAATTGCTCGTTGTTGCTCAAGAAAATGATCATTTTGTCGCCGCGGCGCGCGCCGGCCGCCTGCAGGTGATACAAAATGCCCATGGCGCGTGCATACACTTCAGGGTAGGGCACGTGCCGTTCGTTGTTCTCGCCTTCAACGTAAGTCACGCGTCGGTCGACGTCCC
>Ga0265760_10000158_pt1 | contig 17500 bp, 12 predicted proteins | sample NZIome_2_FD_200831 | JGI IMG/M metagenome (GOLD analysis project Ga0265760, IMG submission 200831) | Metatranscriptome of rhizosphere microbial communities from Maridalen valley, Oslo, Norway - NZI1 (Metagenome Metatranscriptome) | ecosystem: Host-associated > Plants > Roots > Rhizosphere >...
GCGTTTTCTTCGCCAAAGAAGTTTGTGTTATCCCCGGCACCGTATTCCTGACCGCCTCCGGTCGTGGTGAACAGCTGGATCGGAGTACCGCTGCCCGCCGTGAAGATAGACGAGAACGTCCATCCGCCCAGCGCCCGTCCCAGCAGTCCATTCTGTCCCTTATAAAAAGGCGGCTGGTACACAAAGAAGGTGTTGTAGACGAACTTGCGGTTAAAGTTCTGAACGCCATACATCGTATAGGGGTTGAAAGCATCATCCGGAGTGAATTCACTGGTGGCCTGAACCAGCGCCGCCGTGCCCAGGGCTTTAGACCAGGTGAAGTTCGACTGCATTGTCAAGCCCCTCCAGTCCGCCATCTTAACGGAGGCGAAACCAGCGTTGTAGTTCCCGAAGCCTACGCTGGCGTTATCGCCCACGCCTGAGGTCATCTGGGGTCCAAAAGGCCCTGTAGTTGTGTTCATCATGCTGTGAGCGAAGTTGAACGGACCGCTGTCCAAGTCACTCCACAGAGTCCACACTTGAGCGTTGGTAAGATTCTTGGTCGCGTTTGGATTGAGCGGAGCGCAACTGGTTCCGGGGCAGCCTGGCCCGTAGGGGTTGCCCTCGTTGAAGACTACGGCTTGCGTGCAACTGGTGAACCCAGTGCAATAGCCCGTGCCGGCGAGAGCGGCCTCAAAGAACGGCTGTGGCGTAACCGAGGTCGGCGCAGTTGTGCTCGCACCGGAGCAGCCGCCGCCCGCCAGTCCGTTTACTCCGCCGCAGTATTGCAACACCACATTCTTATACGCCTGGGCAAAGCTCTGTCCGCCAAGGGTCATCATGTAGGGAACGGAGTTCAGGTTGATAGGTAGGTACTCATGCGTGATCCTGCGCCCGATGTAGCCAAGTTCCAGCGTAATCTTGCGGGACAACTGGCGCTGAATGGTCAGGTCGAACGAGTCCACCTGGTTGGGCCGAAAATTCGGATCCAGAGACTCCGCGGTGGCCGCCGAAACGGCATTGTAGCCGGGGAAATCCGGCTGGGGCAGCGTCGCACTGGGCGGCGCAGACGACAGTGGGGCAGTCAGGCCGTCCACGCCAATGCGGAAAGCTGTCGCCGGCGTGGTTGTGTGTTCTGACGCTCCGCACGTGCCATTACTGGCAGCACCGCCGACGCACTGAACCGGCTGCATGAGGCCCGTACCCAGAAGGGGCACCAGCACCAGATCCACACCGTTCAAACGCCCGTAGACACGGCCATAGCCGCCGCGAATGACCGTATCTTCATGGCCGAATATCCTGCCGGCGAGCGAATCGCTGTCGAAGTGTGGATTCCAGGCCGCGGCTATGCGAGGGCTGAACGAGCCGTAGAACGGGTTGTACGGATACTTCAGCCCATTCGCCGTATTGCCCACCAAAGCGAAACCGATCTCGGGATTGTAGACTTGCCCCTGCAACGCAGCCTTTTTCCGGTTCGTCAGGTAGGATGTAGCCGAAATCGGCTGGTTTGATTGATCCACCAACTCAACCTGCTTGCCATTCTCTTCTACCGGTGGCATCTCCAGCGTCCAGCCCAGGCCGTAAGTCAGAGTGAACGTAGGCTTCATGTGCCAGGTGTCACTGAAATAGACGTTGTAGTAGGGGATGGTGCTCTTGTCGAATGCCGGGGTCAGCGGAGGATTCAAGGTCAGATTTGTACCACTCCGGGTGTAGACGGTTTGGGCGATGGAAACGATGCCCAGCGCCGCCGCGGTGAGTGAGGGGCAGTTGGGAATATTGGCATCATTGCAAATCGACAAATTGGACGCGAGTTCCGATCCCTGGTCCCCGTTGCCCAGTTCATACACCGGTTGGAAGTTGATGCCGCCGCCATTATCGGTGCGTTGATGGTAGTCCCAGTTGTGCTGATAGGTGCCTCCAAACTGGAACAGATGATTGCCTTTCAACGTGGAAATGTCGTCGCGAATCATCTGGTCGTGGCCATCCCAGATTCGGTTGCGGGTGTTCTGTGTGTTTACGTTGTAAGGCCCTAAGTCCTGGTCTTCGCCGGCGGTTTGGCCGCTATAAATTTCGAGGGCTCCACCCAGCGTGGCGGTCTGCGGGGTATCTCCCTGCCGGGCGTACGCCCACCAGTTACGCAGGAAACTATAGTGAAGATCGTTAGTAGTGTTGCTGCTGATGTTGGTGGTCAACCCCGCTACCAAGATATGCGACTGCAGCGGACCCTTGGATATGGAAGCCGGAACACCCAACTTGTCGCCCGGAAAGAAACCGCCGATATCGATCTGATTATCGTTGTTCGAAATCAGCTTGTTCCAACGGAAGCTCGACATGAAGTGCCACTTGGCTCCAAAATCGTGATCCACGCGCCCCACCGCGAAGTTGCTGGTGGTGGGCAAGGCAACGTTGGCCGTGAAGCCCAGTTCGTTGGCCCCGTCGCAGAGGTTCTGCTGGCAGGTACTATTCGACTGGGGTTCATAAGTCTTCCAGATCTGCTGAACCAGGGGGTTGACGCCAATTCCACGTGGGTCGATGCTTGCCAACGAGGTAACGACGCCAGTTATGGGATCGGTTATATTTCCCGCGATCAGCGCCGGCGAGGGAACGTCCCTGAAAATTGTTTCGGAGTTGGGGAAGCGGAATCCTTCGTAATTGGCGAAAAAATAAGTCTTGCCCCCAAGAATGTTTTTCGGGATTAGCGGCCCGCCGATCGCTCCGCCAAAGCGGCTGTAATGGAAGCTGGGCAGCGGAGCGGAGCCCGGCTGCAGAAGGTTTTCGTAGTCATTCTCCCAACTCTGAGACGACCAGTTGTTGTCCTTATAGTATTCGTACGCCGTGCCGTGCCAGGCGTTGGTTCCGCGCTTGGTGACCACCTTCACTTCGGCGCCTGCGGAACTGTTGAAATCGGCGGTCTGGCCCGCCGTGTTTACCTTGAACTCCTCGACGCTGTCCTGTGGTGTGGGCAGCACGCCTGTGGGCCCGCCCACACCTGCTCCCAGGTTGTTTTGCGTGGCTACACCGCCGGTTGGGTCGCCGGCCATACTGCTGAAGTAAACGTTCTGGCTGCCGTCCATGTCGCTGCTGTTGTTGCCGCCATCGAGCGAGAAGTAGCTCTGATCGAGCACCGCGCCGGCCACGCTGCCATCGGGACCTACACCCGGCTGCAACTCGACAAACGAACTGACGTCGCGGCCGAGGCTTGGCAGGTTGTCCAGGGTGAGACTCGTAATGGTGTTGCCTACGGTAGCATTCATGGTCTGCAGTTCGGTGCCAGCGGTGGTCACCTCCACCACCACATTCGCCGCGCCCACTTGCAACGCCAGATTGAGTGTGAGGCTGGCTCCAACCTTTACTTCCTGGTTTTCGGTCCTGGTGGTGGCAAACCCCGACTTGCTGACTGCGATGCTATAGATGCCCGGGTTAACATCCACATAGATGTACCGCCCAGACGCGTTGGTGGTCGTGGTTCGTGCAGTATTGGTCCCGAGATCAGTCAGTGTCACCGCCGCTCCTGCCACGACCGCGCCGGTTGGATCATTTACCGAGCCCGCGACTGTGCCAGTCGAGGTTGACTGCGCCCACGTGGGCAGAGCGCCGCCTACACAGACCGCCAAAAGCAGAACCAGAGCCAACTTCACCCTATGCATGTACATTGTTTCCTCCGACCAAGAGATCGAGTGTCGCGACTGACCGAGAAAAACTACCAGATGAGCCGATAAACACTCCCAACATGTTTAGTGTTTGCAATTAGCGAACCAGAGCGTGGGCGTCACGTTTTCAATCGCTTACAGCAATGATCAAATCTGAAGTTATGAATTGCGGGATGCCAACCGGACGGCCTCACGGCGTATCCGCTGCGCTTTAAGTTGCGTGTCAGTACGACTGTTCCTGCGTCCTGTAAGACCATGTCAAACAGGAGAGGGATTTCCAAAAGTCCATATTTCCGGAGATTTCATTCAGGCTTGACTCTGGTAATTCGAAACATGCATACTGGTCGGTATGTTAGCCATTAGAAAACGATCGCGACATAGGCCGTCGACCTCGCGGGATCCGGAGCGCACACGAGAGCTCCTGCTGCAGGCAGCCTTTCGGGAGATATACCGCTCTGGCTATCGAAGCGCTGACCTGGATGCAATCCTGGCAGCAGCGGGCGTCACCAAAGGGGCACTGTACTACCACTTCGACAACAAGGAAGCTCTCGGCTATGCCGTGGTGGACGAAGTCATCGCGAACAACCTTTACCAGAAGTGGGTACGGCCTTTACAGAACGCGGAAAACCCCATCGACGTTCTGGTCTGCATTATTCAGTCCGAATCGCTGAAAAGAGAAGACATTCAGCGGGGCTGCCCCTTGCTTAACTTGTCTCAAGAGATGTCGGGTCTTGATGAGGGATTCCGCAGAAGGACGGCAAGAGTTTATAAAGAGTGGCACGACGCCATGGCCGAAGCACTGCGCGAAGGACAGAAACGCAGGGTAGTGCGGAGTGATATAAACGCGAATGAAACGGCTACGTTCGTGATCGCGGCGTGGGAGGGGTACGTCGTTTTAGGTAAGAATTCGCAGGATCCTCGGCTGATGGAATCAGGCCAAAGAAGCGTGTGCGGCCACATTGAGTCGCTGCGCCCGGCACGAAGCCGGAGACGAGCGGCAGGCCACGGATAGCCGGCCTTTCCGTTGCGGCAAGGAGAGTTTCGCCGGCAATCAACACTTGCAGGGGTTTCTCTGCGTTGAACGCTCGACGTCGGAACATACATACTCGTCGGTATGATCGATACAACAGACAGGGGAAAGGCCGCATCACAACACTCGGATCGTCCTACAATCCGTGCCGAAAGAGGAACATTAATGGACCGAAGGACATTCAAGCTAATCGGATTTGCAAGCTCCGTGCTCGTTGTCACGCTGGGAGCGAGCTCGCAAATGCAGGCGCAATCCAAAACCTCGTATTCCAGCATGGCGGCGCTTAGCGAGTACCTGATGCCGGATCGAAATGCCGAAATAGTCTTGGCACGAAGTGCGGCTCCAGACTCCATATCCCGCGATGCAAAGGTTCTGGTTCTAGGGCCGCATGGCTATGAAACGGCCGTCGAGGGCAAGAATGGTTTCGTATGCGTCGTCGAGCGAGGTTGGATGGGGCCATTCGAGGGTGAATTCTCTGTTTTCTGGAACCCTAGAATTCGAGGTCCGATCTGCTTCAACCCTCCGGCTGCCCGCTCCATCCTGCCGTTGACATACAAAAGAACGGAGATGGTTTTGGCCGGTCAATCCAAAGCTCAAATCATCGACGGCCTCAAAACCTTCATGAAGCAAGAGCTGCCGCCCCTGGAGCCTGGAGCCATGTCCTACATGATGTCGAAAGACCAGTACCTTACGGACAACGGCGACCACCACAACTGGATGGCGCACCTGATGTTTTACACTCCGCTCATGGACGGTGGCGTTTGGGGTGCAGATCTGTCTAAGTCTCCCGTCATGCTGAACCCACAGTTCAGTGGCGCACCGGAACCAATCGACGTATTCATGATCCCCGCGGGCTGGTGGTCGGATGGAACGGCGGACCCAGTCAGGGTCAAGTAGGAACATACCGCAACGCGAGAGGATCAACCGATGTTTTCAAGCGTGGTGAGGGCTGAACTGAAGTAGGCGCGATTGACGGGCCGGCAGGTCACGATGGACTTCGGGCACAGGCGCACTGACGAAACTGGGAATGGAGGTCTCTTGGACAACGTCGATCCGCATATTCGTGAAGTCGCAAAGGGTTCGTGTGAGGAACTGCCGCTGCCCAAGCTGCCTGTCGTTCCCGCCAGGGTAGACCGTGAGCATGCAATTGCGATTTTTGGGAAAAAGGAGGCCGATGAGGTGGTCGAGCTCTCTGACGATTGCGTTCTTGACCCTTTCACAGTCGGGTTCCGGCAACCGGCGGCAGGGCGATCGACAAGCCTCAGCGGAGCTTTACCCCAGACACGGACGCTTGCGATGGCGAAGTCTGCGCGGATTGCGATCAAAGCCAAGGGGAGAATTCTCTTCATCAATGCGGCGGATGTTATCGCGGTGGAAGCCAAAGGAAAGTATGTCTTGTTATTGCATACTTCAAGTTCGCATATTCTCCGAGAGTCTATCTCGACCATGGAAGAAAAGCTCAATCTGCACGGGTTTGTGCGAATTCATCGATCTGTGCTTGTGAACGCGGCATTGGTTGAGGAGATTCATCCATGGTCCACGGGAGAGTATATGCTCCGCGTGCGAGGAGGAAGGGAGTTCACCGTCACTCGTACTTACAAGAAGAATCTGCAACTCCTGGCGCAGTTGTGGATCGGTATGGAGAGTTTTGCTGCCGAGTAGGCAACTGTTATCCGTCTAACTACCCGCGCGACAATGGCAAATGAGCTGCGAGTGCCATCACGAAGCTAGCTGAATCCCAAGCGAGTAGCCACACAGTTATGTCGATTGCTGGTCACGTCTCCCAGTAGATGCTGGCTCAGTTCCAGGACGTTCCTGCTGCCCTAACTTACCTAACAAGCGATGATTTGATGGGAAGAGTGATTGCTGAGATAAGTTGATTAGTTCGGGACGGCAGTTGGCCCGCAAGTGCTGCCGCTACTGAACATGAAGAGTAGCAATGAACGTAGCCCTGTTAGGTGCCACAGGTTTCGTTGGCTCAGGCTCGCTTCAGGAAGCGCTCGACCGAGGGCGCGTGGTCACATTGATGGCTTCGTGGCAACAAGGGCGCTATCAGGATCTATCCAGACGAACTTCTCAGAAGCCGACTTCTGGTCCGAAGCAATTCTTGGTTAGCCCGTTGCTCCCCGAATTGGTGGTGAACTTCCAATGGAGCCATCAGCCTACTGCAAGGCTGACGTCTACAAACTTCCCTCTGGGCCCCCGGGATGAGTACGCAAAGAAGTGATCGGAAAAATGCAAGATTGCGATGCGAACTCTCGACGGAAAAAACGGAATAACAGCCAAGGCCCTCTCTCTAATGGAGTTGGCGCGCTATGTTAAGGCGTGTCAATACGGCAGCAATCGGCGAGTCGTACGGTTCTTGAGTTCTGCCACCGCGTTATTGTGAAATTCGATTGACGGAGAAATACTGACCGTCCTAGTATGGGTTTTGTTATGCCCTCGTCGACCTACCGCCGTCACCATCATCATCCCCATCATGCGATGAGCGTGTCGGCGGAGGACTACGGATAAACAGCCTAAAAGAGCACTGGTAGGAAATCCGAGCCCGCTGACGCGAATGCGCAGCGGGCGTTTTGTTTCTGCTGCGGGAATGGAAGCACCGGGACAGATGGGGGAGAGGAATCCCATGGGGATCAACTTCGAGAAAATGCAGGGCTTGGCACCCGCGGTGATTCAGGATGCGGGCACTGGGGAGTTGCTTATGGTGGGCTTCATGAGCCGCGAAGCACTAGAGACAACCTTGCGGACCGGATTCGTCACGTTTTATAGCCGCACGCGGAAAAGTTTGTGGACCAAAGGAGAAACCTCCGGCAATCGGCTGGCAGTCACGGCAGCTTGGACGGACTGCGACCGCGACACGGTGCTGTTCCGCGTCCGTGTGTTGGGCGAGGGCAAGGTTTGCCATACGGGGTCGAGGTCCTGCTTCACGGAGAAGCTACAGCTGCGTGCCGCGCCCATCGCTGCCGCAGAGGAGACGCAGTGATGAAGCTTCGTCTGGGCATTCCCAAGGGAAGTTTGCAGGAGGCAACGCTGAGCCTGTTCACCCGCGCCGGGCTGCGCGTCTATACCAGCGCGCGCTCCTACTTCGCCGCCACCGACGATCCAGAAATTGAATGCCTGCTCATTCGTGCCCAGGAAATGGCGCGCTACGTCGAACACGGTGCGCTGGATGCCGGCCTGACTGGCCTCGACTGGGTGGCGGAAAGCGGCCTTGAAGTGGTCCGCATCACCGACCTGATCTATGCCAAACAGAGCATGGGCAAAGTGAAGTGGGTGCTGGCTGTGCCGGAGGATTCAGGCTTTCAGAAAGCTCAAGATCTCGAGGGCCGGATTGTCGCCACAGAGTTGGTGAATTTCACCCGGAACTACTTTGCCAGTCGAAATGTGTCTGTGCGGGTTGAATTCTCCTGGGGCGCGACTGAAGTGAAGCCGCCGTTACTGGCTGATGCCATTGTCGAAGTTACAGAGACTGGCAGTTCGCTGCGCGCCAACCACCTGAGAATTATCGAAACCGTGCTCGAGTCGAATACGCAGCTGATCGCGAACAAAGCAGCCTGGGCCGATCCCGAGCGGCGGCGCAAGATCGAAAACCTGGAGGTGATGCTATCCGGGGCCATGGCGGCACAGGGCCGCGTGGGCCTGATGCTCAACGTCCGCAAACCAGATCTGGCCGGGGTTCTGGGCTTGCTTCCCGCTCTGAAGAATCCGACTGTCGCGCCCTTGGCCGATGGCGAATGGGTGGCGGTCAATACCATCATCGAGGAGCAGACTGCCTGGAGTCTGATTCCGAAGCTCAAGGAAGCTAATGCACAAGGGATCGTCGAGTATCCGCTGAACAAGGTGGTGATGTGATGGGCGACGTTATGCGTATTCTTGAGGGAGCTAAGAAGGACCGGTTCGTGCGCAGGCTGGAACGGCGAGGCGCGATGGATCTGGCTGAGGTTGAGCCAGCAGTGCGGCGGATCGTGGGTAATGTCCGGCGCAACGGCGATCGAGCTTTGCGCCGCCATGCCATGCGGTGGGACGGGCTCGGTAGGGACGAACCTGCGCGCGTGCCCGAGGCTGATCTGCTTCAAGCTTGGCAAAGAACCCCTTCGGAGTTGAGGGAGGCCATCACTCAGGCCGCAGATAACATTCGCCGCTACTGCGAGTGGCAGAAACCGCTAACGTGGCGACGCGAAATTCATCCTGGAGTTTGTGTGGGGCAGTTGGTGCGGCCTCTGGAATCGGTGGGATGCTATGTTCCCGGCGGACGTTATCCGTTGCCTTCTACATTGCTGATGACCGTGATTCCGGCGCAGGTTGCAGGTGTCCCGGAGATTCGTGTGGTGTCACCGCGTCCGGCCCAGGCGACTTTGGCCGCTGCGGCATTTCTGGGCGTGCGCGAGTTCTATCGCGTGGGTGGGGCGCAGGCGATTGCTGCGCTTGCTTATGGAACCGGGAGCATCGCGCGCGTGAACAAGATCGTCGGGCCCGGCAACCGGTATGTGACCGCTGCTAAGAAGATGATTGCGTTCGATTGCGCCATTGACTTCCTGGCTGGTCCTACCGAAGCTGTATTTATCAGCGAACAAGGTAATCCTGCGTTCATCGCCTGTGACTTGGTGGCGCAGGCCGAGCATGATCCCGATGCACTGTGTGTCTTGATCACAAGTTCGCGTGGATTGGCAAAAGCTGTGCAGGCCGAAGTGCAGCGGCGCGCGCGGGCAAATCCAATTGCTGCGGATGCACTTTCCCGTCGCGGGGCAATCCTGTTGGTTGCTTCTCTCGATCAGGCAGTCGAGACCGCGAACTGTATTGCGCCGGAGCATCTCACGCTTCCCGCAGCTCTGGCACAGTACGTGCAAAACGCCGGCTCGATTTTTCTGAACGACTTCACGCCCCAGTCGGCGGGTGATTATGTCTCGGGCCCGAATCACGTGTTACCGACCGGAGCGATGGCGCGTGTGCGCGGTGGCCTGAACGTTCTGGATTACGTTCGCATCATCTCGTGCCAGGAAGTCTCCCGCGAAGGCATTCGCCGAATCGCCCCAGCGGCCATTGCCCTAGCCGAAGCCGAGGGTTTGCGCGGACACGCTGAATCATTGCGGATGAGGTGTTCTAATGCTTGAGGCCCGTGCCGCAGTGGAGAGTTTGCATGCTTATCGGCCACCCCTCGCTGGCCGTCGAGGACTGCGTCTCGATTTCAACGAGAGTACGATCGGTTGCTCGCCGCGTGTGTTGGCGCGGTTGCGCTCGCTGGATTCCGAAACGCTCGCCCGCTATCCAGAGCGCGAGCCGGTCGAAGCCGAAGTCGCTGGCTTTCTCAGACTCGATCCGTCTCAGGTGTTGCTCACGAATGGTGTAGATGAAGCGATCCACCTACTGTGCTCGACCTATCTCGAGCCCGGAGACGAGGCGATCATCGTCGTGCCCACCTATGCCATGTATGAGATCTTCGCTCACGCCGAGGGTGCTCGCGTGGTCCAGGTTCCCTCTAGCGAGAACTTCACCTTTCCTCTGGACAATCTGCTCTCGCGGATCAGTTCACGCACACGGTTGATCGCGGTGGCCAATCCTAACAACCCGACAGGGACGGCGGTCGCATGCGACATCCTGCTGCGGGTGGCTCGGGCCGCGCCTCATGCCGCGGTTCTGGTGGACGAAGCGTACTTTGAGTTTCACGGAGAGACCATCCTTCACCTCGCTGCGCGGCCGGCGAATCTCTTCGTGGCGCGAACATTCTCGAAGGCTTATGGATTAGCAGGTCTTCGCATCGGTATTCTCGCCGGGGATGCGGCCCAGATTGCAATGGTGCGCCGCGTCGCTTCGCCGTACAACGTCAATGCGGTTGCGCTTGCAGTGTTGCCAGAGGCGCTTCGAGATCAGGCGTACGTCGAACATTATGTCAGCGAGGTGCAGCGCGGCCGCGAACTACTGCAGCAGGAGCTCAAAGCTCTTGGCCAGCGCTACTGGCCGAGCCGCGCCAACTTCGTGCTGGCACGTGTACGTGCGGCCCACGCGGAATTCATTCAAGCGTTGCGCACCCACGGAATCCTGGTCCGCGATCGGCACACTGATCCAGCCTGCGATGGTTGCGTGCGCCTGACTGTCGGCTCTCTCGAACATGCGCAGACTCTGATTGTCGCCCTGCGCGAAGTGCTTGGGAAACTCAGGGAACATCGTGAGGTGAACGCGTGAGAAAGGCCACGCTGCATCGCGCGACCGCCGAAACCGAGATTCGGATTGCGCTCACCATTGAGGGACGCGGGAAGTACAACGTTTCTACTGGAATCCATTTTCTGGACCACATGCTGGAGTTGCTTGCACGGCACGGCGGATTCGATCTGAAGCTCAAAGCGGTGGGCGACCTGGAAGTGGATCAGCACCACACCGTCGAAGACGTAGGCATTGCTCTTGGCGAGGTCTTCGACCTCGCGCTGGGAAATCGTCGCGGCATTTTGCGGGCCGGATACTTTGTCATGCCCATGGACGAGACTCTCGGGCTGGCAGCTGTCGATTTCGGCGGACGGGCGGCGGCGGTGGTCGATACCAGGGTACGCGCGGCGCGAGTCGGAGATTTACAAACGGAACTAGTGTGCGATTTCTTCGAAGGCTTTGCCCGCGGCGCTCGCGCCAATGTTCACGCCAGGGTGCTATACGGACGTTCCAGCCACCACAAGATCGAAGCGCTCTTCAAAGCATTCGCCCGAGCCCTGCGTGTGGCATGCTCCCGCGATCGTCGCCTGGGACGAATGCTCCCGAGCACCAAGGGGCTTCTGTGATCGCCATCGTGGATTATGGCGCCGGCAACCTGAATTCGGTGAAGAAGGCGTTTGACTACCTCGGGGCTGATGTTGTGGTGACAGACCAGTCTCAGACCGTGACGGCGGCGGCGAAGATCGTACTGCCCGGAGTGGGCCATTTTTCTTCTCTGCGAGCTTTGAACCGCTCGGACTTGCGCGAGGTCTTGCTGCAGGCCGCTTCCGCGGAAAAGCCTTTTCTTGGAATTTGTTTGGGGATGCAGTGGCTTTTCGACGGCAGTGAGGAGTGCAATGAGCTTGCAGGCGCGGGCATTTTTCCTGGTAAATGCCGAGAGTTTCCGTCCTGGGTAAAGTCGCCGCACGTTGGCTGGAATTCTTTGACAGTGCTGAAGGGTTCGCGGCTGCTGCGAGGCGTCGCGCAAGATTCGTTTGTCTACTACACGCACTCCTTTCACGCGCCTGTGCTTGGAGCAACGAGCGCGGCGAGTGAATACGGGCTGCGGTTCACTGCCTCCGTCGAGCAATCGAACATTTTCGGAGTGCAGTTCCACCCCGAGAAATCGGGGGACGTGGGGCTTGCGATCCTGAAGAATTTCTGCGAGGTCTGATGTGTTGACCAAGCGCATCATCGCCTGCCTCGACGTGGATGGTGGCCGCGTCGTGAAGGGCGTGCGTTTCAAGAATTTGCGGGACGCCGGCGACCCCGCGGAGTGTGCGACGGCCCACGCACGTAGTGGTGCGGACGAAATCGTGCTGCTCGACATCACCGCGACCAGCGGCAACCGGCACACTCTGCTGGAGGTGGTCCGCAAGGCTGCGCGCCCCCTGTTTGTTCCGTTCACCGTGGGAGGCGGGATTCGATTGCTGAACGATGCAGCCGCGGTCTTCGATGCGGGTGCAGACAAGATCGCGATCAACTCGGCCGCAGTTCGCGATCCAACGCTGATCGGCAAGATCGCAGGGCGATTCGGTTCGCAAGCCGTTGTGGTCGCCATCGACGCCAGAAAGGTCAATGGAGGCTATGAAGTGTTCACCGCCGGTGGACGCGTGCCCACGGGCCGGGATGTGATTCGATGGGCGCGGGAAGCGGCTGTTTGCGGAGCAGGCGAGATCCTGCTGACTTCGATGGACCGGGACGGAACTCAATCGGGATTCGACTGCGAATTAGTGCGCGAAGTGGCAGAGGCAGTCTCGATCCCTGTTATTGCTTCCGGGGGCGCGGGATCCGCGCTCGACTTCATCCAGGTGTTTCGTGAAGGATGCGCAGACGCGGCTCTGGCCGCGTCGATTTTTCACTTCGGTATCGAGAGTGTCGCGCAACTGAAACACAAACTGCACCATGCCAGCGTTTCGGTGAGGTGGCCATGCTGATTCCGTCGATTGACCTGATGGGCGGCAAGATAGTGCAGTTGGTTCAGGGTGAGAAGAAAGCCCTGGAGTTCGACAACTTCGGATATTGGATCGAGCGCTTCTCCAGGTATCCGTTGGTGCAGGTGATTGACCTTGACGCAGCTCGGGGTAGTGGGAGCAACCGACCGTTGGTGAACCAGATTGTGAAACGGCTCAACTGCCAGGTAGGTGGCGGGATTCGCGGCCTCGCAACAGCAAGAGAGCTTTTAGAAGCCGGCGCGCGCAGGGTCATCCTCGGTTCGGCGTTGTTGCAGAATGGCAAGGTCAACACGCAGTACGCGGATGCGCTGGAAAGTGCACTCGGCGCCGCGGCGCTCGTCTTTGCTCTTGATTCGCGAGGCGGCCGAGTTGCGATCGACGGCTGGCGCCGACAGACTGCCGTTACCGCGTTTGACATGATTCGGGTACTGGAACCCTTCTGCGGCACTTTTCTTTACACGCACATCGATACCGAAGGCTTGATGGGTGGAATTCCGCTGCGGACTGTGCATGCAATAAGGCAGGCCACTTCGCGACAGCTGGCCGTCGCTGGCGGCATCACAACGCAGCAAGAAATTGACCAGCTCGACGCGCTGCAGATGGACGCCGTTGTCGGGATGGCCTTGTATTCAGGCAGGATCTCGGCATAGGGCAACTCAAACTAGCGCGAAACGGGCCTCGAGGAAGTTTGCATTAGGAACGGGAAGTCGGCACACCCGAAGCAGTCCGCGCAGATGGCTGAGGGCGTCGCATTTGCTCTGCGGATTTCCGACGAAACGGGGCAACAGCTGGGGTTGAACCGGAGATCAGGAGCTATTTCGGGTCGTAATTCAGGTTTTGCCCGAGCCATCGCTCGACCTCATCTAGGCTCATTCCTTTGCGTTTGCTGTAGTCGGCGACCTGATCGCGGTCGATCTTGCCGAGGCTGAAATATCTCGATTCCGGATGGGCGAAATAGAGCCCACTGACGCTCGATCCCGGCCACATTGCAAACGACTCAGTAATCAGCATTTCAGTATTCGCGCGCACATCGAGCAAACGCCAGAGCGGACCCTTTTCCGTGTGATCCGGGCATGCCGGGTAACCTGCGGCCGGCCTGATGCCTCGGTACCTTTCTTGGATGAGATCCGCGTTGCTCAGGCCCTCTGCACAACCATAGCCCCATTCATCACGCACGCGTTTGTGCAAGCATTCGGCGAATGCCTCAGCCAGGCGATCGGCAAGGGCCTCCGCCATGATCGCGTTGTAGTCGTCGTGCTTACCTCTATACGAGTCGCACAGTTCCTTCAAGCCGATGCCGCTGGTAACCGCGAACGCGCCGATATGATCGGGCAGCCCCGTCCCCTTGGGCGCGATGAAGTCGGCGAGACACCGGCACGGCTCGCTGCCCTCCTTGTTCGACTGCTGGCGGAGGAAATGGAATCGTTCGAGAACTTCTTGACGTGTATTGTCCGTGTAGAGCTCAACATCGTCGCCTACAGCTCCGGCGGGAAAGAAACCGTATACGCCTCGCGCTGTGATCAATTTCTTGTCAATGATGACATCGAGGAGAGCGTTGCCTTCGCTGAAGACTTGGCGCGCCTGCGCACCATGCTCCGCATGTTCGAGAATCCGAGGATAAATTCCTTTCAACCCCCAGGTATGGAAGAACGGGCTCCAGTCAATGAATTCGCGCAGTGTCGAGAGTGGAAAGTTGTTCAGCACCCGCACACCTGTGAATCTAGGCGTGGGTAGGTCCTCCGCGCGCCATTCGATCGGAGTCCGCCTTTTCCGGGCATCCTCAAGTGAAACCACACTTACCGTCGGCGCTGAGTGGGCTTTGCGCAGCGCCTCGTAATCGGCGCGATGCCGCTCCACGAACGCAGATTTACCTTCGTCGCTAAGAAGGCTGGTAGTGACGGGCACTGCTCGGCTGGCGTCGAGGATGTGGACTACGGGCTGACTATAATGCGGCGCGATTTTGACGGCCGTGTGTGCCCGACTCGTGGTTGCGCCGCCAATGAGCAATGGCAATTTGAAGCCCTGACGCTCCATCTCTCGGGCCACATGGACCATCTCGTCGAGAGAGGGAGTGATCAGCCCACTGAGTCCGATCATGTCCGCCTTTTCCGCCTTGGCGCGTTCGAGAATCTTTTCGCACGGGACCATTACCCCCAGGTCGATCACCTCGTAGTTATTGCAGGCGAGGACGACCCCGACAATATTCTTGCCAATGTCGTGAACATCCCCCTTCACCGTCGCCAATACGATTTTTCCCTGTGCCTTGACCACTTCCCCCGCCGCAGCCTGGGCTTCCTTCTCGGCTTCCATGAAGGGCGTGAGGTGCGCCACGGCCTTCTTCATCACGCGCGCAGACTTGACTACCTGGGGCAAGAACATCTTGCCGGCACCAAACAGATCGCCCACCACGCTCATACCTGCCATGAGCGGGCCTTCGATGACTAGCAGAGGGCGGCCCAGTTTGACGCGAGCTTCCTCGGCGTCAGCTTCAATGTGTGTATCAATCCCCTTTACCAGAGCGTGAGAGAGACGCTCCTCGACCGTACCGTTGCGCCATTCTTCGGCCTTCTTTTCATTTACTGCCCTGCCCACGCCCTTGAGCTTCTCGCCGTAATCCACCAGTCGCTCGGTGGCATCGGGACGGCGGTTCAGCAGCACGTCCTCGACCAGCGCCTTGAGTTCTGGCTCAATCTCTTCATAGACCTCAAGCATGCCAGCGTTCACGATGCCCATGTCCATGCCGGCTGCGATGGCGTGATAAAGAAACGCGGAGTGAATGGCTTCGCGAACCTTGTTGTTGCCGCGAAAACTGAATGAGATGTTCGAGACACCACCGCTCACTTTCGCGTGCGGCAGGTTTGCTTTGATCCATCGCGTGGCGTTGATGTAGTCCACCGCGTAGTTGTTGTGCTCCTCCATCCCGGTGGCAACGGTCAGGATATTGGGATCGAAGATGATGTCTTCAGGCGGAAAGCCCACTTCATCGACGAGTATGCGGTAAGCGCGCTCGCAAATGCGGATCTTCTCCCCGTAAGTCGCGGCCTGTCCCTGTTCGTCAAAGGCCATTACCACCACGGCTGCCCCGTATTTCAGAACTTTCGCAGCATTCTGGCGAAATTTTTCTTCGCCTTCTTTGAGCGAAATCGAATTGACGATGCCCTTGCCCTGCATGCACTTCAGGCCCGCTTCAATGACTTCCCATTTCGAGGAGTCCACCATGAAGGGGACCTTCGCGACTTCCGGCTCACTCCCGAGCAACTGCAGGAAGCGTGTCATAGCCGTGACGCCATCGATCATGCCCTCGTCCATGCAGATGTCGAGGACGTTCGCCCCATTCTCGACTTGTTGTCGGGCGACGCTTACCGCTTCTTCATATTTGCCTTCTTTGATCAGTCTGGCGAACTTGGGCGAACCGGCGACATTGGTCCGCTCCCCTATCATGATGTAGACACCAGGCTGCTGGGTGAAGGGCTGCGATCCCGACAGGCGGAGTGGCTTTGCCTTCGCGAGCTGGGGCGCGCTTGCGCCGTCTGATTCGCTCACGCTGGACTCTCGATCTGGCCGGCGTAGGATTCTTCGGAGTTTGCCGGGTCGAACTTTCGCGGCGGCTGGCCTTCGAGCGCTTTCGCGATCGCCGCGATGTGCTCAGGAGTATTTCCGCAGCAGCCGCCGGCAATGTTGATCAAACCTCCCCGCCCAAAGTCACCCAGATAACGAGCCATGTCTTGCGGCCCTAGATCGAAGCCCGTTTCCGAAAGCGGATTCGGTAACCCAGCATTCGGATAGCAGGAGATCGCCACGTCCGCTTTTTCCGAGAGCTCCTCCAGAAATGGATACATCAGATCGGGGCCGAGAGAACAGTTGAGGCCCACTGACAACGGTTTCACATGCCGCACCGCGTTCCAGAACGCCTCAGTCGTCTGCGCCGAGATCATCGTCTCGCCGCCGCGCCCCACCGCCGCCGAGATCATGACTGGCAGTTCCTTGCCTTCCTTATCGAACACCTCGCGAGTTGCGACGAGCGCGGCCTTGGCGTTCAGCGAGTCAAAGATCGTCTCTATCAAGAGCAAGTCTACGCCGCCAGCCATGAGGGCGCGAACCTGCTGCGCGTAAGCGGCTTTGACCTGATCGAAGGTGACCACCCGAAAGCCCGGATCGTCGGCGTCAGGCGAGTTCGAAAGAGAGACGGTCAGCGGACCAATCGCCCCCGCCACGAATCGCTGACGCGAGGTTGCAGTTCCGATACGATCGGCCAATTCACGGCACTGCCGCGCCGATTGCTCATTGATGTCCCACGCCACAGTTCCAAGAAACGGATCATCAATGACCTTTTGATAGAACGCTGGATCCTTCCGGCCGCCGCGCTCTCGCGGATCGTCAACGAAGAATTCGCTCTGGGTGATGCTGGTGGCCCCGAAGGTGTTCGTCTCAATGATGTCCGCCCCAGCTTCCAGAAACCGACGATGGATGTCGCCAATCATTTCTGGCTTGGTCAGCGAGAAGATGTCACCATTGTTCAGAAGGCCCTTCTTCGAGTCTCTGAATCGCTCTCCTCGGATATCCGCTTCCGTCATGCCGTAGGTGCGGATAGTGGTGCCCATCGCTCCGTCGATGATGGCGATTCGACGGTCGAGGATCTTTCCAAGCGGATGTTGGTGAGCTCTCGTCATATCCCTTCGATGATCTCGGACAGCCTTCGCTTCAGC
>Ga0265760_10000160_pt1 | contig 17460 bp, 10 predicted proteins | sample NZIome_2_FD_200831 | JGI IMG/M metagenome (GOLD analysis project Ga0265760, IMG submission 200831) | Metatranscriptome of rhizosphere microbial communities from Maridalen valley, Oslo, Norway - NZI1 (Metagenome Metatranscriptome) | ecosystem: Host-associated > Plants > Roots > Rhizosphere >...
CGTGCTCTGCGGCATGGGCAGAAAGTGGCCCAGAAAATTCAGGGAGAGAAGGACCAACGCTCCCAGGGCCAGCATCTTCCATTGCGAGCGCGGCCAGTTCCAGCGGATCGCCGACCAGAAGGCAGCGTGATACTTTCCTTCGACCAGGGCGACCATGCAAATGGCCAGCGGGACGTACATCAAGAACTGGGCCAGGATCGCGAGCAACGCATTGCGCGCAAGCTTCGGCACGGCGTCGTTCCAACGCAGGTGCGGATAGATCAGTTCCTTCGCCCCCACCAGCACAAGCAATTGCATGACGATCAGGCTCGCCACGGCCAGACCCGCGATCAGCAGCACGTCCCAGCCATTCCAGACTGGGTCGCGCGGGGGCTCCGGCGCAGGAGGGAGAAGAGACGGAGCGGGAGGGAACGAGGCCGATAAGAGCGAATCGGGTGTGAGCGCAAGCGAGGGCTGAGGCTCGGCGGTCAGTGGCGCGTGCGGATCAAACTGCGGATTTTCGGGTGATGACAGTGAACACGTCCCTTGCTATCAGATTCCCCATTGCTAAATTCGGTTTCACCATTTGCTCAGGGGACTACTGCGGCACGGATGTACAATCCTTTTTCTTTCGAGGATCAAAGTCGTATCGAACCTTGGTTGCATTTTTGCGGTCGTTCACGCTGACGCTAATCTTCACGAGCCCGCGATTTTCCAGGTCTAAGCGCTGGGTATGTCCTGGCCTGCCGCTCTCCATGAAGAAATAACCCGAATCATCACGGTACCACCTGCCGATCTCGGGTATATCTTTGGACTGCAGGGCGATACGGTGGTTGGCAAGATCGAATACGGTTAGCTCATACATGTCCGAAGCATACTCGTTGACTAGAAACTTTTTATCGTCAGTCGCAAAATAGAAACCGCCCGGCAGGTCAACGACCCCGCCGTCCTTGTCGATGAGCAGCAGCCTGCCATCGTAGTCTCCCTCCTTGACGACCGTGAAGTAGTCAGGCGCAAGCTGTTGCTGAGGCACAAACGCTCCGAAGCTGAAGCCCACCGGTTCGATATCGTCGTAGTAGAAGCGCTTGAGGAGTTGCTCGCCCTTTAACACGTCGACCCAGGCTCGGCACTGCAGTGGCGGATTAACGTATCCCAAGTTCTTAACATCAATGACCCGGACCGTTATGTCGCCGAGTGCATAGTCGTTCTTTGTAACCTGGAATTTCCCCGCGGGATATTCTTTCGCAACGAACAGCTTGACGGCCTTGTTGGGCATGGACGTCTGTCCCCAAGCCCCAACCGCAGCGAACGCCACGAAAGCAACTCCCTTCAGCATTCGCAATTCAGCTCTCCATCCTCCACCGAAACTGGCGGTTCGCCTCTACCCATTCGCCACTTTCTTCCCGTTGGCAAAATATCCTGCCAAAGCCTGCCCGGTATACGACTTCTTCACCCGCGCCACCTGCTCGGGCGTGCCCTGGGCTACGATGCGGCCGCCTTCTTCGCCGCCTTCGGGGCCGAGGTCGATGATCCAGTCGGCGTTGCGGATGACGTCCAGGTTGTGCTCGATGATGATGATCGAATTGCCCAGGTCGGTCAACCTGTGCAGCACGTCGAGCAGCTTTTTGACATCGTCGAAATGAAGTCCGGTGGTGGGCTCGTCGAGCAGATAAAGCGTCTTGCCGGTCTGGCGCTTGCTCAATTCGCGGGCCAGTTTGATGCGCTGCGCTTCGCCGCCGGAGAGCGTAACCGCCGACTGCCCAAGATGAATATAGCCGAGGCCGACGTCGACCAGGGTTTGCAGCTTCTGTTTAACTTGAGGAATATTTTCAAGAATCGGCAGCGCATCCGAAACTGGCATTTCCAGCAGGTCGGCGATGGAGTTGCCGTTGTACTTCACCGCCAAGGTCTCGTGGTTGTAGCGGCGTCCGCCGCAGACTTCGCAGAGCACGTAGACATCGGGCAGGAAATTCATTTCGATACGGCGCTGACCCTCGCCCTGGCAAGCCTCGCAGCGTCCGCCGGAAACGTTGAAGGAAAATCTGCCAGCTTTGTAGCCGCGCTCGCGGGATTCGGGCAGCATGGCGTAGAGATCGCGAATCTGAGTGAAGACTCCGGTGTAAGTCGCCGGATTCGAGCGCGGGGTACGGCCGATGGGCGACTGGTCGATGCGGATGACCTTGTCGATGTGCTCCGCGCCGGAAATTGCTTTGTGCTCGCCGGCTTTTTCGCGCGAGCGATAAAGTTGGCGAGCTAGCGCGCGGTAAAGAATGTCATTCACCAGCGTGGATTTTCCCGAGCCGGAGACGCCGGTCACAACCGTCATCACTCCCAAAGGAAAAGTTACGTCGAGATGCTTGAGATTGTTTTCGTTCGCGCCAAGAATTGTCAGCGCCGCGCCATTGGCGTGGCGGCGCTCGGCGCGCATCGCGATCGCGGCTTTGCCGGAAATGTAAGCTCCGGTCAGCGAATTCGGTTCGCGCATGATTTCGGCAGGCGTGCCGTGGGCAACCAGCGTTCCGCCGTGGCGGCCTGCACCGGGGCCGAGATCGATGACGTAGTCGGCGCGGCGGATGGTTTCTTCGTCATGCTCCACCACCAGCACGGTGTTGCCGAGATCACGCAGGTTTTCGAGCGCGTTCAACAGGCGCCCATTGTCGCGATGATGCAGTCCGATGGAAGGCTCGTCGAGGACATACAAGACGCCCCGAAGCTTCGAACCGATCTGCGTGGCTAGACGAATACGCTGGCCCTCTCCGCCGGATAATGTCGCGGCCGAACGGTCGAGCGAAATGTAATTCAGTCCGACAGCATTCAGGAATTGCAGGCGCTCGACCACTTCGTGCATTACACGGCCGGCGATCTTCTCCTCGCGGCCGGCGAGTTTGATGCTTTGCGCGACTTCGAGCGCTTTCGAAATCGGCAGCGCGGTGAAATCGGCAATCGACATTGCATTCACTTTCACGGCAAGACTCTCCGGCCGCAGGCGCCTGCCTTGGCACGCAGGACATTCGGTCGCGGACATGTGGTCCATGAGCCAGTCGCGGTAGCCTTCCGAAGTTGACTCGTCGAGATTCTGTTTCAGGTATCCGAAGATGCCGTGGAATCCCGTCTTGCCGCCGCGCCCGGGCTCGCCGTGCAGCAGGAAATCCTGCGTCTTCTCGGGAAACTTTTCGAAAGGCGTGTTCAGATCGATGCCATACGCCGCGGCCGAAATCTGCAGCATGTGCAGCAGATTCTGCGACGCCGAACCGGGGCCCAGCCCGCCATCGAGCAGAGGCTTCGACCAGTCCGTGATGACCTTCGCCGGATCGAAATCATATTTGCTGCCCAGGCCATGACATTCGGGGCAAGCTCCGTACATGCTATTAAAAGAAAATGACCGCGGCTCCAGTTGCGGCACGCTGATGCCGCAATCGGGGCACGCCAGCTTTTCGGAATAAAGCTGCTCATCTCCACCAACGACGGCGACCTCCACCAACCCGCCCGCCAATTTCATGGCGAGGCCCACCGACATTTCCAGGCGATGCTCAATCCCCGGCTTCACCAGCAGGCGGTCGATGACAACTTCAATGGTGTGGTTCTTGCGCTTGTCGAGATTGAGGTCGTCCTCAAGATTGACCAGTTCGCCGTCGATGCGGGCGCGGGAGTAGCCGTGCTTGAGCAGCGTCTCCATCTCTTTCTTGAATTCGCCTTTGCGTCCGCGGACGATGGGCGCGAGCACCATAACGCGGTCTTCCGGCGTAAGGGCCATCACCCGCTGCACGATTTGCTCGGCAGACTGGCGGCTAATGGCGCGTCCGCATTTGGGACAGTGCGGAACCCCGATCGAGGCGAACAGCAGGCGAAGATAGTCGTAAATTTCGGTGATCGTCCCCACGGTGGAACGTGGACTGCGGCTGGTGGTTTTCTGCTCGATCGAAATGGACGGGCTCAGGCCATCAATGGCGTCGACATCGGGACGCTCCATCTGGTCGAGAAACTGGCGGGCGTAGGCCGAAAGCGTCTCCACGTAACGGCGCTGCCCCTCGGCGTAAATCGTGTCGAATGCTAGAGATGACTTGCCTGACCCGCTCAGGCCGGTGACCACGGTCAGGCTGTTCCGGGGGATCTCCACGTCGATGTTCTTGAGGTTGTGCTGGCGGGCCCCGCGGACGGAAATCTTGGTAATAGCCATTTAGTGCTGGTCCGAATATCCCATGTCCCAAAAACCGGTCCGGATTTCACTTCCGTAACGTCGACAGGTAATCAGATTTGTCCGAGAGTGGGAGTACACAGTTCTACTCCGTATCTTAGTTGTCACTGGGGCCGAACGTCAACGCGGTGAGAAGCTGAGAACTTCGCGCCGCAGAGTTTGCCGCCGGTCTTCGGTAGACGCCTGAAAGGCATATAGGGATTAGGCCTTCAGGGACAAGGACTTAGCGGTGCGGAAACGTGACTGTGGAAATTGCGGCTCGTAAGCGTTGATGAAAAGGGTTGACGAAAGATGATCTCGCTCTGCATGCCTCTGGTTCTGTGCGTCACGGTAATCGTATCCGTGGGTCTTGGCGTTCTCTCCGCTTACGCGGCCTTCATGGGCATTCTGCACGCAGTTGGCTATAAATCTGAGCCGGAACCGGCGCGCCCGCGCCTGGTGCTGGTTCCCACTCAGAACCACGCCAGCGGCGACTAGGACCTCTCCAGGAATTACGCCTGTTTCTGCACATCCCGCTGTCGGTCGAGTAGATTTGCGCGCCCGACCACGCGATAACCCCAGCGTCACCTTACCCTGGCACCGGCGCATGTGTTAATTGTCGAGGGTGCAACCTCCAACGGGACCATCGGCGTGTCAAAGGTGCGGAGCCAGGTTACGGCGTGATGAGTTGGCTTGCCCAAGCTGCGGGTACCGGCGAGCCCGCTCCCAGCGTTCGGCACAGTCATTCATGGTGCGTGCCATCATTGCCGTTTTGCTGTTGAATGCCGTCGCGATCGTCGCGCCCCTTGTTTACCTGAATATCCGGCTGGTGCGGTCCGGCGCTTACCGAGACTCGCTAAAGACAGCCTTCTCTTCGGCACAAGTACAAAGTGCGCTGGGAGATGGCCTCCGGGCGAGACAACCGGTAGTAGGCTTCCTGATTCCTTTTGCAGATTCGCAATTCGCGGAATGGTCAGTAGTATTGACCGGCTCGCGCGGAACCGGCCAGCTCTACGGAGTCGCGACCGAAGTCAACGGTGTGTGGGAGTTTTCCCGGTTAGCTTTCGAGTCAACCAGCGGCAAAGCTAATGTTGAGCTCACGCCAGTTCGTCAACTCCGGCTTCCTTCCGTGCCAGCCAAGAATGTTTACCTCGTGCCCATCGGACTGACCCAAGGTGAATCTGTTCAGTGGGCGACTGACTACTACAAGTCAAAACTCGGAATATATGTGAAGGTGCTTCCGCCTGTCGCTCTCGACCCGAAGCTCATCGACCCAGTGCGCCGTCAATTAAACCCCAACAAATCTGTCGATTTGTTGGCAGAGAAATATCCTGAAATCGCTCGTGATCCTTCCGCGATATTGGTGGGCGTAACCTCGGCCGACATGTACTTCCCTGGCTTTAACTGGAGCTACGCCGAAAACGTGCGTACAGAAGGGCGCTACGCGATCATTTCGACTGCACGCTTGCATCCTCCTTCGCTGCTGGGAAGGTTGAATCCCGAATGGCTGAATTCTCGACTTCAAAAACTTCTCACCAAGAACCTGGTCATGCTCTACTTCGATTTGCCAATGAGCAGCGACTACACCAGCCTGCTCAGCGGAGGGGTGCTTTCCGGTATTGAGATCGACCGAATGGGGGGAGAAATCATTGGTGCCGAAGGACAGTGGGATTCCTTCGTGACGCCCGGAGATGCTTCGGTCACCCTCTATGACGCTCCGAATGAACACGGTCCGAATGAAAGCCCTGGAGATACGCTTCTCTGGAAAATGGCGTACACGGGATCTGCTCTGCCAGATACCGGCTCCCAGGTCTTCTGCATGGACCTGGGCGTCGGGCTGATCATACAGCGTAAGGCTGATTTTGTTTTTCCGGATGAACCGGCCCTGCAATTTTCCCGCATCTATCGAAACCAGGACGATCGTTCCCGCGCTTTCGGGATAGGAGGTTCGAATTCGTTCGACATTTTCCTGGGAGGACAGATGGGTGTCGCGGTCGATCTGATCATGGAGGATGGGGCCAGAACTCACTTCGTCCACAAGCAACCAGACGCCTCAGGTGACGTCTATCAGGCTGGCGGGGGCACTGGATCACGCTTTGATTACGCCAAAGCCATCTACAGTGGCGCCTCGTGGCAGGTTAAAACCGTTGACGGCTGGACTTACACATTCCCATATAAACCGAAGGCTCTGCCGCAGAATGTCACCGTTTTAACGGGCTTCATCGACCCTGGTGGGCAGGAGTACACGATGGAGCGCGATTCGTTCGGCAGTCTTATGACGGTCGAGAGTCCGTCGGGGAAATGGCTCCATTTCGAAAACGATCTGCAGCACCGAATCCGCATTATCACTTCTTCCCTGGGCCAGAGCGTACGCTACGATTACGACACGGGCGGGCGAATGATCCGGGCCACAGATTCAGAAGGACACGTGGACCGCTACGCCTACGACGAGAAAGGCGGGATGCTTACCGCAGCCCACGGAGCCGAAAAACCATTTTTGACCAACGCATATTTCGGCGACGGTTCCATCAAGGAACAAATTCTAGGGGACGGTCGAAAGTTCGAATACGCCTACTTCCGTGGAGAGCGCAATATCATACGCGAGAACCAAATCACGACTCCCAACGGGCTGGAGACCTACATTCAGTACGTGCCGGGTGGTTACACTCAATCGCTGCCAGCACCCGTTCCGCAGTAAGTTCGAAGCCTGCCGTGAGGGTCGACCCCTACCCCGACTCAAGCCCCCAAATTCGCTGAATTACTCAACACCGCACCTCGCCGACAGAGCAATATTCTTAAGCGTCATGAAGATGCGCGTTGTGCAGGGTTGTTTAGCGAGGGGCCGGAGTTTAGCTATCCTTGCGATAGAGGAGGTTGCGGATCGCTTGTCTGCGAGCCTCGTTGACTTCCTTCTGCGTCTGGCGTTCGTCGGCACCCATGACGCGATTCGCACCGGGCTCAGCCTGTTCCGGTTCACTGCATGCCGGGCAGCGGTTGGCAAAGCCGGGCTTACCAGGCCTCAGCTCGAACTCCTCAGAGCAGACGGCACACACTTTGATGGGATATGCCATGCGATCTTGCTCGTATTTTACGATATCTGTTGGGGGTTTTCATACAAGATGACCCTTCACAACCACTTCGCTTCTAATAAATCAGTTTCAGCGAGAACTGAATTTGCCTCGAGGTGCCGGCGGTTTTGCTGATGATGCCAAAGCCGCTGCCCCGCAGGATATTGGCGGGGAGGCCGAAGTTTACGATGTTGAAGAGGTTGAAGAACTCGCCGCGAAATTCGATGTTGCCGAATTCGGCGGCGCCGCGGTGTCCGACGGGGGTGTCTTTGATCACGGCGAAGTCGTAGTCGTGGTAGCCGGGGGCGCGAAAGGTATCGCGGCCGAGGGTGCCGAAGCGGCCCCGGTTCGGTCCGGTGCCGCCGGGGATGTTGATCGGAATATTGAAAAACGAGGCGTTGTTTGTGCCCAGGCCGAAATAGTCGTCGCGGACTTCGCGGCTGGTTGAGAAATGTGGCTGACCGACCTGGTCGGGACGGTCGGTTCCGGCATCGCCGGCGCCAGTCTGCTGCACTCCGGAGTAGACGCTGAATGGCGATCCTGTGGTTAGCGTGGTGATGTTCAGGAGCTGCCATCCCTTGGTGAGCGGCTTGGGCAGTGAGTGCAGGAAGGCGATGCGGTCGAGCGGAAGCAGTTGAATCACGCTCAGGTTGAAAGCGTGCGTCGTATCGAAGGTGGATGGTCCTTTCTCCGCCTGCGGGTCCCAGGGATTCTGCGGCAGGGTTTGCAGCACGACTCCGGCGGTTCCGAACAGTCCTCCGAGCACGGCGCTGGTGTCATCGATGGACTTCGAGTAGGTGTAGCTGCCTTGCAGGCCCAGGCCGGCGCGCGCGGAATTCTTGCTGAGGCTGGCTTGCAGCGAGTGATAGGTGGAGTGGGAAGCGCTGGTCATGATGTATTCCGGGCCGAAGCCTCCCGTGGGCTCTCCGGCGGAATCGAATTGCGTGAAGGGAGCGAAGCCCGGGCCCGCGGCTCCGTAGCTGTTGGGCGAGTACACACTCGATAGATGCACGCCCGCGGTGGCCACGTAGGCCGCGGTGAATTTGAGGTCGCCAAAATCGTGGTCGATGCCGGCAGTGTAGCTGCCGATGTAGCCGTTGCGGAAATTCTTGGCGAAACCTTGAATGGCCAACAACTGCACTTCGTTTCCCGGCGTGAGCGCGGTCAGGTCGGACTGAAAACGCGGCAGGTTCAGCGGAGTGTTCGCAGGAACTCCCGCGGTGGTGCCGTTGGCAAAAAGCTGCTGGCCACTGGTGGAATAGATTGGCGGAAGATTCACCGCGACGGGCGAGTTTTGAAACGGCAGCGCGACGGTTGGCGAGGCGCTTTCGTAAAGCGAGTCGGCGAAAGGCAGCGCTCCGGTCACGAAATTGTCCTGCCACAGGTTCGGCAGAAGCGTAGTGATCGCGCCTCCCAGGTGGAATGTGGTGTGCTTGGTGGCGGCGTAGTTTAACGCCAGCCGCGGGCCCCAGCCGCTCCAATCCTGATTGTAGGGAGGCTGCGGGTTGTAGAGAAAAATCTGCTGGGCGCTGTGATCCCAGTAGGGGACGTCCTGGCCGCTTGCTCCTACGAACTTGGGCAGAGATGTGCGATCCGCGGCTTCGTGAATGCGGCTGTTCACCTCGTAGCGCAAGCCGTAACTCACGGTCAGGCGCGAAGTGGCTTTCCAGGTGTCTTCCCAGTAGAAATTGTAGGCTTCGCGGCGCACGGCGGCTTCATCGAAACGGTTACCGGTGGGGGTTTCGGGGGACGCGACAACCACGGTGTAGGAATATGGTGTCGCGGTGAGCAGTCCGGTCAGCGAATCGGGGAGCGGAGCACCCTTCGCAATATTGTGGGTGCCGCTGGCCGAGGGAATCGCGTACGGAGCATAGGCCGTGCCTCCACCGAAAGCGTAGAGTCCGTTGGGATCGGTGCCGAAAATCGTCTCGTCGCGGTTGGCGCGTATCTCCAGCCCCCATTTGAAGGAGTGCGAGGCATGCGTGTAACTCATGTCCTGCTTGAGCTGGTAGACATTGCCGTACGATCCGAAGATGGAGCCGGCCGCGGAGTTGTACCCCTGAAACAGGCCGTCGCCAAAGGCCAGACCGGTCTGGGTGTGGTTAATGGCGGGGAAGAACGGCGTGCTGCGAATGTAGCCGAGCGAAGTTTCGGAACTGAAGCGCGGAGAAATTGCCCGCGAATATTTCACGCCCGCGCTGCGCTGGTGATCGAAAAACTGCACCGCAAAGCTGGGACTAATCGCCGTCTGGTCGGGATTGGTCAGCGGTCCGGTGACCTGATCGAGGCTGAAGCGCGTGGTCAGCGTGGCTTGGCTGGAAATTTTGTGGTCGATGCGAATTGAGAACTGGTCGGTGGTGGTAGACACTTTCGACGACGTGGCATAGGTGCGATCACCGTACGCACCCGCGGGGTCGTTGGGCAGGGGATAGCCTTGCAGCACCGGCAGGATGGCGGGGCTCACCGGAACCGTGAGCGTGTCGCCGGGATAGGTTTGCGTGTCGATGCCCTGGCGCTCCGCCGCGGTGGGCACCGGGATGACCTGCGTAGTTCCCAGCACCTGGCGGAAGCCCTGATATTCGCCGAAGTAATATGTGCGATCGCGGCCGTCGTAGATGTGCGGCAGTACTACCGGGCCGCCATTGGCGAAGCCGAACTCGTTGCGCACGAACGGAGGGATGCGGCGGAAGTTGTCGGCGAGGCTAGGGTAGTCGAAATAGTTGCGCGCATCGAAGGCGGCGTTGCGGATAAATTCAAAAACACTGCCGTGGACCTGGTTGCTGCCTGACTTTGAGATTACGTTGGTGAAGCTGGCGGCGCCGTGTCCGATCTCGGCGGGCATCACGCCGGAACTGCCCTGCACTTCCTGAATCGCGTCCACGTTGAAGTTGGAAAACGTCGCCCCGCCCATCTCCGGATCGGTGGTATCGAATCCGTCGAGCGCGAAGACGGTGGCCGCTCCGCGCTGCCCGTTCACGGCAAACTGCTGCGTGAAGTTGGCAGCGCCGTTGGTGTCGGTCATGGTTCCGGCGGCCAGGAGCAGGAGTTTGCTGAAGTCGCGCTCGTTGAGCGGGAGGCTCGAAACCTCGGCGCTGGAAAGATGACCGCCACCACTGGCGGAGGCTTTTTCGCCCGGGGCGAGGGTCGGCGCAAGGATGACGCGCAATTCTTGACCGCTGGGTGAAAACTGCAACGCAGAGGTGAGGGTGGCGGCGTCTTTGACGACGATGGGCGTCGCTGCTTTCCAGGTCTTTCCAGCGGTTTTGACCGAGACTTCGTAGGTTCCGAGCGCAATCTCGGCAAACACGAACTTGCCGTCCGCGGCGGTTGTGGCGGTATAGTCTGGGCCTGGCGAAGTCGCATGCAGTTTGACGATGGCCTGGCTTACGGGCTTGCCTGCGTCGTCCGTCAGGAATCCGCTCCAGGATTCCGCTGGAAGAGCGTGAGACAACGGCGCCGCGAGCAACGCAATCAAAACACATAGGATGCGAATCTGATTTCCCGAGCGGGGGAGCATTGCTCGGCATTATACGGTGGTGCTGGTGTGGCGCGGGCACTCCCTTCGGCTTCGCTCACGGCACGCCTTGCCCGTAGCCCTGCTGGCAACGCCGAAGAAGGCTGATGTCTATGACATTTTTAAACCCAGAGGCTTGCTGGCAAGGGCTCGACATGGTTCCACTGTTTGCTCCTGGTTAGATTTCGCGGGCCAGAGTGCCCGCGCCACACTGGCACTTGCTATCTTCGTGGTAGCATTGGATGAAGGCACGTTTTTCTTTTCTTCGGCAGCACGCAATGGGCCGCGGTTGCTTCATTCCGATTCGATTCCTCCTTGCACTTACGCTGACCGTCGTGGTGTGCCTGTGCGCCCCCGCCGCTGAAAAGTCTCCGTGGCTGGAAATCCATTCCACGCATTTCACGGTCATCACCGACGCGGGCGAAAAAAAGGGACGCGAGGTGGCGCTGCGCTTCGAGCAGATGCGGGCGGTGTTCGCCGGGCTGCTATCCAAAGAAAAGCTTTACCAGCCACTGCCGGTGACGATTCTCGCCTTCAAGAACGACAAGGCTTATTACCAGCTTGCGCCGTTGAAAAATGGCCAGCCGACTGACGCGCCAGGGTTTTTTCTGCCTGGCGAAGATCAGAACTTTTTTGTGCTCAACGTTTTCGAGGAAGAATCATGGCGGGCTGTGACTCACGATCTTGCCCACATGCTGCTGAATGCTAACTATCCGCCGGCTCAGGGATGGTTCGATGAAGGGCTGGCCGAATACTTCAGTTCCGTGCGCGTGGATAACAAAGAGGTGGAAATCGGCTCCGATCCTGAGCTGCACGCTTCCGTCACCACGGACGCCCTGCAGCAACAGCACGACACGCACCCACCGCAGTCGCTCACCGAGTTGCTGGGGGCGCAGGTGTGGCTCTCGATGGCCGACCTGTTCACCATGAAGCACGACACGACGAGTTACCACGAGGGCACGCACAACACGCTTTACTATGCGCAGTCCTGGATGGTGATGCACTACCTGCTGCACGAAAAGAAGGTGCCGGAAACTGGGGCGTACTTCGGACTGGTACTGAACCAGCATATCCCGGTGGAAGAAGCGATTCAGAAAGCGTATGGCATGACCGCGGCACAGTTGGAGCAAGCCGTGAAAGATTATTTTCACGCGCAGACTGTGCTCTTCACCGCGCTCGACGCGGCCCGCCAGCAGAATCCGAACCCGGAGCTGGCGGCAAATCCCGCGCAGGTGTACCACTTCCCGGTTCTGGTGGGTCCGGAGGATTCGGCGATCACCGCGAAGATCATGCCCGAGGCGGATGCCCAGGCCCTGTACGCGGAACTCGAAATCCGTATTCCCGAGCGCCGGGAGTACGGGATGAAGGAGTTGCAGAAGCTGACCGAGGACACTTCCGCGACACCGCCCGCGCCCGAAAAAACTTCTGACGATTCCGAGAAGAAAATAGTTGTCGCCGCGGTCGGCAACGAATGGGCGCATCGCGCGCTGGTCTGGGATCACATTGAGCGCGGCGAGTTCGACCAGGCTTCCGCTGAACTAGGCGAGGCGGCGGCCATCAATCCTCGTGACATGTGGCTGCGGTACTACGTTTCTGTGCTCAAGTACCGCATTGCGGAAGCCCGGCACGCCGAGATTCAAGGCCTGGCCAACATGATGCAGGATCTGCGCGGCGTCCTCGAATGGTATCCGGAATTCGCCGACGCCTATGACCTGATGGCTGTGGCTCGCATGGAGGGGGGAGGCGCGACCGCAGCAATGCAGGCGGAACGCGCAGCGCAACACCTGAATCCGCGCGAGCCCCGCTACGTCTACCACATGGCGCAAATTTACATCGCCAACAAACAGTGGGATGACGCGAAAACTGTGCTGGAGCGGCTGAAGGCTGGAGCAGATCCGCAGATCGCGGCGCTGGCGCGGGAAAAGTTCGATCAGATTGCCACGGAACGCAAGTATGGCATCCCGGTCGCTTCCGGAGCAGGCGGGCCGAAACTGGAGCCGCAGAAATCGCCGTTCGACGTGCTGGAGCAGGATGCCGCCGAACGTGCCAAGGCTGAGAGCACTTCGACTGCGCCTACCGCAATCACGCCTGCCGGAACACCCGACAAGCGCCCCACCAAATTTCTCAGAGGCGAACTGGTCAGCGTGGATTGCACTCCGGCTCCGTCGGCTATCCTGACTGTAACGTCGGCAGGAAGCGTATTGAAGCTGCGGGCGCCGGATTACAAGTCACTGGTGCTGGTGGGCAGCGACGAATTTTCCTGCGACTGGCACGACCGGAAGGTCGCGGTGAACTACAAGCCCGGAGGCGCGGCCGACGGCGATCTGGTTTCTCTGGAAGTGCGGTGAGGTCAGAATGCAGAAGTAAGAACTAAGTGGTCAAAGTGCAGAAGTGGGATGGCGGAGGTTTACCGCTGGCCTTGCGCACTTCTAATTCTAATTTCTGACTTTTGACTTTTGACTTCTTACTTCTGACTTTCTCTACTAAAAAACCCTCCCGCTGGGACCGGGAGGGTTCTCGAATGCTTTGTTACGGCGGTTAGGCGCGCATTACGTTTGCCGCCTGAAAGCCTTTGGGGCCCTTGAGCAGATCAAACTCCACGGTCTCTCCCTCGTTGAGCGTGCGATAGCCGTTCTCCTGGATTGCGGAGAAGTGCACGAACACATCCTCTCCCGTGGAGCGCTGGATGAACCCATATCCTTTCGCCCCGTTGAACCACTTGACTGTTCCCTTCTCTCTCACGGAAAAACTCCTTTCCCCCTAGTCGCTAAGAATTCGTTCTCCGGACTCTCGACTGAAAAACCTCGAATCGTTTGAGGCTCCCTCGGAAGACCGGCGAACCTGATTGCGTCTTATTTGTGCGGAAGAAGCGCAGCCAAAAAGAAAAGACTCCTCAGTTCTCGTCCGCGATATGTCTTCGCGGCGGGAACTACGGAGCCCGGTAATTGGTGCTTTTCTGCCACCCAACTCAACGTCAACCTGCCTACTGGTCTCACCACCGAACCGTCAGTCCGGTTATGAGCAAAAGATAATAAGCAGTATTAAAACGATTCGCAAGAAGAATTAGAAGGGAATCGAAACGTGACCAACGGTCATTTTTAGATAACTTTAACGTAGATAAAGAAATAGCTAGGTTACCGCCGGCTAAAACTTGGGTTCCGGCGCGCGGCGAAAGCCGGGCCCTCTGATAGGATTTAACCAGAAACTCGTGTCCACTCCTCCTACTCCTGCCGCGATTATTCCGCCAGTCGTTGCTAAGCCGGTGGTTGTCGCGCCGGCTGGTGTTACGCCGGCCAGTGTTACGCCGTCTGTTGCTGCCCCAGCGAAGAGCAGCCCGGGGTCGGGGGATCCTCCACCACGAAGGCCTCGCCGCTCCGGCCTGGTGCTGGCCACCACCAAGTACCTGTTACGCACCGAGGTGCACACCTTCGCTTTTTCCGTGGCGGCCAATGCCATTCTTTCTTTCTTCCCTTTTGTCGTCCTATTGATGACGCTGATCCGCCGCGTGTTTCACTCCCGCGTGATGTATGACGTGGTGGTGCAACTATTGCGCGATTATCTTCCTGCCGGACAGGAGTTCGTAATTCGCAACCTCAACGCCATGGTGGAGACGCGTCACCAGGTTCAGATCGTTTCGCTGGTCATTCTGCTCGTCACTTCCTCGGGTGTGTTTATGCCGCTGGAAGTGGCTCTGAATCGCATCTGGCGATTTCCGAACAACCGGTCTTACCTAGGGAATCAGCTGGTCTCGCTCGGGTTGGCCTTTGCCTGTGGAGTGCTGGCCCTGGTCTCCATCGGCATGACCGCGGGGAACGTGGCGCTGTTCGAGTTTCTGCTGCACGGCCACGCCACCGGCCTGTTGCGGCTGGTGGGCTTTTTGTTGATGAAAGTCTTCGCCGGGGCCGCCAGCATCACCATCTTTTTCTTGATCTACTGGCTGCTGCCGAACGGGAAAGTTCCGGCGCGCGCTGTTTTGCCCACGGCCATCATCATGGGCTTGCTCTCCGAAGCGCTGAAATACGCCTACATCATGGCATTGCCCCGGCTGAATTTCCAGGAAGTGTACGGCCCCTTCGCGCTCTCCGTGAGCCTGATGTTCTGGGCCTTCCTGTCTGGGTTGCTGCTGCTGGCGGGAGCGAATCTGTCTGCGGAAGAACATCTCGGGCGCGCGCTGTGAACTCCGACTGCAGCGTTGTAGGCCTCGCTCACTCTTGACGCCGCCGTAAACGGTCCCGTTTTCCATCCCCGGAAATCCACAGAGTTATGGTGACGTCCATCACGTCTTTCCCCTTTCCCCCAAGCCGCCCGGACAGTTCGGCGGGCTAGGCTCTGGGCAGAGGCTCTCCTCCCGGCGGCGGACCTTCACTCAGCTCGTCCGAACCGCTGGGACAATCTTCGCCGGGACGGTCACCAGGATCGCACCCGGCCCTGCCGCCGGAGGTTCAGCCGCCCCGACAGTAGCCACCACTTTCCACCTCGAACACCCCCTTGCGGCGGGGAGTTTTACGATTCTGGAGTGGCTGGGCCTGTGGTCAAGCGGGCAGCATTACGCAGTGGGGGAACACGTGCTTCTCTTCCTGTATGCCCTGAGCAAGTTTGGACTTAGCAGTGCGGTCGGGGGAGCGCTGGGACGGTTCCAACTCGACTCGGCGGGAGGAATCCTGCCCTCCCGACAGCAAGTTGCTGATTTCCAGCCAGATCCGCTCTTCGCAGGACGATCGCGCATCGCTTTCAACGATTTTTCCCGAGCGCTGCGCCAGTCGGTTGCAGAGTAGGCGCCGGAATGATCGTAAACCTAATAACCGTAAACCCAATGATGGCAAAGACTTCGGCGTTAAGCCACGTTCGCTCCCTGGGCTCCAGACTGGCGATCGCCATGGCAATCATCTTTTTTTTCTCTTCTGTCTCGCGCTGGAGGGCCTAAATACGTCGCCGGAACCAGCTACTTCCGTTCCACGGGATGGCCAGCCTGACTCCATCCACCGGCGGATTTTCCGGGCCGCTGGAAATCCAGGTTGTGGCGACGGCGGGAACCACAGCGGCCCCACGGGACGTTTTGCAGGCGTTTCCAGCCGCCCCGAACTGAGGAGAGCCCGAACGTCATTCTCGTTAGCCCGATGGGCGGCGTGGGCGCTGCTTCGCGGAAATCGATTTGATGATGAGCTTGCGGCGCGCGTCAGCCGGCACGGGTACCTTCGCGCGGTTCAGGGCGACGTTTATCAGACTGAGCACCTCGGGATCATCCAGCACTTTGGCATCCGGATGGCCCAGGTCGTAGAGGCGGACGTTGCGGACCACATGGCCGGTTCCCTGAAGACGCTTCGCCGGATCTGGTAAGCCCGCTCCCTGCAAAAAGCACAAAGTGACGCGGCCCGGAGGCATCACGATCGAGAAGATCGCCTCCGAGGGCCGCTCCGTGGGGCTGAATCCGATGACCAGCCAGTTGTAGTTGTCATAGACCATTTCGATCGCGCCCTTAACCAGCTTGCGCATCTTCGCCAGCGCGCGGCGCGCGAAAGCTTCAACCTCCGGGTCGTATTTCGCGAGGAAGGAGTCGAGCTGCGTTGCCGCGTCTGACTCCGACGCGGCGGGTGGTTTCCCTATGGCCCGAGTTCGCCGTCTAGGTGCAGCCATATCTACTTCAAACCTCGCAATTCCCGCAGGGGTACGTTGACGGGGCCCTCGCTGCGCTCGCGTGGACAGCCGAGGCGGCTGTGCCCACATGAGCCGTGCCGGAGCCCGATGGCCGAAGCCTGAAGCCTCAGATCCGAGGTTCGCATCCACTTCACTTCGTCCACTGATCCACCCAGTCGTTCACCGTCTTGTACCAAAGCTGCGAATTCTGCGGCTTCCCCACCCAGTGGCCTTCGTCGGGGAAATACAGCATCTTCGACGGCACGCCTTCCATCTGCAGCGTGGTGAAAAGTTGAAAACCTTCGCTCACGTCGAGACGGTAGTCACGCTGCCCGTGGATGACCAGCGTCGGCGTCTTGAAATTCTTGGCGTACTGGTGCGGCGACCACTTCTCATAGCTCGCGCGGTTGTCGTAGGGAGTGCCACTGAATTCCCAGTCGTTGAACCAGAGTTCTTCGGTCGTGCCCCAGGCTGACTCGGCGTTGAACATGCCGTCGTGCGACACCAGGCACTGGAAGCGGTCGCTGTGGCCGAGGATCCAGTTGATCATGTATCCGCCGTAGCTGGCGCCCAGCGCGCATTCCCGGTTCTTGTCGATGAACGGATAAGTCTTCTCCGCGTAGTCGAGGCCCTTCATCAGGTCTTCAAACGGAGCGCCGCCCCAGTCGCCGTTGATGGCGTCGATGAACTTCTGCCCGTATCCGGTCGAGCCGTGGAAGTTGATCATGATGACGACGTATCCGCTGCTCGTCGCTGAAGTTGGCGCGGCGAACAATTCGGCGTTCCAGCGATAGCTCCAGTCGTCTCCCCAGGCCCCCTGCGGCCCGCCGTGAATGAGGAACTTTACGGGATATTTCTTCGAAGCATCAAAGTTCGGCGGCTTGACCAGGAAACCTTGCACTTTGTCGCTGTGCGCGCCGGTGAACCAGAAGGATTCGAGCTGGGACATTGCGACTTGGGAGAGGACAGCATCGTTTAGACGTGTGAGCTGCTCTCCTTTCGGGAGATCGTACGGATCGATCTTCTTGGGCAGGACAATCTTATAAATCTCGGTTGGACTCGCGATAGACATGCGAGTAAACAGCAGAACC
>Ga0265760_10000161_pt1 | contig 17450 bp, 14 predicted proteins | sample NZIome_2_FD_200831 | JGI IMG/M metagenome (GOLD analysis project Ga0265760, IMG submission 200831) | Metatranscriptome of rhizosphere microbial communities from Maridalen valley, Oslo, Norway - NZI1 (Metagenome Metatranscriptome) | ecosystem: Host-associated > Plants > Roots > Rhizosphere >...
GGCGAAGCGGCGCGGGGATTCCGTGGTTGCGGAGGGATCGTGGGTCTGGGCTGGCTAAACAGCCAAAGGCTAAGAGCTAATGGCCGAATCCAAAAAACCCATCGGTTGTCTGCTTGGGGCGTGCTCGGGTCGACAACCGATGGGCTACCGTTTCTCCTTACTCACCCTGTTGTTTTCAGGAGTCATTACTTGAGTAAAAACCCATCTCGGGAAAAAAGTTTCGGGTCAGCGTGTAAAATTCTGTCAATTTCCTAAACTGATGTAACCGCGCAACTTACTCCTGTATCGCAGGGGGACGCGCGGCCATTAATTCGGTGAACCGGGTATCAGTTCGCAGCTCCGCGAACTCCGGATCCTTGTACACCTCATCAATCCCCTTGTAGCCCTCCTCTAAAGCGCGACGGAGGTACTGCAGCGAGCGGTCCCGATCGCCGTGCTTGGCCCAAAGCTTGGCGATAATGTAGTCATACCGCGCCCGGTCCTCCGGGGACGGCAGCTGGGCCGACACTCCGTTGTGCGACGTCCGCTCAAGAATGTCTGGATCGAGTTCCATCGCCTTGGCGTAGTCGGCGACAGCTTTTTCGAACTCTTTCTTTCCGAAGTAAGCTGCGCCCTGATTGCTATAGAAGGACGCGGAGTCTGGCTGCAACCGGATCGCCTTCTCGTATTGCTTGATGGCTTTCGCGTACTTCTTTTCTTCATAATCAATTACGCCAAGGTTGTTGATAGCCTCGGCATAGTTATGGTCGAGATGGACGGCCCGCTCGAAGTCCTTCCCGGCTTCTTTATAGCGCTGCATCAACAGCTCCGCGATGCCAGCTTTGTTGCAGATGCCAGGATTGTTCGGCTTCTTGGCCAGAATTGCCCGATAGTAATCGAGGGCGTCGAGGTAGTCCTTCTGAACCCGCAGTTCATCGCCCCGCTTTTCGAGCTCCTCCATCGAGGAGGTCGCAGACGGGGGCGGGGTACGTCGGATGGTAGGCGGACTGACCTGCACCAGTTCCGAGTTTGAAGTTTGGGCTTGTACGGTGGACAAAGCAGAAACCACCAAGGTCAGCAAACAGACGAGAGGTTGACGGCGCATAGCTCACCTCCAGAAAAACCGGGCGAACTTCCTACACAACCATTGACACCTTCAAACCAAACAATGTTCCCTCACTGGGGCGCAGTTCCTGTCTGTGCCGGAGTGTTGGGCGCAGGGTTAGACGGTTTGTCGTCCTTAAAGATACCCGCTATTTTGCCAAAGAAACCCTTTTTTTTCTTCCCATCCGGGTCGGCAGCGTTCGCGTCTTGGGTCGCTACTCCGGGCTGGGCGCCGTTCTGAGGAGGTGGGGGAAGTGCCTTCTCGCCTCCCATTCCTAGCATGCGGGAGAAGAATCCTTTTACGCCGGTGGGCTGATCGCAGGTTTGACTTGGCTCCGTGCCGGCAATGAAGGCGGCAGTATAGGTCTCGGGACAGGCGGGTGTGGCCAGCAGGTTGGTGGTCTTGTCCAGTTGGACATCGACCACCCCCGCGGGTTGACCGAATGGCTTCACGTCCGAGTACTGGGGAAGCGCAACCGCCTTTTTCATGAACTCGGCCCAGATGGGCGCGGCGGTTTGGGCCCCGCTCAAGTGAATGTCGCTGTAATCGTCGAAACCCACCCAGACAATGCAAAGAAGATTGCTGGTATAGCCGGCGAACCAGCCGTCGTGCGAGGTGCCCGTTTTGCCCGCTGCCGGAGCTTCAAATCCGCGGGTACGAACCTCGAAGGCAGTTCCGAAGTTCAATACGCCTTCCATCATGTTCGTCATCACGGCAGCGACGCGCGGATCCAGCACCGACCGTTTTTCGGGCTTGAAGTCCATGACCATGTCGCCGGCAGCGTTGCGTACGGAGTTGACCATCACGGGTGAGATGCGCACACCGCTATTAGCAAAGACAGTGTAAGCCGCCGCCATGTCCAAGGGAGTGGCGTCATAAGAGCCCAGGGCCATGGCCGGCGTTGGTTTCACCGAAATGATCCCGGCAGCCTTGGCCAAATCCGACACCTTGTCGTAGCCCACTTCCTCAGCTAGCTTGACCGTGGCATTATTCAAGGACATCGCAAGGGCGTAGCGCGCCGTGACGTCGCCGTGGTACTCCTCTTTGTAATTCCGCGGCTCGTAGATCTGATCTCCATAGGCGAAGCTGCCCGGTTCATCCTTCACCATCGAGGCGGGAGTGAAAACCGGGTTCGCTCCATCCACGGCAGTATTGATTGCTGCTGCATAGACAAAGGGCTTGAAGATTGATCCTGTGGGACGCCGTGCTACCGCATGATCCAACTGGCTGAAGCCGTAGTTTCGGCCGCCGACCAGCGCGAGAACCTCTCCCGTATGAGGATTGAGAACGACCAGAGCAACTTGTGCCTGCGGCCCTGGCTCAACTTTGGTTTCGAACTTGTTCTTGCCAACTTTTGTCTTCTTGGTGCGGCGCTTGGTCACCTGATCGTCGACCAGCTTCATGCCCATGTCCACCGCTTGAGCTGCGGCCCGTTGAAGGTCGGGATCAAGGGTAGTGTAGATGCGATAGGACTGTTCATTCACTTCGCGTTCGTTCAGCCGCGTGATCACGGAGTCGCGAACCAGGTCGACAAAATATGGTGCGTCACTGGCCTCCACATTCGGGGGTGCGAGCTTCAGCGGCGTGGCTTTCGCTTTATCCGCTTGCTCTCTGGTGATCGCATGGGTTTCGACCATGCTATCCAGCACCAGGTTCCGGCGTTCCGTGGCGCGTTCCGGATGGCGGTAGGGTGATAGATAACTCGGCGCCTGGATCAATCCCGCGATCAACGCGGCCTCAGGCAGCGAGATGTCCTTCAAGTCTTTATTGAAATACGCCTGCGAGGCCTCGGCAAAGCCGCTGATGGTAAAGGAACCGCGTTGTCCCAGGTCTACCCGGTTGGCGTAGAACTCAAAGATCTGCTGCTTGCTGAACTTCTGTTCCAGCTCCATCGAAATCAGGATTTCCACGATCTTGCGTTTGACCGTCTTCTCGGGACTCAGGAAAAATGCCCGCGACAATTGCATGGTGATCGTGGAACCGCCCTGCTCATGTTTCTGGTGAGTCACGTCTACCCAAGCCGCCTCTCCAAGGCGGATAAAATTCACTCCGTTGTGCTGAAAAAATCGCCGGTCTTCGATGGCTAGCACGGCGTCGACCAAGATCTTGGGAATGTCGTCGTACTTCACCAATTGCCGTTTGGAGCGCTGCTCCGCGTCGAACAGCGAGGTAATCATGCGGGGTTCAAGTTCGTAGGCCTCAAGTTCGCCAGATTTTCCCGTGATACTGGATACATGCCCGTCTTGTATACGGATCGTCGCCGGTTCCGGGCTGTGGTAGGACTGGGGGCCGGGCTTGATCTCAATGCTACTATTCAGCGCGTGATAACTCCCCATCGGGGATGGGCCATCGTTTTCGGCATAGCCAGCCCGGCGGAGCTGGGCCGAAATCTCATGCAGATCGATCTTCTGGCCTACCCGGAGTGCACGCGGTATGGCATAGATGGTAGCCGAACTGTTGAAAACTGCCCCTTTGAAGCGGCGATCAATGATTCGGCCGTATTTGATGTAGTAATAAGAAAACCATCCGCAGACACATACGGACAGAATGATGAAAACTGCGAGCGCGACCCTGATCACTGGGTCGCCAGCAAGAAATCCCTTGCCGTCTGCCGCGCTCTTCTTTCTCTTCGGAAACTTTAGCTTAATGGTCACAATGAGTGGGCGGAGTCATCTATGCGAAGAAGGCAGTGGCGCCTCCTATCAATCAGATGACGGCGCTCGCGAATGCGTTATCCCGGAGCCGAACCGCGACAGTCAAGTCCGCAGCCGACGAATTCTCCAGTGAATCGCAAACCAGCGAGAGCTCCCAGAGCCCGGCTCCTCTGCCTATTCTAAATCACGCCGAATCCACAACCGTTATCAGAAGGGGCTCTTGTTTTCAGTGGAGGCGTCGAAGTGCAGGTCCACGGGATAGCCGGGCAGGTCGAGATGCACAGTGTAGGGCGCGCTGATCGTGAGCGATCCCGTGCCTTGCGTGCCGTGCCGCTGAACTTTGATCTGATCTTTCGTCAGCGGAATGTCGAGACCTTGTGCTTTCTTATAGATAGCGTCCCGAATGGCGTCTTCAGGCTTGGCGGTGTAGGTCTCGAGGGTGGCTTCCGTGTTGATGTCATCCTTGAACTGATAATTTTCGTAATAAACAGGAATCAGCTCCGCCCCGAGATATATTCCCGCCACAATCACGAAGATGCCAAAGATAAGTTTGAACGTTCCCATCGCGCACTCCCGGCTTCGGCCGCACGCGCTAAGATCTGTTCAGCGCGCAGGCCGTAAACCTCTGAAATAATCCGTTATTGTCGCGATGCTAGCATCGTGAATTTCCCGTGTCGAGCGTTGAACGACCTCCACAGTACCTTCGGTAACCTTTTTTCCGACGGTAACCCGATAGGGTATGCCCACCAGGTCAGCATCTTTGAACTTGACCCCTGGCCGTTCGTCCCTGTCATCTAGTAACACGTCGAATCCCTCTGATTCCAGGCGAGTTGCGATATCGACAGCAGTTTTCAGTAGGGTGTCGTCCTTGATGTTGGTCGGACAAACAACAATCTCGAACGGCGCGATCGACGCCGGCAGACAGAAGCCGTTTTCATCATTGTCCTGCTCGACAGCCGCCGTCAGGATGCGTTCGATTCCGATTCCATAGCAACCCATAATCGGCATGACTTCCTTGCCGTTGCGGTCGAGAACTCTCGCGCCCATGGATTCGGAATATCTGTATCCCAGTTTGAAGATGTGGCCGACTTCTACGGCGGTATCGATGCGCAGCGGCGCGCCGCAGTTAGGACAGGCTTCTCCAGCCGTCACACTTCGCAGATCGACATACGCAGTAGGCGGGAAGTTTTGCCCGGGAGTCAGGTTTTTCAGGTGGTAGTCTTCCTTGTTCGCCCCGGCGATCAGATTTTTCCGTCCCTCCAAAGCTTTGTCGACCAGCAACACAGGACGGTTTACATCCTTCATGTCTGGTGCCCACTCGATGCCAATCGGCCCCAAAAATCCTGCCGGAGAATGGAACAGTTGCTTGATCTCGTCCTCTTGCATGGGACGAGTTTGTTTCCCCGCAACTGCAGCTGCAAACTTTGCTTCGTTGAGTTGGTGATCGCCCCGCATGAGCACAACCACGGCACGTAGCTTGGATTTGCCTGTCTTGGCGTCCGGTTCCTCGGCCATGTAAGCCAGAGTCTTGATCTTATTTTTCGGCGAGACTCCCAGAAACCGCGCCACGTCTTCAATCGTCTTTTGTCCCGGCGTATGCACTTCGAGCGGTTTGCCGTCTCCCTCGGACGCAAGCTCATCGACGGCCGAAAGCTTCGAGACTGCCTTCTCCATGTTCGCCGCGTAGTTGCAGCTTTCGCAGCTGACAATCCGGTCTTCGCCCGCCGGCGTGCGCACCATGAACTCGTGCGACTCCTTGCCGCCCATCGCGCCCGAATCCGCCTCAACTACCATGTACTTGAGCCCGCATCGGTCAAAGATGCGGCAATAGGCGTTGTAATGCTTCTTGTAAGAAACGTCGAGCCCGGCGGCATCGATGTCGAACGAATACGAATCTTTCATAATGAACTGCCGCACCCGCAAGAGCCCAGACCTGGGGCGCGGCTCATCGCGAAACTTTGACTGAATCTGATACCAGATTTGCGGCAACTGCTTATAGCTGCGCAGTTCCTTGCGGGCAATGTCAGTCATGATTTCTTCTGCGGTGAAGCCGAGACAAAAATCGGCCCCCTTGCGGTCTTTCAGACGAAACATATTGTCGCCCATCAGCGACCAGCGCCCGCTAGCCTCCCAAAGTTCGCGTGGATGCAGCGCCGGCAAATAAAACTCCTGCCCGATCTTATCCATCTCCTCGCGGACGATGCCCATGATCTTGTTGAACGACCGGTTTCCCAGAAAAAGATAGGAGTAGATCCCGGCGGCAAGTTGGCGAATGTAACCGGCTCGCACCAGAAACTTGTGGCTGGCGACTTCAGCGTCCGCAGGCGCCTCGCGCAGCGTAGGAATAAACAATTGAGACCAGCGATGCATAGTTAAGAATCCTGAGCAGCAGGGAATTAGTTATTGTAAATGATCGCATGATGGGAAGCGGGCTACGCGTCGCGATACTCACGTGGGGACAGCCGCCCTCGGCTATCCGTGGAGCGAAGCACCACTGCTTGAGAAATGAAATCTTGGCCGAGAACAATCAGAACCAGGGACCACGCAACAACCCAGCTGACGAAGTTCGCTTGGCCGGACAGCCGAGGGCCGCAGTCCCCCACGTAGACCTTATGCTGCCAACTGCTTCAGAATCTCTTTCCCCAGCTTCTGCGTCTCGCCGAAAAACTTCTGATATTCGACGAACATCCGATTGAGTTCGAGCGACTTGTCCGGTCCAGGATGCTTGCGGAGAATCATGTCGCGCACGTGGACCGGATTAGGCAGAGTTGCGTCTTCGGTCAGTTCTTCCAGCGCCGTATTGGGATCGTAGTGGTACATAGTTTATTGTAGCGCCGGCGTCCCGCCGGCTGTTAGGAGGCATCTTGCCCTCCGCGTGGGCGGGACGCCCGCGCGACAGCCGCCGGGACGGCGGCGCTACACCATTTCTGTGCTCCACAAGTCGTGTAGATGTACAATGCCTTCGAGTTTGCTGCTTCCGTCAACGACCAGCAGCGACGTGATTTTTCTTTCTTCCATCAAAGCCAGGGCCGCCGCGGCGAACTCATGCCCTGAAACCGTTTTCGGATTCTTCGTCATGCACTCGCCCGCTTTTAAATCGAGTACGTCTTTGCCGCGCTGTTCGAGCAGTCGCCGCAGATCGCCGTCGCTGATCACTCCTACCAGCTTTTCGCCGTCCACCACAGCCGTTACGCCCAGTTTCTTGCGCGACATTTCATAGATCACGTCTGGCATGGTAGTGCGCGACGTGACGCGGGGCACCGCATCCCCAGTATGCATCAGCGATTCAACTCGCGCCAGACGCTTGCCCAACTTGCCACCGGGATGCAGGTTGGCGAAGTCTTCTTCCTTAAAACCCCGTTTCTCCGCCAGTGTCAGCGCGAGCGCGTCACCCAGCGCGAGCATGCAGGTTGTGGAAGCCGTGGGGGCGAGTCCCAACGAACATGCTTCCTCGGCCACTGAGCAATCGAGCGCAACTTCAGCCGCCTCCGCCAGCGTCGAAGGTCGTGTAGCGCGGACACTCCTGTCCGCGACTTTCGAATAGAGTTCATCACAAGTCAGCGCAATCAACGGCACCTGCAAACGTTTGAGCGTGGCCAGCAGGCGCAAAATTTCCTCGGTCTCGCCGCTGGCTGAGAGCGCCAGCACCGCGTCGCCCCGCACCACCATTCCCAGATCTCCATGTACGGCCTCGACTGGATGCATGAACAGTGCAGGCGTCCCGGTCGAATTCAGCGTGGCCGCAATCTTTCGCGCGATAATTCCGCTCTTTCCCATGCCGGTGACCACGACTCGGCCGCTGCAGCGGAATATCAGGTCCACCGCGCTGGCGAACGCGTTGGCCATCGGCCCAGCAATACGATCAGCCAAAACTCGCAATGCCTCCGCCTCAATGCGCACCACGTTTTCGCCAATCTGTTTCATGGAAGAAAGAGGATGTTAGCACGCCAGCCTGACTGTAGAGACGTTCCTTGCGACGTCTCTCGATCGACGGCAACTATTCTTCGCTGTGCGAGACGTCTCTGCAGCTAGTGATGTTTCAGAAGTGATCGTCCATCTTCTGGATCCGTTCTGCCCTATGCCCTAACTCGGCAAGACTCATGGCTTGGATGGCCCGGTCCCACGGCCCAGCCTCCCAATTGTCTTTTTTCTTCTCAGGGTGAATCCACGGAGGTAGCGTGACCAGCAGATTGCGCGCCATGGCGAGGGCGTACGGTTCGTACAGCGAGCGTAGATGCTTTAGTTTTTCCTCAGACTCGGCTGATTCCAGAAGCCGCAGCCCATGCTCTTGAAGCGCTTGCCGGAGTTTCAGCAGTTGCTCTGCGTCAAGCCGGGCTGGAGTCAGAGGATCGTATTGAGCACTGACAAGCTGCGCCAAGTCCACCATCGCATGGCGCGCCACAGCGAAAGTTAGCTTCGCCGGCTCTTCCGGGATACCATCGATGCCCGCGAGCACCAGTGCGCTGGCGTCGAGCATCATGGTGAGCGCGCCCAGCCAAGACTGATTGATATGCTGAGAACGAAAAAAGCCGAGTGGTGGATAGGAAATATGGCTCTCCAGCAGCTCAGCCGCCCAGCGCTCCCAATCGCGAAAAATGCCTTGCAGTTGCGGGCATTTCCCGAACCGTATCAGCAACTCCGCGGCGGTGGGCGGCGAACCGGCGCGCGCGTCTAACAGAGAAATCTCAATCTCGCGCCTGGAAAATGACGAATAAATTGTCGGCAGATATCCGATGACCACACCCAGAAAGCCGAAGCCCATGCCGGCTTCCAGCACCGCCAGAGCCCGGGAGAAGGTCGACGTCGGAATAATGTCGCCATAACCCAGGGTGAAGAAAGTCGAGCCACTCAGGTAAACCACCCGGCCAAACGTAACTGGCTCGTTCGCGAGCATGACGTGTTCACCCGCGCCGTATTGCAACAGGGCAAAGCCGAAGATCAAACCTGAGGCCCAAATGGCGAGCAGGAAAAGCAGCGACAGCGGCCCGAAGTAGCCAAGAAAATTTTCGCGGCGGCCTGGCGACTTGATCAGACCAGTAATCTTCCTCCACGGAATCCAGGTGTTGCGATAGAACCAAACCGTGATGCGAAATTTCCGCCGTACCCGGCGCGGCAGGACAACCGTTTCGAACGCATCCAGCAGGACGGCAAGGATGACGACGGTGCCGGCGATAGTGGCGAAGATAAACATTCGGAGTTAGCGGTGGCGAAAATGGTAGCAGATTTCCACATCTCCAGCGCCGCCGCGCTGGGCTGAGCTGGTTCGTCCCTTCGGGACTTGGCTTTGGAGTTCAGCTTCGGGACCTGGTCTTGCGGCTAGCTTCGACCCCGGTCGCTTATGGAATCGATTGGGCGGTCCGGAGTGCTCCATGCACCGCCAGCAATTCTTTCAACAGTCCGCGCAACTTGGTCGACTCCAGCGCATTCGCTCCGTCGGATTTCGCTTCCTTGGGATTGTCGTGGACTTCGAGGAATACGCCGTCGACACCCGCCCCTACCGCCGCCCGCGCCAGCAGAGGAATAAACTCTGGTTGGCCGCCACTTGTTGCCGCTCCATCTTCGCCTTCGGAGGCTGACGGCAACTGCACCGAATGCGTTGCGTCAAAAACTACCGGAGCGAACTTCCGCATGATGGCGAGCGACCGCATGTCGACAACCAGATTGTTGTAGCCAAAGCTCGATCCGCGTTCGGTGAGAAATACCCGGTCATTGCCTGCGGTGCGGCATTTTTCCACTGCATGTTTCATATCCCAAGGCGAGACGAACTGCCCTTTCTTGATATTCACCGCCCGCTCGCTCATGGCCGCCGCAATGATCAAGTCAGTCTGGCGGCAGAGGAATGCCGGAATCTGCAGCACGTCGGCGACCTCCGCCACCTTGGCCACGTCCGCGGTTTCGTGCACGTCGGTGAGCACCGGCACGTGAACTTCATCTTTCACCTTCTTGAGAATGCGCAGTCCCTCGGTCAAGCCTGGTCCGCGAAAGCTGCGCATGGAAGTGCGATTCGCCTTGTCGTAGGAAGCCTTAAAAATGAATGGAACGTTGAGCGATCGAGTCACGCCCTTAATCACTTCTGCCATGAATATGGCGTGCTTCTCGCTCTCGATGACGCACGGCCCCGCAATCAGAAACAAGTTACCGGAGCCGATGCGAACACCCTCGACTTGAAAAGAAATGCTCATAGGCTCGCTAGGAAGTAGGGATCAAGAGGGCGTTCCTTTGTGTACCTTCGTGTCCTTAGTGGTTGATGCCTTACCGTCGGCCGACTTTTTCAGGCCGGTGGAACATCTCGATCTCGGCTGCTGCTTTATCAGCCCGGCGCTTCAAGCCATGCTCGTAAGCCGCCCCAACAAAAGTCTTGAACAAAGGATGCGGCTCCAAAGGTTTCGACTTGAACTCAGGATGGAACTGGCACCCGATAAAATGAGGATGGTCCGGAAGTTCGACGATCTCCACATAAGTTCCATCCGGCGTCGACCCAGATATTCGCAACCCGCCTGCCGTCAAAGTTTCCTCATACTCGCGATTGAATTCGTAACGATGCCGGTGCCGCTCGCTGATCTCAAGCTGGCCGTAAATCTTATGCGCCAGAGTTCCCGGCTCAATCTTGCAAGTCCACGCGCCCAGCCGCATGGTGCCGCCAAGTTCCTCCACGCCCCGCAACTCGCGCAATTTGTAGATCACCCGATGCGGAGTCGCGGGATCGAACTCGCTCGAATTAGCATCCGCCAATCCGCACACATTGCGTGCAAACTCGATACACGCCGTCTGCATCCCCAAACAAATTCCAAAGTAGGGAACCTTCTTCTCCCGCGCATAACGAATCGCAATCAGCATGCCCTCGATGCCGCGTTTGCCAAAGCCGCCGGGCACCAGAATCCCGTCGTACTCCGCGAGTTGATCTTCGGTGGCCTGATCGCCGGCTTCGAGCCCCTCGGCCTCAATCCAGTTCAAGTTGAGCTTTAAGTTATGCGCTAAAGCCCCATGCACCAAAGCCTCTTTCAGTGACTTGTATGAATCCTCGTACTCCACGTATTTCCCAACAATCCCGATCGTGACCTCGGCCTTCGGGTTATAAACGCGGTGCACAAGCTCTTCCCAACTCTTCAAGTCACGCTCTTTGGCTTCGATGTGCAAATACCGCAGGGCAAGCGTGTCCACACCTTCATGGGAAAACACCACTGGCACTTCGTAGATGGACGCAACATCCTTGGCCGTGATGACCGCCTCTTCCTCCACGTTGCAGAAGAGCGCAATCTTCGACTTAATTTCCTTGGAAAGAAATCGGTCAGTGCGGCAAAGCAAAATATCCGGCTGAATCCCAATGCTCAACAACTCTTTCACCGAGTGCTGCGTAGGCTTGGTCTTAAGCTCCTGAGCCGCCGCAATGAAGGGCACCAGCGTGACGTGCATAAACAAAGTCCGCTCGCGTCCGAGTTCCTGCCGCATCTGCCGGATGGCTTCCATAAACGGCAGCGACTCAATGTCGCCCACGGTCCCGCCAATCTCGACGATCGCGACATCCACATCCTGTGCGACCTTCTTCATCGCCGCTTTAATTTCGTTGGTAACGTGCGGAATGACCTGCACCGTCTTGCCGAGATAATCTCCGCGCCGTTCCTTGGCAATGATCTGCTCGTAAATGCGCCCGGTAGTCCAGTTGTTATCGCGAGAAAGTTTGGCGTGGGTAAAGCGTTCGTAATGGCCGAGGTCGAGATCGGTCTCGGCGCCGTCGTCGGTAACGAAAACCTCGCCGTGCTGGAAGGGCGACATTGTGCCCGGATCCACGTTGAGGTAAGGATCGAACTTCATCAGGTTGACTTTCAGCCCACGGCTCTCCAGCAGGCAGCCAATCGAGGCCGCCGCCAGCCCTTTCCCGAGCGAAGACACCACTCCCCCGGTCACAAAGATGTACTTTGCCGACATCGCTTCCTCACCTTAAATTGTCTTTGAAATTTTGTGCAGGATGGGTGCACGAACAATTATGCCAGAAATCGATGAGCGTGGCTAGGTGGTTTTCGAGACGCCTGCCTGGCTTTCCGATTTGTTTATCCCAGGGAGATCGCCGGGTGGCCCGCTCCTTGCGTTCTGTGCAAGGGGCGGGTGCCGCATCACCCCTGAGCAGGAGAGCAGTTATCCCAAATCGCCAGTCATGCCGGCAAGAATACCGAGCGACTGGTGAAGGATGCCGCCTTGCGCCTGCTTGAACAGGACGCTCGTTTTCGCGCCGCCGTGCGAGAAGGCATCGCGCAGGCCGACCGTGAGGAATTCATCGAAGAGGAAGAGATGGATGCGCGCATCGAGCGGATGCTTAACTCCTGATGCGTATCCGGTGGACGCCAGTAGCCGCCGCGGACTTGCAAGGCATCTAGGATTATCTGAAAGAACACGAACCTCATTTAGCACGGCCCACAGTTATTGAGATCCGCAAATCCGCCCGCTCGCTCAAAAAGTTTCCCACGCGTGGACGCAAGGGACGTGAGGAAGGCACCCGCGAACTGTTGCGCCGGCGCTTGCCACATATCATCGCCTACCGCGTGAAAGGCGATGCCATTGAGATTCTGCACATATGGCACCCGGCGCAAGACAGGTAGCTTAAAGCCCCAGGCTCGCGTCGGTTTTTGGCTCTAACCTGGCCAAGGAACTGTGATGCGACTCCCAGGTTGCCGCCAAAAAACGGACGGGAACCTGGGGCTCCGGCACGGTGTTTTGGGTTCGCATGCCCTCCAGAAAAATAAAACCCCGCGCAAGCAAAAGCTTGAGCGGGGCGCTTGAGGAGGAATTTAGAAGTTTACGTTGGCCCAGCCCCTCATGGCTGGTTCGCCTTAAACACATGGTTGGCCATCTTGAGTGTCACGTACGCTGAAGCCTTCGATGCCAGTCCCAAAATAAACGGATCATTATTTGAAAGATTGTCACACCAACGCTCAGGATAATCGACGCATCCGCCATCGTTACCTGGTACGTGGCCCTCGTAGTTTCCCAGGAACCCACCCCATATCGCGACTTCCGATTGCTCCTTACAGCAATCCTGCCGCGTCAGAATGCCGCTATCCGGGATGCCGATCAGCGCGAACGAGTTCGAATCTGTTCCGCTATTCCCAAAGCTCGCAGATTGAGACGCAACTCCGAAGGAGTTGAAAAAGTCTCTGAAAAATTGATTGCCAAGTTTTGACTGCGGGACCACATTTTTGGGGAACTGGCTGACATTGTATGCAAACGCGGGATCGGCAATCCACATATCGAAGTTCAGTGTGGCCGTGACGTCCATATCAATGTCGAAGGCGATTCGCTTTCGCTCCGCCTGACTCAAGTGCGTGGTGTAATAGGCGGAGCCGAGCAACCCGAGTTCCTCGCCACCGAACCAGATGTAGCGGAGTTGATTGTGGGTCGGCGTTTTCGCCATGTTCAAGGCAATCTCGAGAATGGTTGTCGACCCGGACGCGTTGTCTAACATGCCCGCGCCATAGATAGAGTCAAGATGCGCATCCACCACGACGACGTGGTTGGTATCTCCGAAAGGAGACTCGGCGATCAGGTTGTAGTCCACGCCCGACGTGGGCCGCATGCGAATGTCGAGATACACTGTCGGCGGGTTCGCGTCGGTGTATCGGCGAAGCAACTCCGAGCCCACCGCGTAAGAAACACTAATGACCGGAATCGTCGCCGGACGCGTGAGCCGCACTGGGAACGGACTAGCGTTGCCAGAACCATACAGAATGACTGCTTTTGCACCTGCCTTTTCAACGTTCGCCACCTGCACGTCGAAGGCGCATTTCCCGCGCTCAAGCAAAGCAATATGTCCAGCCACGAATTCTGCAAAATCACCGGCGAAACACCCCTCGCCTGAGCCGCCGGCTGGCTCTGCAGAGGCTGTGAGTGTGCCGCCGCCGGAACGCTGAGCGACAAGCCAGTCGCGCGTGAAAGCATAACTCTGGTCTGGGGTACCGAACTGCGGCACTCCAGTGACCTCGGAAGCGTTGTATTGATATTGCTGGATGGTCACGTGATAGCCTGCTTGCCGCACCAGCCCGGCAACATAGTCCACCGACGCTTTGTAACCGGCTGTGCCGGTATCGCGGTTGCCGTGACCATCCGACCCCTTATGTTCGTCGGCGATTTTTTGAAAGTGGGCGAGATGATTCCAGAGCGATGACGGTTGAATGCACTCCAGAAGTTTTTCTGGCGTGTCATTCACTCGTCCCTGGCAAGCCTGTTCGGAGGGCGCCGCCTCCGTCATGCTGGAGCTAGATGGTTCTTGCGTGCTAGCGATCAATCCCGGATGAGCTTGGGCGAGAAGAGAGGGCCGCAGAACGCACACGGCTACAGTTATGCAAGCGATCGACAAACCAACGCATTTCAGCCTGGCGGATACAAACTCGAACATCGGACACCCCTTTTCTGGATCTGCTAGCTTACACCACCTAAAGGCTGGCCCGGTATTGCTGAAAAGCGGGGTGCCCGCTGAACGGAATCTCCCAGGCAAATTGAGTTGACCGCGTCCGAAAACGGCCAGTTTACTTTCGTCGTGAGTGCGAAAATCGGCACATCCTCGAAAGGATCTCCATGTCTCTTTTTCGCACTACGGCACTGATCATGATCTTAGCTTTCGCGGTTTCAATGGGTACGGCGGCTGCACCCTCTGATCAAAGTGCAAACAGCCAGGACATTGATCGTTCCATCAAGCCCGGTGACGACTTCTACCGATACGCCAATGGGGGCTGGCTCAGAACGGCAGAGATACCCGCCGGCCAGTCGAGCTACGATACGCGCGCAATGTTGGTCGAGAAAACCGGCCGCAGGGTTCGCGATCTCATGCAAGGCGCGGCTGCGGCCCAGCCCGTCAGGGGCAGCATCACACAGAAGGTCGGCGACTACTACGCGAGCTTCATGGATGAAGACAGCATCGAGGCCAAGGGGCTGACTCCATTGGCCGACGAAATGGCCAGGATCTCAGCGATCTCGAATAAGCAGTCGCTCTCATCCTACCTGGGCACGACTTTGAATACTGAAGTCGACGGACTCACCGCCAACGCGGACCATATCTTCGGTGTGTGGGTCAATCAGAGTTTTACAGACTCGAATCACTATGTCTTCCACCTCTTGCAGGGCGGTCTCGGAATGCCCGATCGTGACGGCTACCTCGACCCGTCGCCTAAAATGGACGCGTGGCGCGCTCAATATCAAGCGCACATTGCGGCGATCCTGAAACTTGCAGGCATTGCAGACTCGGAAGCCCAGGCGGCGCGGATCTTGTCGCTTGAAATTCGGATCGCGCAAACTCACGCCCCAGACACTGACGCGGCTGACGTCTTCAAGCAGAACAATCCGTGGAAACGCGCTGATTTTGGGGTTAAGGCGCCTGGTATGGACTGGGGTGCTTATTTTGCCGCAGCCGGAGTTGCCCGGCAGTCAGAATTCATCGTTTGGCAGCCATCCGCTGTGACCGGAACTTCGGCCCTGGTAGGCAGTGAGGGCATCGATTTGTGGAAGGACTATCTGAGATTCCATCTGATCGAACATTATGCCAGCGTATTGCCGAAGGTTGTGGCTGCCGAAGATCTCGCCTTCTACAGCACGATCCTGTCGGGTACGCAGCAGATGCCGGACCGCAGCAAGGTCGCCTTGGCCGCAACGAACGCCGCCCTGGGCCAGGCGGTCGGCCAACTTTATACGCAACGTTATTTCCCGCCCGAAGCCAAAGCGAAGGCGCAGGCTATGGTGGCCGACCTGATCACCGCCTATCGCACCCGCATTTCAAATCTTACCTGGATGTCACCGCAGACTAAGGAAAAGGCGTTGGCCAAGCTGGCCACGCTTAGGATAGGGGTGGGCTACCCCGACACGTGGATTGACTATTCCACGCTCGATGTCGTTCGCGGCGACGCCTTCGGCAATATGCGCCGGGCGGAAGCCTTCAATCGTTCGTACAATCTGGCCAAGCTACAACGGCCGGCCGATCCGGACGAGTGGAGGATCGATCCACAGATCGTCGGCGCGGTGATCATATTCACGCCCAATACCGAGACTTTTTCAGCAGGCCTCCTGCAGCCGCCCTTTTTCGATTACCAGGGCGACGCCGCGTCTAACTATGGCTCCGCCGGCGCCGGCATCGCCCACGAAATCAGCCACAGCTTCGACGAACTTGGCAATATTTACGATGCCCAGGGCCGCCTCGGCATGTGGTGGACCCCGGAGGACGTGGCCAAGTACCACGCGGCGGCGGCGAAGCTGGTGGCGCAGTTTGACGGCTACTGCCCGTTTTCCGACCTTTGCGTCAACGGCAAGCAGGTCCTGAGTGAGAATATCGCCGACCTGGCGGGGTTGCTGACGGCGCATGACGCGTACGTCCTGTCGCTGAAAGGGAAGCCCGATGTCGTAATCGACGGGCTGAGTGGCGAACAGCGATTTTTCCTGGCGTTCGCTCATAGATGGCGCAAGATCCAAAGCGAAGCCGCGCTGCGCCGCCAGATCGCAACCGACACTCATTCGCCGGGGGAATACCGCAGCGATACAGTGCGGAATGTCCAAGCCTGGTACAAAGCCTACGAGGTCGCGCCCACCGACAAGCTATTTCTGAAGCCCGAAGACCGCGCTGGAATATGGTGAGGGGGACTGGCCCAACCTAAACCTCGAAACTACTCTTCAGTTGCCCCGCTCAGGGATGCCGTCACCCGCATGGTGTTGTGTCATTATGTTACAATAATGTCATATGTTTTATGAGTGTCACAGATTTGAACATATGACTATGCAGGACGAAACCCGAACCCGGATCAACGAAAATGGCCGCGTCGTTATCCCCGCCTCCTTTCGCAGGGCGCTGGGTATAAAGATCGGTGATGAGGTCGTGCTGCGGATTGAAGACGACGAATTGCGCATCTCGACCCTTAAGCGGCGCATCGAGCGAGCCCAACGTCTTGTCCGGAAGCATGTAAAACCAGGCACCTCGCTGGTGGACGAGTTGATTGCCGAACGCCGGGAGGCCGTGAAACGTGAATAGCATCGTGCTGGATGCTTCTGCGCTACTTGCCGTGCTCAACCGCGAGCCAGGTGCGGAAAAGCTAACTCCCCAGCTATTAAGCGCCGCCATCAGTAGCACCGTCAATCTGGCGGAAGTGCAAAGCAAACTGGTGAGCCGGGGAATCAAACCTGATGAGGCCTGGGAAGCCACGATTAGCCCGATTCGAAAATCTGCGGTGTTCACAGACGAGCAAGCTAAGATTGCTGGCAGCCTGATTGCCCGAACCAGCGCGTTCGGCCTGTCCTTAGGAGATCGGGCCTGCTTAGCTCTCGGAATTGCACTCAAAGCTCCTGTCTACACGGCTGACCGCTCGTGGAAGAATTTGAAACTGGGCGTACGAATCCACCTCGTCCGCTAGAGACTTGAAAACATGAAATCCCTTTCTGATGCCAACGGCAGCGACACGCTCGAAATCAGCCTGCGCCAGTTCATCTATCGACACTTCATCCGCGAGGGTCGAGCACCGACGGTGGCGGAGATGACGGCAGCGCTTTCTTCCCCAGTGCGTAAAGTCAGGGCCGCGCTTGAGCGACTGGCGCAAACCCATGCTTTCGTCTTGCAGGTGACTGGAGAACTCTGGCGCGCCGCTCCATTTTCTGCCGTGCCCACGGCCTTTCCGGTTCGATCCGGCAAACGGGCTTGGTATGGCAACTGCATCTGGGATGCCCTGGGAATCCCGGCCATGCTGCAC
>Ga0265760_10000162_pt1 | contig 17450 bp, 26 predicted proteins | sample NZIome_2_FD_200831 | JGI IMG/M metagenome (GOLD analysis project Ga0265760, IMG submission 200831) | Metatranscriptome of rhizosphere microbial communities from Maridalen valley, Oslo, Norway - NZI1 (Metagenome Metatranscriptome) | ecosystem: Host-associated > Plants > Roots > Rhizosphere >...
CCCAGACGCATTGCTGGCCGAGATTGACGCTGAAGCTGCACGCGAAGAGCGTAGCCGCTCTCAGGTCATCGCAATGCGCTTGCGGACGCCCGCCAAGCCACAACCAACCAAAGAATCGAAGGAGTAACCATGTTCACACTTCACCTCATCCTCAGCGCCCGAGCAATCGCCTGGGCTGCTCATCACGCGCTGCCAGTGATCCTCAGACAGCTTGGCTTCTAAGGTACAATTCGGTACATGCCAGCCGGTCGCCCAACTGATTATCGAGTGAATATGTTGACAATTCAGCCGTGAGGCATTACGGTAAGGCTATTCCTGCCTCACGACTCCGAGCGTCGATCTGGCTCGGCTCCCTGAATGTCCAACAACACCCGTATCTTCCATACGCAGCGCAACTTCACCCTTAAGCACTCGCAGGCATTACGTGCGATAGCTGAGGGTGCGCTTATGTGGGTGGAACTTGGCGTGAGTGTTCGCAATGCAACCCTTCCTGAATCCATCGCAGCCCGCAATGCTCAAGCCAAGGCTAGTGAGCCAATCGCGCAGGCTGAGATTCCAGGACTCACGTTCCAGCAACCGACAACCGCAAGCGTATCAATGCACGAGAGATATGCGCTGATACAGCAGGCCAATCAGTTGTGCGAGGCGTAACTTGTGGGCAGGCCAACTGAATATCGCGCCGAGTATGTCGAACAAGCAAAAGAAATGTGCCTCACTGGCGCAACTAACCTCGATCTGGCTCATGCCTTTGATGTTAGCCTGCAAACGCTTCGTAATTGGCGCGCAACGCATCCAGAGTTTCTAGCCGCCCTAAAGGCAGGCAAGGCAGTGGCCGACGAGGAAGTGGAGCGCAGCCTCTTTGAGCGCGCAACTGGCTACTCGCATGATTCGGTAAAAATCTTCTACGACTCCAAGAGTGGAAAAACGGTGGAAGTGCCCTTCATTGAGCATGTTCCGCCTGATTCAACCGCGATGATATTCTGGCTCAAGAACCGGAAGCCGAAGGAATGGCGGGACAAGATTGAGCATACCGGCCCAGATGGCGGTCCCATCCAAGCCGCGATCACTGTGGAGTTCGTGAAGAGTGGTAACAGCCAAGATTGAGATTCCCGAAAAGCTCGCCCCGTTGTTTGAGCCGCATCCCTACAAAGTGCTCTATGGAGGTCGCGACGGGTGCAAGAGCTGGTCGATTGCCCAGGCGTTGCTTATCCTCGGCGCGCAGAAGCCTTTACGCATACTCTGCGGTCGCGAAACTATGGATTCGATCCGTGAATCGGTCCACCAGTTGCTGAGTGACCAAATAGCACGCCTGGGCCTGGACGATTTCTATCAGGTCCTGCAATCGGAGATCAGGGGGTTAAATGGCACAGAATTCGTGTTCGCAGGTCTCCGCAAGCAGACGGTAAGCTCCCTCAAGTCTTACGAGGCCATCGATATTTGCTGGATTGAAGAGGCTTCGGTTGTATCGCGCCGCTCTCTCACGATCCTACTTCCCACCATTCGTAAGCCGGGGTCAGAAATCTGGTTCAGTCTCAACCCTGACCTCGAAACAGATGCCGTCTATCAAGATTTCGTTCTTGACCCGCCGCCCGGCACATTCGTCTGCAAGATCGGGTACCGCGATAACAACTGGTTGAGTCCTGAGAGCAAACAGAAGATCGCAACGCTCAAGGAGCGCGATCCCGATACCTTTCATCACGTTTACGAAGGCGCAACGCGATCAACCGTCGAAGGGGCGATCTACAAGGCTGAGATTGCAGCAGCTGAGGTAGCAGGCCGCATCAGGGAAGTGCCTTACGACCCGATGAGGCCTGTCGATACATTCTGGGACCTGGGGTTTGCTGATCGCGTAAGCATCTGGGCAGCGCAGCGCACCCCGTTTGAAGTGAAGGTCATTCGATACTTCGAGGGCGACCACCAGGCGATTGATTACTATCTTCAGGAAATGCAGAAGTGGGGCTACGTGTTCGGTACCTGCTTTCTGCCGTGGGACGGTGGAACTCGCAGCCTGGGCACCGGCAAGTCGATTGAAGAGTTGATGCGGCTCAAGGGCTTTACCACTCGCGTCAATCGCCAGATGAGCGTGGCAGACGGGATCAACGCGGTCAGAACGCTATTCCCGCAGCTCTACTTCGATAAACTGTTGTGCGCTGATGGCTTGCAGTACCTGAGACGATACCAGTGGGGTCCTGCGACGGCGCTAGGCGTTCCCCGCAGTCAACCGCTGCACGACGATGCTTCACACCCGGCAGACGCGCTTAGAACGCTGGCGGTGGGCATCAAGGAACCAGAGAGAGCACCGAAACCGCTTCAACAGCAGAGCTATCAAGGCTCAGATGGGTGGATGTTTTGAGTTGGACCGCTCCCAAGATTCAAGCGATGCTGCTGAAGGTTGCGCCTGCGAAGGCGGCGGCGAATATGCGTCCTGCGGCAGTCAAGATGGCCTCTCCTCGCGCGCCGTCGCCGCGCCAGTTTTCGGCCGAGTCGCAATCGAGCTACGGGAGGAAGTGATGCCTTGTGTTGTGATTTACGTTCTCATCATCAATATGATGCGGGCGCTTAGCGATCTTCCGCCATTGACTCGCGAGGAGGTTCACGCATTATGGCAAAACTAGACGCCGCAGAACGCAAAGAGATTCCCAAGCGGGAGTTCGGCTTGCCGGGTTCGCGGAAGTATCCTATGCCTGATCGTTCTCACGCCGAGAACGCGAAGGCGAGAGCAACGCAAATGGTTCGCAAAGGCAAACTCAGCGCCGCAAGCGCGGCAAAGATCAGAGCAAAGGCAGATAGGCTACTGGAGAAGTGATGACCGTCAAGGAATTGATCGAAGAGCTTTTACTGCTCGACCAAAACGCTCAAGTGAAGATCGAATCTAGCCTTGGAGAATATTCTCCACGCTCGATAATTCGGATCGACAGCGATTTTGAGATTGTTTTGCACGCGGATTTAACACGGCTTTTGGCCGAGAAATAGGAGAGATTATGGCAAGGTCAAACATCGCAGGCCAACCAGCAATCACGCGCGCCGGAGCTTACGACTCGGAAGCGGCCAAGCAAATGCAGAATGTCACCTGTAATGGAACCGTCGAGCATCTGACGGGCAGCGCCGATCCGATCCAGTTTCCAAGCATTGTCTCCATCGATTCCAGCGGGGTGGATGCTTGTACGCTGGCAACTCCGCTTTCAGGTGAGCAACCGGCAGGCGATGACGGCAAGACGCTCTTTATCCTCGATACCGGGGGTCACGCTCACACGATTACAACGGCTGCCAACGCCATCATTAACTCCAAGCACATTCTCACGTTCAACGGCACCATCGGCAGCAACGTCGCATTGAAGGCTGTGGCCGGGGTCTGGGTTATCGTGGGTACTTCGCTCGGCGTGGCGGTGAGCTGATGGCAGTCACGACTCTACAGGTCACACAGACCGGCTCAGCAAAGCAGGTTGCGCCTCTCGGGACTTATGCGCGTTGGATCAAGTTCGTCAACCTGGCCGCTGCTCAGATGACGGTGGGGGATGTCAACGTTTCGGCAACACGTGGAGACCCATTGGTTTCTTCCACCGGGGTTGCGCTGTATCCGGCTCTCGCCGACGTGTCCAATCACTACGATCTGGGTCAGTGGTGGACGATTGGCACCAACACGCAACTCCTCACTGTCGTTTACGACTCAATGACCTAATGCGCGACCATCCGCCAGAACGCGAACTGCTGTACGAAATCCTGGAGCTGCTACGTCGCAGACTCCCTGCGCCCAACGTGACTCATTTCAAATCGAGGAGCCTTATGCCGTTTCAAGCAGGAGCAACCGTAGTAATCGACTTTACGCCCCAGCCAACCGGGGCCGAGCCCACAACCCCGCCAACCATTACCAGTTCCGATCCCACCAATGCGCCCGTCACTGCTGATTCCACCGGCCTGATTGCCACCGTAGTCTTCGACGCCGCCGCAGCCGGCGAAAGCGTGACCATCTCCATCTCGTACACCAACCCCGATGGCACTGTGGCAACCGGCGATTATCAGGGCACCGTTGCCGCGCCAGCAGTCCCGGATGTAACCAGTTTCACCGCGACTCTGGTTAGCTAATGCCCTGGACGCGCAAACAGGTTCGGCTGCTGCTCAGCAAGTATTCTCCCCTTTCTGGGCAGCAGCGGACCAAAATGAAGGACGAGTTGCACGCTGACCCAAAAATGGGTCATGCGAAGAAGGGAAGCGAGGAGTTGAAGAAATGAGCGCTACCAATGGAGATGGAAAGAGCATCTGGCCGTCCAACTACGACCGCGCGATTGAAAAGATGCGCGAACAACTAATTCCGCCCGCGTCCCTTCCTCTCGGACCTTACGACTCGGAAAAGAAGAAAGAGGAGCCCTGTGGCTAAAATGAAGAAAGCGCAACATATCCACATCGAAATGGGCGATGGCGAGGGAAAGGGATTCCATGGAGCGGTGGTCCACGTCCAGCATCGTCCCAGCCAGCGCGAAGGCAAACATGGCATGGTATCTATGCCGGTCGAATCAGATAGCAAGGTGTTCGGGGAAGACGACGGTTTGGACATGTTAGCTCACATTGCTAACCATGCTGAGATTGACGAAAAGGAAAACGACAACCAGACGGACCAGCCAGAGAAGGGCGAGGGCGAAGACATGCCCGAGCCATCGAGAGCATCCGCCGCCGGTCGCATGACGAAGGAAAAGGCTGCGCGCGTGCGCGAGAAGGCTGCTTGAAAGACGAGACGCGCGGCAATGCAATCCGCAGGGTGATGAAGCTGAAGTCTTGGGATTTCAAGACTGCGGCGGCGTTTGTCGATGAGCAGTTAGCGAAGATTCAGAAGCAGCTTGACCGCTTGCAGGCTGCGAGAAGGTTGCTCAAGCAATAATGGCTGAAGTCGAGAAAGACCCTGACCTCTCCGATTTCATGGGCACGGCACGCAAGCGGTTCGCCGCCGCCGCCGAGGATGAGAAGGACCTCCGCCTCAAGTTCGTGCAGGACTTGAAACTGGCCTCGCCCGATGGCGATGATCAGTGGGACCCGGTTATCAAGCAACAGCGGGAGATGGCCGGTCGCCCAGCAATGGCGTTCCCCCGTTGCCATACATTCGTGCAGCAGGTATCGAACGAAGCGCGCCAGAATAAACCACAGGTCAAGTTCGCGCCGCGCCTCGACGCCGATAAGGACACGGCTGAGGTCTATGAAGGACTCGCAAGGTTCATTCAGTACGAATCGAATGCCCAGATCGCCTATGAAACGGCGATTGAATATAGTGCCGGTGGATCGTTCGGGTACTACAGGTTTCTGACTGAATACTGTGAAGACCCCGATTACGACGACGCGGACGAAGACTCAATTCCCCAGGACCTAAAGATTTGCCCGGTCATGGACCCGCTGACTGTTTACGGGATTCTCGTTCCGACATGCTTCAATCGCAAGCCGCCTTTTGCCTTTGTGATCAAAGAGATGACCAAAGAGGAATACAAGGTCCTCTACGGCGATACCGAAATGGCCTCGCTTCCGTGGGTTGAGGCGGAGAAAAGGGCAGACGGATGGGTAGGGTCGGACACGGTTCGCATCGCTGAATACTGGTGGTGCGAGGAAATAAAGGTCAAAGGCAAGCGCAGGCCGAAATGCAAGGTGAAATTCTGCAAGATCAACGGCCTTGAAGAATTGCCCGATACTAGAACCGAGTGGGCGGGGTCGGAAATCCCCATTGTTCCGGTTCTGGGCAAGCAGATGATTATCGAGGGCAAGCCCCGCGTGTCATCCGTGGTACGGGCGCAGAAAGCGGCTCAACAGCTCATAAATTACTCGAAGTCGAGGATCGCGGAAACGCTCTCCAACTCCCCGATTGCTCCTTACATGGTCGCAAACGGGCAGATCGCAGGGTTTGAGAATATGTGGGCGCAACTCAACCGCAATCCCACGCCGTATCTGGTCTATAACGTGATCGATGTCGCCGGAAGGCCCGCGCCGCCTCCTCAAAGAGACGTGCAGGAGGCCCCGATTCAATCGCTCTCCGCGCTCGTAGCGCAGGAAATCGACGACATGAAGGCCACCACGGGCATTTATGACGCTTCAATGGGAGCGCAGAGTAACGAGACCTCAGCAAAGGCCATCGGAGCCCGCCAGCAGTCGGCAAACCTTACCACGATGCACTTTCTGGACAACCTAGAGAGGTCCTTCCGGCAGGCCGGGAAGATCATCGAGGAGATGATTCCGAAGATTTACGATACCGAGCGCGAAGTGACGATTCTTGGGCCAAACGAAGAGTCGAAGATCGTCACCATTAACGCCGAGCATCAGGACGAAGCCGGAAAGCCGCACCACTACAAGATTGCCGGTAACCGAGTTCCTTTGGTCGTCACAATGGGGCGCGCTTACGATACGAAGCGCATGGAAACGGTCGATTTCATTCAGGAATTGATCAGGTCGGTCCCGACTTTAGCGCCGATTCTGGGCGATATTCTGATCAAGAACACAGATATGGCCGGAGCGGACGAGGCAGCCGAAAGACTGCACAAAATGCTGCCGCCACAGTTGCAGGACCAGGATGAACCGTTGCCGCCGCAGGCTCAGGCGCAGATCGCTCAGTTGACTCAGCAGATGCAGGTGATGCACGGCCAACTGGCGAAGTTCACGCTTGAGCGCGAGGCGAAAGTCTTGGAGCATCACGGCAAGATGGCGCAGATTTCAGCTCAGGCTCAGGCTGATATGGCGCTTGAGGATAAAAAACTGCTCACGGCGGTTACGGTCGCCGAAATCAATACGAAGGCTCAGAATGCGGCTGACCGGGAAGCTGATCGGCGCGAGTTGGAAGCGCAATTTCACACGCAAGCCCATGAGGTCGCGCTCCAGGCTATGCAGGGCCAGCAAGATCAGCAGATGGCCGCGCAGCAAGGGGCGCAGCAGAGTCAGCAGTCAGCACAGGACGCGGCGCAGGGTCAGCAGGCTACGGCGCAACAGGCGGCGTTACAGCCTCAGGCGGACGCGCCATGAGCATTACAGGGATGCGTCGATGGGAGCACCCCATCAGCCATTTACCAATCAGGAGTAACACATGCCAGAAGTAGAGACGCAAGCGGCTTCGTCACCCGCAGAAGCAGTAGACCCGTTTAACGGACAGCAGCCCAGCCTCCGCGAGTTTAGTGCATACCGCGCGACGGGCGAGGTCCCCGAGAGATTCAAGCCGGAAGCGGAATCGGCTCCCGCACCAGCCGAGGGTGAACAGCCCGAAAATGAGCCAGCATCGGCGCTGGAAGATGATCAGGAGTTACCCGAGGGCATCAGCAATAAAACCCGCAGGCGTATCGAGAAACTGCTCGGCGAAAAGAAAGAATTAGAGCGCCAACTCGCAGAGAGAGCTAAACCAGACGCAAAACCGGATTCGTCTCCCGCGCCAACTGTGCAGCAGGTTGCTCCAACTAGACCGGAACCCACACTCAATGACAAGAACCAGGATGGAACGCTGAAATATGCGGACTATGCTGCTTTCGTCAAAGATTTGGGGCGTTGGTCGGCAGAGCAGGGATATCACGAATTGCGCCAGCGGGAGCTTCAGCAACAGCAGACCCAGCAGGTACAGAAAAAGGTTGAGACGGATAGAGAGCGGTACGGCGAGGAGTTCGACAGCATCATCGAGCCGACCGCTGGCAAGATCATGAGCGACGCTTCCATTCCGATGGAAGTCAAGCGCATGTTGGCAGCCTCCGACGTTCTTCCCGAGCTTGTTTACACGATTGGGACCGATCCAAAAACAATGGAGAAGTTGACTCGTGTGGCCAAATCCGACCCTCAACAGGCTATGTACTACATCGCTGAATTGTCCGCTGGGATCCGGCAAGAATTGGCTGCCGACGCTGCAAAGCCCTCGAAAGAACCAACTCCTGAGCCGAAGCGCACCAGTGCTCCGAAGCCTCCGACGCCTGTATCGGGTCCGAGTTCGCGGGCCTTTGACGTGAGCGATACCAGCTTATCCCCGGAAGAGTGGGCGCGGAAACGCAATGCCCAGCTTGCCCGGCGACAGCGCGGCTAAGCTCTTAGGAGCTTGACATGGCGAACAGTTTTCTTTCACCCACCATCATCACGCGGGAAGCACTGCGCATCCTGCACGCCAATTTGAATTTCATCGAGAACTGCGACAAGCAATACGATCCGCAGTTTGCCAACAGCGACGCCTCTCCTTCCGGCAAGATCGGCCCCTCGCTCACCATCCGTATGCCGAACCAGTTCACGGTAAGCACCGGGACTGCCCTGAGTACGCAGGACGTTGTTGAAACCAGCCAAGTCCTTACCGTGGCGACTCAGAAGCACGTCGATTTCGTCATGACCTCGCAGGACCTCACCTTGACCATTGACGAGTTTTCAGATCGCTATCTGAAGCCCGCAATGGCGGTTCTGGCCTCGAACATCGAAGCCGATGCTCTCTCGATGGTGCTGAATGTCTACAACGCCATTGACGACAACGCCAACACCCTGACCTACAAGGACGTTTCCCTCGCGCGCAGGATGCTGAATCAAAACCTCGCGCCTGACGACGGGGAGCGCGTTGGGATCATGTGTTCACAGCACGTCCCAAGCTACCTGGATGCGATCAAAGGACTCTTCAATCCCCAGGAAGGAATTGCGCGTCCCTACCTTACCGGCAAAATCGGCAAGGTGAACAACATGAACACCTATGAAAATACGGTGCTCAGCAACTTCCAGTCAGGCACAGCGGCAGCGGTCACGGGTTATACCGTAAGTGGCGCTTCCCAAACCGGCGCAGCGATCACTGTCACGGGGGGCACGGCAACACTGCTTCTCGGCGATATCGTGACGTTCGCGGGCGCTTATGCGGTTCACCCTGAAACCAAGACGAATCTCGGCTATCTTCAGCAGTTCGTGTTGACGGCCAATTCCGGGGCCAGCGCCACCAGCCTTGCGATCTCACCCTCCATTGTGGTCACTGGAGCGGCGCAAAACGTCAGCGCCTCACCAACCACAACCGGCGCGGTATCGAAGATTGGCGGCGGGGCTTCCAGTCTGTACGCGCAGTCGATTCTCTTCCACCCGGAAGCGTTTGCCTTCGTCACTGCCGATCTGATCGATGTATCGAAGTTCGGCGCATGGGGTGGGCGCGAGGTCATGGACGGCATCTCGATGAGGATTGCGCGTCAATACTCCATCACCAATGACAACGTGCCGACCAGAATGGACGTGCTGTACGGTTACAAGTGCATCCGTCCGCAGTTGGCCTGCCGCGTCATTGCGCAGTAACCCGGAGCGGGGCGTCAACCAGCGCCCCGCCTTTTTCTTGAGGTCGAATGACACGAGCAGAGATTGAAGAAAAAAGTCCGCACGACATGAGCACGAACGCATGGCTCAGGGAGGTCTGTATTCAGTTGGCAATATCGAATGAGAGAAAGACGCCCATCGTCGATAGATCGCAGTTTCAGCAGCCGAGGAGAAGCTGATGTCGATTATCCTGACCGACCAATCCGGCAATCAATACTGGCTTGCGGTCGGCACCGGCGGCGCGCTTTCTACGACTCCGGTTTCAAACACCGTTCCGTCCTACCTCGCCAGCGCTCCAAATGGCGTCATTGCGACCGATCAATCCGGGCTTCAATACATTCTCTCGGTCAACAGTGCCGATGGATCGCTCATTACCACGCCGAACCTGAATACCCCGAATCTGCCCAACGGTCCGGGGGTGGGTTTAGTCATTGCAGACCAGGCCGGTGACCTCTATTCGCTTTCGGTCAATGGAAACACCCTCCAGACAGAGAGCGTTCAAAATCTGACCCCATCGGCGGCTGACAACTCCATTGCGATCACGGTCCTTTCGCTCATCACCGGGGCCTTGCGCTTATTGGGAGTGACGGCATCCGGTGAGCTTCCCAGTTCGGATGAGTCGAACGATGCTCTTTCGGCGTTTCAGCAGTTGGTAGATTCGTGGAACTCTGACAGCTTGACGATCTTTTCCATCGGCTCGGCTGACTATCCTTTGATCTTGAACCGGCAGGCGTTTACATTGGGGCCTGGGGGGGATTTCAACACGAATCGGCCCGCGAGAATAGTGGGCATGAGCACGATTCTGCTCCTGAACCCGTCGAATCCGGTTGAAATCCCCATTGCCATGTACTCATGGGATGAATGGCAGAACAAGGTGCCCGTCAAGAGCGTGAATGGTTCTTTTCCGCAGGTGTGTTACGACGATGGCGGAATGCCGCTAAGGACTTTGAACTTCTGGCCGATTGCGACCTTGCAACAGAACAACGTGAGGATCTACTCATGGGAACCATTGATCTGGCCCGCGACTCTGCAAACGCTTCTCAACTTCCCCCCTGGATATGCAAGGACTTTTCGCTATAATCTGGCGATTGAGATGGCCGCAGAATTCTCCGTCCCGGTCCCCGCCGAAGTTGCCGCAATTGCGGCCTCTACGTTAGCCGCCATCAAGACGATGAATGCGCCTGAACTGCACCTGGTTTCCGATCTTCTGCCGATTCCGGGCGGCTATAACTGGCGCGCCGACATGTTCGGGATTGGCTGGTGATATTTTTCCCATTCGGCTCGGGATCGTTCAATTTCTATACATCGAACCCCAGGCTCCCCGCATTCCTGGCAGAACTTCGGAATGCCGTCGTATTGGTCAAACATAAATCTATGATTTTTGGGACAAATGGCTTGTTTTATTGTGGCCCTCGATGATTCCATGACACTCTCCTCGGAGGAATTGTATACCTAAATGGCTCGATTCGGCCTGATCGGAGGTTCGTACCAGAGTCAGTCTGTAATCGCAGACTGCCAGCGCACGATGAACTGGTATACGGAGACCATTGAAAGTCAAATGGGAGCGTCCGCGATGGCGCTCTATCCTACGCCGGGATTGACCCTTTTCGGCACGCTTCCGGGCGGCGTACAGCGGGGAATGCTTGAGATCAACGGCAGGCTTTTCGCTGTGGGTGGCCCGAATTTCTATGAGCTCAACTCATTCGGCATCCCCACCAGCTATGGATCAGTGGGAAACGATCTTCAAATGGTCACAATGGCCTCAAACGGGACGCTGGGAAACCAGATCGTCATTTGCTCGGCGGGGTCACTGTACATTTTCAATCTAAATACCAACACCTTGACGCAGATTGGCGGCCTGACCGGGATTCCGGCGATGGTGGTTTATTGCAGCAGCTACTTTGTGGCTCTCTTGCAAAATTCCAACATCTTTCAGGTGTCCAATCTTCTGGACGGTTCCACGTGGAACCCCTTGAGTGTGCAGCAAAATGAGGTTTTCCCGGAAAACATAGCTTCGATTGTCTCGGCCTACGATTTCCTGTTTGTTCTGGGGCAGGACGGTCACTCTCAGGTCTACTACAACTCAGGCGCGAATCAGTTCACTCCGTTCAGCCCGATTTCCGGGGCATACATGGAAGAGGGATGCGGCGCTCCGAAGTCCCCGGTCGTCATGGATAACACGGTCATGTGGATTGGCGGAAGGCAGGGCAAGGGCGATATCGCGTGGAGAGCGAACGGGTACACCCCTCTTAGAATCTCGACTTTCGCGGAAGAAACGGCGTGGGCGTCCTATCCGGCGAAAGGATCGGACGCCGTTGGGTACACCTACCGCGATCAGGGACATACGTTTTGGGTGCTCAGATACCCTTCAGCCAACAACGGCTTCGGAGCGACGTGGGTTTATGATGCCGCAGGCCAGCAATGGCACGAACGGGGCTTCTGGTCACAGCAAGGCCCTACTGGCTACAGTGCTCATCTCTCTACGTGCGCCGTCTTTGCCTTCGGGCAGCAGTTGGTCGGCGATTGGAACTCTGGCAACATCTATTCGCAGTCGATTTCAACGCTTACTGACAACGGCACGACCATCAGGCGGTGGAGACGGTCGCCTCATATCGCAGCGGAGCGCGAAAGAGTCTTTCTGCAAAGACTACAAATCGATGTTGAGGTCGGATTAGGTCCTCAGCCTCCGTTGCTTGACGGCTTCGGCAATCCCCGCGATCCTCAGTTGCAGTTGAGCATTTCAAGAGACGGCAGCAAGACGTTCGGAGTTCAATACACGCTGAATTGCGGGCAGGCCGGCGCCTACAAGAAACGGGCGATCTTGAGGCGTTTGGGGCAGGCCAGAGACTTTGCATTCGATATCGTGGCCACCGACCCTATTCCGTGGCGAATCATTGAAGGCTACGTCGAGGGAACAGGCTTTAACACTCCATCTCAACGGCTTGTTAAGCAGATAGCGCAGGCTCAATAATGGCTCAAACGATTCCAGTACCAGCCCCGATCAATGCGACGGTCCCTTTTACCAATCAGGGAACGCCGAGCGGACTAACTCAGTTCGGCGTCAAGCAACTTTCAGACACTCAAGCGGCGATTGCGGAGCTCATCGCGCAGGTTGCGGCGCTCAATGCAAAGGTAGGACTATGAAGCGGACATTTATCGGGCTTTTATCGGGCTTTTGGCTGGCTCTCCCCTTGATGGGCCAGAATCCAGTCATCCCCTTTCGCTCCCCGCGGGCAACCTTCCAGACGGCTACAGGCCAGCCTCTATCCGGCGGCTGCATCTTCACCTATCAGGGCGGCACAACGACGCCGCAAGCCACCTACACAAGCAGCACGGGCGCAACTCCCAACTCTAACCCCGTGATTCTTGATTCGACCGGCTCTGGCGTCATGTGGTTCGGCGTGAACACCTACAAATTGGTTGCCTACAGCGCAGGGGGCACCAACTGCGCATCCGGTTCGCTCCAATGGACGGTTGACAACGTTCCTGGAGATGCTTTCCTAAATGGCACGATCTCGGGCGCGACGATCACGAATCCAGCGATCTCAGGCGGAACGGCAACGGGCCAAACTGTATCGAGTGATGTGATTACGGGGAGCACAATCAACTCTACGCAGATCGGAAATAGCATCCCATCATCGGGGAGTTTTACATTCACGGCGGGCGCGCTGAATGCGATGAGCTTTAGTGCGTCTCCCCTATTTGCATCCACGCTCTATAGCTATTTCGTGATGACGCTGACGGCCAATGTAACGTCTAGTTCGATCACTGGCGGTCAAGCGGGGCAGGCAATCACGCTGAAGATGTGCGAGAACAGTTCCGGCGGCTACACCTTTGCATGGCCTTCCGGCCTTCTCAATCCTCCAACGTTCAATACGGCTCCGAATGCCTGCACCATCGACTTTGCCTACTACGACACCACGGTATCGGCATGGGTGACGGTTGCCACATACACAGGATTTGCGCCTCCAATTCTTCCGCATTCGATTGTGTTCGCCGACCTCTCAAATACGGTCTACGGAGCTTCCGCACTGGTTAACCTCTTCAATTCTCCGGTAGCGGGAACAATCCCGGCCGCTGGAACCGCGACATACAACGGGGTGGTGGCGACGAGCAAATGCACGTTGACGACCGCCGCGACTGCCTCGACAACCTTCACTCTCAAGGATGGAGCTACCTCAGTTGGAACCATCGCGTTTGCGGCCTCGGGGACGATTGGAGCTATTAACATTTCGGCGGCTTATCCCATCGTTTCTGGCGATCAGATCACGATTGTCGCCCCGGCGTCAGCAGACGCGACGGCAGCGGGCCTGAATTGCTCCCTGGCCTTTGGATATTGATATGAAAAAGCTGATTCTCATCTCACTTCTATTGTGCGCTTCTCAGGCGTGGGGAGCGTGTACCGTCGCCAGCATCTATGTGACCTATGGCGGGTCATATTCGCTGTCTACCTCAACGCCGACTGTCGTGATTACCGGACCCGGCAGCGGGGCAACCGCGTCTGTCAACATGGCAGCCATAGGCTCGCCAGCCACGGGTCTGTATGTCACCAGCGCGCCGGTGTCCGCAGGCGGAAGCTATACGGGGCCGGTATCCATCATGTTCACCGGAGGCACCTACACGTCTCCTGCCACCGGCTATGCGATCATGAGCGGCTCGTGTGGCTCGGGGGGCGGCGGAGGGGGAAGAAAGAAATTCGCATGGCTGCTGTAGTCCGCCCGGTCAGTTACGCTGAAATCCTCAACGCGCCCAATGCGGCTGAATTACTCAAGGAATACGCCGGAGAGTGCTCAATCCCAAAGATAGGCCAGATAAACCCGCAAGCCGAGCTTTATGCACAAATGGAGCAATCCGGCAGGTTCCAGGTATTCGGCGCGTTCGATGACGACGATTTAGCAGGCTTTGCCGCCGTTCTGGTTTATCTGAATCCCCACTACGGCAAGATGATTGCCACCGTCGAGAGCTTGTTCCTCGCCCGCAATCGCCGCAACAGCCGAACGGGAAACAGCCTGATGAACGCCATTGAGAACTACGCAAAGGAGAAGGATTGCGAAGCGATCTTGTACAGTGCGCGGACAGGGAGCCAGTTCGAGAAGCTGCTGACTATCTTGATGCCCTACCAACGGACAAACTCTGTCTTCCTCCGACGCCTCCAGCCGTAGAGAAACGCATTCGGGAAGCATCGGCGAAGATGAAGCCCCACGAGCACGCCTTCTATTGCCTCATGGAGCACACTCTTCACGCCGGGATGTACGCTAGAACCTGCCGGGTAGCCCCTGGAATGGCCTTTACAAGCGTCCTGATCAAGATTCCCACCTTGCTCATCGTCCATGGCGACTGCGCGGTCCTTGCCGGCGAGAAATGGCAGGAATTGAGCGGCTACAACGTGATCGCGGCTTCGGCGCACAGGATTCAGGCTTATGTGACATTCGGAGAGACGGAAATCACGATGATCTTTCCATCGCAAGCACAAACGGTGGGCGAAGCAGAGAAAGAATTCACCGACGAATGGGCGGATTTGCTTTCTAACAGGAGTGCAACGTGTCAGGGATAGCGACTGGAACGGCATTACTCATCGGCGGAGGTTTGGCGGCGGCTGGCGGCGTGGCCAGTGCCGCGATTGGCTCGAATGCTGCCACGAATGCGGCCAATACCCAGGCCACGGCTGCGGAGCAGAACGAACAGACCCAAGGAGCGTTAGGGCAGGAGTCTTTAACCGCCGAAGAACAGCAGAACCAGCAGAATCAAGCCAATCTTCAGCCGTACTTGCAGGCAGGCGACAACTCCGAAGCCTCGCTGCAATATCTCCTTGGTTTGGGCGGTCAGAATCCGCAGTCGGGTGGTACTTCCACGGCTCCCGGACAGACGCTCTCGATTCCAGGCGTCAATGGTTCAGTCAATATCCCCGGCGTTACGACCACTACTGGCACGGCAGCAACCAATCTGGGCGGTTACGGCTCACTGATGCAAGGCTATCAGGGCGGCCAGTTTCAAGCTCCCACGGCGGCACAGGCTCAAGCCACGCCGGGGTATCAGTTCGGCCTTCAGCAGGGCGAAGGGGCCTTGCAGGCGGGCGCGGCGGCGAATGGTTCTCTTCTGACCGGAGGCACACAGAATGCGCTCGATCAATACGCGCAGAACTATGCCGACACCAATTACAACAACGTCTACAACCAAGCCCTCCAGACTTACGGGACGAATTACAACGTGTGGGCGAATCAACAGGCCAGCGAGTACAACAAACTGGCTTCGTTGGCTGGCATGGGTCAGACGACCGCGCAGACCTTGAATCAGCAGGGTCTGCAATCGACGGGCCAGATTGCCAACACGCTGAACAGCACAGGGCAGCAGATCGGCCAGCAGAACTCGAATGCTGCGGCTGCTACTGCATCGGGTTACATCGGCAGCGCCAATGCAATTAACGGCGGCATCGGAAGCGCAACCGGGAGTTTGAGTCAAATGGGAATGCTCTATGCGCTGATGAATCCGCAGCAGAACCAGAACTCCACTACTGCCGGTGGCGTCAACTGGGGATACACCAACAACGATCCAAACTACTATGAAGGGTCCACGGGGTAATCATGGCTAGTATCCCTCTTCCGGCTCTCGATATTCGGCCTCCTCAGCAGCAGGATACGAACCTGCTCGGGCAGTATGCCCAGCTTCAGGCGCTCAAAAACCAGCAGGTCATGCAACCGCTTCAGCAACAGGCGGCACAACAGCAAGTGCAAGAGGGCGCGGCTGACCTTCAGATCAAGCAACAGCAACTGAAGGATCAGCAGGCCATGAGTGCCACGATGCAACAGTGGGGCAAGAATAGCCAGCCGCAGAGCAATTCGGGGCAGAATGCGTCATCGCCGACCCCCAGCTACGATGATCTTGTACCGTTGGCCATCAAGAATGGCGCATCGTTTCAGGCTGTGCAGGGACTTCAGCAGCACGTACTCCAGATGAAGCAGCAAGCCTCCACCATTGCAATGAACGATGCTCGCGCAGGAGCTTCAAATGCCGATGCCCTCAAGAGCAAGAACGGCCTAATCATCAATTCGATCACGGGCATATTGAGTTCGCCGGATAACCAACTGCCTAATATGATTATGGAGTCAGCGCAGCATCTTTCGCAGGCAGGCTTATTCGACCCTCAGCATGTTCAGCAAGCCTCCCAACTTGCTCAACTAGCGCAGCAGAATCCCGCGCAGGCCCGCCAGCAGCTTGAAGTCATGGCGAAGAGTATGGGCGGCTACAATCAAATGCTCGAAGAGGCGCAAAAGCAGGTTACGCTCAAGAACGAGCAAGGGAAAACCGATCCTAATAGCCCGCTGTATTCGCCTTCGGCTCAGTCTGTAGCAATGGGCACAGCTCCCGGTTCCGCCCAGATTCAGCAGGGGGAAGCGCAGCAGGCAGCAGGCAAGGCCGGAGCCGAAGAAAAGGCGAGAATGCCCGGCGAAATGGCTCTAGCGGCGCAGCGCCAAGCTCTCTCTCAGGGCGACCCGAACGCAGCCGGTAAGCTTCTCGTGAATGGCGATGCAACGCTTTCGGAGTTGAAGGCGCGCGGCTCGACGCCCGAGTTCATTGCGAAGACTCTTCAGGCAGCACATCAATTGAGCGGCGGTCAATACAACGCGCAGCAGGCCGATGCCCAGTTCCAGGTTGCCAAATCTCCGGCGAATGTAGCATTCTTTGGGTCAGCCAAATCGCTCACAGATAAAGGCGGCACGCTCGACCAGCTCGCGCAAACAGCCAAGACCATCCCCGACAATCAGATTCCGGTGTTCAACAGCGTCGCCGACTGGGAAAAGGCCGCTACGGGGAGCGGACCTATCGCCAAATACGCATCCCAGGCGCTTGGGGTTGCAGACGATTACTCCAAGGTTATGGGTGGAGGCCAAGGAAGCGATACTTCGAGATTGCAGGCTCTCAATCTTATCGGCGCGAAACTGAGTCCAGCGCAAAGAGCCGGAGCAATCGAGGGTATCCGTGGCGCTGTCGGCTCGCAAGTGCAATCGCGGGTTGGCAGCAATCCAGTATTGCAGCGTATGTATGGAGCGCAGCAACCTAACCAATCGGGCGGCACTGATCCCTTCGCTCAATTCGGCGGGAAGGCTCACTAATGGGAACCACGATCACGATGCTATCGCCGGACGGTGTACCGGGTGAAGTTCCCATCGCCAATCACGATGCTGCGA
>Ga0265760_10000163_pt1 | contig 17443 bp, 10 predicted proteins | sample NZIome_2_FD_200831 | JGI IMG/M metagenome (GOLD analysis project Ga0265760, IMG submission 200831) | Metatranscriptome of rhizosphere microbial communities from Maridalen valley, Oslo, Norway - NZI1 (Metagenome Metatranscriptome) | ecosystem: Host-associated > Plants > Roots > Rhizosphere >...
CAGCGTGAAAATGGGCCGGTTAAATTTTTCCGCGACCTGCATGATGCGCAGCGCTTTTCGATAACCATCCGGATGCGGCGTGCCAAAATTGCGGTGGACGCGCTGTTTCATGTCGCGTCCCTTCTGCGTGCCGACCACTAAAACTTCCTGGCCGTGAAACCGCGCCATGCCGCAAACGATCGCGGGATCGTCGCCGAACCCGCGGTCGCCGTGAATCTCACTCCAGTCGGTGAACAGGCGCTCGATGTAGTCCAGAGTCTGCGGACGCTGCGGATGCCGCGCCAGTTCCGTTTTCTGCCAGGCAGTCGGGACCACGTTGATCTCCCGCCGCAGCGTGTCGATGCGTTCCTGGAGTTTCGCCAACTCGCGGCGCGTCGTGTCATCCTGGTGAGCGGATTCCATCTCCGCGACCTGGCGTTCGATCTTCTCCAGTTCCTGCTGCGCTTTTTCTGTGGCTCCCACGATTGAATGAATGACGATTGAGCTGATGCCGAATGAACCGATCGCGATTTAGCTGATCACCCGCACACTGCCCCGCCCGCACAATTGTTCGACGCGAGCAATGAAATTGCGGTCAGGAAGCACATTATAGCCCTCCGCCTCCATCACCACCATGAAATCTCCCTGACGTTCCACGTCGAACAACACTTTGGCCTCGCCTTTGCGCTCGAGGAACAGCGCATGCAGATCATCCACGGCCGCCGCGCCCGAAGTTTCCAGCGGAATGCGAATACGAATCGCGCGCGGCACCGGAACTTTGGCATCATCGAGCGGCATGATCTCGGCGGCCGTGATCTTGGGATTCGTGCCTTCTTCGATGCGAACGCCCGCCCGCACCAGTACCGGAACTTCCAGCTTCACTTTGTCGCCGATGCGTTTGTAGGCTTCGGGGAAAACGATCATGTCGATCGAGCCGGTCATGTCTTCCAGAGTGGCCTGCGCGTAGAAATCGCCGCGCTTCGATTTGAGCACGCGCACATTCCCGATGATTCCAGCGATGGCGATTGTCTCATCCTTGCCCGTGGAATTTTTCCACCCGGCGAGGTCTGCGGTGCTCAGCGCCTCGAGGTCCTGCAATTTGTCTTTATATTTTTCCAGCGGATGCCCGCTGATGAAGAAACCGAGGATTTCTTTTTCGGCGGACAGACGCGTGTGCTCGTCCCAGTCAGGAACGCTGGGAAGTTTCTCGTTGTCGGACTGAGCTCCGTCCTGCTGAAACACGCCAAACAGGCCGTGCTGGCCGGATTCAGCGTCGCGCTGCGCTTTCTGCGCGCGTTCCATGGCCTTGTCGAGAACTTCCATCAACTGCGCGCGCCGGGCCAGGAAATCCATGGCGCCACTTTTGATCAGCGACTCCAGCACGCGCTTGTTGAGCAACCGCAGGTCGACGTTCTCGCAGAATTCGTAGATCGACTTGAAGCGTCCCAACTTTTTGCGCGCCGCGACAATCGACTCGATGGCGTTGCCACCCACGTTCTTCACCGCGGCCAGACCAAAACGAATCGCTTCCCCGTGCGGAGTAAAGTTTGCATCCGACACGTTGATATCGGGCGCGTCCACCGCGATACCCATCTCGCGGCACTCGTTGATGTACTTCACCACGTCGTCGGTGCTTCCCGTGACCGAGGTCAGCAGTGCGGCCATAAACTCAACCGGATAGTGCGTCTTGAGATAGGCCGTGTGATAGGCCAGCAGCGCGTAAGCGGCCGAGTGCGACTTGTTGAATCCGTACCCGGCAAACTGCGCCATCAAATCGAAAATCTTTTCAATCTTCTTCGCCGGAAATTTCCGCTGCGCCGCGCCCTCGACAAACCGCTCGCGCTGCTGCGCCATTTCTTCCGCTTTTTTCTTGCCCATGGCGCGGCGCAGCAAGTCGGCCTCTCCCAACGAATAGCCGGCGAGTCGATTCGCGATCTGCATCACCTGCTCCTGATACACGATCACTCCCAGGGTTTCCTGCAGAATTTCCTGTAACTCAGGCAGTTCGTATTCCACTTTCTTGCGCCCGTGCTTGCGGTCTACGAAGTCGTCGATCATCCCGCCTTGAATCGGCCCAGGGCGGTACAGCGCGTTCAGCGCGGTGAGATCTTCAATGGAGTTCGGCTGATACTTGCGCAGCACGTCGCGCATACCGTGCGATTCAAACTGGAACACGCCGGACGTCAGCCCCTTGTGAAAAACTTTCTGATAGGTCTCCGCATCTTCGAGCGGAATCTGTTCCAGAGTGATCGGCGTGCCGCGAGTCTGCAGGATCAGCTTGAGCGTGTCGGTGAGAATCGTCAGCGTGGTCAGCCCGAGAAAATCCATCTTCAGCAGGCCCATCTTTTCGATGGCGACCATGTCGAAGGCGGTAACGATTTCGTCGTTCTTGGTCCGGTGCAGCGGCACCAACTCCGTGAGCGGCCGCGGAGAGATCACCACTCCGGCGGCGTGCACTCCGGAATTGCGGACCAGCCCTTCCAGTTTTCTTGCCGTCTGAATCAGCTCGCGAATCTGGCCGTCTTTTTCGATGGCTTCGCGCAGCTGTGGAGAATCTTCAATCGCCTGCTCAATCGTGATGTTGAGCTGCGTGGGCACCATCTTGGCGATGCGGTCGACATCGCTGTAGGGAATGTCCATGGCGCGGCCCACGTCTTTGATCGCGGCCTTCGCCGCCATGGTGCCGAAGGTAATAATCTGCGCTACGTTGTCGCGCCCGTATTTTTGCGTGACGTAGTTGATCACTTCGCCGCGGCGGTTCATGCAGAAATCAATATCGATGTCGGGCATGGACACGCGCTCCGGATTCAGAAAGCGCTCGAACAGCAACTCGTGCTGCAGCGGATCGAGATCGGTGATCCCGAGCGCGTAGGAAACCAGCGACCCAGCCGCCGATCCGCGCCCCGGCCCTACGGGAATTTCGCGTTCTTTGGCGTAGCGGATGAAATCCCAGACGATCATGAAGTATCCGGGGAACTGCATCTGCTGAATAATCGACAACTCGCGCTCCAGCCGCTGGTCGTAGTCGGCGAGCGAATGCTTCAGCTTGCCCTGGTCGCGCAAAGGCCGCAGCGCCTCCAGGCGCCGTGCGTAGCCTTCACGCGTGACATGGACGAAATAACTGTCCAGCGTGTAGCCCGGCGGAACGTCAAATGCGGGGAATGGCGTCGCAATTTTTTCCATGCGCAGGTTGCAACGCCCGGCAATATCCAGCGTGCGGCTCACCACCTGCGGCGCATCTTTGAACACGCGCATCATTTCGTCGTGGCTCTTCACGAAAAATTGCGTGCCCTCGAACTTCATGCGGGCGGTGTCGTGAATCGATTTGCCGGTCTGGATGCAGACCATCACATCCTGCGCGTGCGCATCTTCCTCGCACAGGTAGTGGCTGTCGTTGGTCGCTACCAGCGGCATGCCCAGATCTTTTTCCAGCTGGAACAGGCCGGGATGGATGCGGTGCTCCATTGCCAGTCCCTGATCCTGAATCTCGAGGAAGAAATTTTCTTTGCCAAAAATGTCGGCGTACGTACCCGCGGCCGCGCGCGCGGCCTCGTAGTTCCCTTCCGTCAGCCGCTCGGCAACTTCGCCTTTCAGGCATCCCGAAAGCCCAATCAGCCCGCGCGAATGCTCCGCCAAAAACTTCTTGCTCACGCGCGGCTTGTAATAAAAGCCATGCAGTGAGGCCTCCGACGTGATCTTTACTAGATTGCGGTAGCCTTCGTCGTTTTCCGCGAGCACCAGCAGGTGGTTGTAGGTATCGCCCTCCGGCGGTGCGCGGTGATCGTCTTTCTTGCAGACGTAAAGCTCGCAACCCACGATGGGCTTCACGTCGAATTTGTGGGCGGCGTTGACGAAGTGCACCGCGCCGAACATATTGCCATGGTCCGTCATGGCGACGGCGGGCATGCCCAGCTCTTTCACACGCTGGCACAGTTTTTCAACATCGCAAGCGCCATCCAGCAAGGAGTAGTCGGTATGCAGGTGCAGGTGAACGAATTGGGACATGGGCTCCGTTGGATTCTACGTTGCGCTCATTCTAACGGGAAACGTGGAGCGTGGAGCGCTCACTTATCCACAGGGAGCGGGTAACCAGAAGGTGCCCCGATTTGCGAAATGCTCAGGTGGGGACAGCCGTCCCGGCTGCCCGGCCGAGCAAAGCTCGAATGGGTCTTGGTGAGCTACTGGCCTTCGCCGGGCACTTTAAAATTCACACCACGGTCCTCATTGACCTTGGTGGTCGCGGGGATGTCCAGGTCCGAGAGCGGAATTTTCTGCGTACGCTCCGTCGAGAAACTAAACAGCGTGTTGCCCACGATGGCGTAGTTCTGGATTTCTTGCTTGTGCTGATCGCGGAAGATCAGCGTGGTGGGCGCCGAGGGAGCGGTGAGTTCGGCGTGCCGCGGCTCGTAAGGAGCCGGTCGCGCGTACGCGTCCTGATCTCCACTGCTATCGTAGCCGTCGCGGGCGTTCTGATCGTCCGGACCTTGCTGGTCCATCCCGTAGCCCTGCCCGACATCCTGATCCTGGCTATCGTCGTAGTCCGAGGACGAATCCCACAACCAGTAGGGATCGTAGAAGTAGGGATTGTAGTATCCATACCAGCCGGGATATCCGAAACGCCAGGGACCGACGAAGCCACGGTTGCGGATTCGGAATCGCGCTCCGTCGATGCGGTTCGGAAAGTCAAAGCGATTCACGGAGGCAGCGCGGTTGGCCGAGAATGCATGTTCGGGCGGATGGAAAGCCGGAGTGTAGGCCCGCGATCCGGCGTAAGAGCGCGCGCCCGAGGCGGAATGCGCACCGTACCCTGCTCTGGAGCCTATGCCGCTGGAACTGTGATTGGATCGAGGAGCGGAAAAGCCGCTGTGGCCGCTGAAACTGCTGTGGCCCCCGAAGCCGCCGCCGTGGCCGCCACCAGAGGATGCATGCCCACCTCCATGCTGCGCAAACAGAGGCAGCGCAAAGGCTAGCGAGAGGAACGTCGCGAACGCACAGAGGCGACGCATATGGCTATATTATAAGCCTGTTTCGGGCCCCTGCAACGTAAATCACGCGCCTCCAAAGATGTTGATCCGGAAGGCTTTCTACCGTTTCTTTGTCTTGGCCTTTTTTGCCGGAGGCTTGGCGGCAGGTTTCGACGCGGGCTTGAAGCCGGGTTTCAACGGTGCAGGCTTCGAAGGCGCCTTCGTCACTGACTTGGAAGATTCGGCATTCGGTTTCGCCGCGGGCTTCGGCGGGGCCGCGGATTTGGCGTCGGGCTTAGATTTGGTCTTGCCATCCGGCTTGGCGGGCGCCGGGGCCTGCGCAGCGGTGGGCGGCGCGAGCGCCGTAGCTTTTCCCTTGCCTTTGCCAACCACTTCAACCTTTTTCGCAGGCTGTGCGGGCGCCGGAACACCAGCCGCAGCCTTGGCAGCACGGCCTCGTCTTGGCGGAGGCGGCGGTGGCGGTGGCGGCGGCGCAAACGGCTTCAGAAACTTCAACGTCTCGGTGCGAGAGCGCAATTTGCCGTCGAGCAGCAGCATGAACACGTCGCGCGCGATCTTGGGATACTCCGGCAACTGCGGCGTAATCAGCAGTTCCGTCATTTCCGGCAGCGGAATCCGTTGCTGCACCTGTCGCCATTTGGTCAGGAAATTCTTGATCTTCTGTTCCACCGCCTGCTGCTTGGCGGTCACGGCAAGGAAAAGAATCATTTCCGGCCGCGCCGTGGAAAGCAGGTTCCAGGTGCGCGATGGCGTGGCGGCTTCCTTGCCCGTCAAGCGCTTAGCCAATTCCTTGGCGTGGGTTTCGATATCGCGCCAGGCATCCACCAGATCCTTGCGCGGAATCAGCTTCCACAAATCCGCGATGTCCTTCTCGGAAAGGCGCGAAGTGAGAAAGTACATGACCGCCGGCCCGGCATCCGGCGCATACCCGAGGTCGACCATATGCTGGCGGGTCTTCATGAGCTGGCTGAGGCCGCTGCTGTCCACTTTCGAAGTGTTCCAATGGGGATGCAGAACTTCCAGCCAGCCTTCTTTTTCGAGGTTCTTAACGACCTGCAGCGGGTCGTCCTCGTGCGCCAGCGCGGCAATCTCATGCCCGATAGCGCCGCGCAGAATGTGGTCGATGTACTTGCCTTCCTTGGCGGCATCATAGCGGGCTTGCGTGCGCTCCTCGATCTGCCAATGGAACCGCGTCGCAAAACGCGTGGCGCGGATCAGCCGCGAGGGATCTTCCAGAAACGAATAGTTGTGCAGGATGCGAATCAGCTTGGCTTCAATATCCGCCACGCCGTTGAACGGGTCGAGTAGCAGACCGCGAGATCCCTCATTCAGCGACAGCGCCATGGCGTTGACCGTGAAGTCGCGGCGGCGCAGGTCCTCATGAATGGTGGCCGGGGAGACGATGGGCGGCTTGCCTGTCTTCTCGAAGCGCTCGGTGCGGGCCATGCTGATTTCGGCGCGCGCGTTGCCGGGGAGCGACAGGAAAATCGTTCGCGATTCCTCTTCGAGCGCGGCGACGTGCGCTCCGGCCTTCTCCAGTTCCTTCTGCAGCTTAAGGGGATTGCCCTGGACGGTGAAGTCGAGGTCGCGGATGGTAAAACCGCTGATAATGTCGCGGATAGCCCCACCGGTGAGGTAAAGATTCATTCCGGCAGCGCGGGCAACTTCCTGGATCAGGCCGACCCCTTTGAGCTGATCCGGAGTCAACCGGATTTCCATGGTGTAAATGTAGTCAGCCATTCGTTTTAGAGCGCTTCGTACTGCCTCAACCCGCCGCCGCCCGCCTGCTTCAACCTGCCGTTCCAGCCGCTATCGCGAGGCCTTGGCAGATAGCATCTTGCCGATTTTCCACAAGATTTCCACAGAGCCTAGGGCCCAAGCCTTCGCCCGCTTCCCCTCGCGTATGCAAGTGGCTTAATTCCAACTACTTAGATAAACCGGGGTGACCTTCGACAAACTACAGAAAATAACACAACGTTAACGATTTGGCTACTGCCAAGGTGTATGCCGGGAGTTTTTCCCAAAAAGGTGCGAGAATCGAAAGGCGAGCTTCAGCGGTCAGGCTTCGGCTTTTTCTGCCCGCGACGCTCTCGGTCTGTGTAGGACGGACACTGTTGTCCGCCGCCTTTGACCTTGATCTGCATTCTAGGGCTGGAAAACAAAGTCAAAAGCGACGGACAAGAAAGTCCGTCCTACACCAGCAAGAGCATTTGAACGGCCGCAGCCCGATCACCGAAGCCCCAGCGGCACGCAGCCGAAAGCTGGACCAATGCCAACCACGCACAAAAAAGTCGTCGTCCGCAAGATGGACCGGGACTCCGTCTCCGGCTACGTGGCCGCGCAGTTTGTGCAAGACGGCAAGCTGGAACTGCTCAATACGTCGGGGACCGTCATCAGCATGGACTTGCGTGAGATCAAGGGCGTCTATTTCGTGCGCGAGTTTGGCGATTCCGAATCGCTCACCCGCAAGACGTTTACTTCCCGTCCGCGGTCTGAAGGCCTCTGGGTGCGCCTGCGTTTCAAAGACAACGAAATTCTCGAAGGCCTGATGCCCGCCGACCTCACCCAGAATATGCCCGAGGGATATCTGGTGAACCCTCCCGACCTGCGCTCGAACACGCAGCGCATCTTCGTTCCCCGCACCGCGCTGGAGTCGTTGACCGTGCTGGCCGTGATCGGCGCCGCCCGCCGCCGTCGCCGCGACGCCGACGACCAACGGCAAGTGCCCATGTTCGAAGAGTGATATTCGTGATATTGAAGAGTACGTCCAAACCCCAAGCGGGACGCCCCGTCTCTAACGTTCAGGTTCTGCGCTACGGGCTCCATTCGCGGGCGCCGGGCGTCATTCTCGGCATTGCTTTTGTTGCAGAATTGGGGTAATGTTTGCCGTCCCTCGCAGGCACACTTCCTGCGCAAAGAGATCGGGCCTCTTCCTTCCCTCCGTATCCCTCCGACCTCAAAGGGTAGACGTGTCCCGGGAGGGGTGTGCCTATGTCAGCCAAATCCACGATCTGGTTCAAGTGCTTGCCACGCGCGGCCGTTTATTTCATCGGCTGTTTCTTCTTCATCGCCTGGTTCAACTGCGCGCTTTTGGCAGCGCAGACTGCCCGTGCCGCGGCGGCCGCCGCAGTTCCGCGCCCGCTCATCACCCAGCCGGTGGATGACTCCCAACGGACGGTTCTCAAGGGCAACACACATCCCTTGGCGCGGCCTCTTTATGACATGGGAAAGGCGCCCGCCGATTTGCCGACGAACCGCATGCTACTTGTGCTAAAGCGCAGCCCGGAACAGGAATACGCGTTGCGGAAGCTGCTCGACGATCAACAGGACAAAGTCTCGCCCAACTATCACAAGTGGCTCACGCCCGAACAGTACGGCAAGCAATTCGGGCCCACAGATTCGGATATGCAGACCATCGTCCTATGGCTGCAATCGCAGGGATTCCAGGTAGGCTCAACAAAGGGCCGCACGGTGCTCGAATTTTCCGGCAACGCGGGGCAGGTGCAGGAAGCCTTGCACACCACGATCCATAAATACATCGTGAACGGAGAAGAGCACTGGGCAAACGCCAGCGATCCTTCGATTCCGACCGCTCTCACGCCGGCAGTGGCCGGCGTGCTGACACTGCATAATTTCATAAAGCCGCCGCAGATTCACCTGGTCAAAGAGCCCGTCGCGGCGCACATCATTCCGGGGAAGAGACCACAAGTCAGTTTCCCGGCGGAGAACGGCAATCCCGCGTTGAACGCGCTCGGACCGCAGGACTACGCAAGCATCTACAGCAGCCCCGCCTTTAGTGGAGGGATTACGGGCTCGGGAATTGTCATCGGGGTGGTCGGGCGCAGCGATCTGTTCGGCGGAGGCCAGGACGTATCCAACTTCGATCAAGTATTCGGTTGCTGTGCGGGTTTTCAGTTTGTGCCGGACGGCCCCGATCCCGGTGACTTGGGGGGAGGCGACGAAGCCGAAGCTACGCTGGATACTACGTGGTCGGGAGCCGTAGCTCCTGGGGCGGCCGTGGACCTCGTGGTCTCCGCCACCACGAACACGACGGACGGCATCGATCTCTCCGAGACCTACATCGTCGAGAACAATTACTCCGACATCATGACCGAGAGTTTCAGCAGCTGCGAACTCTACGCCAGCGATACCCAGCTTGCTTTCAGCAACGGCATGGCCGAACAGGCGGCCGCGCAAGGCATCAGCTACTTTGTTTCCACCGGAGATGATGGCGCTGAGGGCTGCGACGATCCATCCACCGCGCCAGCCACTAATCCAGTCTCTGTTAGTTTTCTCGCTTCCACGCCCTTTAATGTCGCCGTGGGCGGTACCGAGTTCAACGAGAACGGAGATGTCAGCAAGTATTGGGGAAGTGAGCCTCCGGTGCAGGAGTCGGCCATCTCCTACATTCCGGAAGACGTGTGGAATGAGAGTAGCCTCACCAACGGTCTATGGTCGAGCAGCGGCGGAGCCAGCGCCGGAAACCTACAAGGCGGAATGGGCGGCACAACTCCAGGGGTTCCCAAACCTTCGTGGCAGTCCCCACTGTCCCTTGGTATTCCTAGTGACAGTGTTCGCGACCTGCCGGACGTTTCTCTGACGGCCGCAAGCCATGATCCCTATTTGTTGTGCTTGGAAAGCTCCTGCCAGCCCAACTCCCAGGGCGAGTTTTTCATTTACTTCGCCAGCGGCACGTCCGCTTCGGCACCCTCGTTCGCGGGAATCATGGCTCTCGTCGACCAACAAATGGGCGGACGGCAAGGCCTGCCGAACTACATGCTTTATCGTCTTGCCGCTACCCAAAGCGCCTACCCATCGCAGTGCAACGGCTCAAACACCTCGACGGCTCCCGCCACCGCCTGCATCTTTAATGACGTGACGGTCGGAAACAACGTAGTTCCCGGAGAGACTGGAACGCAATACCAGGCGAGCACGGGCTACGACCAAGCGACTGGTCTGGGTTCCGTCAACATAGGAAACCTGATTAACGCCTGGAACACGGTCACCTTCAACCCGACGACCACAACACTGACCCTCAACGGCGGCAACGCGGTAAACGTTACCCACGGACAATCGGTGCCCTTTCAGTCCACAGTCGCGCCGAATTCAGGAACCGGAACGCCCACTGGAGGCTTGGTGCTTTTTGCCGGGTTGAGCAACGCTTTCGGTGCGTACCCAAGCTCGATGGAAACCTTCCAGCTCACCGGCGGCCAAGTTTTTGCCTCCAGTTCCGCACTACCAGGAGGAAGTTACAACATCTTTGCGCACTATTCCGGGGATGGAACATATGCGCCGAGCGACTCCGGTTTGGCCCCGGTGACTGTTAATCCCGAGAACAGCACGATCACAGAAACACTGCTTGCCTACAATCAGGCCGGCAATCCGATCCCGGTTACCAGCGTCCCGTTCGGGAGTTTCGTCTACCTGCGAGCTGACGTGCAAGGAGTTTCCGGCCAGGGTATTCCGACGGGATCGGTCACATTCTCAGATACTTTTGGCGCCATCCCCGGGGGCAATTCGTTTCCACTCAATAGCCAGGGCAACACGGCAAATCCGACCGGCGTGGCCTTCGACTCCGGTACGCATACGCTCTCGGCCAGTTACAGCGGCGACGTCAGCTTTAATCCCAGCAGCACAACGCAGTCGCAGAGCGTCGTCGTCACCCCTGGATTTTCCGCCTCGGTTCCTTCCGCGAGCTCGCAGGTATTGATCTCAGCGCCGGGGATGTCCGGCAATACGTCGGTTACGGTCTCTACATCGAGTGGCTTCAGAGGCACCATCAACCTCTCGTGCTCCCAACTTCCCAGCGAAGCGGCGTGCGTGTTCGCGCAGGCTTCGGTCACCGGCAATGGGACTGCGGCGCAGACTTCCGTGGGCATTCAGGTGACAACGCAGGCTCCAGCAACCGCGCTGCGTTCGCGCGCGCGCTCTTATTTCTTCGCGCAGTGGATCTCCGGTGCCGGGCTGATCTTCTCGATGGTTCTGGTTGGGTTTCCAAAGCAGCGCCGCCGACGCGGACTTTTTATTTTGCTGCTGTTCGGACTGATCGTGGTGGCGCCAGGCTGCAGCGGCGGCGGCAGCCATGGCCCGCCTCCCAACCCGGGCACACCCACAGGAACCTATAACGTGAACGTCAACGCGGTCAGCGGCTCGACGACGAACAGCACTAGCTTCACTCTCGTTGTGCAGTAAAAGTGGTGCAGTAAACTTCGTCCAGTAAACTTGCTGCCCTTCGCCCTGTCGGGGACACTCCCAGAAAAGGGTGTCCCGGCTACTGCCGCGTTATTCATCTCATCATCTCGTCCGCCACGTGGTATCGCCGGGGCACAGCTAGTCCTTCATTCCTTTTAACTGGTGTACGATTTAGTCGTTTCCCTCGTCATTACGATAGAACGATCATCCCATGAAACTTTCTGCCATCGCTGCTGCACTCCACGCGCGTCTCGACAACGGATCACCTGAAACCGAAATCACCGGACTTAACGGAATCGACCAGGCCGGCCCGGGAGAACTTAGCTTCGTCTCGAATCCCAAGTACGCGGCCGCTGCGCGTTCGACCCGGGCGTCCGCGGTAATCGTCGCCGAGGACTTCCCTGCCATCCCGGCGGCCATGTTGCGGGCGAAGGATCCTTATTTGAGCTTTGCCCGTGCGCTCGAACTATTCCATCAGCCGGTACGTTACGCGCCGGGCATGCATCCGACGGCGGTGGTGCACCCCACGGCGACGGTGGGAGCGCATGCTCACATCGGCCCTTATGTGGTGATCGACGAACATGTTGAGATCGGCGAGCACGCGGTGTTGCTGGCGCATGTAGTCATCTATCGCGGAGTGAAAATCGGCAGCCACTTTTTCGCCCACGCGCACGCGGTGGTGCGAGAGAACTGCCGGCTGGGCAACCACGTCCTGTTGCAGAACGGCGTGGTGGTGGGGGCTGATGGTTTCGGCTTTGCCAAAACTGCCGAAGGCCGATGGCACAAGATTCCGCAGCCGGCTCCGGTGGTGATCGGAGACGACGTGGAAATCCAGGCGAACTCCTGCATCGACCGCGCCAGCGTGGGCGAGACACGCATTGGACGCGGCGTGAAGATCGACAACCTTGTGCAGGTGGGCCACGGTTCGAGCGTAGGCGAAGATGCGCTGCTGTGCTCGCAGGTGGGATTGGGAGGCTCCACGGAAATCGGCGCGCGCGCGATTCTTACCGGACAAGTCGGCGTGGTCGGCCACTGCAAAGTCGGTGAAGCCGCCATCGTTACGCCGCAAAGTGGCGTGGCGAACGACGTTGCGGCCGGGGCGCTGGTGAGCGGCGCTCCCGCCGTCGATCACAAATTGTGGTTGAAATATTCCGCAATTTTGCCGCGGCTGCCGGAAATGGCGCGTGCATTACGCAAGAAAGCTAGCGAAGGCTGAAGGGCGGGACTGCTGGCTGGGCCACGCGCAAGTAACTTGGACGGCGCTCGTGTCGGGCGGTACGATTTGGCTGTGCCCCACTTGAGACGAACCCGCACCGCACTGTTGGTTCGATCAGCCGTCCTGACGATATTCCTGGCGCTGATCATGGCAGACGCGGTTGTTGGCGATCCGGCGCCACAACAATGGCACTTCTACAAGCAACCGCTATCTCATGAGGTGCGTTGCTTTCTCAGCGTCGACGCTGCCGTGTGGAAGCACAATGGACCAGCCATGGTTCATATGCGACTTGAAAATCCTACTGACAAAGACTTGGACCTCGCGATCACCCCCTCGTTATACCTAACGAATGCAGAGCAGGACACATACTGGTCCCCGGTCGACATCCTTCGGAACAGGGCCTTCGATATTCAACGCAAGCAAGCGCCCCTGAAAATGCATCTGGACAAGCAGAGCTCTTCCTACTTTAAGGTTGATGCCGCCAACACTAAATGGGCCAAGGAGATCTCTTGCTGCTGGCCGTCGCTGTCTCTGGGCACTGTTCCCCCAAGTCGATACTCACTGCGGCTGGAGTTATCCGATACAGCTGGAAATCTGGTCAGGTCAAACGAAGTCACGGTCTTGCTGGAAGGAAGATCGGATTCCGATAAAAAGTGAGGTCGGGAACGCGGGGCCGGTGCTCAGCGTTTCGTGTCCTAGCCAATCGCATCCTGCGGCAGCGCAGAATCATCTCTCGGAGTTTCGACAGCTATAGTCTGGAATTCCTTCGGCAGCCCGCCATCGATTACCGCCCGCACTTTTTCCATCAACTCCTCCCGGCTACCAAAATCTTTCGGCTCGATCGGAGGATGAAAAATCACCCGCACCAGCCCGGGCTTGATGGCGAAGCGAGACTTGGGCATAGCGTAGAACGTGCCGACGATCGTGATGGGAACCACCGGCACCCCGCACTCTATCGCCAGATAAAACGGTCCTTTCTTGAAGGGCAGCAGCTTGCCATCGAAGGAGCGCTTGCCTTCCACATAGATCGTCATGTTGAGGCCCTGCTCGACCACCGCCTTTGCCGCTCTCACCGCCTCGATGCCGGCATCGCGATTGCCGCGATCCACCGGCACCAGCGATCCCATGCGCATGGCCTGCCCCAGAATTGGAAAACGGAACAACTCCTTCTTCACCATCACGGAAGTTCGGCGAGGAATCAGAGGGGTCTGAATCGGCGGATCGAGATTCGAAACGTGATTCGTCATGAAAACGTAAGTGCGCGACTTGTCGAGCTGATCGAGTCCCACGGTCTGCACGCGCACGCCGGTGAGCCACACGCCCCACCAGCATCCCCACATGAACATGCGATAGAGCAAGCGAATGTCGCCGGAAATAAACGTCCAGGGAAAACCGATCAGCGCCGCCGCGAGAGCGGCCAGGCCCCAGAAGGCGAGCATCACGATGGTGCGGATCATTTATTTGTGAGGCTCCGATTTGTGAGACTCCGGTGCGTAAGTCTCCATTGAGTGAAGCTCCGCCTCGGCTTCGCCCTTCAGCCATGCGACGCGGCGCACGCGTTGTTCCGCGGTGACATTTTCCAAATCTTTTATTCGATAAGAGATTTCCTGACGGCTCCCAATTTTCCATTTCAGTTCGCGCTCGGCGCCGCGCCGCGGTCGCACTTTTACCGCGAGGGTATCGCCAGGAGAAAGGCGCGCCAACTCGTCGCGCGACTCCTGTCCGACCGCCTTGCCCTGAATTTCGAGAATCGTGTCGCCCACCAGCAGGCCCGCGCGTTCAGCGTCGCCGCCGGGGGTAACGGCGCCCACCAACATGGGCCCATCGAAATTCCGTGATGCCACAAAACCCGCGTCGGGCACGGCATTGGTCTCCTGTGTCAGCTTGAGCCCAACGCCGCGAAAAAACTCGTCCCAGGGAATTTCGTCGGTTCCGGCTACGTATTGGGCAAAGAACGATGCCAGGTCGGCGTGGCTCACCGCCTCGGCTGCTTCGCGCACGCCGTCGGAATCGGCGAAGAAGCGCCCTTTCTTGGCATAGTTCTGGTTCATCCACTGCATTACCTCACGCAACGAAGCATGATCGTGAGTAGCATCGCGCACGGCGAGATCGAGCACCACCCCCAGCAGTTCTCCTTTGTTGTAATAAGAAATGCTGCGCTCCGGACGGCGGTAGTAAGGGTCGCCTTCGAGCCACGCATCCAGGCTGGATTCTTCCGCCGACTGCGTCAGGTGCGCGGGACGCCGCTCGAGCTCGGTGATCTCGTCGCTCAGAAGTTCGAGATAACGCTTCTCGTTGAGCAGTCCGGCGCGGAGTTGAATCACGCCCTCGGCCGTGCTGGTGACGCCCTCGCTAAACCACAGCGCCCGCGTGTAATTTGCCTTGGTGTAGTCCACGGGCTCGAGCGTGCGAGGGCGAATGCGCTTCACGTTCCACAGATGGAAGAATTCGTGCGCCGTCACCGTCGACAGAACCTCGGAGCTGCGGGCCATCGCGTCCGCGTTCAAATCAATCGCAGTGGAGTAGGCGTGTTCCATGCCGCCGCCCCCGGGCCCGCGCGGAAAGTGGTAGAGAAACATATAAGAATCGAAGGGACGGTCGCTCATCCAAGTAGTGGCGGCGGCCACGATCTTATGCAACGCGCCGACGATTTGCGCCATGTCATAGTCAGCGGGTTCCGCGTCCACGATCACGCGAAAATGTCCGCCCGCTTCGTCGAAATCCGATTCCTGGAAATTTCCGATCTCCACCGGAGAATCCACCAGCCGATCGTAGTTTTCGGCGACGAATCCTCCATTGCCCGACGACATCAGCGGTGTGGCGATGCGCCATCCCTCCGGCACGCGGTCGAAGCGCAAAGCCATGGGCGCACCGCGAGCGTCCACGGGATACATCAAGATCTGCGCTAGATTGAAAAAGGCATGATGCGTATTGAACTGCGCGCCGAACGGACCAAACGAGTCGACAAAGATCTGGTACTCAACCATCGCGCCGCGCTCGGCTCCGCTGATTTGCCAGAGACTCTTGTGCAGCTCGCGGACCGCCAAAGGCCGTCCCGCGCGGTCTTTGGCGTGCACCCAGTTCACATACTGAACAAAATCACGCACCTGGTAGAGCGCGTTCCACACCGGAAGCTGCAACTCACGTTGCGCCGCCCCGTCGGGAAGCAGAACCTGCACCTCGACCAGATGCCGTTCCGGCGCGGCCAGCGCGATCACGTAGTTTGTGAGCGGAGCCGGGTTCGTTCCCGGAACGGGCTGAGCGGAGCTTTGTGCACGGACCGTCCACGAACTCAAGAACACCGCGGCCAGAATCGCGAGCGGCCAATTGCAACGGCGCCCGCACTTGTATTCCGTTGATGTCTTTCTCATCTTGCCGATCTCTTACCCGTTTTTCTTACCCACCACATTGCCTGATTCGCCGCTTTCGTCCGCCAGTGCCTTCAATCTTGCCGGAAGTTTTTCGTAGATTCCCCCGAAACCGCCATTGGAAAGAATCGCCACTACATCTCCGCTGCGCATTTCAGAAGCGACAGTCTCGACGATGGCATCGGCATCGGCCAAAAGCCGCGCGCGCCCGCCATTCCGCTGGATCTCCACCGCCAGTTCCGGCAACTCCAGCCGTTCGTTTTCCGGCACCGCTTCGGAGCGGAAAACGCCCGCCACCACCACTTCATCGGCCAGCGCCAGGCTACGCGCCAAATCACTTTGCAACACGCGACGCCGCAACGTATTCGACCGCGGCTCGAGAATCGCCCACAGCCGCGCGCCCGCATAGCGCGCCCGCAACGCCTTCAGCGTTCCGGCGATCGCCGTGGGATGATGCGCAAAATCATCAATCACGGTAATTCCGTTCACCTGAGCTTTGACTTCGAGCCGCCGTTTCACGCTCTTGAAAGTTTTGAGCGCAGCCGCGATCTCGTCTTTAGAAATGTCGCAGGCTGCGGCCAAAGCCGCGGCAGCCGTGGCATTCCACACGTTGTATTCGCCCGCCAACGCAAACTCAAAGTCCGCCCAGGGACTGCCCTCATGCAGCACCGACCACACCGTTCGTCCCGGCTCCAGCCGAAGATTGGCCACACGCCATTGCGAGCTGGCTCCACCGCCGTAGCGCTCGACCGGGCAAAACGTCTTGGCCAGGCAGCGCTCCAGACTCGCACTCCCCGTGGCCTCTCCGACCGATCCGTCAAACGCGACGATGCAACCGCGCCGCGGGATCAGATTCACCAGACGCTTGAAAGCCGTCTCCACCGCGTCCAGATCTTTGTAAATATCGGCGTGGTCAAACTCCACCGAGGTGAGAATGACCGAGTCCGGAAAATAATGCAGAAACTTCGGGCCTTTATCGAAGAAAGCTGTATCGTATTCGTCGCCTTCCAGAATGAAGTGTCTTCCCCGTCCCAGATGAAAACTCGAACCGAAATTTTCGGCGATGCCACCAATCAAAAACGACGGTTGCAAACCGGCGCAATGAAAAATCCACGCCAGCATGGAAGTAGTCGTGGTCTTGCCATGAGTTCCAGCGACTACGAGCACCTCCTTGCCGCGCAGGAATTCGTCGTGCAAAAGTTGCGGCAGCGAGCAAAATGGAAGGCGGTGGTCGAGCACCTGCTCCAGTTCGACATTGCCGCGCGAAATCGCATTTCCCACCACCACCAGATCGGGCCGCGGTTCGAGATTGTGCGCATCAAACGGTTGCGCCAGTGAAATTCCCAACTCCCGCAAGAAATCCGACATGGGCGGATACGCCGCCGCGTCCGATCCAGTCACGCGAAACCCGCGCTGCTTCAGCATCCCCGCGAGCGAGGCCATGGCCGTCCCGCAGATGCCGATCATATGAATGTGTTTCGTCTGGTTCATGAATCTTTCTAAGCGCCCTTCGCGTTTTCCTGTGCGCCCTTTTGCGGTGAGCTCTTGCAGCCAGCGCAAAGTTGCGCTCTCACGAAACAGTGACCGCCGCTTCGAGAATCGTTATCCCAACTTGCCCTCCGCCAACCGTCAATCCCGCCCGCACTCCAAACGGCAGCGTAATGTTTCCGGCGGTCACATGCCCCGAGCGCAAACCATACGCC
>Ga0265760_10000165_pt1 | contig 17427 bp, 15 predicted proteins | sample NZIome_2_FD_200831 | JGI IMG/M metagenome (GOLD analysis project Ga0265760, IMG submission 200831) | Metatranscriptome of rhizosphere microbial communities from Maridalen valley, Oslo, Norway - NZI1 (Metagenome Metatranscriptome) | ecosystem: Host-associated > Plants > Roots > Rhizosphere >...
CCTGTTCCTGCGGCGATCGTCCCCATGGACGTCAAGGCCCCGGTAGTGCTGTTGATGGTGTACATCGAGACGCTGGATAAACCGCCGGCGCTGCCCGGCGGTAAAGCTCCCCCATCGGCCGCATAAGCGAACTTGCCGGATGGATGCAACGCCACCGAATTGAAAAACTCCGGAGTTCCGTTTATCCCTGTTCCGTTTATCCCTCCTGTGGTGGAAGTTAAGGCCCCGGTCGTGGGATTGACGGTGTACGTCAAGACGCTGCCAAAATCGATATCCCACACATTTCCCGAACTTGCCACGTAGGCGAACTTGCCAAAAGGATCTACGGTCACGGAGTCGGTAAATTCGTCATTTGAAGGCACCGGTGGTCCTATGGACGCCAGGGCCCCGGTGGTGGGGTTGATCGTGTACATGGACACGTAGCCACCAACGCCGCCAGTGCAGCCCAAACTCGCCACATATGCGAACTTTCCGGCAGGGTCCACAGCAATTGATTGCGGATCAACAGCTCCTGTCGTTATGGTGAAGGTCGACGCGTTCGAGCTACCCCCGCCGGGTCCAGGATTGAAGACTGTGACCGCGGCTGTCCCGGCTGCGGCAACGTCACTCGCCGAGATCTGAGCAGTGAGTCCGTTAATGCTGCCATTACTAGTGGTCGGCCGGTAGCTGGCTCCGTCCCCGACCGAGCCAACAACGGGATTTCACCCTCTATTTAGAAGGATCGGAAATGGCAGGCAAAAGACGACAGGAAGGCCAAGAAATTCGCGAAGGGTAGGCTCAGCAAGTGACGGAGGCTCGGGAAGGGCGATGATCCCGAGCCAAATTTCTCTAATGCCGGGCCTCGCGGTCAACTGTCGCTAACAGCATAGCGCTCATTGAGAATTTGCTGGTGAACCTGAGTCCAGAGCTGCTGGGGGCGCGCAAACTTCGTCAATGGCTTGCGGTAAAGCTGGGATTCTCAACCCAGCCCGCAATCGGCCGACAGGGGGGCGCCAGCAGATCAAAGAGCACTCGGGGCAAGAATGCTTCGTAAATGTCCGACCGCTTTTCGTAGCGCTCGCGCAGTCGGTGAAGTTGATTCGCCGGGCGAAGGTCCGCCGCCCGCGCGCCATCACCCCAGCCCGCTGCCATGTTCGGGGTTGCGCTTTCGGAAAAAGGGATGATGCTGAGACTGACGGGGAGTAGGTTTTCTTAGGCTCTAAAAAGGCCCGTCCGCCTCAATGCCTTGTGACGGGCATTGAGGCGGCGAGCTACGGAGAAATTACTTGTAGGTTGCTTTGAAACCAGTGCCGCCGAACGAGCCGGAGCCGTAACGTCCTACTATCACAGACTTGTCATTGAGACCGTCGGCGCGACTGAGATTCGGGCTGTTCGGATCCTCGACATCGTAGTATTTGCCGCCGTGAAGCAGGAAGCCATGTGTGTTGGCGGCAGAATCGTAGTAAGTTCCGTCGACGTCACCCAGGTTGTTGAGGGTGTGGATAACGGTTCCATCGGTGCCGGCATTAGGGTCGGCAACCTTTGTGAACTTGGTCCCCTTAAGGATGTAAGCTGCGAAAGGCGTAGTTGTCACACCGGTGTATACGGAGATTTCACCGGCATTGTTGATTGACCATGCCGCGGTTTGCGTGGCACCCTTCACATTTATTGCCGTGTATTTCTTATTGGCAAACAGGAATCCATGCGCGTTGTTAGCGCTGTCGAGGTAGAGGCCCACAACCTCTCCCTTGTCGTTGATTCCAGTAGCCTCGGTTCCATTGGACTTCGGAAAACTAACTGGGGTAAATTTCCCTTTCGCATAGACAAAAGCCTCGGCCAGACCGGTCTTGGCGCTGGTGCACCAGCCCGCTGCCGCGCCCGCGCTGTTGACGCCGTAGAAAGAGATTCCACCGGTGCCTGAAATAGCCTCGCAAGCCTTGTTATCTACGGTGGTTAACTTTGTCCCGGCGAGAATCATACCGTGCTGAACGCTTTTGGCGTCCACATAGTCGCCGACGATGACGCCGGCATTGTTAACGCCGTAGGTGTCCGTCTCCAGCGCCGTCTTGTTGGCGTGCACGTCTGTGAACTTGAAGGTTAACGGTGGCGCCGCTGCGATACCTACGGCGACGAACGTTAGAACTAGCAATACACCCAGAATCGACCGTTTCACTGATTTCTCCTCCTCGAGAAAGTTATTCTGAATTCTTCCCCTGCCCGCCCGGACTGGGAATGGAGCCCCTCAAAACCAATTACGCGATTATCATCGTGGCGCGAACAGCGTCGCTACCGCGCGACTGTGGCGGAAAGTCGCGAGGCGGTCGAGGCGGCTAATTATCGTCCGGTTAGCGGTAGCGGTCAAGATGAAAGGTTTTGCACTTCCGCAGAATGGCGTCTTTGGGCTCTCGGCGTCATGAATAGTTAGTTCTTTTTTATCGGCACCCGCAAATTGTGGCCAGTCATCTCTTTCGGTTCTTCGATCTCGAGCATAGCTAAGATGGTTGGGGAAATGTCGCGTAGCGAGCCTCCGGGCTTGAGGGTGAACTGGTTGCTGTTTTCTGAGACGACGATGAAAGGCACGGGATTCGTGGTGTGCGCGGTATGGGGACCGCCGGTCACTGGATCGATCAGCATCTCGGCGTTGCCGTGGTCGGCGGTGATGAGGATTGCGCCTCCCTTAGCCCGCACCGCAGGTTCGATGCGGCCGAGGCAGGTGTCCACTGTTTCTACAGCTTTCACTGTAGGTTCGATCTTTCCGGAGTGTCCGACCATGTCGGCGTTGGCGAAGTTCACAATAATCACATCGAAGGTTCCGTCTTCCACGGCTTTCACCACAGCATCGGCGATACCGGCGGCGCTCATTTCTGGCTTCAGATCGTAGGTCGCGACTTTGGGCGAGGGCACGAGCAGGCGTTCTTCGCCGGGGAATGGCTGTTCCACGCCGCCATTGAAGAAGTAGGTGACGTGGGCATATTTTTCGGTCTCGGCGATGCGCAGGTTTCGGAGATTCATTTGCCCCATCACGTTGGCGAGGATGTTGTTCATCGACTCCGGCGGGATGACGACCGGCAAGTCGAATTGTTTGTCGTATCGAGTCATACAAACGTAGTCCAGATTTTTAGGGACGCGATCGCGGGGAATGGAGGCGTCGAGATCGTCGGCGCCGGGTAAATCGCGTCCAGCTTTTTCGTTGAGGCCGCTGTTGCGAGTGAGGGCGCGAGTAATTTGACGGACCCGATCGGCACGGAAGTTGAAACAGATGCAAGAGTCTTCGTCGCGAATAGTGGCCAGGGGCTCGCCTTTATTATCGACACAGACAAAGGGGACAATGAATTCGTCCGTCACTCCCTTGTTGTAGGAATCTTTGACGCCCTGCACCGGATCGACATACTTCGCGGCTTCGCCGTTGCCGTAGACCATGACGTTGAAGGCTTTGGCAATGCGCTCCCAGCGCCGGTCGCGGTCCATGGCGTAGTAGCGGCCGCTCACGGTGGCGATCTTTCCGGTGTTGTATTCGCGCATCTTCTGCTGCAACTGCTCGAGGTAGCCTGCCCCGTTGGTCGGCAAGGTGTCGCGGCCATCCATGAACGCGTGCACGAAGACGCGGTCAACCCCGTTCTGTTTGGCCATGCGGAGCAGAGCGTAGAGATGAGTCTGGTAAGAGTGCACGCCGCCGTCGGAGAGCAATCCGAAGAGGTGAAGACGGCGACCGCCAGCGCGAGCATTTTTCATGGCGGCGACGAGGACTGGGTGGGAAAAGAAATCGCCGTTCTGGATCATCAACTCGATGCGTGTGCTGTCCATGTGCACGATGCGTCCCGCGCCAATGTTAAGGTGGCCCACCTCGCTGTTGCCCATTTGACCTTCGGGAAGTCCGACGTATGGGCCACTGGTTTGAATCAAGGTGTTGGGATATTCGCGCAGAAGGCGGTCGTAGGTGGGCTTGCGGGCGAGCGCGACGGCATTGGCCTTGGTCTCGGCGCGATAGCCCCAGCCGTCGAGGATGATGAGGACGAGTGGTTTGGGACGATTCATAAGCTCTCAGCTTTCAGCTATCAGAAGCGGCGCCACGGATTCACGCGGATGAACACGGATCTGGTAACGAAGAAAACACTTAATACTAATTCTTTTGCAGGGACGGCGGGGTTGCTGGCGGGCTCTTCGGTTTTTGTTGATCTTCTTTTACGATTTGCTCGGCCCGCTGCATCATGGCATCCATTTGCTTCTGCATTCGAGCGTAGGAAGCCTGCATCGCTTCGGTGGTTAAGGCGGGCATCTCCTTCATCATCTTTTGGCCGGTCGGGGAAGCGTAGAAAGTGCTCATGGCATCGATGTCAGTCTTCGAAAAGTGCCTCTGGTAGATCGGGATCATGTCGTCGAGAATCGCGTCCATGGGCATATCTTTCATGGTTTCCGAAATCAGTTGGTCGGCGCGGGCAATCCGCTCCGCGGAAGTTTGCGGATAACGGTTCTTCAGAGTTTCGTGGATCATGGTGCTCTGTTGCTTCATCATGGCGTCCATCACCTGACGCATCTGCTGGTGGATTTGCATGACATCAAACAGGTGCTGAATCTCTTCCTTGGTGGCGGGAGCATCGCCGGTCGAGGCGGCGGGTTGTTGCCCGAGGGCTGCGGTGGCTGCGAAAAGGACAAGTGCCAGGGAAATACAAAGATGCTTCATAAGTTTCTCCGTGAAGCCTACCAGATTACCTCGACAGGATAACGCTCAAAGTGCGGATCGGCGGTCACCAGCGGAAGTTTTTCTTCGATGCTTTGCGCAATCAGGACGCGGTCAAATGGGTCGCGGTGGTGAAGTTCCAGGCTCTCGATTCTTAACACATGATCCAAAGTGATTGGCAGAACGGAAACCCCATTGGACACCAGCTTTGCGGTCAGAAAGGGGCCCACTGGACTCGGCAAGGTCAGCTTGCCAACTTGCACTCTCGTGATGATCTCCCAAATGCTGGCAACGCTCATCCAGACGTCAGCTACGGGCAAAAGCCTACGGACGTCTGGCGAGAGACGGGCCTCTTCCGTAAGTCCCCAGAGAAACACGTGGGTATCAATGAGAACCCTCATTGATAAAAGAGGTCTTCGATTTCTTTGGGCAAAGGATCATTGAAATCGTCAGGGACGGTAAATTCACCCTTGGCTGATCCCAATTTAAACTTGCGGACGGCCGGTCTAATGGCGACCAGTTTCGCAACCGGTTTCCCCGCCTTGGCGATAATGACCTCTTCGCCCATGGCAACGCGTTCGAGCAGGCGGGACAGGTGGGTTTTAGCCTCGTGGATATTGACTTCCATGAGGCGATTATAGCTAAGTCCTGGACTAAGTCAACAGCATCCTTCGGGCCTCAAACCTGCTTAGGCAAAGTTTGCTATCTTTCGGCTTAGCCTTTGTAGTTTAACGCCTTCAGTCCCAGAAATCTCGCCGAGCCCCCCAACTCTTCTTCGATCCTCAGCAACTGGTTGTATTTTGCGATGCGGTCCGTGCGCGATGCTGATCCCGTTTTGATCTGTCCAGCTCCCGTAGCAACAGCAAGGTCGGCGATGAACGTGTCTTCCGTTTCTCCCGACCGGTGTGAAATTACTGATGTATATCCATTGCGACGGCCGAGGTCGATGGCGTCCAGCGTTTCGCTGACGGTGCCGATCTGGTTCAGCTTGATCAGAATTGAATTGGCGATTCCCTTCTCGATGCCTTCGGCGAAGATTTGAATGTTGGTCACGAAAATATCATCGCCCACTAGTTGAATCTTGCTGCCCAACTCTTTGGTGAGATTCTGCCAACCGTCCCAATCTTCCTCGGACAAACCGTCTTCAAGCGAAATGATGGGATAGTCGTTCGCCCACTTGGCCCAGAACCGCACCATGTCGTCGGAACTCTTCGCGGACTTGTCGGACTTCTTGAAAATGTATTTGCCATCTTTGTAGAACTCGCTGGCTGCAGGATCGAGGGCGATGGCGATCTCTTCTCCCGGCTTGTAGCCAGCCTGCTGAATGGCTTCGAGCACGACCTCGATAGCTTCGACATTCGATTTGACCGAAGGCGCGAATCCGCCTTCGTCGCCGACGGCGGTGTTGTAGCCTCGTTTCTTGAGCACACCTTTCAGAGTGTGAAAGACTTCAACGCCCCAACGCAGCGCCTCAGAGAACGATTCGGCTCCGACGGGCATGACCATGAATTCCTGGAAATCGACGTTGTTGTCGGCATGGGCGCCGCCGTTGAGGATGTTCATCATCGGCACGGGCAACGTGTTGGCACCGGCGCCACCGAGGTATCGATATAAAGGCAAGCCGAAGGCCGTGGCCGATGCGCGGGCCGCCGCCATGGAGACAGCCAGGATCGCGTTCGCGCCGAGGCGTCCCTTGTTCTCGGTGCCGTCGAGCTCGATCATCTTCTGGTCGAGTGCGCGCTGGTCGGAGGCATCGAAATTGGCCAGGGCCTCGGCGATCTCGCCGTTCACGTTCTCGACGGCCTTGAGCACGCCTTTGCCGAGAAAGCGCTGGTTATCACCGTCGCGCAGTTCGACCGCTTCGTGCTCGCCGGTCGACGCGCCGCTGGGAACAATTGCGCGTCCGATGGTTCCGTTGGCCAGTGTGATTTCCGCTTCGATTGTCGGATTGCCGCGTGAATCGAGAACCTCACGGGCGTGGATATCAGCGATATTCATGATGGGCATGAGTGCGTCCTTTGTTGGTTTACAAGACTGGCGATTATAAATCACTGGGACGGCGTGGGTCGGTGACGCACGGACTGTAAGGATGTTCACGCGCTCACACCAATCAAACCGACGGCGTTCCCTGCACCACACTTTAAACCCCGTGCCTCTGATGGTTCGTTTGCTGCATCCGCTCTTGTTCTCCACTCGCAGGTACCTTAGAGTCGATTCCAGATGCAAAATCGCACGGAAACTCTGGGAATTGGGTCGCGTGCGCCGGATTTTTCACTGACCGCAGCCAACCACGAAGGAATTTTTTCGCTTTCGAGTCTGCGGGCGCGCGGGCCGGTGATTCTGGAATTCCTGCGCGGCACCTGGTGACCGAACTGCGTAAGACGCATGGCCCAGTTTGAGCCAGTGAAAAACGAACTCGAACCAGCCGGGGTACAAGTGGTCTTTATTGCCGCCGAGAAGCGCGACGGGATGTTCAAGCCGGTAAAGTTTCTGGAGAAGCATCCGATCTCGTTTCCGTTTCTGCTGGATGAAGCTCGAACGGTGACCAAAGCGTACGGGCTTTATCACCGGCTGGGGACGGATGCAATCAATATCGCGCATCCAGCTACGCTGGTCATCGATGGCGGCGGCACGGTGCGTTACATCTATCGCGGCGACAACCAGACGGATCGAGCACCAATGGAGAAAGTTATGGAGGCCGTCCGGAAAGTGGCGGCTTCGGGTTGATTTGTCATCAAAGACGTTCGAAAATTTGCGACCGACTCAGGAGGCGAAATGAAGAAACTTGCATTGCTTAGCGTGGTGCTGCTGACGGTGACTGCAGTGGCACAAAACAATATCTCACTGCCTGCGGGCACAAACCTGAAAGTAAAGCTGGTGCAAACGCTGACGACCTCCAGCAAGAGCGGGGAGCCATTTTCTGGTAGAGTCACCGACCCGGTGATGCTCGACGGAAAAGCTGTGATTCCGATCGGCGCCACGGTTCAAGGACGCGTAGTGAATGCCGCTGAGCCGCGCCGGGTTTCCGGCAAGCCTACGATTACCATCTTCCCCGACACCCTGATCATGCCGAACGGCGACTATTTTGTCCTGAGTGCCACGCTCGAGAAGACTGACCTGTTTAACGGAACGAGTGTGAACAACGAAGGCCAGTTCAAGGGCAAAGGGTACGACAACAACGATCTGATCGAAATGGGGGCGGGTACCGGTGGCGGCATGCTCGTGGGAGGACTGATTGGCGGTGGCAAAGGGGTTCTGATCGGCGGAGCGGTTGGCGCCAGTGCGACCGTGACTCACTGGTTGGTCAAGAAGAACTCGGCCACACTGCCTGCAGGTACTCTGCTAACGATGGAGTTGAGCCGTCCGCTGGCCATGACTCCCGCGCCTAGCACTCCTGGAAACTAACTTACCGTTGTCAGACTTTGATTTCGGTCAGCCGGAAGCCGTCGCTTCCGGCTTTTCTTTTGAGGCATCCTCGCAACCCTTGAGGAAATGCGCCAGCCTGGCTTGATCTTCCTGAGACATGTCGAGGAACTTGATCCCGTTCCCGAATTGCGGATGGTGAGTTACGACTACTGCCTTCATTGCCAAGCGTTCTTCTTCGACCCAGAGAACAATATCCAAAATGCTCCCTACGGCCAGCGTGAAGCTCATTTCCACATAGCATCCGCTGAGGCTGAGATCGGCAGTCTCGGCATGGCTGGCGACGGCTGCGCCCTCCGGTTTGAACTCAATTGCAATCGTGGCCTTGGTGCGTGGGTATTTCCTTCGCTCCTGCTGTGGCGCTTCGTGAGGCTGCTCGGTCATGGCTGTTCTCCTTTCCGAACCAGGACGCCTCTGCATGCAATGGTGCCCCTTCACGGACGGAAAGAAAAGGGCCATCGACAATAAACTTGATTGTGCCTGTTTATTCTCTTTGATCGGGGTCCCGGCTGCTGAGACGGATTAGGTTGCGGGTAGCATAATTTAGAACGCCAAAGCAGCCAGGTCCTCTTCGCTGAGAAGACGCAGTTCGATCCAACCCTCAAGGGGGAGCGCGTCAACCGGCAGACGGTTTTGCCAAAGACTGAAGCGCAGGCGCAGTAGCGTCGTCACCGGGATGGTTGCTTTTCCTTCGGCGCTGCCGGCCGAAGCAACTGGCTTTGCCAGCAGCCATGCCAGCGGAACTTTGAATTCGAAGTTTCGTAGCAAGGCTATCTTTACTTCTTGGCACGGTTGGTCGGACATCGCCAGGGGCTGTTCTTCATCTGAAGAGGTCACTCGCCACGACCGTGTTGCACCGGCCTCGACTCGCACGTCCACACGCAACGCGCGCCGGGGACGCTGTGCATCCGCTGCCCAGGATTCGAGATTGACCACTAAATCAAAATCCATCTTGGGAGGCTCGCCCACGAAATCCAGGCGGCCGTAGACATAGGTGTCATCAATTCCCGCATATACCGAATCCACCAGAAACTGCTTGCCATGCATCGCGCCCGCGCGGTGGTCCGCGGTATACACCGCGGCGCCCATCCACTCGAAATAGCGAACCATCTCGCCTGTGATCTGAGGATGGATGTAGTGAGTCTGCGGCGTGAACTCGGGCCGAGTCTCCACACCAGCAATCGGCTGGGCGAGATAATCGGGTGGAATCGCGCCCAGGGCTTGATACACGTTGGAGAGATGCTTGCGATACAGTTCGTCGAATTCGCGGTCATTCGCTGAATGGTGTTCCGGTCCATACCACCAGTTCCAATCGCTGCCTTCCGCGATGAGCAGTTCTTCGAAAGCCAGTTTGCGTTGCGCCTCGCTCGCCCGCGGTGCGTTCGCCGCATAGAAGTTGCGGGCGTGGTAGAGATAATCCCAGGAGCGATTGTCCTCGGGAGCACCGATCCACACGTTGAAGTTGGCATTGATCCAGGAGCCGGGAACTAAAGAGGTGAGCTTGCCGAAGTCACGATGACGGGCAATCGCCTCGGATACTGTAACCGCTTCCATGCCGGAGTCTCGCTGCAGTCCGTCATAGAAACGGCGCAGGAATTCGCGCCCAGACCTCGGATAATATTCCCAGGCATTTTCGCCATCTAGAATGATCGACACAACGGCGTCTCGTCCTTGATCGAGAACCGGTTGCGCAGCTTGCTTGATATTGTGGATGAGGTGGTTGGCAGCATCTTGCGCAGGCATTCCCGAGTAAACGAATCCGATCAAATCTGAGATAGTGTGATCGCGGAAGATCAAATGCATCGCCGTCGAGCTACTTTCGAAGCGGTGGACGGTATATAACTTTTCGGCGTTTTGCGGAGAAAGGCGGCCTTCGCCGTCGCGCGCGAAATTGATTCCAAGGCTTCGGCCCAGAACACCCTCGTCCGTGGCCATCCAATTCACACCCAGTTGTTGCGCAATGGCAAAAACCTCTTCCGACACGCTGCCCTCGGAAGGCCAAACGCCCACTGGCCGAACGCCGAAGACTCGCTGATGCAGATCCAGTCCGCGCCGCAGTTGTTCCCGCGCGTCTTCTGGATGGAGAAAGCGGTTCTGGGGTAAGGGCAGTCCGGGACTCGAAACACCACCCATATTGGTGTCGCAGACGAGAGGCAGAATCGGATGATAGAAAGGCGAAGTCGAAATTTCGATTCGGCCCTGCTGTGCGGCGGCGGCATGGGCGGGCAGCACAGTGCCCAATAAAGCGCGCTGGCGGGCGATCACCAGTGCTTGATCCCCGAGCGAGAATCCTTGACCCTTCTTGATCAGCGCGGCGATATCCGGATCTTCCAGAAAGAACTCGTCGAACCACGCGATCTGTGAGAGCACTTGCAAATCGGTGAAGTCCTGCGGCTGAAAATACTTTTCGGCCCGTTCGGCGGAATCGCCCGCTCCGCGGAAACGCTCCCAAAGCGCATGGTAGCGTGGATAACGGCCGATCATGTTCACCGGATTCGCCTGAAACAGATATTGCAGGGCGAAGCGGCGTTCGTCGGCAGTGAGATCTTTTGCCGGCCTGGCCGCGACCGTGAGGAAGGGATCGTCGGCCGTTCCGGCATCGTAGTCCTGGATCTGCGTAATCAATGACGGAACGAGGTTGAAGGTCTGGTGTACGTTGGGAAACTCGTCCAGCAGTTTGACCATCCCATAGTAGTCTTTGAGGGCGTGCAGCCGAACCCAGGGAAGACGGTACTGACCCGTGACCAGGTCTTTGTAAAAAGGCTGATGCTGATGCCAAAGAATGATTACGCGGAGAACGGGCATTGAACGTGACGGCCCGTGACGAGAACAAGAGCCGTGCTTGAGAGTCTAGCATGCAGGCTATGCAGTGGGATCAGCCTTAATCCTATTTGAAAGGCGACACTCCGAATTGGGAACGGCGTCATCCTGAGTCCCGCGTTCTTCAGCGGGGCGAAGGATCTGGCGCGGACTGTTTCGAACTCGAAGACGGTCCGGAAAACCTTGAATCGCAGAGCCCGCGGAGACAACCGCAGAGGTCGCTGAGGAAACAAAGCTGAAGGAAACAAATCCGGTACACTACCAAGGGCAGGTGGCCCAATCTCTTCAATGACGAAAACCCCGCTCACGACGAGTTCCCACTCCGAGGCCGGCCTCCTGACCGAGCAGGATCTTTACCTCTTCAACGAAGGCCGCAACTACCGCACCTATGAAAAGCTGGGCGCCCACCTCACCTCCCAAAACGGCGAAGCCGGCACGTCGTTCAGCGTATGGGCTCCCAATGCGAAGGCGGTGTCGCTCATCGGCACCTTCAACGGCTGGGATCCACGTTCGCATCCGTTACGCGCTCGCGAGAGTTCGGGCATCTGGGAGGGCTTCATCCCCGGAGTGACCAAGGGCTCCATCTATAAATTTCACATCCTCTCAAATCATCACGGTCACCTGGTCGACAAAGCAGACCCATTCGGAATATTGCACGAAAAACCGCCGCGAACCGCCTCCGTAGTGTGGGATCTCGAATACCAATGGACCGATCAAGATTGGATGAAAAATCGGCAGGCGAAGAATTCCCTCCAGGCCCCGATCTCCATCTACGAAGTCCATCTCGGTTCATGGATGCGGGAAGAGCACAATCGCCCGCTGACCTATCGCGAGATAGCGCCGCGCCTGGCTGACTACGTTCGGCACATGCACTTCACCCACGTCCAATTCCTGCCCGTGATGGAGCACCCGTTCTACGGCTCCTGGGGATATCAGACCACGGGGTATTTCGCTCCAACCGCGCGCTACGGCACGCCGCAGGATTTCATGTATCTGGTCGACTATCTGCACCAGGCAGGCATTGCCGTAATTCTGGATTGGGTGCCCTCGCACTTCCCTTCCGATGAACATGGGCTTGCCTATTTCGATGGCACACACTTGTTTGAACACGCCGACACCCGCGAGGGTTTTCATCCCGATTGGAAGACTCTCATCTTTAACTACGGACGCAACGAAGTCCGAAGTTTCCTGCTGTCAAGTGCAATGTTCTGGCTGGATAAGTACCACGCTGACGGCCTGCGTGTGGATGCTGTGGCGTCCATGCTTTACCGCGACTACTCGCGGAAAGCGGGTGAGTGGCTTCCCAACAAATATGGCGGACGCGAGAATCTCGAAGCCATCGATTTCTTGCGCCAACTGAATCAGGAAGTTTATAAGGAATATCCCGGCATTCAAACCATCGCGGAAGAGTCGACGTCATGGCCCATGGTTTCGAGGCCGATCTATCTCGGCGGCCTGGGCTTCGGCCTGAAATGGGATATGGGATGGATGCACGACACCCTCAAGTACTTCGCTCTTGATCCCATTCATCGCAAATATCATCACAACCAGCTTACCTTTCGCATGCTGTACGGCTTCACCGAAAATTTCGTTCTCCCCCTCTCGCATGATGAAGTTGTCCACGGCAAGGGCTCGCTCATCCAGAAAATGGCCGGGGACGAGTGGCAGAAGTTTGCCAACTTACGATTGCTTTTCGGGTATATGTTCGCGCAGCCGGGCAAGAAGCTTCTGTTCATGGGAGACGACTTCGGACAAGAGCGCGAGTGGGGACACGACATGGGTCTGGAATGGCAGGTGTTGCAGTATCCGTTTCACAGCGGGATGCTGAGTTGGGTGGAGCAATTAAACCGCCTTTATGCCAGCGAACCCGCCCTGCACGAGCTCGATACTGATCCCCAGGGTTTCGAGTGGATCGACTGCAACGATAGCGTTGCCAGCACGATTTCGTTAGTGCGCAAGGGCAAGTCTTCCAAACAACAGATCGCGGTGGTGTGCAACTTTACACCTGTTCCCCGGATCGGTTATCGCCTGGGAGTTCCCGCGGGAGGCTTCTGGCGGGAACTTCTAAACAGCGACGCCAAAGAGTATGGCGGCAGTGGCATGGGAAATCTCGGAGGCGTAATGGCTGAGAAACAAGAGGTTCACGGACGCCCGTACTCTCTGAATCTGACCTTGCCGCCGTTAGCAGCAGTCTTCCTCAAAGCCGATTAGTCGGCATTTTGCCGTAGGTTCGGCAGCCGCCGCGCGGCCTTTTCGCCTGGAGCGTTGTCACTGAACCTGACTAATGGTGGATGCTGCGGGGACTCGGGAGGGAGCAAGCAGAACTTTAAGCCGGTCCAAGATGTGCCGTAACGGAACGCCTTTTCCCATCGCGGCATCGACGAACGGGGCCATTTGTTCCAACTCCGGGTGCGAGCCCGAGACCATAATCACAGGCAAGGTCGGATGTCGCTGTTTAAGCCATGTTGCCAGCTCAAGCCCATTCATTCCAGGCATTTCGTAGTCGAGAATCACGGCATCGATTTCGTTTTCCTTGGTCTCAAACACGTGAAGTGCGTGACGGCCATTGACGGCGGCGATGACTTCGTAACCATTTTGGCCGAGTAGGGCTCCGTACAGCTCCCGAATCCCCGCGTCGTCGTCCACGCACATCACGGTAAGAGATTTCATAGGGGAGGACTGCCCTTTCTCGCTCGCCTAAGAGGGGTCTAGGACGAGTCCATTGTCCTGACAGCCTGCACTTTTGATGCCACGCCGCCTGAATTCCATCTGAGCTTGCCTCAATGCAGTGCTTCCAGCGTGCGTGCTAGACTCGCTTTAGCCCCCGGTCATGCGGATCCTCACCCGCTACATTTTGCGCGAAGTCACGGCTCATGCCCTGATCGGCGTGGCGGTGTTCACCTTCGTTCTATTCACCCGCGACTTGGGACAAATCCTCGAACTGGTAGTTCGCAACAGTGCGCCATTGCCCAGCGTCGCTGAAGTCTTCTTTTTCATTGTTCCCGTCACGCTTAACATCAGCATTCCCGCAGGCGTGTTGGTAGGCATTCTGATCGGGTTGAGCCGGCTCGCGGCAGACAGCGAGATCACAGCCATGCGCGCCAGCGGCATCGGCGTGTGGAGCTTTCTCCGCATCGTCTCTATCTTTGCCGTGGCGGCCTGGCTTCTTGCTCTCGCCAACGGGGTGTATCTCGCTCCGCAGTCCCAGGCGGCCATGGTCCACTTGCAAGACCGCCTGAAGTCTTCACAAGTCTCCTTCGAGGTTCAGCCGCGTGTGTTCTACGAAGGCTTTCCGGGGCTCGTGCTTTACGTCCAGAACGTGAAACCTGCTCAAGGTGCGGCCATCTGGAGGGGTGTCTTCATCGCCGATACCACCATTCCGTCTTCCCCGAGAATCACCCTGGCACAACAAGGAATTCTGGTCAGTGAAGGGCCGGAGACCCTGCACCTGCACCTGACCGACGGTTCGACCCACGAGATCGATCCGAAGATTCCCGGTCACTACCAGATTTCCACCTTCGAGCAAACGGACATCCCCATTCCGGTACCCCAAGCCGATAGCGCGAAGGAGCAGGACCTCGTCCCGGTTTCGCAAATGGGGACCTGGGACCTTTGGCGCCAGGCCAACGACCAGAAAAACCACGCTCTGGCCCGCTGGTACCTGATTGAGTTCCATCGCCGCTTTGCGCTGCCCACCTCGTGCCTGGTGTTGGCCCTGGTGGGAATTCCCCTCGGACTGTCCTCTAAGAAGGGCGGCAAATCCACCGGATTCGTGCTCACCATTGTGCTGGTGTTCGCTTACTACTCCGTGTCCCTGGTTGGCGTTTCTCTGGCGCGGCAGGGCAAACTGTCGCCCGGCTTCGGAGTGTGGCTGGCAGACATCGTGTTCTTCCTGGGCGGCGCTTTCCTGCTGTGGCGGGCCGAACACCGGCCGTTTGAAATCACTTCCCTGCGGAGACTCTGGCATCCCTTTGGCGCGGGAATGCACGAAGCCGCTGCACTGCCTTTCCGCACCCACCGCGCAGAGGACGTTTTCGAGCGCGCCGCCAATCGCCGTCGCGTCTTCAGCGCCCGCTTCCCCATGATCCTGGACGATTATGTCCTGCGCGATTTCGGCATGAACCTGGCCATGGTTGTCGCAGCCTTCCTCATGCTGCTGCTGGTGTTTACTGCCTTCGAGTTGCTGGGAGACATTCTCCGCAACCAGATCTCACCGCTCATAGTGGGAGCATACCTGCTGAACGTTTCCCCATACTTCGTTTACAACATCACTCCCTTGAGCATCTTGCTTGCGGTTCTGATCACTTTAGGCGTGATGCAACGATCCAACGAAATCACCGCCATCAAGACCACAGGAATCAGCATTTACCGCATCATCACGCCATTGCTCGTAGCCTCGGCAATACTCGCTGCGGGGCTTTTCTTCGCCGACCAGTTTTACCTGCCGCATGCCAACAAACGCCAGGACGCGCTCCGCAACATGATCAAAGGCAAGCCGGCTCAAACCTACCTGAATCCCGACCGGAAGTGGATTTTCGGACAGCACTCCGATATCTACTATTACGAACTGTTCGATTCCGATCGCGATCAGTTCGGCCGGCTCGCCGTCTTCCAGTTCGACCCTGCCACTTTCCAACTCACCAAGCGAATCTACGCCGATCGCGCCCACTGGGAAGAAAGCCTGCAGCGCTGGGTTTGCACCCAGGGATGGGTACGCGATCTGCGCGGGCCTGCGATCGAAAACTATCACACCTTCGATGTCGCCACCTTCCCCATGGTCAGCGAACCTCCCACTTACTTCAAGAAGGAAGTGAAACAGTCTTCCGAAATGAACTACGAGGAACTGCGCCGCTACATCCGCGACCTGCAACAAAGCGGCTTCGACGTGGTACGCCTGAGAGTTCAGCTACAAAAGAAGTTGGCCTTTCCGATCATCACGCTGGTCATGGCTGTGCTCGCCATTCCATTTTCGCTCTCTGCGGGACGGCGCGGAGCCATCGCCGGAGTTGCCGTGGCCGTGGGGATTGCGGTCGTGTACTGGACCGTGGCCGGACTTTTCGAGGCCATGGGCAACATCAACCAACTGCCGCCAGTGTTAGCCGCATGGTCGCCGGATCTTATCTTCGCTTTGGTCGGCGGCTATCTGGTTCTGAAAGTGCCCACCTAAGAAGCTCCCTCACCTCACGACTAAAGCGGAAGTCTGCCCGAAGGTAAGTACGGGCATGCCTGAGACGGTCAGAAGCCCGGTGCTGGTGGTGAGCGTGTAGATCGAAATCGAGCCGGCCCCGTTGTTCGCCACGTAGGCATAGTCGGTAGGATTCGTTGTGACGTTCCCTATGTTTGTCCCCGTGGCTCCGGTGCGAATGGCCATCGCCACCGGAGTTAAGCCGGTGGAAATGGTTGCCGGAGAAAGCGGAGTCAGAACACCGTTTCCAGGACCCCATGAATACTGAGAAATCGTGTTTGATCCCTCGTCCACCACATAGGCAAAGTTAAAATTCAGATCAAAAGCAATCGCGACAGGACCGAGCCCGGCCGCGAACGGAGAACCCGCCACCTGCGTAAGCGTGCCATCCGGGCTGGTGGGATTGATGCAACTGGTCACCACGATGTCGCAAATGGCAAAAGCGCTCACGTTGTTGGAAGTGGCGGCCGCATTCATGACGTAGAGAAAACCTCCATTGGGCGAAATGCCCAGTCCTGAAGGCGAATCTCCGGTTGCATAAAAAGCAACTCCCGACGCGGTAAGCGCACCCGAGGTGGAATTAATCGAAAACACAGAGACAAAATTGGCCAACTGGCTCGCCACGTACAAGAACTTTCCCGAGCCACTGACCGCAACCCCAACCGGCAGCGTACCGATGGGATATGAAAGTCCGACTGGAATCGTCGTAAATGGCGAACCGGGTACGGCCGTCAACGCTCCACCAGTGCCGATCGTAAACACCGAGATGTTGCTCGATCCCTGGTTGGCTACGAATAGAAACTTGCCAGCGGGATCGATGGCCAGCCCCATGGGCCTGATTCCGGCCTTCGTCGTTCCGCTGACCGCCGTGAGCGAGCCGTCCGAATTCGTGGTGTAACTGGAAATGTCATTGGAACCCGTGTTGGAGATAAACATTGCGTCCAGAGCCGGTGTGATGGCGATGGCCGCAGGAGCCGTGCCAGTGCCGATGCTGGATCCCACCGTACTCAAATCACCGTTCGAGAGATTTATCCCGTAAACGGAGACGGTTGTATTGGCCTGCGCGGTCACAAACAGCAGGCCGTTGCCACCGTTCACCAGGGTCGAATTAGTACTGCAAGCCATCAGGCTGAGAAGCAAAACCGGGAGCAACACATGCTGCAGGAAACGGAACCTCATCCGCATTCTTTCTCCGTATCGTCGATTCAAGATCTCGCAGGGCCCCGCAAGGAACCTTCCCGGCATGCGGTTGGAGATCAAGGGGTACCCTCATTTGTGTATCAGGAATACAACCGAAGCGCAAACACCCACCCCCTGATTGGAACCGCCGCCGAGGGCGAAA